>Ga0209086_10002570_pt1 | contig 14100 bp, 21 predicted proteins | sample M_130207_XF_Meta_FD_187312 | JGI IMG/M metagenome (GOLD analysis project Ga0209086, IMG submission 187312) | Freshwater microbial communities from Lake Montjoie, Canada to study carbon cycling - M_130207_XF_MetaG (SPAdes) (version 2) | ecosystem: Environmental > Aquatic > Freshwater > Lake...
GGGGTTTTGACAGGCTTGAAAATAGACAAACCCGGACAGGGTCGCCAAGGGATAAGCATCAGGCTTGCGATTTTTTTAGGAGGCTGGCAGTAATCGAATGGGATTCAGCAGGGGTTTGGCTTGAGATTTTCGCTCTGTCGGCGGATGATGGGGGCTCAAACTGCCATGTTATTTCCGCACCTTGGGGACACAAGAAGTCCGCTTTAAAATGAGCCATGAGTGACATTCGATTAAGTGATTACAGTCTGGTGGGCAGGGACAGTGCCCTGGCGATTGAAAAAGGGCTGGCGGAGGCCACGTGGTATGCCTCGCCCATTCCCAAGGCGCAGCTTCGGGAGTTGCTGGCGCGCCGGGATGGGCCGGCGCTCCGGGACACTCTGGTCTGGTTCGCCCTGCTGATGGCGACCGGCGTCTGGGGGTATTGCTGGTGGGGCAGCTGGTGGGCGATTCTTCCCTTTGGTATCTACAGCGTCATTTACGCCTCGACCTCGGATTCCCGCTGGCACGAGTCGAGCCATGGAACAGCCTTTAAGACGGATTGGATGAACAATGCGCTCTATGAAATCGCCTCGTTCATGGTGCTCCGCGAATCCACGCCCTGGCGCTGGAGCCATACGCGGCATCACAGCGACACCATCATTGTGGGCCGCGATCCTGAAATCGCCGTGCCCCGGCCGCCGGATCTCAAGGCGCTGTTCCTTAGTTTTTTTAACATCAAGAATTTCCCCGCCTATGCCCGCACGGTGTGGCTCCACTGCATCGGAAAACTGACGCCGGAGGAGCGCACCTACATTCCGGAATCCGAGTATGGCAAGGTGTTTTTTCGCGCCCGCATCTACCTCCTGATTTACGGATCGGTGGCCGGCTTGGCGGTCTATCAGCACAGCCTGCTGCCGTTGATGTATATCGGTCTGCCGAACCTGTGGGGCGCCTGGCTGATGCCGATCTACGGCTATACCCAGCATGCTGGACTCGCTGAGAATGTACTCGATCACCGCCTGAATTGCCGGACGGTCCACATGAATCCGGTCAACCGGTTTTTTTACTGGAACATGAATTACCATGTGGAGCATCATATGTTCCCGCTGGTTCCGTATCATGCGCTTCCCCGGCTGCACGCGCTGGTCAAGTCCGACATGCCCAAGCCCTACGACGGGTTGCTGGAGGCGTGGCGCGAAATCATTCCCGCCGTGCTGCGGCAGATCCAAGACCCCGCCTACCACGTCAAGCGGGCGCTGCCCACCCCCACGGACCGCAAGGAAGCCCCGCCTAAGGCCAGCGCCCTGGCCGCTGCCACCCTCACCGCCGCCGGCCGGCCGGTGGTGGATGGCTGGATTGAGGTCTGCGCCACCCATTATTTTTTTGTAGAAGACGTTGTCCGTTTTGATCATGGGAATCGGACCTACGCCATCTACCGCACGGCCGATGGGAACTACTATGCCAGCGACGGCATTTGCACCCATGGCAACACCCACCTTGCGGACGGTTTGGTGAAGGGGAACCTGATCGAGTGCCCCAAACACAACGGGCGATTTGATGTCACCGATGGTTCCCCGCGCCGCAAACCGGCCTGCGTCCGTCTGCAGACGTTTCCCGTGCGTGTCGCCGACGGGAAGGTTTTTCTAAACATCACCCCGCCGGAATCCGCGGCGGCGGCGCCCAAGACCCTTCGCTTCCGCGTGGTGAGCAATGACAATGTGGCCACCTTCATCAAGGAGCTGGTGCTGGAGCCGGCGGACGCGGAATCGGCGGTGAGCTATCAGCCGGGCGATTATCTGCAGCTGGATATCCCGGCTTATGGGGAAATTCGCTTCAGGGATATCCCGGTTAGGATGCCGTTTTCCAAGACCTGGGAGGAGCAGCATGTGTATGATTTCAGGAGCGAAAACGCGGCGCCGCTCCGCCGCAACTATTCGCTGGCCACGAATCCGGCCGCAGACCGGCAGCTGCGATTCAATGTCCGCATTGCCACGCCGCCCCGGGGGCAGGCCTGCAACGGAGGCGCCGGCTCCGCTTACGTCCATTGTTTAAAGGCGGGCGACACGGTCACGGCCATCGGTCCCTTTGGGGATTTCCATATCAAGCCGACCCAAAGCGAGATGGTCTATCTGGGGGGCGGATCCGGAATGGCGCCGCTGCGGTCGCATATTTCAAACCTGCTGGAGACGCAGAACAGCACCCGCAAGATCAGCCTGTGGTATGGCGCCCGTTCGCTGCAGGAGGTTTTTTACCGCGACTATTTTGAAGGTCTCGAAAAACGGTTTCCCAACTTCACCTTTCATCTGGCCTTATCCGAGCCGCAGCCCAGCGACTGCTGGACCGGGCGCACGGGCATGATCCATGAAGTCCTGAAGCGCGATTATCTGGACGCGCATGCGGGGCCCGCCGGGGTGGAGTATTATCTGTGCGGCCCGCCGGTGTTGATTCAGGCGGCGGTCGCGGATTTGAAGGGGCTGGGAGTGCCTCCCCACCAGATTGCCTTTGACGAATTTTAAATATGCCTCACAACCTCAACGACGGTTCTGCTCGGCCGCCCCGGCTCAAAATCTATCTCAACCTCGGCACGCTGGTGGATCTCCCCTCCCATTCCCAGTGGCCGCGGCTGGAAGGCGCGGAAGCGATGGCCTGCCTGAAGGAGGCGGGGTTCGAGGGGGTTCAAGACGGAGACCCGGCAGTGTGCCGGCAGGCGGGAATAGGCAGTGCCGGCAGCGGGCGTGTGGATTCCCTCACCGACGCGGAAGCCCTGGCCCGGCGGATGAAATCGCTCGGCCACGAATGCGCCACGGTTCACGTCGGCAGCGGCTTCGAGGACGATGCCGCCATGGACGCGCTGGTCCATTCCATTTTAAAAGCCTCGGAGGTGGTTGATTTCCCTCTCTACATTGAAACCCACCGCGCCACCATCACGCAGGACGCCTGGCGAACGATTCAGCTGGCCCGGCGGATTCCCGCCGTCCGTTTCAACGGCGATTTTAGCCATTTCTACACAGGGCAGGAGCTTCCCTATGGCGATCTGGAAGCCAAGTGGCGCGCTATGCAGCCGATCTTTGATCGCGTGCGCTTCCTGCACGGCCGGATTGGCAACACCGCCTGTATGCAGGTGGACGTGGGGGACGGTGCCGCCGCCGTGCCGCAGGCCTTCGGCATTCATGATTTTCTGGCGCACTTCCGCGAGATGTGGACACGGGCGATGGCGGGCTTTCTGTCCTCGGCACGGCCGGGTGACTACCTGGTTTTCGCCCCGGAAATTCTCGCCCCTTACATCTACTATGGCCGGAAATTTCTGGCGCCCGACGGCACTCTGCGGGAGGAATCCGACCGGTATGCTCAGGCGCTGGTGTATGCGCGGATTGCCCGCGAATGTTTTGAGCGCGCCCAGCAACGCCTATGATTCAACAGCGCGCCTTTGGGAGTCTTTCGACGGGTGAATGTGTGGATGAGTACACCCTCACCAATGCGCGCGGGCTGTCGCTCAAGGTCATCACCTATGGAGGCATCGTCACTCAATTACATGTGCCGGACCGCGAGGGACGGCTGGCGGATGTAGTGCTGGGTTTCAATCAACTTGAATCTTACCTTGCCGGCCATCCCTATTTTGGCTGCATCACGGGCCGGGTTGCCGGACGGCTGACCCGCGGCATCTTTTCGCTCGACGGTCAGGCCCACGCGCTGGCCATCAATGATCCCCCCAATCATCTCCATGGCGGCCGAGTGGGGTTCGACAAGCGGATTTGGAAGGCGGAAGTCTTTCGAGAAGGCCAAGAGCGGCTGCAGTTGAGCTATCACAGTCCCGATGGCGAGGAGGGCTATCCCGGGAATGTCCGCGTGAGCGTCACTTATTCCCTGACGGACTCGGATGAATTTGTGATTGCCTACGAAGGGGTGACCGACCGGGCTACGCCGCTTAATCTGACGCACCACGGCTATTTCAATCTGGCGGGCGAAGGCAGCGGGCCGGTCGGGGATCAGCTGCTTCAGATTTTTGCGGAGGAATATGCGCCTGCCGATGACGCCATGACCCTGCTCGGTCGCCGCGAACCCGTCGCCGGGCGCGCCAATGATTTCACCCGGCCCCGGCGCATCGGCGATGTCCTGCAAGGCCTGTGGAAGCGTCACGGCGACCTCTATTTCGTCCATCCCCGCGCCGTGTCTCCCCCGGCGCCGGTCGCCCGGCTCTGGGATCCCTCCAGTGGCCGGGAGATGACCATTTCAAGCACCGAACCCTGCTTACAACTTTATACAGGCGTTTCGCTGGATGGCACCCTGGGCGGAAAATCCGGCGTGCGGTATGGTCCGCATTCGGCTTTGTGTTTGGAGTGCCAGGGCTATCCCGGCGGCATCGACCAGCCGTATTTGGGGGATATTGTTCTTCGTCCTGGCTTCATCTATCGCCAGACCACGCGTCATGCGTTTTCCATCGCGGAAAGCCGTGCGGCATTTTTGGACAGGCACTGACCTCGACTCCTCTTTTATGGATTTAAATATTCAACCCCCGTTTCCGATTAAAAAAGATTTTCGCATCGGAGTTCTCGGCAGCGGGTTCATCGTGAACGACTGTCACCTGGTCAGCTATCGCAAGGCGGGTTTTAACCCCGTTGGCATCGCGTCGCGCTCCCGGGAGAATGCGGCGAAGGTCGCTGCGCGGCATGCCATCCCGAAAGTTTACGATGGCTACGATCAATTGCTGGATGACCCGTCGATTGAGGTGCTTGACATCGCTGTGCCGCCGAACGCTCAGCTGGGCCTCATTCGCGCCGCGTGCGAGCGCAAAACCGTGAAAGGCATTCTGGCGCAAAAGCCGCTGGGAATGAATTATGCCGAAGCGCGCGAGGCGGTGCTGTGCTGCGAGCGCGCTGGCATCGTGCTGGGGGTGAATCAGAACATGCGCTACGATCAATCTGTGCGCGCCGCCAAAACGCTGCTCCAGAACGGCACCCTCGGCGAGCCGGTGCTGGCCACGATCGATATGCGCGGCATTCCCCATTGGATGCCCTGGCAGGCGGAGCTCGGCTGGCTCACTCTGCGGGTCATGTCCGCCCACCACCTCGACTGCTTCCGCTATTGGTTCGGCGATCCGGAGGGGATTTATTGCAGCACGCGCACGGATCCGCGCATGACATTTCCCCACACTGACGGCATCTGTGCTTATATCCTCGAATACAAGAATGGGCTGCGCTGCGTGGCGGTGGACGACACCTGGACCGGTCCTGCCCGCGAGGGATGCCCCAGCGCTATCGGTATTCAGTGGCGCATCGAGGGGTTGAACGGTCTGGCCATTGGCGATCTGGGCTGGTGCAAAGATCCTTACACCAGCGCTTCCACTCTGCGTTATGCCGCCAAGGGTGACGCGGCTTTCCATGAGCCGAAATGGAGCGGCAGCTGGTTCCCCGATGCGTTTGCCGGAACGATGGGCCAGCTTTTAATCGCGCTGGAAACCGGGCGTGAGCCGGCTATCAGCGGGCGTGACAACTTGAAAACCATGGCGCTGGTGGATGCGGCGTATTTGAGCGCGGAGAAAAAACGGTCGGTAACCCTTTCTGAAATCACAGACGAAACCCAAAGAAACCCCCTATGAAACTTGGCATCATTAACAGCGCGTTCGGCCAGGCCGGCGTGGACACCGTCACCGGCCTCAGGCACATCTCCCGTATCGGCTTTGATTGCGTGGATATTTTTACCGAGGCGATGACCCTTTCAAAAAAAGAGAAGCTGCAGATCGCCCGGACCTGCGAGAAGGAACACTTGCCCATCGTCTCCGTGGTGGTCGTCGCCACCGGGCTCATTGATTTCAATGATCCCGTCCGCGCTTTCCATGTGGCCCGGTGCAAGCGATTTGTGGACCTCGCCGCCGAGTTTGGGGCCAGCAACATCCTGCTGGTGCTGGGGGAATACATCTGGCAGCGCGAGGTCATACCGCCCGCCGCCCAGTGGCAGTGGGCGGTGGAAACCTGCCGCGAAATTGCGGATTACGCGGATAAAAAGAATGTGGATCTGGCCCTCGAGCTTGAACCCTTCCGGCTGAGCCTTCTCAACAACGTCCATGAAATGGTGCGCTTTGTGGACGACTGCAAACATCCCCGGGTGCGGGCGAACATCGATGTGAGCCACCTGGTGCTGTCGGATTCCAGCCCGCTCGATTTAAAAAAACTCAAGGGCAAAGCTGTTCATGTGCACATCAGCGACTGCGATGGCAAGGTTCACGGCGACCTTCCGCCCGGACGCGGCATTGTGAAGTTTGAGCCGTATCTGCAGGCCATCAAAGAATTGAAGATGAGCGGAGCTGTTTCCATAGAGCTGGAATATTCTCCGGATCCGAAACGAATTGTGGAATGGGTGACGGAGGCTTATGTGCAGACGGACCGTCTGATGCAAATAGCCGGCCTCCGGGGTTGAGGGTTCCTGGCTTTTTATTCAGGCTGGTTCCAGTATTGGGCTGAGGAATGTTCCGAAATAAAACGGGGTTGCAGGCTCAGTATCCCGGCCGCGCAGCAGGTGCTCCCTGGATTACTTGGAGACGGAAGAAAGTGGTTTCAACGCTGCTTTTAGGCCATGGGGGCTGGTTTTCAGGTGGGAACAGGGAAAGCGTGCTTCGTCCCGCGCCGGCGTGTCAGTTCCCGCCCCCAAAAAAAATAAAAAAAAGGATTGCATCCCGTTTCACATTTGATAGATTCATCTTTCCTTTGCGCCTAAAAACGCGGGGATAGCAAGTATGGTGAACCGACAACTGATCCCTCACGGGGACAGGAATAATGGCTCGCCGGCTCCCAAGAGTTGCTGACTTGGATATTTATTTATGCCAGTTAAATCTTTTAGACCGTTAACGCCGTCTCTGCGCTACGTCACGTTCGCAGATTTCAGCGATATTACGAAGACGAAGCCCGAGAAGTCGCTGGTCGTCACGCGAAAGAAATCGGGCGGCCGCAACCATTATGGTCGCGTCACCGCGCGCGGCATTGGCGGCGGTCATAAGCAGAAAATCCGCCTCGTGGATTTCAAGCGGAACAAGCATGGGATTCAGTCGGTGGTTTCGGCCATTGAGTACGATCCGATGCGTTCGGCTCGCCTGGCGCTGTTGGATTACACCGACGGCGACAAGCGCTACATCATCGCCCCGGTTGGGGTGGTGGTGGGATCTAAAATCTCCAGCGGCCCCACGGCTCCCCCGGAAGTGGGCAATGCTCTGCCGCTCAAGTCTATTCCGGTGACAACAGCGATTCACAACATTGAGATCACCCCAGGCCGCGGCGGGCAGATGGTGCGCTCGGCGGGCGGTTCGGCCACGCTGATGTCGCGCGACGAGGGGTTTGCGCAGATCCGCCTCCCGTCCGGAGAGATCCGCCGCATCAATGAGGAGTGCTATGCCACCATTGGGCAGGTCGGCAATACGGAGCACGAAAATGTCATTCTCGGCAAGGCAGGCCGCACCCGGCACCGCGGTCATCGCGGCATCACCCGCGGCGTGGCGCGCAACCCGGTGGACCATCCCAACGGCGGCGGTCAGGGCAAATCCAAGGGCGGCGGCGGCTGGCAGCAGTTGGTGTCCCCGTGGGGCTTTGTGGCCAAGGGCGGCAAGACGCGCGCCAAATATAAATCCTCGAACCGCTTCATCGTGGTTCAGAGAAACGGTTTGCCGATGAAAAACAAATAATTTTTTATGGGACGTTCGATTAAAAAGGGTCCGTTTGTGGATTTCAGCCTGCTGGACAAGATCCAGAAGGCCAAGGCGACCAATCAGAAGACCCCGATCAAGACCTGGTCGCGGCGCTCAACCATCACGCCGGAATTCATCGGCCTGACCTTCACCGTTCACAACGGCAAGATTTTCAACCCGGTGTTCGTCACCGAAAACATGGTGGGCCACAAGCTGGGTGAATTTTCGCTCACGCGCACCTTCAAGAAACACGGCGCGCACACGGCCAAGGCGGAGGCCAAATAGTCCAATCGTTTTTATGGAAGCTTTTGCAATTTTAAAAAACGTGCCCATGTCCGCGCAGAAGATGCGCGAGGTGGTCCGTCAGGTCCAGGGTCTGGGCGCGCTGGAGGCGATGGCGGTGCTTCAGATCGTGCCGCGCAAGGGGGCCCGCCTGGTCTCCAAGGTGCTGCGCTCGGCGATTGCCAATGCCGAGAACAATAAGAATTTGAAGCCGGAAACATTGCGCGTGAAGGAGGCGGTGGCCGGAACCGCAACCACCCTCAAGCGTTTCACGCCCAAAGCGCGCGGCTCGGCCGGTCCGATCCTCAAGCGCCGTTGCCACATTAAAATCACGGTTTCCGACGAATAATTGGTATGGGACAAAAAGTTAATCCAATCGGCTTGCGCGTCGGTGTCAACAAGGACTGGCGCTCGAAGTGGTATGCCAACAAAAAAGATTTTGGCGGCCTGCTGACGGAAGACCGCAAGATCCGCGACTTTCTGAAGAAGAAGCTGGAGGGTGCCTCGGTGCCCAAGGTTTTGATTGAGCGCGCCACCAGTCGCTGCCGTGTGACCATCATGACCGCCCGCCCTGGCGTGGTCATCGGCCGCAAAGGTTCCGAAATTGACAAGCTCAAGGAAGACTTGAGCAAGATGACCGGCAAGGAAGTGTACGTGGACATCGTCGAGGTCAAGACCCCCGAGCTGGATGCCCAGCTGGTCGCCGAAAACATCGCGCTGCAGATGGAGCGCCGGGTGTCATTCCGCCGGGCGATGAAAAAAGCCCTTCAGACCGCCCGGGATTTCGGCGCGGAGGGGATCAAGATCCGCTGCGCAGGTCGTCTGGGCGGCGCGGAAATCGCCCGCACCGAGATGTACCACTGGGGCCGGGTGCCCCTGCACACCCTGCGTGCGAACATCGATTACGGTTTCGCCGAGGCTCTGACCATGTACGGCAAGCTGGGCGTGAAGTGCTGGATCTGCAAGGGCGAGAACAAGCCGCAGAAGGCCGCGGCCGCCCAGGCTCCGGTTGAGAAACCCCTGCCGGTGAACTAATTTAGATATTTTTTGTTATGGCAATGCAACCAGCAAGAGTGAAGTTCCGCAAGATGCACCGTGGCAGCCGCACGGGTCTGGCGACGCGCGGTCATACGGTGGCGTTCGGCGAATACGGATTGATGGCGCTGGAACGGTGCTGGATGGATGCCAAGCAGATCGAAGCCGCCCGCGTGGCCATCGCCCGCAACATGAAGCGGCACGGCAAGCTCTGGATCCGGGTATTCCCCCAGAAATCCTTCACCAAGAAGCCGCTCGAGACTCGGATGGGCAAGGGCAAAGCGCCCGTCGAGGGCTGGGTGGCGGTCATCCGTCCGGCGAACGTTCTGTTCGAGGTGGACGGCGTGACGGAGGCGATTGCGCGCGAGTCCATGCGCCTGGCGGCCACCAAGCTGCCAATCAAAACAAAATTTGTGTCGCGGCATCATCACGCGAGCTAAACGGATATGAAATTTGCTGAATCCAAAGATATGACGCTGGTGGAGCTGGCGGCCAAGGGCCGTGATCTGCGCCACGAAATGTTCACCCTGCGCCTGCAGCAGGCCAGCGCGCAACTTGAGAAGCCCGCCCGTCTGCGGACGCTCCGCAAGGACATCGCCCGCATCGAAACGCGGATGTCCCAGTTGCGCAAACCCACGGCTTAATTTTTGTATGGCTGAAACTGTAAAACAACCGGAAGCGAAACGCGGCAACCGCAAGGAACGCGTGGGCGAAGTCGTCTCCAACAAGATGGCCAAGACCATCGTCGTCAAAGTGGAGCGCCGTTTCCCGCACGCTCAATATAAGAAGATTGTGACCGCCTACAAGAAGCTCTACGCCCACGACGAGAAAAATGAGGCCAAGGTGGGCGACCGCGTGCGTATCGAGGAGACCCGTCCGCTGTCCAAAACCAAGTGCTGGCGGCTGGTTGAAGTGGTGGACCGCGCGGTACAGGCGACCCCGGCGTCGGCTTAATAAGATTTTATGTTGCAAATTCGTTCCAGTTTGGATGTGGCGGACAACACCGGTGCCAAGATTGTTTGGAACATCGGGGTGCTGGGCCGCAACCAGCGCTACGCCGGAATCGGCGACGTTATCAAGGTCCACGTCAAGGTCGCCGCGCCGGATGGCACGGTGAAGAAGGGTGAGGTTCATGACGCGGTGGTCGTCCGCACCCGCCAGATCATTCCCCGGGCCGACGGCTCCTATCTGCGGTTTGACCGCAACGCCTGCGTGATCATCGACAAGGAATTGAACCCCAAGGGCACGCGCATTTTCGGCCCGGTGGCGCGCGAATTGCGCGAGAAGAAGTTCATGAAGATTATCTCGCTCGCGCCCGAAGTTCTCTAAGGATTATATGAATTTTCATGTGAAAAAAGGCGATGAGGTGGTTGTGCTGGCCGGAAAAGAAAAGGGCAAGCGCGGCAAGATCATTGGCGTCCTTTCGGACAAGCAGCGCGTCCTCATTGAGGGCGTGCAGATGATCAAGCGTCACACGGCCAAGAGCCAGCAGCATCCCCAGGGGGCAATCGTGGAGCGCGAGGGTTCGGTGCACGTGTCCAACGTGATGACGGCAACCCAGTACGACGCACGCGCGAGCAAGCGTGGCGCGGCACCGGCGGCGGCCGTCTAAACCAACTGCCACGGCCAAATCCGTGGCGACTAAAAATGAAATCAAGACTTTACGGAAAATATAAAAACGAAGTGGTGCCGGCCCTCAAGGAAAAGCATCAGTACAAAAATGTCCACCAGATCCCCAAGATGGTTAAGATCGTGGTGAATATGGGCGTGAGCGCCTCGCTGGAAAAGGGCGCGCTGGAAGACGCCGCCAAGGATCTCTCCGCCATCACCGGCCGCAAGCCGGCCATCAGCAAGTCCCGCCACAGCATCGCCCAGTTCAAGCTGCGCGAGGGCCAGAACATCGGCTGCCGGGTGACGCTGCGCAAGGATGAGATGTATGAGTTTTTTGACCGGCTGGTGGCGACCGCGCTTCCCCGGATCCGCGATTTCCGCGGACTGTCCCCGCGCAAGTTTGACGGGCGCGGCAATTACACCTTCGGGGTGAATGACCAGGCGATCTTCCCGGAGATTGAGCTGGAAAAAATCAAGCGCACCCAGGGCATGGACATCACGATTGTGACGTCGGCGGGCGACAACGCCCACGCCTTGGACTTATTGAAGATGATGGGTTTTCCGTTCGCAGAGAAATAATTTTATGGCCAAGAAAGCATGGTTGGAACGCAATAAGAAGAAGCAGGAGACGGTGAAGAAATTCGCCGCCCGCCGTGCCGAATTGAAGGCGAAGAAGGACTACGTGGGCCTGACGAAGCTGCCCAAGAACGCCAGCCCCACGCGGGTGGTCAACCGTTGTTCAATGAGCGGCCGGCGCCGCGGGTTTCTGCGTAAATTCGGTTGTTCGCGCCTGACCTTCCGTGAAGCGGCGTTGAACGGGTTGATTCCGGGAGTGGTGAAAGCGAGCTGGTAATTTTTATGAGCGATCCGATTTCAGATATGTTGACCCGCATCCGCAATGCCGGACGGGCCTTGCTGCCGGCGATTGAACTGCCGCATTCGAGCATCAAGGAGAATGTGGCCCACGTTTTGAAGCAGCAGGGGTACGTCACCGACGTGGCCGTGGAGGGCAAGCCGCTCAAGACTCTAAAGATCCGCCTGAAGTATGACGGCAAAAAGAACGTCATAGAAGGGCTGAAGCGGATCAGCAAGCCGGGCCTGCGCAAGTATGTGGGCGCCACCAAAATCCCCCGCGTGCGGGGCGGTCTGGGCGTGGTCATCCTCTCCACCTCGGAGGGCGTGATGACTGATGTGCAGGCGCGTAAGAAAAATCTCGGCGGGGAAGTGCTCTGCTATATCTGGTAATTTATTCAAGTTATGTCGCGAATTGGAAAACAGCCGATTGCCGTCCCCGCCAAAATCAAGGTGGAGGTCAAGGGTCAGAAATTCTCGGTCGAGGGGCCCAAGGGCAAGCTTCACTGGGAGCTGCCCAAGCGCACCAGCCTCAAAGTGGAGGGTGACAATCTGGTCGTCAGCCGCGACGGTGACGATGCGGAGGCCAAGGCCCTGCACGGCTTGAGCCGTGCGCTGGTCAACAACATGGTCAAGGGCGTTTCCGAGGGCTTCGTCAAGAAGCTGGAGATTCAGGGCGTCGGCTTCAAGGCCGCGGTCACCGGCAAGGTGGTCAACCTCTCCCTGGGCTATTCGCATCCGGTTAACTACAACATCCCCGACCAGATCAAGGTGACGGTGGAGGAAAACACCAAGCTGACGATTGAGGGTCCGGACAAGATGGTGGTCGGTAAGGTCGCTTCCGAAATTCGCGCCTTTTATCCGCCGGAGCCGTACAAGGGCAAGGGCGTCCGTTACGCCGGCGAGCACGTCGAGCGCAAGGAAGGCAAGACGGTTCAATAATAATTTCAGTCACGGCCAGATCCGTGACGCATTCAAATGAGAATCGAAAAAAAGCAGAAATTGGCCCAGCTTCGCCGCTGGCGCATTCGCAAGAAAGTGGTCGGAACCAGCCTGCGTCCCCGCATGGCGGTGTGCTTCTCCAATGAGAACATCCACGTCCAGTTCATTGACGACGATGCCCGGGTGACCCTCGCGGCCGCCTCGACGGTGAGCAAGGCGGCTCTCAAAGACGTGGCGGCGAACGTGAAGGGCGCCAAAACCATCGGGACGCTCGCGGCCCAGAACGCTTTGGGCAAGGGCATCAAGGAAGTGGTGTTTGATCGCGGCGGCGCCCGTTATCACGGCAAGGTCAAGGCGCTGGCGGAAGCGGCGCGCGAAGCGGGATTAAAATTTTAACCTGAATAAATACTGTGGCTGAAATCAATAAATCGGGTGGTGACGGACAACGCGGCCAGCAACATCGCGGCCGCCGCAAACCTCCGGGCGATCGTCCCAATTCATTTGGCAGTGGTGGCGAAGATCTGGTCGAGAAGGTCGTCTTCATCAACCGCTCCGCTAAGGTGGTGAAGGGCGGACGCCGTTTCAGTTTCGGCGCCCTGGTGGTGGTGGGTGATAAAAAAGGCCGTGTCGGGGTCGGTTTGGGCAAGGCCGCGGAAGTCGCGGACGCCATTCGGCGCGGCGGCGAAGTTGCCCGGGCCCAGATGGTGCTGGTGGCCCTCAAGGACACGACCATCCCGCATGAAGCGTATTGTTCTTACGGCGGCGCCAAAGTGCTGCTGCGCCCGGCCTCGCCCGGAACCGGGATTATCGCCGGCAAAAAAGTCCGCGCCGTTCTGGAATCCGTCGGTGTGAAGGATGTGCTGACCAAATCGCTCGGGTCCAAAAACGCCGCCAACGTCGTCAAGGCCACGCTCAAGGGTCTGCTGAGCATGCGCCTGCGGGAAACCATCTATAAAAGCCGCGGGTTGGAAATGAGAAAAGTGGAGGCCCCCAAGGCCCCGGAAACGATCCCGGCAACGGCTTGATTTGTTAATTTATTATGCGACTGCACAATCTTAAACCCCGTCCCGGCTCCAAACACCGCACCAAGCGTCTGGGCCAGGGCGAATCCAGCGGGCGCGGCAAAACCGCCGGCCGCGGCGGCAAGGGCCAGACGGCCCGTTCCGGCAGCTCCATCCGCATCGGCTTCGAAGGCGGCCAGATGCCGCTGATCCGCCGCATGCCCAAGCGCGGTTTCAACAACGCCCGCTTCACCACCCAATACAACGGCGTCAACGTGTCCGACCTCAACCGGTTTGACGACGGGGCGCGGGTGGACGAGTTGGCATTGAAGGCAGTGGGCCTTTCCAACGGCCAGTCGGACGGCGTCAAGATTCTGGGCAACGGGGAGTTATCCAAGAAACTGACTGTGATTGCCAGTGCCTTCAGCGCTTCGGCCCGGACCAAGATTGAGGCCAAGGGCGGCACCTGCGAGGTGGCAGCCCGTAAATCCGTCCCGGCGGCCAAGTCCTGACGCTGCATTCATTCATGTTCCGCTCCATTCTCAACACGTTCGGCAACTGCGTCAAAATTCCGGAACTGAAGTCCCGGATTTTGTTCACGCTGGGAGTGTTGGTCGTGGCCCGCCTGATCGCCTGGATCCGGCTGCCGGGTCTGGACGGGAATGCGCTTCAAACTTATTTTGCCAGCCATTCGCAAAGCGGCGGTGGGATGCTCGGCATGTACAC
>Ga0209086_10002573_pt1 | contig 14094 bp, 7 predicted proteins | sample M_130207_XF_Meta_FD_187312 | JGI IMG/M metagenome (GOLD analysis project Ga0209086, IMG submission 187312) | Freshwater microbial communities from Lake Montjoie, Canada to study carbon cycling - M_130207_XF_MetaG (SPAdes) (version 2) | ecosystem: Environmental > Aquatic > Freshwater > Lake...
ACTATTCGTATATCAGCGCAAGCAGGGACAGGCGCTATTCCAAGCATATGGTTACCCGGACTAACTACAGACACAGCAGATGAATTTGAGTTAAGTTCAACAAGCCCTATCTTAGATATGCTGGATCTCAAAGGTAATATGTTTGTTTATTCTTCGGACAGTATCAGTATTTTATCTATTGGTATTGCCACCAGGGTAACAAATTATTCCAAATCTTACGGTATCTTAAATACTGATTGTGTATGTGAATTTGATGGCTACCATTTTGTTGTTGATAAAAATGATATTTACGCTCATAACGGAACAGGCAGCATACAGTCTCTTGCTGAATTCAGAATTAAAAGTTATTTCTTTGACAATCTCAACAAAAGTTATTTAGATAAAGTGTACGTTGTTAAAAACATTTACAACAAAGAGATTTGGATATGCTACCCTAAAGGCGGTTCAACTGTTTGCAATGAAGCACTTATTTACCAGTATAAAAATAACACATGGTCTAAAAGAACATTAGTCAACAACACATATTCTTTTCTTGGGCCTAAAAATATTAGTTCAACCTTTCAATACGCCAAAGAAGTATTGTATATGACTACTACCACCACTCAAACATTAGTCACCGATGATAATTATTTGATGTGGAATGGCACTGCTCTTGCGGCTTATACTTCCTACCTTGAAAAGAAAAAATTAAATACAGGTGATTTAACAGGTAGTTCAATTATCTCCTCAATATATCCTATCTTTGATCAGGTACCAGGAAACTCAAATATTACTATCAGAGTAGTCGGACAAAATAATTATATTGATAACGTTGATTTGTCAACTGACGATCCTGATTTAAAAGATACATTTACATTTTTACCTAACAATCAAAAATCACAAGGTTACAAAGTAGATCCCCGAGTTAACGGCAGAGTAATGAATTACAGGATAACAGCAAATGACTATTGGAGACTTGCAACACTTGCAATAGACGCTAAGCCAGCAGATAGGAGGTGATATGATTAATTCCCCAATTACAGGTAATGCAGAAGTAGATTATTTTTTATACCAACTTTATTTAGGTCATGCAGAAGCTACTGCATCATCGGCAGGGTCAAGTGTTCCCGCTGATCCTCTGGTAGGCATACCCTTTGCCAACAGGTATATACATATTAAATATGCAACTGATAATGTTGGAACAGGACTTTCAGATGTGCCGACTAACAAAATATATTGGGGTATATACAATTCAAATTCAACTACTGAAAGCGTAAATCCAGCAGATTACACATGGTATGCCACAACTGGTTTTAATACTACTAAGTTTTTATTTTATTCAAATCTTGGCGGCAGACTAATAAAGTTTTATGCGGGTACAACAAAGCCATCAGGAGGTACCTGGTTAATAGATCCGGGTACTGCCATTGATTTAGATGTTTTAATTATACCTATTACATCTGTCAATACAGGCGATTCTTCAGTTACAGGGTTAGCTGCTCTTCTGGAAATACTGACTAACTCTATAACTCAAAGTCAATTGTTTTCAGACCTTGGCACAAGAATTAATTTAATTGATGCAGCTGGAAACGTAGTTGGCAGTGTTGCCTATAAAGTTGCACAAGAAGCAACAGCCAGAGCTACGGCTATTGCAGCGGAAGCAGCCACCAGACAAGCAAATATTGTTACTGAAACTAATAACCGGGTTGCTGCAATAACCGGCATTGATGTACAAATTGCCACTATACAAGCAGATATAGCAACTCTGTCAAGTACGCCTGACTATAACAACGCAACAACATATGCTGCCAGTGCTATTGTAAAATACAGTGGTGGTTTGTACAGGGCTCTATCTACTACAACCGGCAACTTACCTACCAACACTGTTTACTGGCAAAAGATTGGTGATTACTCTTCTCTGGGAGAAGCAGTGGCAGCACAAGCGTTTCAAATTACAGACCTTGATACAAGAACAACAGCAAACACAACAGGATTAACTGCAGAAGCTACTGCCAGAAATACATTAGCTGCTACAGTAACTTCTAACAACAACACACTTACTGCAGCTGTCACCTCAGAAGCCACTACAAGAGCCTCAGCTGATTCAGCCAATGCAAGTAACATATCTACTACTGCTGCTATTGCTAATGCCAAAAATAGAAGCTACAGGCAAGATAGCGAACCTTCGGCTGGTTTAGTTACCGGAGATTTGTGGTTTGATACTGATGACAACAACAAAGCATATCGCTATTCAGGTTCAGCTTGGGTAATTACAGATGATACGCGTATCTCGGCTAATGCTGCTGCCATTACAACAGAAACATCTGCCAGAGTTGCAGGTGAAACTGCTACTGCAAGCAGCATAACAACAATTAACAGCAATATTTCAACTAATTCTGCTGCTATTTCTGCCGAGGCCACTACCCGTTCCACCGCCGATACTGCATTAAGTAATACAATTACTGCCTTACAATCAACAGTAGGCACTACTAATGCGGCTATTGTTTCAGAAGCAACTACTCGGGCCACAGCAGATACTGCTCTTACTAATTCTGTCACAGCATTAACATCAACAGTAAGTACAAACAATACTACCGCCTCAAACGCTATTACATCAGAAGCAACTACTCGAGCTGCAGCAGATACTGCTTTGAGTAATTCTTTCACTGCGCTTACTTCTACTGTAACTACAAATGACACTGATGTAAAAGCTCTTATTTCAGCAGAAGCCACTACCCGTGCCAATGCAGATACAGCAACTACCACAACTGCCACTGCACTTGCAGCTACTGTAAGCGCTAACGATACAACAGTAAAAGGTTTAATTGTTTCTGAAGCTACTACCCGAGGAACAGCGGATACTGCATTGTCAAACACAATAACCAGTTTAACTGCTACTGTTAATGCAGACAGAACCACTGCCAATGCAGCTGTTGTTGCCGAAGCATCAGCAAGAGTTGCCGGTGATTCAGCAATTAGTACAACTGTAAGTACCTTGACTTCTACAGTAGCCGGTAAAATTAAAACATATCGGCAGGCTTCAGAACCCAACTCAGATATGCTTAACGGAGATTTATGGTTTGATTCAGACGACAATAACAAAGCATATCGTTTTAGCGGCATAGCTTGGATAGCCACAGATGATACTCGCATCGCAACTAACGGAGCCGCTATTACTTCGGAAGCAACAACCAGAGCCGCTGGTGATGCAGCAATTAGTTCAACTGTAACTACTTTGACAACTAATGTTGGCAATAACACCACAGCGATTCAAGCTGAAGCATCAACCCGAACAACTGAAACAGGTAATTTGTTTTCTAAATATACAGTTAAAATTGACACAAATGGTTATGTATCTGGTTTTGGTCTGGCAAGCACCGCTAACAATGCAAATCCATTTAGCGAATTTATTATTCGAGCTGACAAATTTTCTGTTGCAAGTCCTTCCGGGCCGGGGATTGCTCCTGTAGTTCCTTTTATTGTTAACACAACTACTGAAACAATTAATGGGGTATCTGTTCCTCCAGGTGCGTACATGGATGCAGCATATATTAAAAATGGTACAATTGTTGCTGCTAAAATAGGCAACTTAGAAGTAAATACTTTAAAAATTAAAGGTAAAGCGGTTACTATTCCTGTTTCAAATCAATACTCTGAACAAATTATCAGGACATTTATTCCATCTGCTCTGGTTGGTTCTTTAGGTTTATTTTCATCTAAACCAGATTATTACCAAAACATAGATGGAGTAGACGCAGGTACCACTATTTATTTACAAACAACATTTTCTGATCAAACCGAAGTTTTTGGAAGAGGCTCAAGTAATTATCAATTGCTTAAATACAAACTTGTAAGGCTTCATTATGATATTAATGGAAATTTGTTAACTAATATTTCAGTAACCTATGACGGAGAATATGTAATTTCAGGAAACGGGGCAGTACTTAAAACATGGTCTGTTGGCCCAGGAGTATATAATTTAGTTTCAGATGCAATAGTTAGCTCTTTTAATTCCAGAGTTTTTACATATGTAGATTCAACACCTAATGAAGCAACAGCCCCTATTTTTGCTTATTATATTAATGGATGGGGAGATACTTCGCAAGCAGTTACCGGCATATTAGTTGCTCGTTGCTCTTCATTTACAACATTTGCAATGGCGGCTAAACGATAATGTACTATATTTACTACAAACAAAATGGGCAAATTGTCAGGGAAACAAATCAACATTTTTCTGATTTTAATTTTGATAATGAATTATTAAAGCTTGTATCAGAAACAACAATTGATATTTCCAACTCTTATGTATCTGACGGTATTGTAAAAAAATTACCAGATAAAACTAATTCAAATTTTTCTTTTAATTATGAAACTTTTGCATGGGAAGATATGCGATTGCCTATTGAAAAAGAAATTGAAGCCAAGCTAATTCGAAATCAATTACTTTTAAATTCTGATTGGACAGATACTTTATCTTCTAGAACCAGATTAGGAGATACGCTTTATAACGCATGGCAGGAATACCGCCAACAACTTAGGGATATCACTGCTCAACCAGGATACCCTTCTGTTATAGATTGGCCCACAGCACCATGAAAATTCATTTAGCAACTTCTGAAGAGGCGTTACAACATTGGCCTACTATTGCCCCACTTTTAGAGCAGGCAAGAAACACCGGGCAGGGAGAGTCTTCAATGACAGATTATATGATGAAGATCCTCACAAAAGTTGCTCAATGCTGGGTTATTACTGAGGATGATAAAATTATTGGTGCTGGATTAACTGAAATACTTAATTACCTTCAGCATAAAACTCTTCACATTATATTATTTGCGGGAAGCAACTTTGAAGAGCAATCTAAAATGTTTCCTGTGGTAGAAGAGTTTGCCAAACAACAAGGGTGTATTTCAATTGAACAATGGGGTCGCGAAGGATGGGCAAAAATGCTTCCTAAATATGTACCCGGATTTAAACAAGCTTATGTAGTAATGCGTAAGGATCTATAGAAAGAAACATATGAAAATTAAAAAACTAAAGGTCACCAAACATTACGGTGGTGGAGGTGGTCAAAAAGAATCAACCCCTACTATTCCTGAATGGGCCAGGCCTTACATGGAGAATGTGGGCAATCAAGCTCAAGCATTGTATGGCAGTGGTGATCTCAGCAAAGTAGCCGGTGCTACTGCAAACCAAAATACAGCTTTTAATGCAGGAGCAAAAGCAATTTCAACCAGCACTGGTGCAGGCATGGATACCTTAGCGGATCAACAAAAAAGGTTAACAGCTGCTGCTACTTCCGGAGGGTACGACACTACTGCCCTTAAAAATAAAGCTGTTCTTGAAGCTGAAGGAAAGACCGCAGCACTTGGAACACAATATGGTGCGGGAGGTACACTTGGTTCTGCTCGACAGGCAGTAGCGCAAGGCGCTCAAAATGCAGCTACCTCAGCTCAATTTGCAACTCTTGATCGTGATGCGGCTCAACAAGGATTTACCAATAGAATGGCTGCAGAAAAAGATCTTGGCAGTAGTGTTGGAGCAGGAACAACCCTTGCCACTAATGCTGCCAGTTCTTTGGCTAAACTTGGTTCTGAAGAACGAGGAATTAATCAACAAACAACTGATGCCCCGTGGCAGGCTTTGCAACGTTACGCTTCTACCATCTATGGTAATCCTGCAAGAATGCAGCAAGCTCCTGGAGGTAAATAAGTATGTCAGGTCAACAAGCAACAAGTGCTACCCCTGCAATGCCTCAAGTTGAAATGCCAGAAAAATTTATGCAAGGGGGCAGCAAAGGTACTGCCAACAAAAACTACTTGGCATTAAATACAAATAGCACAAGCCCACTATCGGCCATGGCTGTTCCTCCTTCAACAACATATTCAGACATATTTTCAACCACAAGTTTAGCTTCGCCTATGACTTCGTTTACGCCGCCTAACACCCCGCTGGTACCTGCAATTACCAAAGTAATTCCAGACTCAAACACATATAGTTCAGACTATTACAATGGTGGTGGTGGTGGCAGTTCAAATTAAATCTATTAATAGTTAACCTGTAAACAATAAGGACATATATGGCACAACAAGAATACGACCCTTGGGCATGGACTAACCAAAAGCCCTCAGCTCCGTTAGCAGCAACTATTCAACCCTCGCAAGAACAACCACCCCCGCCTGGACGCAGCGCCCCAGACCCTATGATGAGTATGGCACAAAACGCAGTAATAAACAGGGCACCTGCCATGTGGGATGCAGGTAAAAATGCTTATATTAATGCTGTAACACCATATGCTCCTCTTGCAGAATCAGCTATTCCCAGCATAAACGCAACAACTACTATGGGAGCTTTAGCAGCACCAGCAGCACCACTTGCTGCAGCAACGCCAATAGCAGTAGCCCCCGCTGCCACGCTAATTGCACCCGCCGCTGTTGAAGGTGCAACGCTAGCAACAACTGGTGCAGGAGCCGCTATTGCCGGTGCAGAAGCTGCTACAGCAGCAAGTATGGCAGGAGGCATAGGGGCAGGCATGGGAGCAGCAGCTCCTGCAGCTATGGCAGCACTTGGCCCGGCAGCGTTAATTCCCCTTGGGTTATTTGCAGCAAGCAAGATCATGAAAGGAAAATAAAGATGAATGCACCACTCAGTGGGAAACAACATCGCGAATTTCTTAAGTTAGCAGCTCAGGAACAACGTGAAAATGTTAAGATGGAAAGAGAAGAATCTCGCAAACAAGCCTTACATGAGATCAAACTTCAGGAAGCAGCTGGTGGTGCCAATCAAAAGCTGGGTCACAAAGAGCAGGTACACCAGACTAAGCTTCAAGATCTGAGGTCACCACTAGCCAGTCGTACCCAACAGCCTCGCCCTAATTCAACAGATACCGTTCCTGCAATGTTGACTCCGGGAGAGGCAGTAATCCCACGATCAGCCGCACAAGATCCTAAAAACATAGATGCTATCAGGAAAATGGTTGCCGAAGGACGCAGGTATGAACATGGTACTACTGATGTACCTGATTTTAATCGTGGCAGCAGTAATATTCCTGGATATCAAGTGGGTACAACAAAGGTTTCTCATTACACCCCTCAATATCAACGTCAATTGTTTGGTGCTGAATCACGTTATGACCCAATTGCCAAAAATACAAATTCAACTGCATCAGGCTATGCTCAATTTCTTGAAAAAACTTATAATAATTTGCGTATACAAAATCCTGAATCTATTTATGCAAAGGTTCCATTTAGATCAAAAGAATTTTATGATATTGAAAATCAAAAAGCAGCGTTAAAAGATCTGACAGAAGCAAACGGCAATTACCTTGCCCGGCGTAAAATACCTATAAACTTTAACAATTTATACGCAGCACATTGGCTGGGGCCAGAAGCAGCAGCAAAAGTTATTCAATCAGAAAATGGAGCAAGCCTTGAAACTTTTTTAACTCAAGAAGTTCTTGACGCAAATCCTACTTTAAAAGGCATAACGGTAGGGGATTATAAAAATATATTAGATCAAAAAATGGGGGGTAAAGCGGTAAGGGAACCAAAAGCTGTATCAGCAAATGTGCCTCCTGCTGGGGTAGCGCTTTCTGATCTTAAAGCTCCACCAAAATCTTTTGGAGATCGGTTTAGAGAAAATCTTGACAAAACTCTTGCTGGCGCTGCTGCACTTCCTGCTACCAGCCTTGAGGTTGCAAGGTCTATTGTTCAAAACACAGGCGCTGCAGTAGCAGGGTTTGGTGCGGGGGCTGCAGGCGCAGTTGTGCCGGGAAAAGAAGGACAAGGGGCTGAGTGGCTAAAATCTACCGAAGAAAAGTTAGGGGGTTTTAAACCTGATTCAAAAGCAGGCAACAAAATTATGGATGTTCTTGGGTGGTTGCCTGAAAAACTTGATGAGTACGTGGCAAAACCTCTTGGCGATGCATTAACAAAGGCAGGGTATACTACTGCAGGATCTTTGGTGCGCAGTGGCGTTAACCTGGCACCGTTGGCTGCTGCCGCTGCTATTCCCACGCCAAAAGGAGCTGTTGCAAAAAGTGTAAAGGTTGAGCCAACTCCTGCAAAAGGAACTCCCACAAAAGGTGTAAAGGTTGAGCCAACTCTGAGTGATGCTCCTCCTCCTCCTGCTGCAATGACCACACCAGGAAGAACAGACCCTGCTACTGCGCCAATTGTACGCCCAGCAGAAGTAGTAAGTCAAATTGACCCTCAACTAACTGCTGCTGAATTAGCGGTAATGCCAGATCCGCTTGTTCGGGTTGCGCCAACGCTTGATCCTCCTCCCCCGGTGTCTAATCCTTCTCCTGCCCCTTTAGCAGCAAGAGCAGATCCATTGGCAGCAATACCATTTGATACGGTAGTTGCGGCAACGCCTGAAGGTGTTATGCCGGGTGCTCGAACAGCAGCGCCATTAGCAGCAACTCCTGATATTACTGCACCAACTTTAGCAGCACCCAGCGTGTCTGGCGCACCTGCCCGACCACCATTAGCTGTGGCAACACCCCCATTAAGGGCGGCGGCATCCCCTGAAATTGTTGCACCAACTTTAGCAGCACCCAGCGTGTCTGGCGCATCTGCCCGACCCTCTGCTGTAGTACCTGAAGTTGTTCCTGTACCCAGAGCTGCTGAACCGGCTGCTGTAGTACCTGAAGTTGTTCCTGTACCCAGAGCTGCCGAACCGGCTGCAATTATAGCAGAAGCATCACCTGATGGTTTGCCTAAAGCAGGGGAAGCAGTTGCAGAAGCAGCCAAAGCAGGTGAACCTTTACCTGTACCCCCAATAGTAAAAGTAGGTGAAGCAGCCAAAGCAGGTGAACCTTTACCTGTACCGCCAATAGCAGCAGCAGTTGCAAGCCCGGCAGCAAGAGCAGCTAAGGCCGCTGCCGCAGTTGCAGCTGGTGTTGCCTTGACAGGTGATGTACCTAATGATGGGGCAAGTAGTGCTGCGGCAGTTCCGCTTACCTACCTTAATCCGGAAGGGGAGCCGCCACCGGCAGCAGTACCACCCGCGCTACCAACAGATCCACCCCCTGCTGGAGTAGCTCTTTCTGATCTTAAAGCGCCACAACAATACCCTGATGATTGGTATCAAACTCTTGGAATTGCAGCGCAGGACAGAGCACGAGCAGTTGCGGCAGCTAAAGCAACAGCTGATAAATTACCACCTGCAGAACAAAAAAGTTTCCTGGAGAGAGCTATCAGCTCTATTTTTGGAGGTGAAGATAGTTTATTCCAACCACAAGACCTTGCAAGGTTTGCTATGGTAGCTGCCGGAGGTATGATTACCGGAGGATCTGTCGGAGGTAGTTTAAAATATGCAGGGCTGGATGTACTTAAACATGCTGATGCAAGAAACCTTGAGCTTGCCAAACAAAAGAAACTAATTGAAGCACAAAAAGCAGCGGTAACTGCTGAGAATGTAAAAAATATTCGTGAATTGGAAGAATCAACAAACACCGCTTTTATAGTTTCGCTTAATGCACCTCATGCTACGGCTGAAGCTAAGAAAACAGCCTTGTCAATTGCAAACAGAGAAGCTAACACGCGTGAAGAAAAAATTGCAAACTATAGAGCAGCCACTGCTTATATGAATGCACAATCTAATAGTGGTACGCCTGCTAAAGATGCTAAAGAATATTTAAAATCAACTGCCGATGAGATGTATAAACTTGGCTCATTAAATTATGAAGCTTATAGGCAGGTTAAACGTGAAATTTTTGAAGGTAATCTTACTGATGCGGATATAATTCTTAACAGAAAAGATGTTGGTACTCCCGAATTTTATTTGGGAATTAAACCGGGCGATAAACCACTTCACATTGCTGTAAGTGGAAGATCGGGAACAGTACCTGGCTCTCCAGACCCTGCTAACCCCGGACACTTTTTAATATTAAGTAAAACACCTAATGGGGGTGTTAAAGTTCTACGCACCATAGACGATAAAAAACGTACTTATTTAGAATCAAGCCCATCAGCTAACAGCCCGGATGAAGATATTAAAAGAACAATGAACGGTTTAAATAAGAGTTTATTTACTTCTCAAAAAAGTTCAGATGGCAAAGACCTGCCTCCACGATTTCTTAAAGGTAGTGAAGGAGGAATAGATGCCCAACTACGAGAATGGAAAAACAATAGAAGGCGGCTAGATCAAGACGATGAGGTTGCGCCATATGCTACTGCAATAAATGGCTTTTTAAACATTGCAGCTAAGTCTAAAGATAAAGAAGTTAATATTGGTAAAATGCTTGATCTTGCAGTTATTAACGTTGCATCATTAACTGATACAAATAAAATAACAGTAAGAGATAAACCAGATGAAGCTATTTCTGCTGCCAGAATTGGAGAGGCCGTTAAAGAGGTAACATCACCTTTTAATAACGGAAAATCTCTTAGTAGATTTAAAAACCCAACTGAATTTTTAGATGAAGTTTCTTCTAATTTTGAAAAAGATAGAGGTAAAGTAAATGTTAAAACCTTACTCTCAGGCGTAGACAATAAGAGTAGATATTATAATCTAATTAATGAAGCACCAAATGATTGGTGGGCTTACGTGTATCGTAACCTTTATAACCTAAATAAAGAAGGAAAATAAATGGAAAATTCTCCAGTAGAAAGCTTAAATTTGTTGTATCCAACCACTACTGGTGAAGAACCTATTCTTTTTAAAGATAAAAAAGGTCAGGAAATTAGGGGCCGTCTTCATGATGCAGACACAATCATCACCGAAGCTAATGGAAACATTCGCTTTGGTGGTGGCATTGATGCGGCAGAAACCCCTAAGATAACTTCTGTTGGTGGATTTTCAGCCGGATCTCGTCTGGGTTTAGCCCAAAAAGAAGCAGTTAATCTTTTAATTAAAGAGGGAGGATACACTAATATTCCTTCTGCTTCGGACAAGCTATCTTATGGGAGGTCTGTTGCTGATTTACAACAACCAAGTGGTTCTAAACTTAGTTCTGCTTTAATAGCTAATGACATTATTCCTGCTAATGCTTGGACAACACCAGAGGATATTGAAGCAAGATCTATTACTCGTTTCCATAACGCTGTAAGAAATTCATCAGTTGTTCGCCCTATTGATAAAGCCAGATCAATTGTGGAAGATGCCTTGCGAGGCACAGGAAGTATTTCGGCTATGCAAGCTAACACAATTGAAGAATACCAAAATTATGTAGGGGCAACAGGACATAAAGGTCTTGGACAACAAGAAGAAATGATTAAGGCTTTAGAAACACGTATTCAAAGCCCAAAAATAAATGATAAACAAAGAGAAGCAGCAAAAGCAAAACTAGAAATTCTTCGAAGTAACTATCAGTCAAATTTAAATGCACCCCGCAATATCTACATCAGTTCTCTTGAGGGTATGAACACCACACCCAGTTATGGCAGCATGGGAGAAATGGGACGAGCATGGGACATGGGGATGGTTGCTGTTAAGGACTCTGCTGCCAACTTTCTTGATTATGCAGGTGATGTAATTAATAGCCCAGCTATTACTGAATACAGCAAAGGGTTGCTCAATAAAAATGAACGTGAACACCGCAAGATTGATTTAAAAGTTGGAGATAAAGATGTAACAGGTGGAACTCTTACAACACTAGACGATGCCATTGCGGATCCCATGAGAACGTTCCAATTTATTGGTAACTCTATTATGCAGTATGGCCCTCAAATGGGGGTGATGGTAGCCGGTTCTGTGGCAGGGGGAGTATTAGCTGGGCCATTTGGTGCTACAATAATCCCCATGGCTATGGCTGTTGCCGATGTTTATGGAGAACAGGCTGATGATGAGAAAAACCCGCTAGTTGCATCAGCTGCAGGAGTAGCTATTGGCTTAGTAGATAGGTTTGGTTTTTCTAAAGGAGCAATTAAAGCTAAGGACTTACTTACTGTCGCAGGCAGAGATAAAGTAGCTCAGTATATTGCATCCAATCATATAGGTAAAAGTATTACTTTACCTGAAGCCAAAATTCTTTTAAATTCTGGGATAGCCGATTTAGGCAAGGATTATGCACGGTTAATTACTGCTTCAGCGACTAATCAATTGGCAGCTAAAAAAGGATTGTTAGATGTTTTATTTAGCATATCAAAAGCAGCCGGTAAAGAGTCAGCTACGGAGTTACTGCAAGAGGTAATGCAGTACACCGCAATAACAGAAACAAGCTCTCAAGACTTTAATTGGGAAGTGCTATATAAACGCGCAAGAGAAGCAGCGGTTGTTGGGGGTATTCTCGGAGGTGCTATGCACACTCCTTCATCTATGTATGAAAAATCTTTATTTAACCAAGAATTAAATAATATTTCCGGAGTAGAAACACGGCAACGAACAGACGTTTCTCTTATGGAGCGTGAAGAAATACTACGCAACAGAGGTAAGCTCAATGACGTACAACTCAGCCAACAATTAAGGGGATCTGTTGAGCCGCTAGGAAAAGATAAATACGGTAAAGATTTACCACTATCCAGCTTTATATTGCAAGGTGACAAAGCTTCTTTGTGGGAAGATACTAAAAGCATTCTTTCTAATGGTGGAGCTTTTTCACAGGCAAGAGATAATGCTGTTGCTCATCTTACAAAATTTATTGGCGGCAGAGAGATTGCAGGGCTGCTAGATGCTAAAAGCGTTCGGGGTGTTTACTCAGGGCTATCTGCATTTAAAAGAATACATATGATTGCTAACTCAGTAACGGCGGCTTTACCTAGTAGGGCTGACAAACGGATTTTGTTTGGGACGGATAACAACAAAGATATTGGCACTGCTCTTATGGATTCCCTTAATAACAACAGTAACCATGCTGGTGCCAAACAATTCAGAACAATTTTAGATTCTATTGGTAATGAGCTTGCAGATCACTTGGATGAACTTGGAGTTAACACTGGTTGGAGTTCTGCAGAAGTCAGGAGTCCTGATTTCTTTTTAAAGAATCAAATATTTGATCCTTTGTTAGTCCGTACGCACGAAGATGAACTAATTAAATTACTTTCTGCTCAATGGAAAAGTAATGGTTCAGTAGGATCAGCGCCTAATACTTCCTACTTTAAAGACTTAGTAGCTCGCATAAAAGATAATATGAGCCATCGGGAGATTGGTGAATTAAATCAGCTGGGTGTACTTAACAACCCGGCTTTTAACAAGTTTAAATCTAAAGATGTAGAAAATAACGTTGCTCGATTGACAGAGGCGATAGCCCGTGGCTCTGTGCGTAACAGCATATTTGGCGCTAACGGAGAAGTGCTGGCCAAAGGCATTGCCAAGATGCTGGCAGCTAACGAAATTACTGCAGGGGAAGCTTCTAAGCTGGCTATCTCCCTTGAGCAACAAATGCAGTCATTTGATGGCAGACTTAATAGACCTGAGAGTGACCTTATCCGTGGTGTAAATGAAAATTTAACATTTGCATCTATGATGGTATACATGGATACGTCTTTGTTTGCTAATCTATCTGAGATAGTATTTGGGGCAATAGGATTATCTCCAAAAAACATGGTAAAATATTTTGGTCTTACTGCAAAAGAATTTGCCAAAGATCTTACTACTAAATTTACTCAACTGGGTAGTATGATTACTCGTGGCGGTATAAAAGCGCAAGATGAGCAAGATACCTCTGAGGCCATGCAGCTGTTGCAACAAACAGGTCATCATGGAAAAATGAATGACATTGCTTTTAATGTGGGCGCTAATATCAGCACACAATCAAAACGTAATATGAGCAAGGTTATGTTTAAGGTTAACATGGTTGAATCGGCAACTAACGCTGCAAGAGCTGCAAGAGCTTCGTTGGCAGCAGATGAAATAAATCACCTTGTTTCTATCATAGCAGAGGTAGACACTGATAATGATATGACTCGATGGGCCAGAGATAGGCTGGCTTATTACAGAATGGATCCTGATGAGTTAGTTGATATTTATAAATCAATAGGCGGTCTTACAGAAGAAACTATAGGCGCGCTATCTCCTGCCGATCCTCTATTTGAAAGAATACGGGTTTCCCTGCGCGATGGTATTATTAATTTTATTGATGAATTTTCTTCCAGGCCAGAGCCGGGGAGTACCGCCAAAATACTTGATGATCAACGCTTTGTTTTGTTTACTCAATTTAAAAAGTTTACTTGGCAT
>Ga0209086_10002582_pt1 | contig 14077 bp, 9 predicted proteins | sample M_130207_XF_Meta_FD_187312 | JGI IMG/M metagenome (GOLD analysis project Ga0209086, IMG submission 187312) | Freshwater microbial communities from Lake Montjoie, Canada to study carbon cycling - M_130207_XF_MetaG (SPAdes) (version 2) | ecosystem: Environmental > Aquatic > Freshwater > Lake...
ACGGCGAAGACCTCGCGATCCTGCTTTCGCAATGGGGTCCGTGCCATTAGGCCTGCACATAAGAAGATTCGATTGATCGCGTACTTACCGCGCCGCTGCGCCTGCCTCACCGAGGTCAGGCGCAGCGGCGCGGTTTCATAGAGCATCGCCCTGCTGTTTTTCGCTTGCCCGTGGTACGGTTCACCGCATGCTTTCGTGCTTTCGCTCAGGACATTTGCCCTTTCCGCGCGCGAACACTGCGCGCGTCGCTCTGCTGACTCTGGTCGCCACCATCGGATCGACGCTGTTGGCGGCCGAACAGGTCGATGCCAGCAAATCGACAACGACCCAATCGAGCACGCCGTCTACCCATCCGAAGGAAGCGCTCAAAAAGTCGGTGTCGATCAAGGTGAAGTTGCGCAGCGGCGCGCGTGTTCATGGGCTGATCTCGAGTTTTGATGGTGAAGGCATTGACGGCGAGGGCGTCATCGAAATCGATGAGCCCAAGCCCAAGCGCGGCAAGATCACCACCGCATTCAAACGCCTGCGCTGGACCGACATCGCCACCGCCGACCTCGAAACTCTCGCCGAGCGCGTGCTCGACGAGCGTCAAGCCGACGACCTTGTGTTGCAAGGCGAGCTCATGCTGCTGATCGGCGCCGATGCCAGCGCAAACAAGGCGTTTGTGCGCGCGGTGAAGCTCGATCCCGCAACCAAGCCCGCGATCGAACTCGCCCGCACCCGCGCCACCGCCGCCATTCTGCGCGTTGAAACCGAGGAGCGTGTTGCCAAGAGCGCGCTGATGAGCGAACGCATTCCCAAGTCGGGCGCGCAGCCGTGGCCGGTGCTCACGCTCGATGAACAACTGGCCGCGATTGCCGAAATGAAGACGCGCGCGCAAACGATCTGCTCCGACGCGGGCATTCGGCCAAACATGGTGGAAACCCGCTATTTCCTGCTGTTCAGCGCCGCCGAACCTGCGGCGATGCAGGAGTGCGCCCGCAGCCTCGACGCGATGTACGAGAAAGTTCTCGAACTCTTCGGCATTCCCGCTGGGCTCAACCTGTTCTGGGGCAAGGCCGTCATCTTGCTCGAGCAAACCGAGGATGAGTTTCGCGCCGTGGAGGCCGCGGGTTTCAAATCGATGACGCCGCGCGGAGTCGTCGGGCTTTGCCACCAGATGGGGCCGATGGTCTTCGTGAACATGTTCTGGTCCAACGACCAGGATCGCTTCGACTCAACGCTCATCCACGAATCGGTGCACGGAATCATGCATCGCTACTTCAGCGCCGAGCGACTTCCCGCTTGGGCCGATGAGGGGCTGAGCGAATACATCGCGTCGGTGAGCTTCAAGAGTTCGCCGGTTGACAAGGGCCGGCTTCCGCAGGCGCTTGACTACATTCGTTCGGGGCGCAGCGTGGCCGCGGTGATGCGGCTGAACTACGACGATCATTCCTGGCCCGGGCCCGACGCGATTGGTTACGCCGTTGGCTACGCGGCGATCAAGCTCATGGTGCGACAGCAGCCCGACGCCTTTGGTCGGTGGATCCGCGCAGTCAAGGGCGGAAAGCCCTGGGAACAGGCGCTCAGCGAAGACTTCGGCCACTCGGTTGACGCGTTCGCGCCGACGGTGGAGCAGTGGTATCGCACCAAGAACTGACGCCCGCGATCAGATGGTCGCTTCGGTCACGCTCAGCACTTCCTCAACCGTTGTCTTACCGAGCTTGACCTTGGCAAAGCCGTCTTCGCGCAGCGTGCCCATGCCGCGTTCAACGCAGAGTCGACGGAACTCGACGACATTCGGATTCGACGCGATCTTGTCGCGCAGGAAGTCGTCGAGCACCAGCAACTCGTAAAGACCAAGTCGTCCCGAATAGCCGGTCTGGCGGCAGTGCTGGCAACCCGCGCCAACGCGCAGCGTCGGCGAGTCGATGCCGTGGGTGATGACAAAGTCGCGCATGTCGTCGTCGATAACGCGATCGACCGCGCACTTCGGGCAAATCTTGCGAACAAGACGCTGCGCGAGCACGCTGCTGAGCGCGGCGCCGACCAGAAACGGCTCAACGCCGATGTTGATCAGACGGGTGATCGAGCTGGGGGCGTCGTTGGTGTGCAGCGTCGAAAGCACGAGGTGACCAGTGAGCGCGGCCTGAATGGCGGTGGTCGCGGTTTCGCTGTCTCGAATTTCGCCGAGCATCACAACATCGGGGTCCTGACGCAGCAGCGCCTTGAGCGCCTTGGCGAAAGTCATGCCGATGCGCTCATGCGTCTGAATCTGCGTGATGCCGCTGAGGTTGTATTCGATCGGATCCTCGACGGTCGAGATGTTCATCTTGCGCGTGTCCATCTGCCGGATCGACGAATACAGCGTGGTCGTCTTTCCGCTTCCGGTCGGACCCGTCACCAAGATGATGCCGTGGGGCTGCTCGATCTGCTTCTTCCAGATCGTCAGCGCGTCCTCGGCAAAGCCGAGTTCCTCGAGACCGACGCTGATCGAGCGGCTGTCGAGAATACGCATCACGGTCTTCTCGCCCTTGGGCGTGGGAACCGTCGAAACGCGGAGGTCGATCTTGCGGCCGAGGACCGTCGCGCGAATGCGGCCGTCCTGCGGAAGGCGGCGTTCGGCGATGTCGAGGTTCGCCATGATCTTGATGCGGCTGGTGAGCGCGGCGTGCAATTTGCGCGGCGGCGTGAGCATTTCAAAGAGCAGGCCGTCGATGCGATAGCGCACCTTGAGGACCTTCTCGTCAGGCTCGATGTGAATATCCGACGCGCCTTCCTTGAGCGCGAGCTGGATGATGTGATTCACAAACTTCACAACCGGCGAACTCTCGGCCTCAGCCTCGATGTCGCGCTCGTTGACATCTTCCTTCTCGAGCTCGAGTTCCTCTTCCTCCTCAACGCCGTTGAGAATGGAATCCATGTCCATGTCGCTGCTGTTGGCGTGGGCGGTGGCCTCGTGGACCGATTGGATCGCGCCGAGAATGTCGCCAGGGGCGGCGAGGACATTGCGAATGCCCATCACGCCGAGGCGACGCTTGATTTCATCGATGAGGAAGACATCGTCGGCGTTGGCGGTGGCCACGACCGGACGCGATCCCTCGCGCTTGAGCGGAAGAACCTGGTTGGCGATGCAGAACTCCGCAGTGAGCTTCTGGAAAAGCTCGCGGTCGAACGCATCATGCGCCTTGGCGTCAATGATGACGAAGGGCATACGGGCAAGCTCGGCGATCACGGCCTGCGCGGCGCGCTCGTCGATGCCCTGCTCCTTGAGGATTTCGATGTAGTGGCGGCCAGGCGCTTGGCGCTGGATGCGCACGGCGGCGACGATCTGCTCGGGATTGGCGATTGCGCGCGAAACCAGCAGCTCATCGAGGCTTTGGCCATTGTGCTCTTCGTCGGGAGTCCAGAGTTCGTTGAGGTCCTCGTCTTGATGAGACGGGCGCACGGGTGCGGGTGCGGCGGCGGCCTTGGGCGCGAGTTCCGGCGCAGGCGCGCTGGGCACTTGCTGGCCGTACTCCCTGTCCTCTAACTCGGCTTCTGCTTCTGCTTCGGCTTCGGCTTCAGCTTCAGCTTCGGCCTCAGCTTTGGCGGCGGCGGCTTCAGCTGCTGCCATGGACTGCGCATCGACCGACGGCGCCGAGGGACGGGGCGTCGTCGTTGAAGTCTGCTTGGAGGTTTCTCCGCCCACCGTCGCATGTGCGAGTTTCGGCGAGGGAACCCGCTCGACAGGCGCCTTTGCATTGGGCGCGCCGAGCTGACTCAGAATGTCATCGATGTTGAACCTGCCCATCCCATGCCTCCTCGATCTTAGTTTGTACCGTTGCTGACGCCACCGACAATGACGCGGAAGATTGCCTCGCGCTGGAGGTCCTCGTTCCACGCGCGCAGAACGATGCCGTCCTTGGTGATCTCGCTGATGGTGAAGACCACAGTGCTGCCGTTGATGGAGAGCGTCTCGCCGACGCGCAGCACCTGGCCATTGACATGCGCCATTGAATTCGCAGGGTTTGAACTCACCATCGACGACTGCACCACCACGGCCGAAGCCGCGGCCGCGCACGCCGAATCCCAGCCCATGCCACGCGACGGATGCGAGTCCTCAGGCATCATGACCGGCGACGCAACCTTGGTGGCGTTGGAGGACTTGATTTGCAGGACCATCTCTTCGCCGGCGATGATGAATGGATTCTTGCGCAGTTCCTCGCGGAGAATCTGCATCTTGGCGTAGGCCTCGGCGTCGAGCGATTCGAGCGGACTTGGGCCGCCCGTCTTCTCAGCCTGATCCTTGAGGAAGGTGTCGACCAGCGACTCCGCCTCGGTGTTCATGACCTCGCTCGCGCCGGCCCGGCCGATTGCGCGCATCGAGAACAGACTGATCACCGCGATGGCCGCGACGCCGGTGAAGAGCATCGCGCCGAAGCCGAAACGCTTGCGGGAATTGCCTGCGGCAACGGAGATCGCCTCTTTGCCGTCCTCGAAGGAGAGCGGCATGCTGCGAGGTTCGTCGTCGGCAGGCATGCCGAGTCCGTGTTCATTGTTGTTCTGCATGGAGGTCACTTGCTCCCGGCGGCGATCGCCGCGTTGGCACTGCCATCGTTGAAGTAGATGCTCAGCGTAAACTCGGCGCGCATCGAGCCGCCGACCATCGCGTTCGCATCGTCACGCGGCCCCATGCCCAATTTCGTGATCTTCATCTGGTGCACGCGGGTGATGCGTGGAAGAGCCTCGACATCGAGCAGGAACTGGTAGTAGCCGTCGAAGTTGCCTTCGATGGTGGTCTTGAGCGGAAGCTCCATCGCCATGCCGGCAGGAACGACCTTCTCGCCCTTGACCGAACGGACGGCGAGATTGGACTTCTGCGCCAGCTGAGTCACCTGCTCGAGAATGCGATCAACGCCTTCGCGGTCAGGCAGCTTCTGGTTGAGGCGCTCGAGCTCCTCCTCGCGCTCCACGATCTCGCGACCGAGGTCGCCGATGCGTGAAGTCAGACGACGAAGATTCTCCAGGCGCACATTCTTGGCGCTGATTTCAGCGCGCGCCTTGGCGATCTCATCGTTGCGCGGGGCAAAGACGAAGAAGTAGGAAGCGATCGGAACGGCCATGAGAACGGCCACGAATGCGAGATCACGCAGTCCACGGTTATGCGAATTCATTCCTTCACCTCATTTTCCTTAGCGGCAGCCGTTGCGGTGCCGGTTGCTTCTTCATTGATGAGCGCAGGGGCGGTATCGATTTCCGCGGTCTTGACCGGTGCCACTGGGACAACGGTCATGATCTTGGCACCGTCGAGCGTGCCGCGAGCGATCGGATCGGTCGGAGTGCGGAGGTCGTCAAGACCAGGCCATCCGCGCACATCGGCGTTGGGCTCGATCTTCATCGAGATCTTGAACTGGCGCATGCGCTGACCACGCAGTTCCTTCTCCTCGCTCACCTCGAGATGGATGCTCGAGAGGAAGGGGAGATTGTTGAGCGCGCCCATCCAGCGGCTCACATCGAGGTCGTCGGGGGCGACGCCGGTCAGAAGCACATTCACGCGCCGACGAACCGCCTCAGGCTTGGCCGGAGCCTCGGGCTCCTTCGACTTGGTCATGCGGCGGGCCTTCGCGGCGTCCTTCGCCTGCGCGCCAGACTGCTTGTTGCTCTTGAGCTCTTCGCTCTTCATCTCGAACTCAAGGAGCGAGAGGTCGGGCGGCATGGTGTTCACCAAGCAAGCCAAAAGAACCGAGCGCGGAATCGGCTCGATCAGACCGCGCGCGAGCTCGGCCTTCTCGACCATCTGCGCGCGCATCGCCTCGAGACGCTTCATCTCGGCGATTTCCTTGGCGGCCTTCTCGGTCTCGTCATTGATCGATGTCTGCGCGGCCCGAACCGCGGCCCACTGCCGGTTGGTGACCAGGAACGCGGAGAAGACCGCGCCCATGACAATCACAAACAGTGCGAGCGCGAAGATGCCGCTGCGTCGCTCACGCGCGTCGCGTACATAGTCCTCGGGGAGAAAACTCTTCTTGCTTAACATGGTGTTCCTCGGAGTTCTGAGGGCAATGCTGATCAGAGATCGGTGGGTGATGAAGCGAGGCCGCATGCAACGGCCCAGCCAGAGTGGGATGACTGTGGATCGGGCAGGCCCTTCGGAGCCGCGCCGTTTACTAGGAAACGCGCCATCGGATCGCCGACCTTCGCGGGAAGGCGAAGTCCCGACGCCAGCGACTGGCAGAGGCCGGTATCGCGCGCCTCGCCGCCGAGAAAGACAACGCGATCGATGCGGCGATCGCGGTAAAGCGAGCCGTGGTAGCGCGTGCACATGCTGAGTTCGTCGGCGAGACTTTCGATGGTTTCGCGAGCCTCGGTGCTCACGCTGCGCGGCGCATCGGTCGGGATCGAAGTACCGAGTGCCGGCGCGATGCCGACTACGCGGCGGTCGGTGGCGATGGCAGCAACCGAACTGCCATTGCTCGCCGCGGCCTCATCGCTCTCGGCCTTGGCAGCGGCCATGCGCAGAAGCGCCATGCCACCGTCGGCGGAGTTCGATGGAGCAAACTGCGCGGGCGCGCCGATGCGCATCGGCTTGATGCCCTCGGCGAGTCGCGCAGTGCGGGCCTCGGCAACCGTACAACGGCGCGCCTCAGCAATACGGGTGTCGATGGTGCGACCGGCAATGGTGATCGACTTGGCGAAGACGAGCTTTGCGCCGTGGCAGATGGCGACTTTGGTGCCGCCGTAGCCGAGGTCGATGTACATGGTGGCGATGTTGTCGTCCTCACCGCGGCGATTCACATGATCAAACGCGTGAACCAGTGCGGAGATTTCGCCATGCACACCAACAACATTGAGCTTGGTGCGACGGGCAAGGTCGACATAACGCATCACATCGTCGCGCGACATCGCAAACGAGATGTGCTCCACTTTCAAAGTTCCGTCGCGGGTGGTTTCGCAAACCTGGTTGGTGCGGACCACGAGCGCCTCAGGATCGCAGCCGAGACCAATGGCAATCTGCAGGCGAATGAAGGCCTCAGCGCGCTCGGCCTCGGTTGAAGGCACGCCGATGTGCTGCACCAACATGTGCTGCGAGAAAGGCGCGACCACCAAACGGCTGCCGCGGAAATGATTCTCGCGCAGAACCTCAGGAAGTTCGCGACTCAGAAATTCGAAGCGTTCCTCAATGGGACGCGAGCGCAGGTCATCGTTGAACGGCACGAAGGCCGCTGCGGAAATCGTGGGCAGATCGCCGACGGTCGATTGCACCAGCTTGACGCCGGAGCTACCGAAGTCAGCAAGGATCGGGGAATAGTGCGAGCGGAACATGCCGAAGGGCATCGCGACAACCTCCAGAACGGCGGGACATATCCGAGCGAAAGTTCGGACGTTCGGTGATCGGCAAGAAATTGGGGTGAAGTGAGCGCGGCGACCGAGAAGCCCGCCGATAGCGGCGGACTACTCCGTGCAGACGGAAGTCGGTCGATAGACGCTGATAATCAGCGATTTAGGCTCGTGCAAGCGCCGACACTGCGTCCGCGATGCCCGCCAACGCCACGACTTGCTGCGATCCGCCGTCGAGGTTCTTCAGCACAACATTTCCCTCAGCGAGCTCGGCGCCGAGGATGACTGCCGAGCGCGCGCGGTTTTTTCCCGCGTCGCCCAGCAGCTTCCCGACATTGCGCGTGGCCTTTGAACTGGTGCGCACATGCAGGCCGGCTCGACGCAGGGCCGACACCAGCCGAGGCAACTGCGCCTCGGCAAGATCGCCACCCGCGGAGATCACAAAGACATCGGGACGCGGCAGCAGCGTTGCGCCGTCGTCGGGAAGAAGTTTGCGATCGCGCAGGACATTCGCCAGCACAACATCGCCCATGCCGAAACCACAGGCAGGCATCTTGGGGCCGCCGAACAGTTCGACGAGGCCGTCGTAACGCCCGCCCCCCGCCACCGCGCGCTCGGCGCCGGAAACCTCGTGGAACTCAAACACGGTGCCGGTGTAATAGGCCAGGCCGCGCACGATGCCAATGTCGACCGAGCACCATTCGAGAATGCCCGCCGCGTCGGCCGCAGCGCGCAATTCATCGAGTGCCGTGAATTCATCGGTGGAAACCCCAATTTTTGCCGCCAACGCCGTGAGCGTCTCGGCGAGCGGTTGGGTTGCGCGGGCAGCGGTGTCAAAGCGCGCCACACCGTCGGCGTTCAAACCAAGCGCCTCAGCGCGCTGCGCGAACTCCTCGGGCTTGAGCTTGTCGCGGCGGTCAAGCAGTGTCATGGCATCGGCAGATTTCTCAGCCGAAACCCCGAGTGCGCCGAGCATGCGCGCGATAGCAACGCGATGCGAAAGTCGAACCTGCACATCCTTGGGCGTGAGCCCAAGTCGCTCGAGCGCAAGAATCGCGCAGGAAATCACATCGATGTCGGTTGCCGCGCCCTCGACGCCGCAGATGTCGATGTTCCACTGCACAAACTCGCGCAAACGGCCGCGCTGCGGGCGCTCGGCGCGGAACATGTTGGGAATGGCGAACCACTTCACCGGCACCGGCAGCGAGCCCGCACGCGCCGCGACCATGCGCGCAAGCGTGGGCGTGAACTCGGGCCGAAGCGCGTAGTCGTTCTCACCGCCCGCGCGGCGAAACGAGAACAACTCGTTGACGATCGCCTCGCCGGATTTCGCCGTGAACAGTTCGAGATGCTCGAAGGTCGGTCCTTCGATCTCGTCAAAGCCGCAATCGATCGACGCGCTGCGCCACGCGTTCTCGATGTGCCTGCGCACGGCGAGATCGCCAGGGTAAAAGTCGCGAGTGCCTTTCGGAGCCTGAAAAGAGTGAGTTGCCATTGCGCGCAGAGTAGCGGCAGCAGCGCGCGCCCGTTACGCGGTTCGTCGCGCGGGAAGGATCCAGGCAATGATCACTGCGCACATGGTCCACACAAAAATCGTGTCCAACCAGAACGCGCCGATGAACGCCAGTGGCATGTGCATGAAGTTGCCCATGACGCCGAAGCAAGCCGTCGATGCGAAGAGCGCGATGGTGAATCCGACATAGGCTCGGCGACCGAACCCGCCGCTGACCGATGAAAGCACGCACGCCATCAGCAGCGCGCTGACGAACTCAACGGCAAAGCCGCGCACGAACTCCATCGGGTCCATCGGCTCGCTCCCGCCCTTGTGAAACAGGATCAACGCCGTCGGCCCCGTGCGCATCCGCGTCTCGAACGAATCGAACTCGGCCTGCTTCGCTGGGTCCTCCGTGCCTTGCCCATAGCCGGCGGGCACATGGGGAACAAAGTACGCGCCGTCCTCGGGCAGCTCGGTTGCGAGCGTGCTCACGATGGCGCTCTCGCTGCTCGTGCCCACGGTGGGAAAGGCGAACTTGTAGAGATCAAGCGCCGCCCAGGCGGTGAATCCCCACATAAACATTGCGATTGCCGCGAGGAATGCTGCGAGAAGGTGACGCATGGCTGTGCTGCTCCGTGTGATGCGAGCGCGCAGCCTACGCGATCACGATCGGGCGGGTCAGTTCATGCGCGTCGGTCAGGTCATCTGCGGCGCCCGATGCGCGTCACCACTCGGGTCCGCCCGAATAGCGGCCATACACATCGGCCATCGCCTGAACCTGCTCGCCGAGCGTGCAGCGCACCAACGACGCCGCCACCAGCGAAGGCATCACATTCTCGCCCTTGCGCGCGGCGTCGCGAATCGCCGTAAGCGCGCGCCTGACCTCGTCGTTCGAACGCGATGCGCGCATCTTGGCCAGGCGCGCGTTCTGCTCGGTTTCGACCGCGTGCGGAATTTCGAGGATCTCGACCTGCTTCTCGTCGTTGCCGTCGGTGTAAGCATTCATGCCGACAACGATGCGGTCGCCCGCCTCCATCTCCTGGCCGAAGCGGTAGCTGGCCTCGGCGATCGAGCGGCGGAAATAGCCCTTGTGAACGCCCGCAACCACGCCGCCGATGTCGTCGATTTCTTTGATGATCGCGTTGGCGTCCTTCTCCATCTGGTCGGTCAGCGCCTCGACAAACCACGACCCGCCCAGCGGATCGACGGTGCGATGCACGCCCGACTCGTGGGCGATGATCTGCTGCGTTCGCAACGCAACCCGCACCGCCTGCTCGGTGGGAAGACCGAGCGTCTCGTCCATCGAATCGGTGTGAAGACTCTGGCAACCGCCAAGCACGCCCGCCATCGCCTGCAGCGCAACGCGCACGATGTTGTTGAGCGGCTGCTGCTCGGTCAGCGAGCAACCCGCAGTTTGCACATGGGTGCGCATGAGCAGCGATCGCTCGTTCTTGGCGCCGTAGCGCTCCTTCATCGCCTTAGCCCAAATGCGGCGAGCGGCGCGAAGCTTGCAGATTTCCTCGAAGAACTCGTTGTGGCTGTTGAAGAAGAACGACAACCTCGGCGCAAAGCCATCGACATCGAGGCCGCGCTTGATGCACTCCTCGACATACTCCATGCCGTCGCGCAGCGTGAACGCGAGCTCCTGAGTGGCGTTCGAACCCGCCTCGCGAATGTGGTAGCCCGAGATCGAAACCGAGTTCCACTTGGGCAGATGCAGCGATGCGAATTCGATGGTGTCAACCACGAGCTTCACATGCGGCTCGGGCGGATAGATGAACTCGTTCTGCGCGTGGAACTCCTTGAGGATGTCGTTCTGCAGCGTGCCGCCGAGCGCCGTCCACGGAATGTTGCGCTCCTGCGCGTGCGCGAGATACATGCCCCAAATCACGGCCGCGGGCGCATTAATCGTCTGCGACACCGTGACCTCGCCAACAGGAATGTCGGCGTAAAGACGGTGCATGTCCTCGATCGACGCGATGGCGACGCCGCAGCGGCCAACCTCGCCCGCCGAGAGTGCGTCGTCGGAATCGCGACCCATGAGCGTGGGCAGATCGAACGCTGTCGAAAGGCCAGTGTTGGCCTTGGTTCCCTTGGCGTTCTCGAGCAGGTACTTGAAGCGCTTGTTGGTGTCGTCGGCCGAGCCGAAGCCGGCGAACTGACGCATGGTCCACAGCCGCGAGCGGTACATCGTCTTGTGCACGCCACGCGTATACGGATACTCGCCGGCCTCGCCGATGCGCGCATGGGCCTTGGACGGATCGGTGGGATCCTGCGTGACAACGCTGTCGGGGCCGTAGCGTTCGCTAACGGCGTAGCCCGAGATCGTGACCGTCTCGGGATCAATGCGGGCCGACTCCGGCTTGGAGGCGTTGCTCTTGCTTTGCGGGCTGTTGGCGGCGTGGGTGTTCGCGGTGCTCATCTGCAATTGGTCCTGCGCTGCGCGCTGTTTCGGAACGAAGGAGAATAGCATTTCCCGCGCTGATATCGGCGCGAACCACCGATCGTCGGCGGGCGAAATGTCTGTAGATAACCCGCAGTTCGCGCCATCCACCGCCCCGCTCCTTCGCCATAATGGGCCCATGAGCGAACGACCGAATGATGGAATGCCCCGCGCCGCGGATCTGGTCTTCGATGCCGCCAGCACCACCGCCGCATCGCTCGAACAGAACGGAATTCCCTGCGTCCGCACCGTGACCGTGACCGCGTTCGAACGCCTGCACGCAACCACGCTGTGCATCAGCATTGAGAACGAAGCCGCGGTCCGCTACGAGCGCGGTTTGGAAACGATTCCCGCAACAACATCGCTTGCGGTTGATGTTTCCGACTTCATCATTCCACTGCCGATCCTGCGTCGGTCGAGTGAACGCGAGCCGATCGACCTCACCGCGACCCTCGTCGACTCGACGGGCCGCGTGATCGCAACCGCACGCCATCGCCTCATGGTCGTGCCCGCTTCGCACTGGTGCGGACTCGCAAACGCACCAGAATCGCTGGCGTCGTTCGTCACTCCAAATACGCCAGCGTTGCGAGACATTCTGCTGGCCGCGTCAGCGCGTTTGCAGCAAAGCACGGGAAATGGCGCGCTCGACGGCTATCTCTCCAAGAGCGCCGAGCGGACGCAGTTGATCGCCGAAGCTTGCTACCAATCGCTCGCCGAACGCGGGATCGTCTACATCGTTGCGCAGCCCAGCTTCGAGGAACAGGGACAGAAAGTCCGCAACGCCGCCGAAGTTCTTGCCGATGGCGCAGGGAATTGCCTTGATCTCTCGGTCACGCTCGCGGCCATTCTTGAAGCCGCCGGCCTTGCGCCCGCGATCGCCATCGGCGACGGGCACGCCGTCGTCAGCTTCGCCACCACCGACGACCAATTCTCCGATGCGATACACGAAGGCGCGTCGCGCATGGCCAATCGCATTGAACTGGGCGAGTATCGCGCGATCGAATCAACGGGCGCGTGCTCCGAGCGCTGTTCATTTTCGCAAGCCTTGACCGAAGGCGAGCGCTTTGTGCGCGAGGCTTCCGAAAGTATGCGCGTGCTCGATGTGCGCGCGGCGCGGCGTTCGGGAATTCATCCGCTTCCCGATTTACTCGACGCCAAGCAAGGCGCTTCGCTGGACACTCGCCGCCCCGTAAAAAACACACCGTGGAAAGTGGTGCAGCCCACCGCCCTTCCGCCGCTTCCCAAAGTCAACCGCACGCGCAGCCAGGAGCGACTCGATGATTGGCAGAAGCGTCTGCTTGATCTGACCCTGCGCAACCGGCTGCTCAATGACCGCGAAAAACTCGGCATTCCGCTGATGATCGCCGGCGACGAACCGCTGGCGCATCTTGAAGACCTTCTCTGGAACGAGAAGCCGATGAAGTTGGTCGCGCGCGGTTCGACGCGGCTCACCACCGAAAATGTTGCGGCGCAGGCTCGCGCTCGCAGCGAGAACGAGTTCGACGCCGCAGGAATGATCGCCGAGCTCAACCGCTCCTGGCTGCGCTCGACGCTTGATGATGGCGAACTTTTCAACCGAGCCACCAAGGCGTTTCGCGAAGCCAAGAGTTCGCTGGAAGAAACGGGCGCGCGCTCGCTCTACATCGCCATCGGCTTTCTCGAATTCCGCGTTGAACCTCGTGACACGCCCGTGCAGGCGCCGCTGCTGTTGGTGCCGATGGAAATGCAACGCATCTCGCGAAGCGAGGGATTTCGCCTGACTCCCGTTGCCGAAGAAACCGTGCCCAATGTGGCGTTGGTCGAGTACCTCCGCAGTGAGTACGGTCTTGATATCGATATCGCTGGCGCCATCAGCGACGACGAACACGGCGTCGATGTACCCGCACTGCTCGCACGAGTGCGCAAGATGGTGAGCGATGTCAAGGGCGCGCGCGTCGTTTCGGCGGCAAAGCTAGGTAACTACTCGTTTAAGAAATTGCCGCTGTTCCAAGAGATGCGCAAGAACGCCAAGAAGCTTGTGGAACATCCAGTGGTGAGCACGCTGATTGGCCGCGAACGATCAAAGTCTATCCCCAACAAGCCGCTGATCACCGCCGATGAAATCGATGCGGGCGCGCCCTTCACCACCGTGCGCCTGCCGCTGGCCGCGGATTCATCGCAGATCGCTGCAATTTGCTCGGCGGTCAGCGGCGCGACCTTTGTGCTGCAAGGTCCGCCTGGAACTGGCAAGAGCCAGACCATCACCAATCTGCTTTGCGAAAGCCTCGCGCAAGGAAAGCGCGTGCTCTTCATTGCCGAAAAGAGCGCGGCGCTTGATGTGGTGAGCGACCGACTCAACAAGGCCGGACTCGGTTGCTTTGCTCTCGATCTGCACGCTGACCACGCAACCAAGACTGCGTTTGTTGCGCAGGTAAAACGCGCCTTCGACGCGCTTGACGCGCGCGCGGCACCGGGATCGCGCAAGTTCGACACCATTGCTGCGGGGCTTGACCGCTCGCGCGCCCGACTGGCTTCGGCCTGCAGCGCATTGCACGACTCGCGCGGCGACGCCATGACCGCGCACCACGCGATCGAGCGCATCGCGGAGATCAGTGATGCCACCAACGCGTCGATGCGCGCGCAAGAAGGCGCCTTGGCAACGGCGCTCGACGGCGTGCTGCCCGTGCAAGCAACCGAAGACAGCGTGCATGCGCGACTGACCGCCGTCGCCACGCTCGCCAACGCCATCGACGAATATCCGGGCGCAATTGCCTGCCCCATCGCTGATTTTTCCCCTTCTACCTTGCTCAACGCCGATCAGGCCGCGCAGTTTGGTCGCGCTGCTCGTGATGCAAGCGCGC
>Ga0209086_10002584_pt1 | contig 14067 bp, 14 predicted proteins | sample M_130207_XF_Meta_FD_187312 | JGI IMG/M metagenome (GOLD analysis project Ga0209086, IMG submission 187312) | Freshwater microbial communities from Lake Montjoie, Canada to study carbon cycling - M_130207_XF_MetaG (SPAdes) (version 2) | ecosystem: Environmental > Aquatic > Freshwater > Lake...
CCTTGGAATTGTGAATGCGATGTTTGTATCGCGTTCGTTCCTTCTCAGCCTCCTTCCAATATTCTCTATACCAAAAGTCTTTCAACGTATTGCGTTTGATGAATTCCAAATAAGCATCACCATTCCATCTGCTATATTCTCTAGGCAAACCCAATGCCCCGCGCTTAGCATAAACCCTGCCCATAACACTGATCGCGGGACGTCCAAGAGCGTTTTCCATGAGAACCTTGGTCGGCAAATACCCATAAGCAAGGGTATATTGGTCGATCCAACGATCCTCCTCTAAAATAAGTTCTCCTGTGCTCTTTTTGATGGAAACATATGTGCTAGTTGGAGGGAACCGGAGCGTCAGCGAAGGAGAGCGACTGAACTCCGGAGATGTGCAACGCATATCGAAGGAGTTTGGAGGGAAAGGTAGGCGACAGCCGAAGTTTCCCGAAGTTTCCTCAGTAAACTCGGACGACATGCGAAGCATATTGAAGGAGTTAGGAGTATTATCGCGCGACATGGTAGTGTTATAATGATTACGTTTGTTAATTTGTGTTTGATAACTTTATTCCGGTTCAATAAACGTATAGATTCAATTTTGTGTATAAAAACAAAATTGAACTGGGTATGCAGCCAATGACCAAGAGTATCGCGGAATTTAAAATGGAACCTACACATGAATTTATGGACCCTATAAAACTGGGACCTGTAAAATTGGATGAAAATAGTTGCCGAATGCGTTATATACAATGCTTATTATGGTGTTTTGTTTGGAAAACCCCAGAAGTGGATGCACATAACACGATATATACACCGCCCTTGGACAAAAACGTAGGTGAAGCGAAGCAAACCGCAGTTTTGGAACCCCAATACAAGGATGCGATCCCATTTGTGCCGCCAATCCACGAAGGATATGTTGTAAAGGTGTACGACGGAGATACAATAACAATTGCGTCAAAGTTGCCGTATAAAGAATCACCACTCTATCGTTTCCAAGTGCGTTTAAATGGGATAGATTGCCCAGAAATTCGCGGTGAAAACGAATTCGAGAAAAAGGTAGCCCAAATGGCGAAACTAGAAATATCGAATTTGATACTGAATAAACGCGTAACCCTGAAAAATGTGGGGACGGAGAAGTATGGACGAATATTAGCAGATGTATACATTGAAGACATACATCTGAATGGACTGTTGTTGGAGCGGCGATTGGCTGTAAAATATGACGGAGGGACGAAGGTGTCGCCCAAATCGTGGACCAAATACAATGAAACGGGGTGCATGGATTGAGTTCCGTTGGACAGAGTTCCGTTGGGCTGGGTTGAGTTCCGTTGGGCTGGGTTGAGTTCCGTTGGGCTGGACTGGTTTCCCGATATCCTACTCATTTCCCGATAAGTCACTCATTTCCCGATAAGTCCTATTATAGGGGTTTTAATGCGTATATAGCCATGTAGGGCTATATACGATCACTATCTTCAAAGATAGCTGGTATACACAGTGTGTCTAGTGCACACTACATTTTTTGTTGTCTTGGACAATATCTAATTCGATTCTTCCTTCATTCTTTTCGTTTTTATCAGTATATTTTCTCTTTGGGGTTTCCGGTCAAACACTGTGGTCGCGTTGAATGTCTGTCTAGACAATTTCTGTTTCATATCTATCACCCTCTCTTTGAATTTATTAAGCGCGTTCTCATACTCCTCGTCATCTTCATAATCGTCCTCGTCAGGAGGTGAACCGCATTCGGCTGTTAGGGTTTCCACAAACTTCATCTTCATAGGCAATAAAACCTTGGTCATCTCATGTCCTATGTTCAAACCGGCCTTCTCAAAACCATCCATGTGTTTGACGAATTCTGCTTCTCCGACAAACTGTCGTTGTTCATCCTTCTTTTTCTCCTTCACATACAAAACCCCGTTTTTGACGTCGGTGGTTTGAATGAATTTCTCAATCTGTGGTTTTTCTTCCATGCATTTCCAGAAAATGTCCATTACTCCAGATGCAAAATTGGTCTGATCATCCGCAATCGATCTGTAATTGTTATTGAAGAACTCGGAACTGCGCTCCACAAACCGATCCGTGAAATCGTGGATAGACTCCGCGTTCTTACATGTCTGTGTTAAATAAAAATTAAGGGTGTTATTGTTGTTATGACTGTTCGTATGTGTGTCTCCCATCGGAGGTAACGCCTTTATCACATTGATTAGTGCGCCTTGGTGACTAGCAGTCATTTTTTCTTGATTTTCTATTAATATTTTTATGTTACTATTTTGACTTTCTTGGGTTCTAGCCTGAGTTGTAATCAATAGCATGACCAATTCCTTCATATCATTTGCGAACTTATTCATATCACCCTCTGCTGCTGGGTCTACCACGATATTTTCTAAGACCGGAGGAGTAAAATAGCATTTCTGTTTGTGTCTTGATAACCCAGACGAAAAATTATATTTATTTCCACAATCACACACATATGCTTTGGAACTATTTGGCGTTTTATCGTTATCATTTGGGTTACCATTCGTTATCATTTGATGTTTTGCAGTCAATAAATGTGTGTTATAGTTACTTAATTTGCTGCATTTGAAGTTGCAATCTGCGCAAACATGTTTTCCGGCATTTTCCGGCATTTTAGGCATTACCATTTGTAAGTATAGTATGATAACAGATAAAATGCCTAAACCCTTTTCGCACAAATATTGATTAAAAGTGGTTGCAGCCAACCCGTTTACGGCGGTTATCAAACGGCTGCATTATGCTCTTATCACGTTTTTCCAAGAAAAGTGTGATCGAAGAAAACCTCGGAGTAACCATTTTGGAACTTTTTAAAAAGTTCCATTCTTGAAGAGTACCAACTCTTTTTATCTATGGTTTTATTTTGAGACTTCTGAAAAGGGGATACATACTCATTTATTGATATCCCACTCATTTCCCGATAGGTGGGGGGGGGAGTTTTGGGTGGGATTATGGAGATGAGACAGGCAGGGGTTTGTCGGTTTGGACAGAAGAGGCGACTGGTAAAAACGCTGCTGTCGTAGGGATGGTAACATTTTCCAGTCTTTTTTCTGCTGCCCTAACTCTTTTTTCTGCTGCATCAACTCTTGCTGCATCCTTTGGTGTGGCGTCAATGGCCAACTTTAATTCTAATTTTGCCGATTCTACATCCTTTTCCAATATGTGTTGTTTCATACGTGATTTCATACTATCACTGCATAATAACATAAAATTATTGTATCGTACAAGATGTTGGTTAGTCAATATCCCGAAGTTTGCAGACAATATTGTATATTCGCGAATTAATTGTCTATATAGTTCGTTTACTGCGGGAAACCATGGCGCATTACCTCCAACCATGCGCCGACGCGTGTGTTTATTATTACGATCACCTCGCCGACGCGTATTTTTTTTACCCCCAGTTGAACAAGCAGGTAGCTTGTTTGAAACCCATTGCTTGGATTGCGTTTTAAGATCCCCTATGTGTCTAATGAACATCTGCACTAAGGAACCCGCGTTTTTCAGGTCATTCGGTAGTTCACCGTCAGTTATTTCCTGGTTATTCTTATTGTATACTTTCTGCTTACATATACTAATCCCAAATTTATCATATAAATATCGACGAAAAATTTTTTCGTATCGGTTTGTTATTAGATCGTTGAACGTTACATTTGTTAATTTTTCAAATTTATTCGTATCCAGTTCCTTTATGTCACTAATCCCAGAACTCGGCTTGAACATACTGACCACAGATGATACAGCGTTGCGTGCGTTCTTCAATGCTAACGTCGGAGTAGCATCTTGATACTTTTTCAAATAAAAATATTCCCCGTTGATTTTATCCGTTGATGTTTTGATTTCGCTAATATACCTGGCTCCGACGCCTTGGTTATTCTCATCTGTATAATGATACATATACTTTGACCGCTCTTCTTGGACTAAACTGAACGTTACATTGTTCAATATGCCTGTGAGGAATTTATGTTCTAATGATGATGTTGAATCCGTGATAGTTGATATATCGATCATATCCAATATAAATAATTGAAACTTGTATAGAGAATTTACTATCTGAGACCACAGCGGATTTTTATTAAAAATGTGTATATCTTCGTCGATTAACGTTTTATCATCGTCGTCGCTGTTCTCACGCAAGGAATGTATCATCTCATAAAATGTGAACATTGTTTTCATTTGGGCCATGACGTTTACACAATAAGATGAGCAGGCCGCAGATATATATTGGAGTTCCTTCGCACGAGTTGATCTTCTGAAAACGTCGTTTAATATTTTGACTAAACTATATGTTGCTAGTATGATAGCAATTGTTATACCTAGAGGCGGGTAGACTGCGCCTGCTGCGGCAACCGAGAAAATTGCATAACCCGTTCCCACCGTTGATGTAGCGATTCCCATAGTGGCGACACCTTCGTAATTCATGTTTTCATTGTCGAATTCACTCGATAGAAAATTTTTAGTATTGGGGTCTATAACACTATCACCAAATATAAGGACATTTAAACTCGGGAGGCTTGGCTGCGGGGTGGGCGATTTCGCGTTCACGTTCACGTTCATATAAAGTATATACAATAACTACACAATAACACAAACATTCTTGAAGAGTACCAACTCTTTTTATCTATGGTTTTATTTTGGTGTAAAATTGAAAGTGGGAACTATATGTGGGCTATATGCAACTAAAAAATGCTAGCTTATCATGAAAACCCAGGTATAATATACATGTTTATGATTAAACCCATATTACTGTTAATCGCGTGTTTCGTATATTTACTCATTATGTATAAAATGGCCATCTTGTAAACCGAAATATCTACTGTAAATACATAGCCAGCATGTTTGTATATAGTGTATTATTCTCATTATTCGCTGTCGCAGCATCTACAACCTGTGTGTGCACTACGGTTTCTTGCCCCATTGTGGGCGAAAATACCCTGGTTATGGGAAAAGGCAGTGCGAAAATAACATACGAATATGATTTACACGGTCGATACCCGGTTGTCGTTAAAGCGACCGGTGCTGTAACACCCGCCGATTTAGACCAAGGCACGGATACAACATCGTGCACACAACAATATGCGCGTTTATTAGAGGATGACGGAAATGATAATTGCGATGCCGGGCATATTTTAGCACACCGTTTGGGTGGATACGGAAATCAACCCATTAATATTTTTCCCCAAGATTTGAGCATCAATCGCGGAGCATATGCTCAATTCGAAGATCGTATTTATCATTGCATGCTGGGTGCTACACAGGGCGAATTTAACTGGGAATTCACATATAGTAATAAAACGCAGACAAAACCTCATGCGGTGCAATATTCGGTGTCTTTCAAGGGTGGTAATTGCGGCAAAATAACATCCATGTTTACTAACTAAGGGAACCTACGGTTCCCTTAAGATCCCTCCCTAACAGAGGGAATGGAGCGACAGTGGAGGCGTTAGCTGAATGAAATTCGTAAGCACTGTCGAAGGAGTTAGACAATTATACCATAATTTTTTGTTTGATAAGTTCTCTAGTGTAATTTATAAAATCACACCATTCGATATTACCACTTTTTTTAATATATTCATTATGAAGTTCTTCAATTGTTCCTTTTCCAAGTAAATAAATATTTTTAGGAATTTCGTTATTTGGATTATGTTTGTTTATCCACCAACTCTCCTTTTTACCAGTAAAAGTTTCCGAAACCATTTCGCCATCATTAATTTTTTTTATAATTACAATTCGTTCACTTGCATTAATCATATTATATGTTTTATTGAAATCGTGTATAGCCATCTTATTTAAAATAATTAAACTTTTTAAGTAATTTCAATTTTATCTCGCCGATTCTCAACACAACAAAATAATTTAAAGATATATGATTTAAATTATAAAATGTATAAGTCTATTCAATTTTTAATACGGAACACTTCTGTTCACTTCGCTCACAACCGTGTTCCAGTCGCTCACCTACGCTTACGCTCCGGCTCGCTCCAAAATCGGAAATTATCCACTGAAAGATTTTTCATAAGGAATTCAGAATTCCCTATTTGTTCAAATTGTTTACATTTTATCGAACCTACAAATACAAATCCATATGATGGTTATAGATGTAAAAAATTTGGTAATATGAATTTGGTTACTGGTGCAATTCATTATGAATTAGCTGCGAATTGTAGATTAGATGATGATATGTGTGGAGAAGAAGGTGACGAATATAGTGCTAAAAAATAAAACTTTTCTCATTTAAAACGCTCGGTTTCTTCTATTGTATTGTGTAATTCATTATAACTATCTATAAGTTTATTTAAATTAATTCCAGTTTCATTTTGTTTATAAAATGATAAATGAGATACATAAAAATCGCTATATAAAATATTATTAAATTGTCTATTTTTAACATAAGCTACAGTTAAATTATATTCATCGTCACCACTACAGTCCTTAATTTTATACCAATTCTTTCCTTTATATCCAAAAAAGTTAATACTAAAACGAGTATTTATTGGGATAATTTCATTATTGTATTCATAATCTAAAAATTTTTTATAATTTTTAATAAAATAATCGTGTAGTTTTTCTGCCTTTTTTCCGCTTTCCCATAATGAACCACATAACCCACCGTCAGGATATTCTAAATCCATTATTTCTTTTGGTATTAAATTATATTTATTTTGTTGAAAATAAGCAGAAACACCATTATTAATTGTATTAGCAAAAACTAAATCATAATCATTATTTTTAATAAAATCTATAAATTTAGGTAATTTATATAAATCAATAAAGACAATATCATCATCACATTTTATTATAATATCATTTTCAAATTTTTTATCGTTATAATAATTATAATAATTTACCCAATTTTTTTCACAAGTATCCATAAAATAAAAACCCTTATTTTGAGTGGTATTATACGACAAATCTCCGACTGAATTATGACCCGTTTTGAAATATATATTTTCAATTTCAAAATTATTTTTAATTTTTTGAGATATTAATAGTTCATTATTCTTCGTTATATTTAAAATATTATCATTAATAATAAATTTAAAATTATTAATATTGTTTTTATCTGCTACATCATTTTGGATTAAATTAAATATGATGTTATTATTTTCTTTAATGACGGATCGTGTGTTATTCCAACCGCCTAAAACAATTTCATATTCTATATCTAATTTTTTTAGTTTAATATGAATATCGTTAGATGCTTTTACATTTAATTCAAAAGAATTATTTGATATTATTGGGGTAATCAAAATATAATTACCACCACTTGTAGACGATGTTCTTTTTAAATTACTAATAGTTTTTAAATAACATTCGTCATCCGAATTTCTTGTATTATTCCAAAAATGAACTTCGTCGATTATATTTAATTCTAATGCCTTTTTTAAATATTTTTGAAGAATTTCAATATTTGCTTTTCTTCCAGAAAAGATGGATACGATATTCATTATATATATATTAACTATATATAATGGATACGATATTCATTATATATAGTTAAATATAAAAAATATATATTTATGCACAATTTTATTCCGAAGGGAACCTACAGTTCCCTTACCTTAACACAACTTGTATTTTTTATGGCTCACATTGTTATATCCTATCTCAACTAGTTTCGCGCCCTTATCAAAATTCAACATGTTATATCCATCCAGTGCGGACGAGTCTACATAATAATAATGGATCTCGCCATATGGCGTTTCACACTCGTGATTTAAACGAACAAATGGGTTGTTAAAATTCTTGGACACGATCTGAAATGTCCTCATCACCATATCCTTGATTGAATGAATCGGTGTATCATTCTCCTCCATCAGTCCATACGGCGTAATATACGTAATATTCAAGAATTTGTCGGTATGCACTATATCTAACAATTCGTTACTAAGTGTCCCTCCATCTGCATACATGTAGTTATTGTATTTTATCGGCGGAAATACAATAGGTATAGCTGATGTAGACATCATTAATAATACTTGGTTTTCCAAGGTGTTCTCATGATACGGATATATATCTAAATTGCCTGTATACAAATTCACCGTTCCGATCAATGTATGTATGATAGGTTCAGACGACATATTCGATATAACGCGCGTCAACGTATTGTGCAACGGATGTGTATTCAATATCGAATTACCAGTTTCCGGTAACAATTCGAAAACGTCCCGGTTGCGCATCGACGAATATAACTCTTCTGCGGATTTAATACCCTCGTCAAGGTCCGCATAATGCGACAAAAAACCCGCATTTAATCCTCCAGCGGAGATACCGGTATATCGTTCATACGGCACAGTATAACTTTCTCTGATTTTCTTGATAATTCCAATTTCGACCGCGCCAAAAGCTCCCCCACCACTGAACGATAGCTGATTCGTCACGTCGGTGGTAGTGTATACCGGCGCGCACAGTAAGGCCGCAAGAGTTACGATAAACAGATTGCACATTATTATTATATAATAATATTATTATAAAATAGAGAGTTACGCTTTATACCCTGATAATCATTTTGTATCTATCCGGCAATTCTACTTTGGGCGCATCTTTTGCGGTGGCTATTTTGTGTGAATTATTTACATAATACCGGTAATATGCGATCGCTATTATAGTGACTATTCCTGCAATACATCCGAATACAATGTACGCACTCGTTTTATTGGTGCTACAACAATCTGATCTATTCTGGGCGCAACAATACTCATTGTTATTCTCAACACATAATTTATCTGTTCGTAGTATTTCATACCAATAACATTTGTCTATTTTGCTTCCAGTGCTGCACATTTTATCGCAAAACGTTTCACTTATGGCTATGCTTGGTTGAATTGTGGGCACACGCAATGACGCCGCATCTACTACACACCTAACTATATGATTCGCACAGCAGTCGTATTTCCCATCTGCGCGCATACAAGTAGTTTTGGGGTTGCACGCATATTCATTCATTCCAATTGAGAAATTACAGATTACATTATATAAATTATTGTTTGGGCAGGCATTTGTATCTAAACATGTAGTCATTTATTATTGGTTGTTTGATATACTACGTAACAATAGTATATCAATTTTGTTATTGGATAGTGACGAAGGACTTTATACCAATAGTTCATTGATTGAGTCATTGTCGCTATCTGCGGCATGCTCTATTCTGTAGATACAATATATAATGCTTCCTACTAATACAACACTAACCGATATAAGCCAAGCATTCTCCGACAAAATCATCGTTATATCTTATACCGATGATTTTTTAACTCATTTACCTAGTTTTTACGGGACTCTGACCCACAAACCAAGACACCACCCACCACAAATGGTGCGGCCATGTTTATTTCATTGTCGTTATAATTAAACGCCAGCTCTTCGTCGGCATCTATGTCGCGTATAGCCACCACGTTCGCACCTTCAATGCGGACCGTCGGGGTGAATGAGTGGTTTATAAACATACCGTAATTGTCGTAAATGTGCTTATTTCCGCCGATATAGATCGTTTCTCTCGTCGGTCTGTCGAAGATTTCCCCCGATAATGTGAAAACTACCTCGTCTTTTCCGACCCGTTTCGTGGTAAACAATCCTTTACCTAATGCACAATCCTTTATTTGAAGGAACTCCTGAGACATATATGTATATTACATACACAGACTTTATATTTCTCATATATATCATAGTTCCCATTCCCACAAATAGGCCCACAAAAACGAGCCGTTATTTTTCAAAAAATTGATTTTTATTTAATATACTTTTAATGGATATCAAATAAAAATAAAATGGATCTAAGCACTTACCAGAATAAAGGCCAATACTATGGATATCCGAAATGTTGTATAGACCATTTCATAAAAAAGCGGGTTAAACATGGATCGATTAATGACCAAGCCGGCAACGGATCTGGGTTTATTCCGTGCGATAATCATGCAAAACAAATAATAAATAAACAAATCAAATTGGAGGATTTGATATCGAATCGTATTTGCGAAAAGCAATTCCCGGATGGTGATGGTAACGATATCATTTTGCATCGTTTGAAAATGCGATTTCGTATAGTGTTTGAAGCGATCCGTAGCCGAAGGCGTTGAAAATCGCATATTAAAACATAAATAGTTCTCACTTTTGTCCCACAAATGTGGGCTTTTGAATGAAAATGAATATTAAATTACCAAAAAATTGATAGTTATTTGTATTTTTAATAAATATCAAATCAAAAAAACAATAATAATAATAATCTTCCCGTTCTTAACAAAATGATCGCATCTAACGAAGGCACCGACCGAAGGAGTTGTCTGCGTGAACTCCGCGACTTGGGCGAAGGCGTTTTAAACAGTGCCTCTTATAAAATATCGGAATTTATATGTATTAATCAACCGCCTACATATAAATGCGTTGTTGAAATCAATCGATTTCATCGAAATCGCGTTTTGACTACGATCTATAAACATTATACATTGGCGCAAATATACGCCAGTATACAAGGTGCGATTGTGGACGCAGAGGCGCGCCGTAGTTCGACGGAAACGGAAATACGGGATTTGTTCCTGTTTGACGACAACACGCGGGGTGTGGTCTCTATTCCGCGCGATGCAGATATGACGCTATTTGAATTTATTGAATCGCACCCGTCTTATTTGCGACCATCCTACTCGGTCTTGAATATGAGTATGATATATAAAATGTATGTAATCGATAATGTATATTTGAACAAAAATGTAGCTCACGCGAAACCGGAAGAATCGCGCAGTTTTATTGTGTAAATCTACTCTATCGGTTCCTTTGCCCGTCTCGTCTTGGACAATATCTCATCTCGCTGCTGTTTATGGTCGAAAATCGTGGTGGCTTTATGTGTTTGCATGCACATTTTGTGTTTCATTTCTATCACTCTTTCCTTGTATTTATGTCTAGCTGTCTCATATTCATCTTCATCTTCGAAGTCTTCCTCATTGGGAGGCATACCACACTCTGCTTTCATGGTCTCTACGAATTCCATTTGTAAGGGTAAGAAGGCCTTATTCATAGCATGTCCAAGATTCAACCCAGCCTTCTCAAAACCATCCATGTATTTAACGAATTCTGCTTCACCACACAACTGTCTTTGCTCATCCTTCTTTTTTTCCTTCACATATAGGACCCCGTTTTTAACATCGGTGGTTTGGATGAACTTCTCGGTCTGCGGTTTCTCCTCCAGGCACTTCCAGAAAATGTCGTAAACGCCCGATGCGAAGTTGGTCTGGTTGTCGGCGATTTGACGGAAATTGTCTTTGAAAAACCCGGCACTGCGCTCCACGAAGCGCTCGGTGAAATCGTGGATGGACTCGGCGTCCTTGCATGTATGTGTTAAATAGAAATTAAGGGTGTTGTTGTGACTATTGGTATTTGTGTTGGTATTTGTGTTGGTGTTTGTTACATTGCCCATCTTGGTAGCATTTTCTTGATGTTTTTGCACAAGCATTACGATTAAACTCTTCATTTCTTGGTTATCCTTTAATACTTCATCAATTATTCGGTCACGTTTTTCTATCGCGGTCTCTAATGTAGACCGCTTGGTTGATGGATCTATCGCAATAATTTCATTTTGGAGAGTTTCCTCGGCGTTAGGCGGGGGATTTTTGACTACACAAACGATTTTGTGTTTATATAAGCTTTGTCTGTGGCTATATATCTTACCACAACTGCAGTTAAATTTGATTGACTCCTTTTTGGAAGTATTTGGCGGTAAATCGTCAGCATTTGTAAGTATTTTATGTTTTGCAGTGGCTAAATGTTTAGTAAAATTACTCATTTTGCTGCATTTAAAGCCACAACTTTCGCAAATATGTTTTTCGGCATTTTCCGGCATTTTTTCGGAAGTCATTTGTAAGTATAGAATGCTTACATAAAAAATGCCTAAACCCTTTCCGCACAAATATTGATGAAAAGTGGTTGCAGCCAAATCGTATTCGACGATTTACAAACGGCTGCATTATGGTCTGATCACGTTTTTCAAAGAAAAGTGTGATCGAAGAAAACCTCGGAGTAACCATTTTGGAACTTTTTAAAAAGTTCCATTCTTGAAGAGTACCAACTCTTTTTATATAGGTTTTTATTTTGGAGATTTTATCTCGGAAATAATCCTACAAATTGCATTTCTTCGAAAATATGGTTCATTTTAATAATTTTTGAGTATTCAAGAAGTTTACTATTTACTCTTTCTAGACGAATTGTAGAAACAATGAAGGATTGTTTATACTTTATAAAATTTATAATTGCACGATTCTTTTTCTTGCTATGAAATATTTCATCAATACCCTCAAAAAATAATAACGGTTTGATAGTTTCATCATAAATTAATTCGCCACCAGGCGTATGAAAATCAAAACTACACAAATCACGACCTAAATATAAAGATATGTTATCCATAAGCGTTGATTTTCCAGTTCTACCTGGTCCAGACAAAATAAGCATTTTATCATTTGGAATATTATTTTTTACATTTTCTACAAATTGAATTAAATAATTATAATCATCATCAGTTAGATATTGTTTCCAATTATACAAGGGATGTTGCGCCATGTATATATTTATGAATAATAATCTTTAATACATTTTAATATAAAAATAGCGTTTTGGAGCCGCTAGGTTACGGTGTGAATGAAACCGGTCTATAAGTATTATTCATTTTGGATAATACTAATTATAACATTCAATGTCTTTTGTCCATATCACCGATTTACCGATATCCTACTCATTTCCCGATAATAGTATTGGGGGGTTTCGGGTGGGAAAGAGTCCAAGACGCGCCCGAAGGGCGCTCGAATTCGATGGGTTTAAGCTGCATACTATACTATAGTATACCATTCTTGGACTTACTTCCTTCCTCGTCTCTTCTTACGCGTGGCTTTATTGCGAGCATACTTGGTTTTGCGAGGAGCACCCTTAGCATTGCGTTTTGAATGATGCTTACCGCGTTTTTTGGTGGCGCGATTACCTCCTGCGTCTGGTGCTGGGGGTATTATTACTTCATCTCCTGCTACTGCTCCTGCCGGGGGTCCGGGTAATATTGGTGCTGCTGCTGCTGCCGGGGGTACAAGTATTATTGGTGCTGCTGCTGCTGCCGGGGGTCCGGGTAATATTGGTGCTGCTGCTGCTGCCGGGGGTACAAGTATTATTGGTGCTGGTCCATTACCGATTCCTAAGGGTCCGTTAGCAATTCCCAATGGTCCATTACCGATTCCTAATAGTCCGTTATCGATTGCTAATGGTGGGGGGGCGATTCCTAAGGGTCCGTTACTAATTCTTAATTCTCTTTCCAGAGTCAACCTCTCCCTCTCTACTTCAAGTCTTAGGCGCTCCAAGTCAATTCGCTGCTCGGCTTCGGTCTTAGCTGGGGGTAGAAGTCTATCGAATATGCCCTCCCCCGCATCTTTAATCGCTTTAAGGGGGTCCGCGTTGGTGTTCCCCCTGAACGCAGCCCCCATGATAGTTGCAACCTGACCGATTACAAAATATATTATGGCCGCAAGAATTGCAGTATTGCCGGGTTTATTCCGAACGTAGTTGACCACACCATCTGTAATTAAACTAAAACTCTGCATCAAACGTATTACGCCTTCGTCAACAACTGCGAAAGTGGCCTCTGCTGCAACACTACCAAAAAAACCAAAAAAATTACTAGTCTTACTCTTCATCCATACCGACCAACTGTTATCATGAGCCGTTTGGTCCATATTCAATTTAAACGCGGCCTTTAAATCGATATATTTCGCAATGTTAGCATCCGTGATAGGATTAATCGCATTCTGCTCCATCATGAGAGATGTTAAGACCTCTAAATTTTTCAGAGAATTTACAGTACTTATTTGATTTCCCTGGCTTGCAGGCTTGTCGAAGGACTCCATTAATTCTTTAGATGCGTAAGCAATGTTAATCGCAAGCCTTGTCGCTGTCCTTTCTTTGGCGAAAGTAATACCATCAGAATACTCCATAGAGTCTGCGATTGCAAGATGAATATCAGCAAAAGCTCTTTTCTCCATATCATCTCTCATTTCTTCTTTTGAAACTGTTCTCACACCCGCCCTATCCTCTTGCTCACCATAAATCTTA
>Ga0209086_10002589_pt1 | contig 14061 bp, 13 predicted proteins | sample M_130207_XF_Meta_FD_187312 | JGI IMG/M metagenome (GOLD analysis project Ga0209086, IMG submission 187312) | Freshwater microbial communities from Lake Montjoie, Canada to study carbon cycling - M_130207_XF_MetaG (SPAdes) (version 2) | ecosystem: Environmental > Aquatic > Freshwater > Lake...
CGGGGAACTGCGTGGCGACACACCCGTGGCAACGAACATGGAGTTGCCGCTTAAATTTGACCCGCCGACACCGAAGATCATCGACTCCTCCATTCCGCGTGCGCATGACGAAAAGTCCGACAAGCCGCCATTGGCCGAGGTGTGGGAGAAAAAACGTGCGCAGAAGATCGAGCAGGCACCGCATGGCACGCTGGGAAACCTCACCGTGCGCTTTAAGGACTACAAATTGCCGCCGATGGATCTGCTCAAGTGGCCGGAGAACAGCAATCATGCCCCGACCGACAAGGGGGAACTGCTAGGCATTCAGGCCACCATCGTCAAAGCTCTCGCCAGCTTCGGCATCACTGTCGAACCGGGCGACATCACCCGTGGACCAGCAATCACACGATACGAAGTGCGTCCCGTGGATGGTTTGCGCGTGAGCCGCATCGCCAGTCTCGACGCCGACCTCGCCCGTGCCACACGTGCGGAGCGTATCAATATTCTCGCACCTATTCCTGGCAAAGACACCGTTGGCATCGAACTCGCGAACAAGGAGAAAATCATCGTGCCGTTGCGTGAGTTGCTGGAAGACGAAACCTTCGTGAATGGCAAATCCAAGCTGCCTGTCGCTCTCGGCAAGGACGTTTATGGCAAGACCATCATCGGCGATCTCGCGGCGATGCCGCATCTGCTCGTCGCTGGTGCCACTGGTTCAGGTAAATCGGTTTGCATCAACAGCATCATCACCAGTCTGCTTTGCCGTTTTGCACCGGATGAACTGCGTTTCATCATGATCGATCCGAAGGTCGTGGAAATGCAGAACTACGAGGAATTGCCACATCTCGCCTTGCCCGTCGTCACCGATCCCAAGAAGGCACTGCTTGCGCTGCGCTGGGTGGTGAAGGAGATGGAGAATCGCTATCAAATCTTCGCGCAGGAAGGCTGTCGTAATTTTGAAGCCTTCAATAATCGCAATCGTAAACGCAAAGCGGAAGCTGACGCCGCCCGTGCCGCACGCAATGCTGCCGCTTCTCCGCCGATCAAAGCTGGAGTGGACGATGCGCGAGTTTCCGCAGCCTTTGCCAAAGAAGCCGCTACATCTGACGGTGCCGCCAAAACTGCCGAAGTTGGCACTGTGGACGGCGATACCGAACTGCGTGATGCCAGTGGCACTTGGCTTGGCGATTCGCAGCCACCACCGCCGCGCAAGCAAGAAGTCGTCATTCCCGATACAATGCCTTATATCGTTGTCATCGTGGATGAACTCGCCGACTTGATGCAGACTGCTCCTGCGGACATCGAAGTCGCCATTGCGCGCATCACACAGATGGCTCGTGCGGCAGGCATTCATCTCATTGTCGCCACGCAGACCCCGCGTGCGGATGTCATCACCGGCGTGATTAAAGCGAACATCCCTACGCGCATCGCCTTCCAGGTTTCCTCCGCGCTCGACAGTCGCGTCATTCTCGACCGTAAAGGAGCCGAGAATCTCGTCGGAAAAGGGGATATGCTCTACGTGCCACCCGGCGGTGCCCAACCCGTGCGCAGCCAAGGCGCACTCGTCACCGATGATGAAATCCACGCACTAGTCAGTCATTGTGTCGCACAGGGCAAACCGGTCTTTGACGTCAAAGTCGATGAAGAAAGCGGCGAGTTTGGTGATGAAGACGGCGATGGCGAAGGCGGCATTAGCGCTGAGGAAGAAGAAGTTTTGGAGAAGTGCCTCGAAGTCATCCGCCAGGAGAAGAAAGCTAGCACCAGCTTGCTGCAACGCCGCCTACGTCTTGGCTATGGCCGCGCTGCACGCATGATCGATCTACTCGAAGATCGCGGTATCATTGGTCCAGGTGAAGGTGCTAAGCCACGTGAGATCCTCGTCCAGATGGATTGAGCTATGATCCCGGCACTTTTCGCGCCCGATCTGCCTCCTACATGCTGTCAGGTGCTTCTAGTGACCGCTTTCGACGAGAAATCCATTTCAGCCGAACTGCGCCTACTCGAACTCGGTGCTGCCAAGTCTTGGCAACAGGTAGAAGAGACAATTCCAGTGACTCTCGGACGCAACGGCCTCGCTTGGGGCATCGGTGAGCACACGGCATTGCCTCCCGACGGTTTTCGCCTCAAGCGTGAAGGTGATGGGTGCAGTCCAGTTGGCATTTTTCGGCTACCATTGGCCTTTGGTGAGGCACTCACCTCTCAATGCAAGCTGAACTACGTTTCGATCACTGCAACGTTGCTCGCCGTCGATGATCCGAAGTCACAGTTCTACAATCAGATCGTCGATTCGGCAGCGGTGACGAAAGATTGGACCAGTACTGAGTTCATGCACCGTGAAGACGGCCTCTATCGTCACGGCATCGTCGTCGCGCACAATCCTTTGAATCAAGCCGGTGCCGGCTCCTGTATTTTCATCCATCTCTGGCGTGGACCGGGGCAGCCAACTGCGGGTTGCACCGCGATGAGTGAAGCAAACCTCCTGCGCATCCTAGCTTGGCTCGATCCGGCTCTGGAACCGCGTCTGGTGCAATGGATATCCTGAAAGGCGGACAACCGCCTTGCGCAAGCTGAGTGGCTGGCGAAAATCGCACCATGCCCGACCACGCCGCCTTCCGCACACTTTTCACAGCCCTCAAGGCCGAGATGCAAAAAGCCATCGTTGGCTACGATGAGCTCCTCAGTGATGTGCTAGTGGCGATTTTTTCCGGCGGGCATGTGCTGCTCGAAGGTGTGCCGGGTCTTGGCAAAACCTATCTCGTGCGTACGCTCTCTCAGGTCGTGGGCCTAGAGCCGGGTCGAGTGCAATGCACTCCCGATTTGATGCCGGCAGATATTCTCGGCACGCACATTGTTGGCGAAGATGAAAAAGGCCACCGCACCCTACGCTATGAAAAAGGCCCCGTGTTTAAGAACTTGCTGCTCGTCGATGAGATCAACCGCGCTACCCCGAAAACGCAGGCCGCGCTACTCGAAGTCATGCAGGAACGCTGCGTAACAACCGGTGGTGAGCGTCATCTCGTGCCCGAGCCGTTTTTAGTGCTCGCTACGCAGAACCCGATGGAAATGGAAGGCACTTACCCGCTTCCGGAAGCGCAGCTCGATCGCTTCATGTTCAAGATCAAGGTGCCGTTCCCAGATCTCGACTCGCTCGTCGAGATCTCGCGTCGAACCACCGGCTTCACCGAGCCCAAGCTCGCGAATATGACCAATGGCCCGCAGTTGATGGAGTTGCAGCAAAAACTATCACAGATGCCCGTGGCCGATCCCGTCGCGCATTACGCCTCACGTCTCATCCTTAGCAGCCATCCCGAACAGCCCGATGCGATCCCAGAGGTGAAGCGCTACGTCAGTTACGGAGCCAGTCCCCGTGGTTTACAGGCATTGATTCGCGGTGCGCGGGTCTGGGCAGCCATTCAAGGAGCCACCGCCGTCTCCACCGATGACATTCGTGCCATCGCCCACGTCTCACTCCGTCACCGCATCATCCTCAACTTTGAAGGTGAGGCCGGACAGATCAAAGTGGACGACATTATCACCAAGCTACTTGATCAGGTCAAAACGCCTGCTCAACAGGCGGTTTGATGAGGGACTTTATCATTTTTCAGTTCTTGCGCGGTAGAATGCCCGCCTTCTCCGCCAGCGCCAAAGAGCGTTTCTTATCGTGTGGCACAGCATGAAGAACCAAATAATCAGTCCACCTCCCAAGAGGGAGAGATTGAAAACGAGGTCGGGGGCTTCACCGTCATTCACAATCACAAAATCCTCAGCCAAATTCATCTTCAACCTTGCCAATCTGGCCCGCATCAAAAGGTCGAAAAAGATGCCATAGCGAGTCAGTCCGTAGATGTCCTGCCACATAAACAGCTTTTCCGCCTGCTGAGAGGCGGCATCGACCTTTTTCTTCAGCGTGCCGTCGGACCGACTCAACTTCTGCAAGGCGGCAACAACAGCTTTATCCTCCGTGGATAACACAATGTGAATTGGTGCATCCATGGATTCACCATTGGGACGAACAGGAATAAAAATTTCAGAGACTTTTCCCACCCTTGCCTTGTAGGCTGCCTCCACAAGACTGACCTGCGCATCACTCAGTTTTACCCACTCGGTATTTGGTTTCTGCGCAATGTAGTCGGCAACCGTCAGTTCCAGAGGTTTAGGATTGTTCAACGCTACATAGACGCCTTGGCCACCGACTATCAACAGCCCCAAGACGGCAATATAACCGAGGCAGCCAAGGCTGGTGAAGCCCGGCGGGGAACTTAGGGGGCGGTGTTTCATGCCATCTCCCGCCTACCTAAAAACCTCCACTGTCGCAAGACAGTTTCTTGCCAGCTCTGTGATTGCTTGCTGACAGCAGCGCATTTTCGTCCTCTTGATTTCGTTGATGAACTTTGCAGCAATTTGCGAGCGTTGAACACACTTCTCGTTAAGATTGCCAAGATCCGACACCTCGAATGCCCGACACTCTCGATCGCGAAGACCTCTTTGACGCCTCCTTTTTGGACCGGCTGCGTGTGCTGGCATTGCGCTTGAGAAAAAGACGGCAGTTGATGCGGCGTGGATCGCAATCAACACCAGCGACGGGATTCACGCGTGAATTCAAAGACTACCGCCACTACACGCCGCGTGAAGACTATCGCGCCATCGACTGGCGGCTGTATGCGCGACTGGACAAGCTGTTCGTGCGTCTCTACGAGGAAACACAGGAACTGAACCTGCACATCCTGCTCGACACCAGCACCTCGATGGCGCAGCCATTTCCTGAGAAGCGGCGGCAGGCGTTGCGCTTTGCCGTGGCACTGGCCTATCTGGCGCTCAGTGCGCAGCAGCGGGTGAGCGTGTATTCGATGGGCGATAGCGTGCATCAGGAACTACCACCGCTGCGCGGGCAGGGGAACATCGAGAAGGTCATTCAGGCGGTTTCACGGCTCAAATTCGACGGTATCACCAACATGAAGCGCTCGTTTGAAGAATTCCGGCCCAGCAAGCAGCGTTACGGCATCATCTTCGTCATCAGCGACTTCTTCGGCCACGAAATCGGCAGCGCCACCGAGGCGGTCGCCCGCGTTTCTGCCTGGCCAGGCGAGAATCACTTCCTGCAAATCGTCCATCCCGAGGAGCGGCAGCCTGAGATCGAGGGCGAACTCGAACTCACCGAGGTTGAAACCGGTGAACGCCGCCGTTTCTGGCTTACCAAGCGTGATGTGCAGCGCTACGTCGAAACCTTTGACAGCTTCTCCGAAAACCTCGCGCGCGAGTGCGCCAGTCATCGCATTGATTTTATGCAGGTAACCAGCAACGAGGTGTTTGAAGAACGTTTCCTCGATGTCCTGGTGCGCGGCTCCGCGCTCGCTGGTGGAGTTTAATCATTTTAAATGCGGACATGAACTGGCCTGTGTTTAAAGCCGTCTCTTTGCTAGTGGCGTCGAATGTTTTCATGACCTTCGCGTGGTATGCGCACCTGCGTGACCTGAAGCCAAAACCATGGTTTATCGCCGCCTTCATCAGTTGGGGCATCGCATTCTTTGAATACATGCTGCAGGTGCCCGCCAATCGCATCGGCAGCACGGCGTTGACGCTGCCGCAGCTCAAGATCATCCAGGAAGTCATCACGCTGATGGTGTTCGCGCCGTTCATGCTGTTTTACATGAAGGAAACGCTCAAATGGGATTACCTCTGGGCCGCGCTGTGCATGTGAGGGGGGGTGTATTTTATTTTCCGCAAATGAACCTGCGCTGGGAGGACTTTTATGCCGCTGGATGAGGAAATCGGGTGCCTAGGAGTGGTGCTGCGTGCCATGGGCAATGCATTGGAGTTTGCCTTCAACTGGTTACATACGGGTGAATTTTTTGGCTTCCTAGGCGCATGGACGGTGCGCCTGCTGACCTTCGGACGTTGCAAGCCCGATCCAGAGTCCTGGAGCGCGATCATGCTCGGGTTTGTCCTCTTCGTGGCTTGTTTGGTGGCGATCAAGACCTGGGGGTGGGGGTGAATTTGAGGGCAACTTGTACACATATTCACATTTTGAATTGTGAATATGCTTAACAAAGGTTAAATAACTGGGCATCCCATGTCCACCGCGAACTTGCGCCGACATCTCCACGAAACCCGCAACCGTCCCGTCGGCATCAACAACCGGCATGACGTGAAGAAGGATCGTTTTCTGCTGCTGACAAAGCACTGGATCGGTGTTGCCTTGCTTGCGCCTGCCTGTCTGGTCACAGCAATTACGCTGATTATGATGCTCTGGCGTGCCGTGACGCGCATGGGATTCCTGCGTTCCGAGGAATTCGTATTTTTTACCTTTGGTGGTGCTGTTTGGGGGTTGGCCTATCTGGCTGGCCTGCGACCGGTGACGGCCTATGTCTTCGGCCACGAGTTCAGCCATCTGGTCACGGCCCGCATGTTTGGCGGCCGCATCTTCGACTGGAAAGTCAGCGCGCAGGGCGGTTACGTCGAAACTGACAAGTCGAACACGCTGATCACGCTGGCTCCCTACCTAATTCCATTTTACACACTCCTCATCTTGCTCGCGTTCGGAATCGCTGGTCTTGCGCTCGACATGCAGGAGGCACATGCGGTTTCGATTTGGCAATGGACGGTGCATGTGAAGCCCACGCGGTTCCTTTACGCGCTGGTCGGTCTGACGTGGTTCTTCCACGCCACCTACACAGTCAAAACGGTCATCGCCGAGCAGGGCGACCTCAAACGCAACGGCGAATTCTTCTCGATGATGCTCATCTTCCTCATCAACGCCTTCCTGCTCATCGCGCTGTTCCTCGCCGCATCGCCTGCACCTGGACTCGGCATCGCGGAGGTGGCACGCTGCTGGTGGTCGGTGGCTTCAGGGGTTGTTGGTTGGTTATGGCACTTGGTGTTCTGAGCTGCGGCTGGACTTTGACCGCATCTGCGGCAAATGACGCGCAGCATGCCCGAAGATCATGAGATTCTCTCAGTCACCCAGCTCACACGCGAGATTCGCGATGTGCTGGAGGGCCACATCGGCAGCGTGTGGGTCGAGGGTGAGATCAGCAACCACCGCCTGCAATCTTCCGGCCATCAGTACTTCACGCTGAAGGACGCTGGAGCTCAGCTCTCCTGCGTGTTTTTTCGCGGAGCCGCCGCGCGCAGCTCCACACGCCTGCAAGACGGTGCTCTCGTGCAGGTGCATGGCGAGATCAGTGTCTATGAGGCACGCGGCCAGTATCAGATGGTCGTCAAACAGGTGCAGGCGAAGGGCAAAGGCTCCTTGCAGGAACGATTCGAGGCCTTGAAGCGCAAGCTGCATGCTGAGGGCCTCTTCGATGAAGAGAACAAGCGGCCCATCCCACGCTTCCCGCGTGTCGTGGCTCTCGTCACCTCGCCAACGGGCGCTGCCATCCAGGACATGCTGAACATTCTCACGCGCCGTGCGCCCTGGGTGCGCGTGCTCGTCTTTCCGGTGCGCGTGCAAGGGCAGGGGGCTGAACTGGAGATCGTGCGCGCGCTCGAAGTCCTCGGCGATGCCGCGCATTTCGGACTGCCCGTGCCGGACACGATTGTCGTGGGTCGCGGTGGCGGCAGCTTGGAAGACCTGTGGTGTTTCAATGAAGAAGTACTCGCCCGTGCCATCGCAGCCTGCCCGATTCCAATCATCTCGGCCGTCGGGCATGAAATCGACTTCACCATCGCCGACTTTGTGGCCGATCTGCGTGCGCCCACGCCCAGCGCTGCCGCCGAATTGCTCGCACCCGACAGCGTCGAGTTGCTGCGGCACTTTGAGAGCATCGCTCGCACGTTGAAAGCACGCGTCGGCACGCTGCTCGATCATCATCAGCACGTCATCGATCTCACCGCCAAAGGCCCGCTGCTCCATGCGCCGGAGCGTTTGCTTCAACAGGCTGAACAAAACGCAGACGAAATCGAATCTCGTCTGCGCGACGCCGTGCGCGAGCAGTTGCAGGCCTGGACGGATGATCTCACGCAGAAGCAGCACGTCCTCGCCTCACATCATCCGCGCCTGCAACTTACTGAGGCCGTGCATCGTGCTGAAACCTCCGCACAACGATTGCGTCAGAGCTTGCTGCATCGCCTCGATCGCCTTTCCGACCGCGTTCATTCGCGCCATGAACTCATCCAGCACATCGGGCCCGACGCCGTTCTGGCACGAGGCTTTTCCTTCACGACGAATGCAGATGGGCGAGTACTCAAGGATGCTAGCGAGGTGAAAGAGGGCGATGAACTGCTCACTCGCCTCGCCAACGGCACGGTGAGCAGCGTGGCGAGGTGAAAACCTTCGGCAAGGGGCCACGGCAGTCCGCTGCTGCGACGCGCACCCACACCACGGCTGGAGAAACAAAAAATTGCCGCGAAGGGAAGACGGAGATTTTCCTGAACGGCAGTTCCTGGAGATTTCAGTTTGCGATAATCCGTCCAGACTATCAGAATCAAGACCGAATGAATGCCACACACCTGTTTCCCCTCGCGTTCGTTGTCTCGTTGGCTACTTGGATGATTCCAATCCTCGGCTTTGCCACCTCGGTCAGCACCGCGACCATAGAGCAGCCGATCAACCTCGGGGCGAAATCCGATCCGGCACGGATTCCCTTGGGCAGAGTGATCGTCCTTTGCAATTACTACTACGGTCTGCACCGCATGATCAATGAGCCCAGACCGTGTCCGGATGGAGCTATGCAATGGAAAGGCGGCTCGGAACTTGATCAGAATCTGGCGAGCGTCTTCGGCATCTCAGTGGAAGTGGAGGATCCGACCCAGCTTTTGGCAGCTCCAGTGGTCCTGCGGGTGAAGTCCTGGAAACCGCCCGGCTACAGTCCCTACACGAAAGACCAGGTTCTAGCCGCCACGCTCTGGTGCCTGCTCCGTAGCGTGAGCGGCACATCAGAACATCCACTCGATATCCGAATTTTGGCGGAAGGCATGGATGACAAAGCCTTGGTAGAAAAATACTCGGGAAAATACGTCACTGCACCGGGCAGGGATGGAAAAAAGGTGCCACCCGTGAAGCTGCCTGGATCAAAGGTCGAAGTGGACGGCAGAGGCAACGCGTCCGTGGTGTTTTCTGAGTTGAGCGGAAAAGCGTCGTCTCCTGCACCGTCTCCTGCGATGATTCTGGGCGAGGACAGCGAGGACGGCGAGTCCGATCCCGGATGGAGTCTGCTGCCGATTTGGGGAAATGATGATGGTTCCCCACTCCGTTACTGCGCCTGGTCCGCATCCATCTGCTACTCCGCCTGGCACTCTAGCGGTCGCAAGGAAGCCAATTCGTTTCTCGCGGCGGGTGGTAGCCATTATTTCGATGTATTTGAAGATAAAAAGGGCGACTCAGTGCTCATCGGAATAACGCATGTGCCGGAAAGCACTTTGGCAGCGCAAATTCTCGCCTTGGTGATCACCGCTCAGCCTACCGAAGCACGTCCGCTAACGGTCACAATTCGGTTGGAAGAATACGGACTTGCCACCTATCCGGCATTCCGCAGCGCGTCGGGCTGGAAGGAAACGCGGCATGGCGCGCACAACATCACGCTGGAATGCGAATTTGTCTGGGACGCGGACGCCCTTAAACTGGTGAAGGGAAGCGTGCCGCTGGTGGAAGTTGATCACGCCTTCCGCCACATCGTGATGACGCCTGTCCCTGCTCCAGAACCGGGTGCCGACGAAAATCTCGCTAAAGTCGTCCGGGATCGCATCCGAAGCGGAATTCACAATGGCAACCTGCTCGTGGAGAAAAACATGGCTTCTGACATGCTGGCGGAATCTGGGCTGCGGCGGCAAATTGGTCTGGCCGGATATTACGAGGCACTCGCCACTTTTTATAGAGAAGAAGGATGAACACTGGCTGACAAGCCAGTCAAAGAAACCGTCCGGCTCGGTAATTCGGATCTCGATCAACATTACCGCATGGGTTGGAGCATTGGAATGAACCGGGGACAAGCCATTGTCATCCAAGCCCGCAAAGACATCGAAGCAGCGAAGCAGAAGAAGGACGAGTGACCACTTCTCGCTGGCTTCGAGTATCTGAATTTCTCCAATCTCGGGGAGTGGCGTGTGCATGAGACTCCGTTTATGCAGCTCCAATCTCAAACGTCGTGAACTCATCGAGTTAGAGGCGGCAGTTTGAGTGCGTAGTTAGTGCATGCTTTCACGCCGCTCCATCCTCCAAAGTTCCGCCTACGGCATCGGCGGTATTGCATTGGCGACGATCTTACAGGAGCAAAACCTCCTCGCCACCAGCGAGCAGGCCACGGCACGCCATTTCGACCTCAAACCGAAGGCGCCACACGGCCTCGGCCAAGCGAAGGCGATGATCTCGATGTTCATGCAGGGCGGGCCGAGCCACATGGATCTGTTTGATCCCAAGCCCGAACTCACCCGCTACGATGGCAAGGATTTCCCCGGCGAAGTGAAATACGACGATGCTGCCGGAGCCAGCCGCGAGTGCATGGGCAGTCCGTGGAAGTTCAAAAAGTACGGCCAGTGCGGCATGGATGTCAGCGAGCTACTAACGCATTTCTCGGGCATCGTCGATGACGTGACGCTTATCCGCTCAATGCACACTGGCGTGAATAATCACGGCCAGTCCATCTACGCCTTGCTCAACGGTCAAGTCACCGGCGGCCGGCCCACGCTAGGCAGTTGGTTCACCTATGGACTTGGCTCCGAAAATCAGGATCTACCCGCCTACGTCGCCCTTACCGATCCACGTGGGCTCCCGGTGCTTGGTGTGGACAATTGGAGCAATGGCTGGCTGCCCTCGCTGTATCAAGGCACCGTCATCCGCCCCAAAGAGCCGCGCATTCCCAATCTCGATGCGCCGCTCAGCCTCAAAGGCGATGCGCAGGCCCGGTACCTGAATTTCGTGCAGCGTCTGAACAAGGAGCACCTCGAAGCCCGCCCCGGCGAGGCCGATCTCGAAGCACGCATCCAGAGCTTCGAACTCGCCGCCCGCATGCAGACCGCCGCGAAGGAAGCGCTCGACATCAATCAAGAAAGCGCCGCCACCAAGAAGCTCTACGGCCTCGACAATCCCGCCGCAGCTGAGTTTGGCACGCGTTGCCTCATCGCCCGTCGCCTCGTCGAACGCGGTGTGCGCTGTGTCTCGCTCTTCACCGGGAATCAGACTTGGGACAACCATCAGAACATCCGCACCCTGCTTCCCGCCGCCTGCACGTATGTGGATCAAGGTGCCGCTGCGCTTGTTATCGACCTCAAGCAGCGCGGTCTGCTCGATACCACCATCGTGCATTGGGGCGGCGAGATGGGCCGCCTTCCCGTCATTCAGAATCGTTCGGGTTCTAAAGATCGCACCACCGTCGGTCGCGACCACAACACCTACGGTTTCAGCATGTGGGTCGCCGGTGGCGGCTTCAAAGCCGGCCATATCCACGGCGCCACCGACGACTTCGGCCACCATGCCGTTAAAGACGTCGTCAATCACTACGACTACCACGCCACGCTGCTCCATCTCTTCGGTCTTGATGCTAAGAAGCTCAGCTACAAGCGCAACGGTACTGATATGACACTCGTGGAAAACCCGCAGGCTCGGGTAGTGAGCGAGATTCTCGCTTGAGCCGGAAGTGAAATCTTCAATCGAAGATGGTGCGCGATACAGGGTTCGAACCTGTGACCCCTACCATGTCAAGGTAATGCTCTACCACTGAGCTAATCGCGCGATTCCGGGGCGCAGTGTATAAATGACCTGTGTCGGTTCGGCAAACGGTTTTTAGCCCGCTGATTTAGCTGTTGTTCACCTGCTTTCGCACAGTCGTGCCTTGGTTGAGCAGATCATCGCGTTCCAAGCCGGTGAGACGGGTGATGGAACGCAGCAGCCACAGCAGCAATGCCAGCGTGACACCCATGAGTGGAATGCCAATGATCAGGAAGCCGCTCCAGTTGAGCCGACCGATGGCCTTGATGTATTCCTGACTGCCGGGTGCTTTGTCGCCAAGCAGCCAGAGCGCGAGAGCGAAATTGGCGGCGGAAGAGACCAGCATCGTGCCTGCCATGCCCCAGGAGGCGCGTTTGAGCAGGGCGGCGAAGCTGTGGTGCTTCTCCGGCGTGTCGAGAGCCTGATGCAGCGCGGGCTGATTGATCACCTGCGGATTGAGCAGCATCTCGTTGATGAGAGGTTTGCCCCAACGATGGCTCAGAGGAAAGGCGATGCCGAGGAAGATGGGGAACATGGCTTCCTTGGCTGCAAACCAGATGGCATTGAGCTGCAGCAGGCCGAGGCCGCCGGTGACGATGACAGCGATGAGGCCGAGCACGGAGAAGAAGTTCAAGCCGCGCTTCTGCGTGTAGCACCAAACGCCAAAACCCAAGGGCAGCAGCAGGGCGATGATCAAAGCCCACAGCGGCCCGAGGCGCTCTGGGGTGCCGAGTTTTTCGAGCACGATGGAGGGCAGAATGACGGTGAGAGCGAGATCGAGGAGGGGATGGGGCTGTTTTTGGGTCACACGGAACTTTGGAATGATGAAGGCAGAATGTCGAGCCGAGAGAATCGAGACAGACTGCCGCAGGCAGCCCGAAGGGAAGCGGAGCGCATCAACACGATTGTGCCTGCTGCTTGCGTCCGTGTGGGTCTGCTCTAATGCTTGAACATGGTCGCCACTGCCGCCCCCAGCCTCATCGAAGAAATCAAACGCCTCAAACAGGAGCGCAACGCCGTGATTCTGGCGCACAACTACCAGGATCGAGCCATTCAGGAGATCGCTGACTTTGTGGGCGATTCACTCGGCCTCGCCTACAAAGCGAAGGAGACCGAAGCGGACGTGATTGTCTTCTGCGGCGTGCATTTCATGGCGGAGACGGCCAAGATCGTGAATCCCGGCAAGATCGTTGTGCTGCCAGATGCGAACGCTGGCTGCTCGCTGGAGCAAAGCTGCCCCGGACCGCAGCTTGAGGCCTTCCTGAAGGCGAATGCGGCCAAGAACTACTACGTGATCGCCTACATCAACTGCAGCGGGCATGTGAAGGCGTTGAGCGATTGCATCTGCACGAGTGGCAATGCGGACAAGATTGTCGAAGCCGCTCCGAAGGACCGGCCGATCCTGTTTGTGCCGGATCAGAACCTCGGCTCATGGGTCATGGAACGCACGGGTCGCAAGATGGATCTGTGGAAGGGCGCGTGTTACGTCCACGTCGAGTTCACTCGCGATAGCATCCAGCAAATCAAGGACGAGCATCCCGATGCCAAGGTCGTCGCGCATCCTGAATGCACTTATGCCGTGCGTATGCTGGCCGACGAAGTGTGCAGCACGGAGAAGATGGTGGGGTATTGCCGCAACAGCCCTTCAAACACCTTCATCATCGTCACTGAAAGCGGCATGCTGCATCGCCTGGAGCGCGAAGTGCCGGGGAAGACCTTCATTCGCGGCCCCACCGGCCACTGCGCCTGCGCCGACTGCCGCTACATGAAGCTCAACACTCTGCAAAAGCTGCACGACTGCCTGCGCAATCTCACCCCGCGTGTCGAGATGCCTGAGGACCTGCGCAAGCGTGCTGAGAAGCCGATCTTGCGCATGCTGGAGTTGAGTCGCTAGGCCAATCGTAGGTTGGGTGTGTGCTGCGCCAAGTTGCTCTGTAACACCCAAGACTTGCTCCGCAGCACCGCCCGACTGCTTGGGCGTGCGGAGGCCACCGCGTGAGTGCCTGAGAGACGGTCGGGCTAAAACCACACCCATCCTACGTTTCGCAGACTACCGCCACCACGCCGGTAGATCCGTCATCGTCTCTTTGAGGATCCTGCGGATCGCCATTCGTTCCGTAGGAGAGAGATGCGCGTGCTGGGCATCAGGCATCTCGCGCAGGTAGAGGGCCATGTGGTAATAGACGCGCTCCTTCAGTTCCTTGGGCGCGTGTTTCCATGTGTCGGTGTAGAGCATGAAGCTGCAGCGGTGCTTGAACATGCGGGTCTTCATGTCCAGGTCCTTCAGTGAGAGACCCGTTTTCGTCACCTTCCGGTCGCGCAGAAAATCTCTCACGTAGGCTGGATCGCCGACCATGCCCTTGCTCGGAAACTTCGCTTCATCCGCGAACACAATATAGCGCGCGACTTCCTGCGCACGCTCTTCGATCTCCGCCTTC
>Ga0209086_10002591_pt1 | contig 14058 bp, 15 predicted proteins | sample M_130207_XF_Meta_FD_187312 | JGI IMG/M metagenome (GOLD analysis project Ga0209086, IMG submission 187312) | Freshwater microbial communities from Lake Montjoie, Canada to study carbon cycling - M_130207_XF_MetaG (SPAdes) (version 2) | ecosystem: Environmental > Aquatic > Freshwater > Lake...
TTCGATAACGGTTACTTACCAACACTTTTCGAAAGTGCGCCCGAAGGGATTCGAACCCCTAACCTTCTGATCCGTAGTCAGATGCTCTATCCGTTGAGCTACGGGCGCGTGCTGCGAACAGCATGCACAGGTTACCCCACGCACAGTGCACCCGTGCCACGAGGCAGATCCACGCTTCGCACAACCACGTCGAGCCCTGCTCGTGATGCCGAAGATCTGAGGTCAGAGTCCGAGGTGTAGCCGCATCGCCTCGTCAACCGACTCCATCAAAAGCCCCGGAACCGCCCCCACCTTGGCGCCCACGCGGCTCACCGACACCGAGCGAATCTGCTCCGCCTGCGCCTTGGAGTCGTGCCGCAACCCGGTGTGAGCGGAAGGCAGTAGCACCTGGAAGTCGAATACGCGATCAATGCTGGTGGTCACCGGAACGATGGTGATCACGCCTACCCCCCAGCGCACTGCCGCCCCGTTCGCGCCGTCGTTGCTCACCACCACGGCGGGACGTCGCTTGTTGGCCTCGCCCGCGCGAGCCGGCTCAAGGTCGACCAGGCGCACATCGCCACGACGGATCACTGCACCACTCCATCGCCCGACACGGCATCCCACAGCTGCGAGTCGCTTGAGGAGTTCCACTCTGCCCACGCCGAGGCGTAGTCCTCCGACAATGACATCGCACGCAGCAGCCGCACCGCGCGCTGAAGAGCCGCCGACCGCGAGTCGAGACCGTGATCGGCCGCGAAGTCGTCGAGGAAGCGGATGTCGTTCTCGGGCAGTGAGACGGAGACCTTCATGGAGCAAGGCTACGTCATTGCTACCCGGGTAGGAAAGAATGATCCACAGCCTCCGGCACGGACCTTCCGAGCGTCGGCGGGGTGCACGACCACCCCTCGCTAGAGTCGGCAACGTGGCAGCGCGATGACCTCAGCGATCTTGCTCGGCTACCTCATCGGCGGATCCCTCGGCTACACCGCCAGCCGCAGCGAGCGCCTCGCCCGCGTGTGGCCGCGACTCGTGCGAGCCCAAGTTCTTATCGCCTCGGTGGTGCTGGCTGTGGTCTCAGCCTGGCGGCTGTCAGGGCTCAACGACGTCGTGTGGCCCGTGCTGATGGTCTGCGTATTCGCCGTGATGCTCGCGGTGTCACTGGCCACCACGTCGGGCGAGCGACGCGCGGGGCGTGCCACGTTGCGCACCTGGTCAACCACCAGCAACACCGGCTTCTTCGTGCTGCCCTTCGCAGCCGCGTTCGGCGGTCCGTCGGCTGTGCTCATCGCTGCACTCATCGACCGCTTGGGCTCACCCCTGTGGGCCGTGTACGTCGCGCTGCTGCGCCGCGACGCGCCCAAGCGTCAGCGCGCGTCGACGAGCTGGATTGATCAGTCACCCGTGATCGCCCTCGGGGTCGGCCTTGTGCTGCGTCTGGTCACCCCCGCCCCCGACTGGACCGCTGCGCTCTCGCTCGCGGCGGCACCCTTCATGGCCGCCACCGGCGCCGCGGTCTTCGTGGGCTCGGTGCTTCACTCGTCGCAGCGCATGTCGCCGCGCTCGGGGCTGCGGTCGTGGGCCATGCTCACACTGCTGCGCGTCTCGCTCTTCGCGCCCATCGCGTGGTTCGCCCCCACCCCCGCCATCGCGCTGGTGGCAGTGCTCTGTGCCCTGACGATTCCGGCGTTCGGCCCGTCTCAGATGTCGCTGGTGTACGGGTACGCCGACCCCGTGGTGGCGGCCAGCGTGCGCTACGGCTGGTTCGTCGGGGCGGCGGGCCTCGTCGCTGCCTATGTCATGAGCCACTGAAGGCGCGAACTCCGGCATGCTGGCTGGCATGACGACGACCGCCGACCCTGGCCCCGCCCTCGCCCGTCGCATCGAGCACACCCTGCTCGATGCCACTGCTACGCATGCGCGAATCGTTCAGCTGTGCGCCGAGGCCGTCGAGCACCGCTTCGGCGCGGTGTGCGTGAACTCGCGATGGGTGGCCCTGGCTGCCGAACTGCTCGTGAGCACCGACGCGCTGGTGTGCTCGGTGGTGGGGTTTCCGCTCGGCGCGATGTCGCACCGCGCCAAGGCCGTCGAGGTAGCGATCGCAGTGGAGCAGGGCGCGGACGAGATCGACATGGTGATCGACCTTGGCTCGCTGCTTGGCGACGACCTCGATTCCGTGCGTGCCGACATCGTGGGCGTGGTCGCGGCCGCTAACGGCAGGCCCGTGAAGGTGATCATCGAGACGTGCCTGCTCACCGAAGAGCAGAAGGTGACCGCCTGTCGCGTCGCCGCCGACGCAGGCGCCGCCTACGTAAAGACATCGACCGGATTCAGCACAGCCGGCGCCACGGTCGACGACGTGCGACTCATGCGCGAGGTGGTGCGCGACGCTGTGGGCATCAAGGCCAGCGGGGGAATCCGCTCGCGCGCTACCGCCGAGGCGATGGTGGCCGCGGGGGCCGACCGCCTGGGCACCTCGAGCGGCATCGTGATCGTGGGCGTCGAGGGCTGACGGCTTGGTGCGATCGCCTGGAAGGAGTTAGATACTGCATGCTGTTCGCTATATATACTGATCAGCATGCGAGGTCTTCGTAAGCACCGCGAGCGACTCGGGTTGTCGCAGTCGCACACGGCCTTCCTGCTCGGCACGCAGCAGTCGAACATCAGCGCGTACGAGCGCGGCATTCTCGAGCCGGGACCCGTGGTGTCATCACGCATCGACGCGCTCGTGGCGCTCGAGCCCGATACCGCCCATCGCGGAACGTGGGCGGGCACGCTTCCCTCGCACGCGATCGCCCTGAACGCTGCGGCCGGCGGCCTTACCGACATGCAGCGTGATCTGGCCATCGTGCGCGAGATTGTGGCGATGCACGACGCGTTCACCGCACTCACCTGCGACACCGACCGCGCCCTCTTTCTCACCGAACCCACCAGCACGGGGTGGCAGGACCTCGACGCGCTCCTCGCTGGGCTGGCAGTTCACTGGTGTCGAAGCGGCAGCCTGACGCGCGTTCCCCTGTGGACCCGTGCCAGCCGTCACTACCTCACCACCGCATGGTGGATCGGGGCCGACGAGCGGATGCCCAAGGCACGCGCGCGGGCACTCGCCCACGGGGTACCCGCACTGCGCTCGCGCGGCATCTTCCTCGACCGCGCAACCCTGGCCTCGGTCTGACATGTTCACCACGGCGGAGCAGATCATCGAGGTGCTGACCGAACTCGGCGAGCATCTTGACCGCCAGGGGCTTGAGGCCGAGATCTACATCGTGGGGGGAGCCGCGATGCTGCTCGGCTATGACCGGCGCGTGGTCACTCGCGACATCGACGCGGTGCTGCTGCCAGCGTCAGTGATCGACGATGTGGCCAGCGAGATGGCCGCAGAACGTGGCGACCTGCCACCCAGGTGGCTCAACGACGCGGTGGTGCCGCTTCTTCCGCGAGTGGCCGACTCGCGGCGATGGGAGTTGATGAGCGTTCCGGGGCTCACTGTGCAGGTCGCGTCGCCCGAGCACCTCCTGGCGATGAAGGCCCGCGCCTGTCGTGGTCCGCGCGACCTCGAGGACATCGCCGTGCTGTGCGAGGTGCTCGGCCTGACGAGCACCGGCGAGGTGTGGCAGATCTGCGACAGCATCTGGGGCAACGACATGATCAGCGCTGAGATGCGGGGGCTGGTCGACGAGTTCCTCGAGTCGCGCGGCCTTGCCACTGGTCCCGCAGCCTCGAATCCAGATGCGCCATGAGCGAGTTGACCCATGCCAAGGCTTTCTCGAACGTCTGCGTGATCACTATCGATTGCACGTGCAGCAGCGAGTTCGGTGATTCGTTGACAGCCGACACCATACCGATACATTATGGTGTCATGAACACGGTGGTAATGACGCGTGAGGTGACTCCGGGCAAGTACCTAGATGCCCTCCTCGAAGGGTCCTATGTACGGGTGTCAGACCTCCCCGGCACCCGAAATGCGGCGAAGCTGGCGGCCTCACGGGCGTCCGCGCGAGGCGACATCATGCATGTCAGCAAAGGCCTGTACTTCAAGGGCCGCAGGACGCGGTACGGGATCGCGACCCCTTCCCCTGAGGACGTCGCCCTCGAGGTCGTCGGCCGCAGGGGAGTGGGGCCAGCTGGGGTGTCGGCGGCCCGGGCGCTCGGCCTGACTACACAAGTACCGGCCGTGCAGGAGCTGGCAACGCTCGCACGCGTGCCCGCCGGGGTTCCAGGCGTTCGGTTCACCCGGCGCAACAACATCGAGCGCGTGGACCTGACCTACCTCGAGATCGCCGTGCTCGAGGTGCTGCGCGATTGGCGATTCCTCGTCGACGGAGGTTGGGTCTCCCTAGTGACCGCGGTGGCTTCACGAGTCGAGTCCGGCGACGTGCGCCCGGACGCGATCGCGGTTGCGGCCAGGCGTGAGCATCACGTCGAGGTGAAGACCAGTGTGCGAGACCTGCTCGCAGCCGTGAACGGCTCTGGCCCAGGTTCGGTCGTCACGCGGTGAGTGGCGTGGCGGTTCCGAGGTTGCGCGATGACGTCGAAGCCCTGACCGCCGTCGTCCAACGGGCCGCAGCGCACTTCGGAATCATCGATACCGTGCGCGAGGCAGTACTCCTCGAGATGGGGAGTCGCGGCGGACCTGAACCTCATGAGTCCCGCACGCTTCATTCAATGGTGGCCGAATACGCCTCAGAGGTTCTCGGCGAGGGAGCCGAGACGTGGGCAGAGTTCGCCCCGGTGACCATTGCGACGCTCAACCCGGAGCGGACGCTTCTCGAGAAATGCGCCCTGCTTCACAACTTGGCTGTCCGCTTCGAAGAGCGCGACGAGACGTCGATGGACTACATGGGAAGGGCGGGTCGTCACTACTACGACGTGCGCTGTCTGATCAGCAATGAGGACGTCCGCGCGGCCCTCGCCGCGATGGGCACCGAAGGCGTAGTGGCTCTCGTGGAGGACATCAACGTTCGGAGCGCGAAGGCCGGCTGGCGCTTCGTCCCCAGACCAGACGCTGGCTTCGGAGCCAGTCCCGCGTTCGACCCTTCAGCGGCGTGTCAGCGGGTCGTGGCACAGAGCTACACCATCGCCCTGGGGATGGTTCATGGCTACAAGCCGAGTCTGGCTGACTGTCTGACCGCCATCAACGCGAACGGGCACCTTCTCTAGGGGTGCAGATAGTTGCCTGCCCACACCCTTGTGTCAAGACACTTCCACTACCTCTCCCTACTCTGACGTGTAATGACCGTGAGAGTCCACATGGCTTGGTGTGACGCATTTCTATGGATTAGCAGATGAACGTGGAGTCAGGCAGTGAGTCGCGATCCGTAGCGCTGTCGCACTGCCTCGCCGGTGGTTCCCACCACGACGCCGATGGCCGCCCACGAGTACCCGGCAGCACGTGCGTCGGCGACTGCCGCCATCAGCGCGCGCTCACCTTCAGCGCGCAGCTGCACCGCAGCGCGAAGGCTCGAGATGTGCTCGGGATCGCGCTTGTCTCCCGGTTGAGGCTCGTAGCGCTCGAATTGAGCAGCGAGTTCATCGGCGTGCTTGAGAACGTAATCAAGTGTCCGCGGCATCACGTCACCTCAAGAACTTCCTGCGCGCCACCATGGCATGCACCACCATCTGATCCTGGGGCGACTCAACGATGCCAATCTCTAGAAGCACTGCTGACCGCCCTGCACCGATGACCATCTGCCCCTCCTGTAGGTCGAAGACGAGTAGTGGATGTGCCACTGCGTGCCGAATGTCGTCGGGTGCGACTCCGTGCCGCAGTGCACTTCTGGTGATGCGCGGCGGCGTGTCCATCCGACGCATCGTCGTGCACCCTTGGCCTTATCACAAGTTATCTTGCAATGCCTGTGCACGTCAACGGCTGGCGCCGCCCTCGTCGAGCACATCACTAGCTGCCCCTACTGCTCGCTGATCCATGCGAAAGCGTCGCAACCGATGAATCGGTGTGACGCTTTCCTATGGAGTAGCGGATGTGCCCCCGCTGGCGAACGACGAAGGGCACCCCTCAGGGTGCCCTTCGACGATGGCGGAGGCGGAGGGATTTGAACCCTCGATGGGGCTTTAAACCCCAAACCCGCTTAGCAGGCGGGCGCCATAAACCGAACTAGGCGACGCCTCCCCACCCCCCGGCGAACCGGGCAGCCCCCACAGGTTACCGAATCCCTCACGCGCCCGCGCCACTAGGCTGGCGCAGTGAATTCTCGCCGCTCCGACGGCAGCAGCGGCCGCAAGCTGCTGCGGGTTCTTCTCGCCTTTGACGCCGCCCGACCCACCTGGACAGTGGCCGACCTCGCGGCCTATGTCGGCGTTCCCTTGAGCAGTGCCTACCGCTACATCACGCTGCTGCGCGAAGAGGGCCTCGTGGAGCCCGCGCCCGGAAACGACAGCCTCTACCGGCTCGGCGCACGCGCCACCGCCGTGGGCCGCGCCGCCGCCGACACCGACACCGATCTGCTGAACGCCACCCGTAGCCACCTGCAGGCCCTGCGCGACGCCACCGACGAGTCGGCGATTCTGATGCGTCGCGCCGGAGACTCGGTGGTGTGCATCGATCGCGCCGAGTCGCGCCACCCGGTGCGCCTGCAGATCGAGCTCGGCCAGGTGATGCCCACGCATGTCGGCTCGGCAGGGCGCATACTGCTGGCCGCCCTCCCTGCTGAGCGCCGCACCCTCTACCTCACCGACGTGCTGCCCACACTCGCTGACGATCGGCAGGTCGACGCCCTCATGCCCGAAGCGCTCGACCGCATTGTCGACACCGGATGGACCGAGTCGTTCGACGAGTTCGACGAGGGCGTGTGGGGCTGCGCAGCCGCCATCACCGACGCGACAGGCGTGGTCGCCGCCATCGGCACCGCCGGACCCGTGTACCGATTCGACGAGCCTGCGCGTTGGGCCGCGATCGCCGCGGTGCGCTCGGCCGCAGACGCTGCGAGCAACTCACTGCGCGCTGCCTCGGAACTGTCGTCATGACCATCGCCACCCTGGCCATCGACTGCGGTGGCGGGGGCATCAAAGGCTCGGTGCTCGACGAGGCCGGCACCATGCGCGCCCATCCCATCCGCGTGCCCACGCCATACCCGCTGTCGACCGAGCGATTCGTGGCGACCCTGGTCGACCTCGCCGCCCAGCTGCCCGCCGCGCAGCGCGCCACGGTGGGGCTACCCGGAATGCTCCGCCACGGCGTGGTGGTGGCCACGCCGCACTACGTCACCACGCGCGGGCCACGCACCAAGATCGACCCCGAACTGGTGGCGCAGTGGCACGGATTCGACGCACGCCACGCGCTCAACACTGCGCTGGGCATGCCCACGATTGTGCTCAACGACGCCGAGGTGCACGGTGCGGGCGTGGTCTCGGGCAGCGGCTACGAGCTGGTGCTCACCCTGGGCACCGGACTCGGCTGCGCCATCTTCGACGGCGGCCGGCTCGCGCCCCACATCGAAATGTCGCAGGCCCCCGTGCGCTGGGGACTCTCCTACGACACCTACATCGGCGAGCACGAGCGTCGCCGCCTCGGCGACGCGTTCTGGTCGCGCCGCGTGCGCACCATGGTCGACGCCCTGCGCCCCATGTTTCTGTGGGACCGCCTCTACATCGGCGGAGGCAACGGCCGCAAGATCGTGGCCACCCAACTTGCGCGTCTCGGCGACGACGTGGTGATCGTGCCGAATACGGCCGGAATAGTTGGCGGCGTGCGCGCGTGGCAACTGCACGGCGGACACGCGGTGGACGAGCGCTGAACTACGTTCGGTAGGCGACCCACTGGTCGGCCATGCGCTGCGACTGCCCGGGGGTGAGCTCGTACATGCACGAGTCGGGCGTGTAGTCCATGAAGTTGTGCACCGGGTCGGTGCCCACCGACGTGGAGCAGCTGTCGCGCTCGGCGCAGGAGTACTGCGGCGAGGCCTCGGCGGGAGTGTCGGCCACGAGATCGCCCGAGGTGGCGGGCGCGCTGTCGCCGCCACACCCGCCCTGGAACGTGTGGTAGAGCCCGAGCCAGTGGCCGGCCTCGTGCGTCACGGTGTCGCCCTCGTTGTAGCCACCGGCAGTGCCACCCGGCAGCGAGCTGTAGAGCAGCACCACGCCATCGTTGAGCGGCTTGCCCGCGTACGACGAGGGGAAGGTCGCCCAGCCGAGCAAGTTATTAGACAGCTTGGCGCTGTAGAGGTTGAGGTCGGCCTTGGTGCCCTTGCGCAGCGCCTTCTTCATGGCCGTCTCGTTGCTCGAGCCGTAGCCCAGCGCGAACCACTTGGAGTTGACCGTGGTGTCGGTGCCCGCGAGCACGAACTTGAAGGGCGTAGCCGTGGCAAGGCCGCCGTACTGGCCCGCGTACGACTTGTTGAGCACATCGACCTGCGCCGCGATTTGCGAGTCGGGAACATGGCCATTGGGGTAGTCGGTGGCGGGCTTGCCGGTGGCGGCCGCCTTGACGATGCGGTGGAAGTAGACGTTGATGGTGATGGACCCCGGCGGCAGCACGGCAGCCACCATGGGGGCGCTGGTGGAGGAACCGCCCACCACTCGCACCCGCTTGTCGCCAACGGCCTTGCGGCCGAGGAGCTTGGCCTTCACCTCGCGGTCGATGCGCGCCGCCTCGACCGCCGACACGTCGGCACCGTCAGAGCTACCGGGCGCACTGGCCCGAGCGAGCACCGAGGTGTCGATACAGGTGTCGCGAACCTTGAGGGGAGCGGAAGCCGTCTGGGCAGCCGGCGCGGCCGCGAGCATGGCGGCGGTCAGAGCGAGTACCGGAACGAGCGGAGCGGCCCACAACTTCATATCAGGATCGTACGTTTACCCACCGCGATGCGGCAACCGTGAGGGCAAACGGTGGATAACTCACTATTCTGACCGGGTGACGGCACTCGATAACGCTCCTTCCTACGCGGCGACGCTGGCCGACCTGCAGCGGCAGTTTCAGGCCATTCCCGCCGACCAGCGGGTGCGCCTTGCAAAACGCACGTCCAACCTGTTCCGAGCCCGCGACGACGCCCCGGTTGCCGGGCTCGACGTTGCCGCCCTCGACGGCGTGCTGAGCATCGACCGCACCGCTGACGTGCTGGGCATGACCACCTACGAGCACCTCACCGCCGCCACGCTGCCCTTCGGGCTCGTACCTCTGTGTGTTCCGCAGCTGCGCACCATCACGCTCGGTGGAGCGGTCACCGGCATGGGCATCGAGGCTGCCTCGTTCCGCAATGGTTGCCCCCATGAGTCGGTGCTTGAACTCGACGTGCTCACCGGTACTGGTGAGGTGATCACCGCCACCGGCGCCTCCAACGACCCGCACCGCGACCTCTTCTACGGCTTCCCCAACTCGTACGGCTCGCTCGGGTACTCCACCCGGCTGCGCATTGAGCTCGAGGAGGCGGCGCCCTACGTGTCGCTGCGACACGTGCGGTTCAACTCAGCGGCCGCCATCGCCGACGCCATGGCCGAGGTCACCGCCACGCACGAGTGGAACGGCCAGCACGTCGACTACTGCGACGGCACCGTGTTCACCGACCGCGAGCACTACCTCACGCTTGGCCGCTACGACGCTGCGCCGCCGCTGGGCCGACTTCCTAGCGACTACACCGGCATGCAGATTTACTACCGATCGATTCGCGAGCGCAGCGAAGACCTCCTCACCACCCACGACTACCTGTGGCGCTGGGATACCGACTGGTTCTGGTGCTCGCGCGCGTTCGGCGCGCAAAACCCCCGCCTGCGTCGGCTGTGGCCCAAGAGCAAGTTGCGCAGCGATGTGTACTGGAAAATGGTGGCGCTCGACCGCCGGCTCAACGTGTCAGGCCGCTTGGCCACAGTGAAGCGTCAGCCGCAGCGTGAACCCGTGGTGCAAGACATTGAGGTGCCGGTCAGCGCGCTGCCAGAGTTTCTCGACTTCTTCCACAGCGAGGTCGGCATCGAGCCCATCTGGCTGTGCCCGCTCAAGCAGCGCGACCCCTCGGTGGCGTGGCCGCTGTACGAGTTCGACCCCGCCACCACCTACGTCAACGTGGGCTTCTGGTCGACCGTCCCACGCGCCGACGGTGGTGATCCGGCCGACGGACGCATCAACCGACTCGTCGAGCAGAAAGTCACCGACCTCGGCGGTCGCAAGTCGCTCTACTCCACGGCGTACTACGAGCGCGAGACATTTGCCGATCTGTACGGCGGTGCTGTGTACGAGGGGCTCAAGGCCCGGTACGATCCTGACGAGCGATTTGCAGGCATGTACGAGAAATGTGTCGGTCGTGCATAGCTTCGGGGCCAACCTCGCGGAGGCGCACGGAGCCCGTGTCTCGGGACATAGGAGTGACAACGATGAAACTTGCTGACATCTTCGCCATGGTGGTGGGGCCGGAGACCGACGTCGAGTTCGTGGCGTACGACGGCAGTCAGGCCGGACACCCTGGGGCCGACATCCGTATCGACCTGCGCAACCCACGCGCGGTGTCGTACATCGTGGCCGCGCCCTCGCAACTCGGCGTCGCCCGTGCTTATGTGGCTGGCGACCTCGAGGTTGAGGGCGACATGCACACCGCCCTCACCCGGCTGTGGGCGGTGCGCGAGCGCAAGCTCAGCCTGTCCGACAAGGCCACCATCGCCCGTGAGTTGGCGCCCTTCCTACTCAAGCGCCCAGCGCCCCCGCCCGAGGAGGCTCGCCTGCGCGGCGGACAGCACTCACGCCACCGCGACGCCGACGCCATCAGCCACCACTACGACGTGTCGAACCGCTTCTACGAGTGGGTGCTCGGTCCTTCCATGGCGTACACGTGCGCCGTGTACACCACGCCCAACGCCACCCTCGAGCAGGCGCAGGAGGAGAAGTTCGACCTCGTGTGCCGCAAGCTCGATCTCAAGCCCGGCATGCGCGTGCTCGACATCGGCTGCGGCTGGGGTGGCTTCACCCTGCACGCCGTGAAGAACTACGGCGTCAGCGTGATCGGCGCCACCCTCTCGCAGGAGCAGGCCGCCTACGGGCAGCAGCGCATCGAGGATGCCGGACTCGAAAATCAGGCGCAGATTCGCTTCTCCGACTACCGCGCGGTGCAGGAGAGCGGCTTCGATGCCGTGTCCTCGATCGGCCTCACCGAGCACATCGGTGCGAAGAACTATGCGTCGTACTTCTCGTTCATCAACTCGCGCCTGAAGCCAGGCGGTCGGCTGCTCAACCACTGCATCACCCGCAGCGACGTGAAACAGCGCACGCAGACCATCAACGGGTTCATCAACCGCTACGTGTTCCCCGACGGCGAGCTGGTTCCGGTGGGTCGCATCGTGAGCTCGATGTCCGATCAGGGACTCGAGGTGCAGCACGTGGAGAATCTCCGGCAGCACTACGCGCTCACCCTGCGCGACTGGGGCCGCAACCTCGAGGCCAACTGGGACGACGCCGTGCAGGAGGTCGGCATCGGCAAGGCGAGAGTCTGGCGGCTCTACATGGCGGCGAGTCAAGTGGGCTTTGATAAGGACGTCATCCAACTGCACCAGGTTCTGGCCACCCGCAATGAAAATGACGGAACCTCAGGCATGCCGCTGCGGCCCCGCTTCTCTTCGCCCACTGCCGACTGAGCGGTCGGATAAGGCTAGGGCGTTCGCCACACGCGCGTGGCAGTGCTTGCGTAGTAGTTGGGCGTCTGCGCCGCCGTGGGCGTGGCGACGTATATGACCTGCACCGCCACGCGCTCCGAGCCAAACGTCTTCACCGAAAGCGATCCGCTACTGGGCATGTAACGGGTGCGGCACAGCCGGAACTCTCCCAACGGCACCAGCGAGTTTCGCCCCATCTGCCCGCACCGCACGGTGGCAGTCAGCACGCCGAGGGTCGTGGCAGACCGCACGAGGAGAGTGGCTTTCTTCGGCGAGAAGCTGGTGGCCGTCGATCGCGCCACGACGTCAAGCGGAATCGGAATCTTGGCCAGAGTGACGGTGCGCTCGACGCGTAGGTGGGGAGTGGTCGACGCGTAGTGGCCAATCACCTGAATCGACCGATTGGCCATCGTGGAGTCAGCCGGGTTCACCATGACCGAGTAGAGCGTCCTGGCCGCCTCGTTGACCGTGGCACCAGAGCACGGGTTGCACCCACGGCTCGGGGGCGGAGGGACGAGGTCAACCACCGACGTTGAGGAGGTCACGGTGCGCGCACCTAGCGAACTGAAAGAGATCGGGCATGACCCTGTTCCGGTACTCGTCACGAGGATGCCTGCAGCGAGCCGACAGGGCGACGTCACCGCGATACTCACGGGCTTGTTCGAGCTCGACGTCGCCGTAACCGTCGCCGTCGACTGATAGGGGAGCACTCGCCCCGAACCCGTCGCCCAGGCTTTCCCGCCGTATCGGGCCGAGATGCTGCCAGCCGTGGCTGGCGCGGCCGGCGCGCCCGTGGCGACCTGCGTGATCGTGCAGGTGTCGAGCACCGAGATGGGGATGATGCCAGTGCCCGAGCTCGAACCCCCCACCGGCACCGTGACGGTCTTGGGCCAACTACCCGGGTCGAGTTCAGCGCTGTTGGGGCAATTGACCTCGATGGTGAGAACCCCGGTGCGCAGGCTATTGCCCGATGCCACGAGCGACGCAACCTGTAACGATCCTCGAATCGGCACGAGCAGGTCCGTCGTCGCGTTGTTGAGGCACTTGGGGGTGTCGGTCTCCTCGGCGTCACACGCCTCGTTGGGCCCCGCAACGCTCGCGATGTTGGTGAGTGGAACGCCCCCGACCGAGCCGTCGAGGGAGACCGTGATCGGGATTACCTGCGGGTCGGCGACCGCGAGGGAGCCCGAGTACGTGCACGTGACCGTTTGCTGCTCGGTTACCAGCGGAGTATCAGCCCCGCAGGTCCACCCGGTTGGATCGACGCTCGACACGAAGCGCATGCCTGGCGGGAGCGAGTCCTGCACCACCACGCTGTTCGAACTCGGTGGCGACGCCGGTGTTGCAGCCGGACCGTTGTTGGTCACGGTGAGGTCCCACACCATGGTGCTCCCCGCCACCACCGGCGTAGCCTCGGGAACTTTCGTGATGTCGAGGTCTGATGTCACGCTCACGTCCGACTGCGAGGTGGCCGTGTTGTTGGCCGTCATCGGGTCATTGACGCCGAGCTCCACTGAGGCCGTGTTGGTAGCAGTCGTGGCAATCGCGGTGTCAACATCCACGGGCAGAACTACCTCGATGGACTCGCCGGCCGCGAGAGTTCCCAGTGCGCTGGTGAAGGTGACGACGGGCGAGGCCGAGCAGTCCCAGCCGGCGCCCGCGGGCACCGCGCACGTGACCCCAGCCGGCAGGGTGTCAGTGATCGTCGGACCCACCGCGCCGGCCTCGTACCCGCTCGGACCATTGTTGGTGACCACCATGGTGTAGCTGCCCGACCCCGGCGACGTGAATGTGGTGGCGAGCTTGGTGATCGCGAGGTCCACCTGCAGGCTCGGCGTGAATGTGACGTTACTGGTGTTGTTGGTGGCATCGGGGTCGAGAGTGGGAGAGGTGACCGTGGCCACATTAGTGATGGGTGTCTCGAGCGGCGACGAGTCGACCGTGGCGAACACGAACAGGTCAGGCGCGCTCTGCCCCGCCACCAGGATGACACCCAGGGTGCAGGTAATGTCCTGGCCGACATCGTCACACGCCCAACCCGGCGAGTTGCTGAGGTCATAGCCCGCGTAGGTAAGGCCGGTCGGCAGCGTGTCAGTGACGACAATGTCGGCGTCGGCCTGCGAAGGTCCCTCGTTGGCCACCGCGAGCTTAAACGACATCGTCTGCCCCGCGATGGGTTCGGCAACCGTGGCGGTCTTGGTGAGCACGAGGTCGGCCACTGCACCTACCAGTGCCTCAACCTCGTTGCTGCTGCTGGTGAAGAGATAGCCCGCATCGAGTCCCCTGTAGTCGGCTGACGCCACGTTCACGATGAGCTGTTCGAACGCGGCACTATCGACCACTGTCACCTGGAAGGTCAGCGTGTAGGCAGGCCCCGAGCTGCAGCCCGCGCGCAGACTGCCACCGGCCGTCGACGAGGCACCGCTGCCCAGATAGGCGGTGACAACCCCATCGGATTCGGCGACACTTCGGCCACTGTTCTTCACGGGCACG
>Ga0209086_10002593_pt1 | contig 14046 bp, 16 predicted proteins | sample M_130207_XF_Meta_FD_187312 | JGI IMG/M metagenome (GOLD analysis project Ga0209086, IMG submission 187312) | Freshwater microbial communities from Lake Montjoie, Canada to study carbon cycling - M_130207_XF_MetaG (SPAdes) (version 2) | ecosystem: Environmental > Aquatic > Freshwater > Lake...
AACCGTAGCCGCTTCAAGAATCACAAACGACCCAATTTCTCGTGGTTATAGAACATACTATGGTGAATCAGTTGAAGAACTTGAAGAAATTGATATGTCAGGAGCATTTGGTTATGAAGAAACTGAAGATATGGACGGTGAAGAAACTTTCAAATATTTAGTTAAGAAAATGGGTATGGAACCTGATGAGGCTAAAGAAAGAACAAAACAAAAAGGTCAAGACCCAACAGGTGATAAAGATAAAAAATCTCCATACTACAAAGATAAAAATTTTATAACAAGAGCAACTTTATCTGAAATCCAAAAACAAAAAATGATTAAAGTTGTGGAAGATATTTTGATGGGTAAAAAAAGTACTGATAATTCCGAAGTTGGAAAAAAAGAAACAAATACATCAAATATTTTAAAGAAAAATATTTCATCATTAAAGAAACAAGCAGAAAAAGAAGGTATTTCTATTTCTGAACTATTAAAGATGTTTAAAAGTGAATAAAAGTTTATACGATAAAGAAATTGAGTTTCCATCTGACAAAAGGGAACATATGAGAAAATCTTTTCATATGGTTAAAGGCGCTGATGAAAATACTGAAGGGTTTAATAGAAACAAAGAACTTCAGGGTCAAAAATTTATCACATATAAACAATTAAAAAGAATTAAAAACTTTTTTGATAATTTCAAAGGTAACCACAAAGAACCTTCATTTATTTTAAATGGTGGTGTTGAAATTAAAAATTGGGTTGATAGTGAATTAAGAAAAATGAGGGATTATATTAAAAATACAAAAACCAACAAAATGGATGCAGGTATGATGAATCAATTTATTGACCCTCACGAGAAAAAAGATTTTACAAATGTAAGAACATCTCAAGAACACTCAAAAACGGTGGACAAATATAACCCATCAGTTAATGAAAGTGTTAAGAGAATAAACGAACTAATATCAAAAATATAAAATTATGTCAACTCAAATCACGGTAGATTTAAACCAAACAGAACCAAACGCTCTTACAGCAATCGCGGACCAAGAGAGAGCAAAATTAATCCCTAAAAATGACTACAATCAAGTAGGTAATGAATATTCGTCAGTTAATAGAGACGCTATTGCCGATGGAGATGGTATGGGTAGAGGTACGGGAGCTTTCTTAGATGTTTATAACGTAAACGCAGGAACAATAAATGACGTTGTTGAAAGAAAGAGCGAAATAAAAATCAATCAATACAACTCATCAAAAACATACCCTAATTTCTAATGAAACTTCAAGGAGCATTAAAAGGTTTAATTTGTGAAATCGCTTCTTTAGATAGTGTGGTAGATGCTATTAAAGGACGAAAAATCGTTATTATTTATTACGATGGTGATGAACCAGGTGGTAGAGGTATACGTCAAATTGAACCTGTGTGCTTAGGAGTTAGTAAGGCAGGAAACAAAGTTTTAAGAGCTTGGGATAATGAAGGAGCATCTCATACTGGTTATAAAGGTGAACAACCTTTACCAGGTTGGAGATTATTTAGATTAGATAAAATACTATCAAACAAACCAACTGGTGAGGTTTACAATGAGCCTAAACCTGGTTATAATTTTAATGGAGACAAAAGTATGGTTAGTGTTATTATAAATGCGGTATTTGATAATAACCCACCACCACAAGAACAACCACCACAAGAACAACCACCACAAACAGAAGAACCACCTTTTGACATTAACCAACAAACACCCGAAGAAGAAATATAATATGAGCAATTTAATGGAAAAATTAGCTTTATCAAAAGCAATTATGGATAAGGCAGACGGAATTAAAAATAGTAATTCCATGAATGGTGGATTACCACGAACATCATTACAAGAAATGAATTCACCCGAATCATTTAACATACCAACGGCAAAATATAATATTCCTGCAGAATTTTTACAGGAATCTAATACACCACAACAACCTTACTTATCCAATGTACCAAGAGAAAACACAAAACCTGTTGGTATTCCAACGGTAGATGCAATTAAAAACTCTAAGTTACCTGACGAGATTAAAAGATTGATGATGGAACACCCAATCGGACAACCTCAACAACAGCCAACCACAATATCTAACGAACTTATTGAAAAGGCCTCAAGATTGATGAAACAGAATACTGGAGGTTATCTACCAGAATCTGCAAAACCAAATCAAACAACTCAACAACAACCTCAATCAACTCATAATGCAGGTATTGACTATAAGTTAATACAAAAAATGATTAATGAAGCGGTTAACAACGCATTAAAAGAAAATGGTTTGATTGTTGAAAGTTCTGAAAAATCTAACGAAGTGTTTAACTTTAAAGTAGGAAAACACATATTCGAAGGTAAGGTTACAAAAATTAAAAAATTAGCATAACACCTTTCTTTATTCGATAGTAATTACTATATTTTAAGAAATATAATAATTAAAATGTCGAAAATTAAAGTCTTAGTAGTACCATCCGATAGAACAGGAGTTGGTAAATTTAGGTCGGTAGACCCTCACGTATTCCTACAAAATTTATATGGTGATGATTTCCATGTTGATATCGTTTATGAGCCATCATATGATGATATGAACTTTTGGTCTCAATACCAAATAGTTACCTTTCATAGAAGTATTGGTCCTGATTTTGAGAGAGCAAATGAATTAATTCTAAAATTAAATGCGTTAGGTATTATCACAATCGCAGATATTGATGATTATTGGATGCCAGGTAAAGAACATCCTATTCACGACATCATTAAATTTAATAAGATTAATGAAAAGATTGTTGCAAATCTTAAAGTCGCATCATATGTTACAACAACAACAGAAATCTTTGCAACTGAAATTAGAAAGTTTAATAAAAATGTTGTCGTTTTTCCAAACGCTATTAACCCAAATGAACCTCAATTTAAAGAGCCGACCTTAGAATCAGACCGATTAAGAGTTGGTTGGTTAGGTGGTTCATCACACTTACATGATATTCAGTTATTAGACCAACCTTTTGGTAAAATCACAAATCTTAAAGATAAATTACAATTTGTTTTGTGTGGATTTGACACAAGAGGAAGTGTAACTGAAATCAATCAACAAACAGGTGAACATAAAAAAAGAGACATTTTACCTCACGAAACTGTTTGGGCTCAATATGAAAAAATATTCACACAAAACCATTCATTAGTTTCTGAAGAATATAAAAAATATTTGTTAAAATATACTCAAGAAGTTTATCCAAACCAATACGATGAATCGTACGTGAGAGTTTGGACACAACCCGTTACATCTTACGCGAAGAACTATTCAAAATTTGATGTATCTTTGGCACCAATCAAAAATACAATGTTTAACCGAATGAAATCACAATTGAAAGTAATTGAGGCAGGATTTTATAAAAAGGCATTAATTACTTCTGATTTAGGTCCATATACCATCGATTTAAAACATTGTTTAGACCACGGTAATTTTGTTGATGGAAACGCTATGTTAGTAAATGAAAATAGAAATCACTCTGATTGGGCAAAATACATTAAGAAATTGGTTGATAACCCTAACTTAGTAAAAGATATGGGTGAAAGATTATATGAAACCGTTAAAGACACATATGATTTAAATAACGTAACAAAAAATAGAGCAGAATATTACAAATCTTTAATTAAATAACATGATTAACATACCATTAACAAAAATTTTATTTTTAGACATCGAAACTGTTGGTGTCCAACCTGATTGGGATTCATTAGTTAAACACAATGAACCTCTTTCATTCCAATTCGAACATTATTTTGATTGGTTTCAAAAAAGATTTCCTGAAGACGGAGCCAACGGGGTTGGTCAAATGTTCGTCAATCGTTCGGCATTAGTTCCTGAATTTGCAAGAATCGCTTGTATCAGTGTTGCGTTTGTAACAGAAAAAGGTGAAGTTAAGATGCAATCATTTAGTGATATCGATGAGAAAAAAATGTTATTAGAAGTTCAAAAACTTTTATATCGAGTTGGTGAACTTGGTTTCTTTTTATGTGGTCATAATGTTAAAGGATTTGATATCCCTATGTTAGCAAAACGTATGATTATGAACGGTATCATGCCACCTAAGATTTTACCAGGTCACGATACTAAGCCATGGGAGATTAAAGCTTTAGATACAAAAGAACTTTGGCAATACGGTGGATATGGTTCCATCGCATCTCTTGAACTTATGTGTGTTTGTTTAGGTGTTGAATCATCAAAGACAATGGAGATAACGGGTAATAAAGTACACGAAGCGTTTTGGGTTAAAAAAGATATTGAAGGTATTGTAAAATATTGTGAAAAGGATGTGTCGGTATTAATTGATGTAATAAAAAAATTAATAGATTTAAAATAATGGAAAATTATGATGGACTGGGATTTGACCCAAAAACTTACGAAGAAATTTTAAAACAGTTTGACAAAATTAAATCGGAAGCAGGTATTGAACCTGACGAAGATTATCAAAAACAACTTGAAGATATTTTAGGTATTGGTTTTGATGACTTGGAAGAAGAAATTTATAGAAGTGCAAGAACCAAAACAATTGAAATTGAGTTAATTCATGAGGATGCGGTATTTCCAAAATATGCTTATGAGTCAGATTCAGGTTTTGATTTACACTCAACACAAGATTTAACAATTGGTCCGTTTGGTAGAATTTTAGTTCCAACAGGGATTAAAGTTTCTTTTGAAGAAGGATATGAAATTCAAGTTAGACCTAAGAGTGGTTTAGCCATTAAACAAGGATTAACAGTTCTTAACACACCAGGGACTGTTGACCAAGGATATACAGGTGAAATACAAGTAATTGTGTTTAACACAAATAATTACACAGTGATGATACCTAAAGGTATGAAAGTTGGTCAAGCGGTACTGTGTCCAGTTATAAATGGAAAATATGTGAGATTTGAACAAGTTAACCAACTTAATGAAAAAGACAGAGGTAATAACGGATTTGGTAGTACAGGAATTTAAAATTAAAAAATGATTACGGTAGGATATTCAACAAGAGAACATAACCCCCAATTTATCGAGTACTTAAAGAAAAGTTCTGGGTTTAAAAAAATAGAAGTTATTGAAAAGATTAATAACGGAGAGAAATCATTATCTCAAGTTTATAATGAAATTCTTGAGGAATCAACAACAGATATAGTTGTTCTTTGTCACGATGACCTTTATTTTGACACATCAAGTTGGTTCCACAAAATTAAAACTCATTTTGAAAAAAGTGATTTTGGTATTTTAGGCGTTGCAGGTACAACCAACATGTCCGACACAGGTAGATGGTGGGAAACTAATCGTAGAAAAGATATGATTGGAATTGTTAACCATGAAAGTGAAGGAAAGAAATGGACTTCAAAATATTCGGATGATTTAGGTAAATCAATTAGACAAACTGTAATTGTTGATGGTTTGTTTATTGCATTAAGTAAATCAAGAATTAAACACACATTTGATGAAGAGTTTAAAGGATTCCACTTTTATGATATCGCGTTTTGTTTTAGAAATCATTTAGAAGGTGTTAAGGTTGGTGTAATCACCAATATTAGAATTACTCATAAATCTATTGGTCAAACTAATCAACAATGGGAAGATAACAGAGAATTCTTTGTTCAAAAATACAAAGACAATTTACCAAACAAAATTCCGTTTGACCCAAATAGAAGATTAAAAGTATTATTATCTTGTATTTCATTTAGAAACTTCACAGGTTCAGAATTATATGTTTTTGAGTTGGCAAAAAGTTTAATCAAGTTAAATTGTAGTGTTACCGTTCTTTCACAAATTGGTGGTCCTGTAACCGACATGGCAAAAAAACTTGGGATTAAATGTGTTTCATTTGAAAACGCACCAGGATTCAAACTTGGTGATGGAGAATGGGGAACAAATACTCCTGAAGGATTTAAACCATCAACACCAAACGCATTGTATCGTGTTGCAGAAGTAGATTATGATATTATTCACTTCCAACACAAACCTGTTGCAGAACGAATTTTAAATATGTATCCTGAATTGGATAAGATTTGTAGTATTCACTCTGAGGTCATTTCATTAGAAGACCCAGTTGTTGACCCAAGTATTAAAAAATATATCGCCATACGTCCTGAGATTAAAGAACACATGGTTAATAACTTTGAAATACCTGAAGACATGATTGGCATTATTTACAATCCTATTGATAATGATAAATTCAAATCTAAAAACGCATCGTCAGAAAATTATGTGTTATTTGTTGGTACCATAGATTATTTGAGAAAAGAATCAATTTTAGATTTAATTGAATATACCAGAGAGATTGGAAAAGAACTTTGGTTAGTTGGAGAAAATAATGGAAATTATTTGGAAAATGTTTTGTTGGAAGACCACGTAAAACATTTCCCATCGACTTGGAAGGTTGAGGATTTCATCTTAAAGGCATATGAGACGGCAGGAATCCAATTAGGTAGAACAACAATTGAAAGTTGGATGTGTGGTAAATCAAGTTGGATTTACAAAGTTGATAAAGGTGGATTTATCCTATCTAAAGAAAAATATGAACCACCAACAGATATTGAAAAGTATCATACTATGGGTGTTGCTCAACAAATTAAAGACGAATACCTTAAAATTCTTTCATAATGAAATTAGGTCTTATTGGCGTTAATGATGTTGGTTTGTCGTTTGGTTTATTATGTGAAAAAAACGGACACGAAGTTTTAGTTTCAAATATAGATGAAGATTATATTTTTAATCTTAATCAAAAAATTTGTATTACAAATGAACCATTAATTCAGTCTATGTTATTTGACACTAAAAAATTTAGTGCAACAACGAGTAATTTAGATGTGATTAAAAATTCTGACATTATTTTTATTTTTTCACCAACCCCATCCAATATTGAGGGTAATTACGACACAACAAAAGTGTTTGACATAATTTCAGAATTTTATAGTCTATCATCACAGAACGTCCCACTTCATAATAAGAAAGTGGTTATATGTTCTACAACAAATCCTGGTGAGGTGGAACAAATACAACAAAGATTAAACATGTTTAATGTTCAGGTTGCATACAATCCATTCTTTACAAATGCTGGTGAAATTGTAAAAGATATTGAAAATCATGAAATGGTTTTAATTGGTGGAGAATATCAAGAATTAATAAATGATTTAATCCAATTACATACCAAACTTAAAAAAGTTCTTGTTAATGTTTATTCCATGTCATCAAAGGCAGCAGAATTAACAAAGATTGGAATTAATTCTTTTTTATCTGCAAAAATTAGTTACGCCAATATGTTAGGTGAAATTATTACTAAATCAGGTATTGAAGATGAGGTAAATATGGTTTTAACTGCTATTGGTGGTGATTCGGGAATTGGTAAAAAACACATGAACTATGGATTTGGTTTTGGTGGACCAACAATTAATGGTGATAATAAATCGTTGAAACATTTTGCCGAAAGTATTGGTGTTAACACAGATTTAATGTCTTGCATCAATACATTCAATCAATCTCACATTTCTTTCATAAAAGAATATTACATTCAAAAAAATCCAACCAAAGAAGTCCCCTTTGTTATGAACCACATAACATATAAAAAAGGTACTAACATTATTGAAGAATCGCAACAATTCCAATTGTGTGTTGAATTGTTAAATGATGGTTATAGTGTCAATGTTATTGAGATTTCTGAAGTTGCAACTAAATTGAATTCACTATCCGAATCATATAACGGTAGGTTAAAATTTTATAAGTCAGGGACAAGTCCCAAAGGAATATTAATTAATTTATAATGATTATATTAACAACAACATACAATTGTGAAAACTTTGTTGAAAGGTCTTTGATAACTATTATGACCCAAAGATTTAAAGATTTTAAATGTTATATAACTGATGACATGTCAACTGACAACACCGTTGGTATTATTAAAAAAACCATATCAGGTGATGATAGGTTTATTCTCATTGAGAATAAAACCAAAATGTATCAGCCAGGAAATTACGACCAAGTGATTCGTGGTTTAAATATTCCTGATAATGAAATATGTGTTGAGATTGATGGTGACGATTGGTTACCCAATTCAAATGTTTTATCGTTCATTGATGACGTTTATAAAGATGAAAACGTTTGGATGACGAGCGGTTCATTTAAGTATCATGATGGTCGACCAGGGTTTGCGAATCCCCCCAAAAAATTTACAGATATTAGAAAACAAACTTTTACACTATCACACATGAGAACATGGAAGTCTTGGTTATGGAAAAAAATTAAAGAAGAAGATTTAAAAGATAATGAAGGAAATTATTGGAGTGTTGCAGGTGATTTATCATTTATGTTCCCTATGTTAGAAATGTCAGGAGAAAATCACTTTAAATATATTTCAGATGTGTTATACATATACAATGAGTCGAATCCATTAAATGACCATAAAGTCAATATGGGTAAAGTAAGTTCGACCGTAAACATAATTAGAAATAAAATACCTTATAATGGAATTTAGTGTAGTTATTGCAACGTATCAAAGAAAAGATGGGTCAACCCCATTTTATCTAAGAAGGTGTCTTGATTCAATATTTAACCAAGACCATCAAAATTTTAAAGTTTTTGTTATTGGTGATAGATATGAAAACAATGAGGAATTTGTCAGTATTTGTGAATCTTACGACCAAACAAAAATATACTACGAAAATTTACCTTTCGCAGATGAAAGAGATAACTATACAGATAAATGGTTAGTTTGGAAATATGGTGGTTGTTTTGCCAGAAACTATGGTGTTGAAAAATCCATAGAAATGGGTTATAGTTATAATTGTCCCATAGACCATGATGATGAATGGGAGTTCAATCATTTATCAACTTTAAATGACGCAATTGAAAAAACGGGAGCATTATTTTTATGTACTAAATCTTTATACGTTCATGGACCAATACTTCCAAAAATTGACACTCATGAAGAATTAATACATTTTTATCCTGCACCTGAGGCTCTAATCCACTCTTCAGTTTGTATTAATTTTAAAGAAATACCAATAAGATATCGAAATCTTTATAAAGAAACGGGTGTTTCAGGATTACCTGCCGATGGTGATTTGTGGATTAGATTAACTGAACATTTAAAAGGGATTAATAGTCCTGGATATTTAATAAATAAAATAACTTGTAAACATTTAGAAGAAGGATATGAACAAAAGTAATAATTACACATTTGAAATAACGGAAGAATCGTTATTAAAACTTAACGAGATTTCTCAAACTATGGAAGGAACTACATTCCATAAACACACACATATATTGTACGATATTAGGACTGAATTAGGTGATAAACCAATAACTTATTTAGAGATTGGTTCATTTGCTGGAGGTTCAATTTCATTGATTGCTTCACATAAGTACCCAACAAATTGTTTTACTTTGGATTTGGGTGAACCAATTAACCCTGAAGTGGTACAAAGAAATGTCGCAAACTTTAAAAATGAATTAAGTACCTTTAAATATTTTCAAGGTAATTCCCAAGATATTAACATGGTTAATCACATTAAAAGTGAAATTAATGAAGTTGATTTTTTATTTATTGATGGTGACCACACGACAAATGGGGTAATAAATGATTTTAACAATTATGTTGGTTTGGTTAAAAGTGGTGGATACATCGCATTTGATGATTATTTAGATTTTCAATATAGTCCTGAAGTACATGGTGCGGTAAATGAAATTATCTCAAAATTAAATCATGAAGACTTTTATATTATTGGGTCGTTAAACTATGACATATTAAAAGACTTTACTGATTTTGAAGCTAATAACATTTTTCTATTAAAGAAGAAATAAAATGAAAATTTCAATCTGCATACCTACATGGGAACAATATGGTAGAGGAGTTGAATTTTTAAAAAATAATTTTGAAGTTCTATTATCTCAAACATACAAAAATTTTAATGTTATAATATCTGACCACAGTAAAGACGATAATATTAAACTATTGTGTGATGAATATTCTAATCATTTTGAAATCAAATACTTTAAAAATAAAAACTTTTTGGGTAATGGTCCTGCAAATACTAATAACGCAATTATAAATGCTGATGGAGATGTTATTAAAATTATATTTCAAGACGATTATTTGTATGATGAAAAAGCGTTAGAATTAACCTCAAATGAATTTGAAAATAATGAATGTATGTGGTTGGTTTGTGGATGTAATCATACTCATAATGATGGATTAAGTTATACAAACGAAATGATTCCTTATTGGAACGACGCAATTAAAAAAGGGGTAAACACAATTAGTTCCCCGTCAGTTTTATCGTTTAGAAATGATAAACCTTGTCTTTTTGATGAAAATTTAACTATGTTAATGGATTGTGATATGTACTATCAACTTTACGTTAGATATGGTTTACCTACAATACTTCCCAAATATTTAGTTACTAATAGAATACATAAACATCAAATTAGTAATTTATACAATCAAAATGTTTGGGAAGAAATAAATCACGTTAATAATAAAAATTATTAAAAACTATGGAAATCGTATCAACAAGATTAATGGGTGGATTAGGAAACATGATGTTTCAAATCGCAACCTCCTATAGCGTTTCACTTAGAGATGATAAAGAAATGATTTGTGATACTATAGACATGCAAATCCCTCACAAGCCATATACATTTTATACCGATAATATTTTTAGAAATATTAAATTTTCAAACACTTTAACAAATTTAAGTTATATGGGTGAAGGTGGGTTTCATTATACACCAATACCAAAAACTCAAGGTAACGTAAAACTAATCGGACACTTTCAAAGTGAAAAATATTTTATAACTCACAGAGATAAAATATTAGAACTTTATAATATTGACGATAAAACAAAAACTTATTTATTGGAAAAATATGAGGAGATAGTTAATGAAGATACGTGTTCAATTCATGTTAGACGAGGAGACTATTTAGGATTACCAAGTCATCACCCAACTCAACCAATTGAATATTATTTAAAGTCAATTAAACTTATTGGTGAAGATAAACATTATCTTATATTTTCTGACGATATTAAATGGTGTGAAGAAAATTTTAATTTTTTAAATAACAAAACATTTATATCGGGTAATCAGGACTATGAAGATTTATATTTAATGTCCATGTGTAAAAATAATATAATTGCCAATTCAACCTTTAGTTGGTGGGGAGCTTGGTTAAATAATAGTGAAAATAAACAAGTAATAATTCCATCCAAATGGTTTGGCATTTCCAATTCACATTTAAATACTAATGACTTATATTGTGATAAATGGATTAAATTATGACAGTATTAATTACAGGCTCAAATGGATTACTTGGTACCGCATTAAAAGAATTATTAGGTGAAGGTCACATATACCACACAAGAAAAGACGCAGATTTAACTGACGAAAAATCAACTAACGATTATATCACGCATCATGTAAAAAACTCAGGTGTTGATACAATCATACATTGTGCTGCAATGGTTGGTGGAGTACAAGCAAACTCAAACAATAACGAAACTTTCTTTATTGAGAATTATAAGATAAATAATAATGTCATTAATTCCTCATTTGAAAATGGGATTAAAAACTTCGTTAATTTATCATCCACTTGCATTTTTCCAGACTCTAACATTACATACCCATTAACTGCAGACCAAATTGATGTTGCACCACCACACCCATCTAATCATGGGTATTCTTATGCTAAAAGATTATCGGGGTATCAAACAAAAATTATCAGACAATTAACGGGTAATAATTGGATTACAATTGTACCAACAAACGTATATGGTCCTAACGATAATTTTCATCCTGACCATAGTCATATGATTCCAGGTATTATCCACAGAGCATACAATTGTAAACAAAATAATGAAGACTTTGTAATTTGGGGAGACGGAAGTCCGTTAAGACAATTTATCCATTCAAAAGATTTAGCAAAAGTTATTTTATGGGCAATCCATAATTGGAATAGTGAAGTTCCATTTATGGCGGTAAATGATAAAGAACATTCGGTTATGGATATTGTTAAAATTGTTGCCAAAAAATTTGGTATTCAAGATGACAAATTGATTTTTGATGAAACAAAACCAAGAGGTCAGTTTAGAAAACCAGCAAAATCGGATATTCCTAAAGATTATGAATACGTTAATTTAGAACAAGGAATTACCGAAACGATTGAATGGTTCACTAACCATTATAATACCCTTAGAAAATGAAAAAAATAGATTTAATTCAAGATACAATTAATAACCAAGATATTGATAATTTAATTGAATGGTTGAAATCTTACCCTCGATTAACTAAAGGGTCTAAAACAATTGAATTTGAAAATAAATGGTCTCAGTGGTTGGGAACGAAATATTCAATATTTGTAAATTCAGGTTCGTCTGCAAATTTACTTATGTTATATGTATTAAGGGTACTTAACAAAATGAAAAACAATAAAGTTTGTGTTCCTACATTATGTTGGGCAACAGATTTAGCACCTGTACTTCAATTTGATATGAAACCATTATTAATTGATTGCAATTTGGATAATTTATCTGTTGATTTAACACATCTTGAAGAAGTGTTTAAAATTGAACAACCGTCAGTATTACTTTTGGTTTCAGTATTGGGTTTATCTCCTGATATGGATTCTATTGTTGAGTTATGTAAAAAGTATGATGTCATATTACTTGAAGATAATTGTGAATCACAGGGGACTAAATTCAAAGGAACCAAACTTGGTAATTTTGGATTGATGTCGTCATTCTCCACTTATTTTGGGCACACTATGTCCACGATTGAAGGTGGTGTTATTTCAACTAACGATGAGGAGATTTACAACACTTTACTACAACTTAGAAGTCATGGTTGGGATAGAGATTTATCTTCAGAAAAACAACAAGAATTAAGAAAAGAATGGGAAGTAAGTGATTTCTCATCATTATACACATTTTATGTGCCAGGGTTTAACTTAAGAAGTACAGATTTACAAGCCCAAATTGGAATTAAACAATTAGATAAAGTAGATGGAATGATTAATAATCGATATGAAAATTTCTTATACTACAAATCTAAATTAGAGGGTCAAACATGGTTTCCAAAAACTTTTGATGATAGTTATACATCAAATTTTGCAATCCCATTCATTACTAAAACTATTGAGGATAAACAAAAATTAATAAAAGAATTGGATGAAAATAATATTGTTTGTCGACCATTAATTTCAGGTTCAATGGGAACTCAACCATTCTACAAAAAATTATACGGTGAAAACAAATTACATAATTGTTCAATAATAGATGATAAAGGAATTTATGTTCCTAATCATGATAAAATGACAAAAGAAGATATTGACAGAGTTTGTGATATCTTAATAAAATATTAATATGAAAAATAAAATTGCGCTCATTACAGGAATAAACGGTCAAGATGGTTCTTATTTGGCGGAGTTTTTACTTGAAAAGGGGTATGAGGTTCATGGAACTTTAAAACGAAATTCTGTTGCGGAAAATCAAACCGCAAGATTGGATAATATTTTCGAAAAAATTAATTTACATTACGCCGATTTAACGGATTTATCTTCATTAATTTCCGTAATCCAAAAGGTTAATCCTGACGAACTTTATAATTTGGCGGCTCAATCACATGTTAGGATTTCATTTGACCAACCAATTTACACCGCAAATGTAACAGGTCTTGGAACTCTTAATTTATTAGAGGCAGTTAAATTAATTAAACCATCAACTAAAATATACCAAGCGTCTTCATCTGAAATGTTTGGTAATTGTATTGACGATGATGGATACCAAAGAGAAACAACACCGATGAATCCTGTATCACCTTACGGATGTGCTAAAGTGTTTAGTTATAACATTGTAAGAAACTATAGAAATTCATACGGTATGTTCATTTCTAACGGTATTTTATTTAATCATGAATCACCAAGAAGAGGAACAAACTTTGTAACTAATAAAGTTTGTAAAGAAGTCGTTAAAATACACTTAGGGTTATCTAATGAATTAAAACTTGGTAATTTAGACGCCACAAGAGATTGGGGTCATGCTAAAGATT
>Ga0209086_10002595_pt1 | contig 14044 bp, 8 predicted proteins | sample M_130207_XF_Meta_FD_187312 | JGI IMG/M metagenome (GOLD analysis project Ga0209086, IMG submission 187312) | Freshwater microbial communities from Lake Montjoie, Canada to study carbon cycling - M_130207_XF_MetaG (SPAdes) (version 2) | ecosystem: Environmental > Aquatic > Freshwater > Lake...
CGGCCTGACCTATTGTATAAGGAGGTTTGTAGTAACCACCCGGCCCAAAGGTTTTATCCTGACCTGAGCTTATAAGCTGAAAAGTCTTAGGGTTGTAATAGGAGGAGGAGGCAACTGGAGGACTGGGACTTTTGTGATAGGGATAAACTATGCCACCAAGAGGATTAGCTAAAAAATACGCATATTCGGAACTAGAAAAATAGGCATAAGAACCACCGGAGTTATTTATCATGGTGTAATAATTGGTACCAGATACGATTTGCTTTTGTTTAAATTCGTAAAAAGGACCTTTAGTTTTATACTTGGGATTAGTCACATCCATTGGGTTTAAAGGATTTGAAGAAAAACCTACAAAATTTGGAGCGCCGCTCGAAGAATCTGCGTAGCCGCCCAATAAAAATACCAAAGCTTCCATTCCATATAATGTTTTCGGCTGAGCAGAATAAGATGCGGTGCTGACAGTACTTCCCATCCAAGGAATTGTAGTTGAAGCATACCAATTTTTGCCAAAGACTTTTGTAAAAAAGTTAAAAGTGTTACGAGTATTCGGGTTAGTAGGCAGACCAGTCATCATATTAGTGGCATTTGCTGCCGCTTGGAAATTTAGCCCGTTTGAATACACCTCAATTATGCTAGGCAATCCATCAACATTCCCAAAGTTTTGTTTAGCAGCAGCTATTGCAGCTTCCAATTGCGAAAGTTCTGTTCGAGCTGCTACCATTTGACCCCGACTTAAAATTTTCATTACGCCCGCTGCGGTAAGCGAGACCAAGATGCCAATGATGGCGATCACCACCAATAACTCAATCAGCGTGAATGCTGAATTTCTAGATCTGGATTTAAGCAATTGCGACATGAGTTGGATCCTCCGTTTTCATTCTACCCGCATCAACGCGGAATACCTGATTCACAAAGTTACACCCTTGTTTTTAAGGGGTTTTCTAACTGGACACTTGGTTTCTAAGATCTCACAAGACATTCTTTGAGCTACAAGAACCCTTGCAAAACCATTAACCACTTCCTTACTCAACCTTACAAGCATACCGTCTTACTTACTCAAGCCTTCAAGCATACCGATGAGGGGCATGAACAAGGCAATAACGATACCGCCGATGACTCCCCCAAGGAACACGATCATGATCGGTTCGAGCAAGCTAAGCAAGCTTTCGACAAGGATATTCACTTCTTCTTCATAAATGTCTGCAACTTTATTAAGCATGGTATCGAGGTCGCCCGTTTCCTCGCCCACATCGATCATGTTAACCACCATGTCGTCAACGAGTTTGCTTTCCCTAAGGGGTTGGCAAATGGTATCGCCTTCCCGAATGGATTCATAAACGCGCTGGTAAAGGCGCTCGAAAACCTGATTGGTACAAGTTGCTTTAACGATGGCCAAGCCTTCAAGAATGGGCACGCCCGAGGAAACCAAAGTTCCCAAAGTACGGGTGGATTGAGCAATGGCAGTTTTCTCTATAAGGCCGCCAACCACGGGAATCCAAAGGTACATTCGATCTAGCACATACCCCCCCGTTCTGCTCATGCGTAGGAGTTTAAGCAGCAGCCAGAAGGTAAGCGGAATCAGAGGAAGCACATACCAGTAGGTAGAGACCCAACGCGAGGTGGCCATGAGGAATAGTGTAAGCGTGGGGAGCTTCATACCGAAATCTTTGAAGATTTTCTCGAATTTGGGGATGATGAAAATCATAATGAAAACGAGAATGGAGATTGCGACAAAGATAACCACGGCTGGGTAGATCATCGCACCAGTGATTTTGCGTTTGAGGGTCTGGGCTTTTTCTTTAAAATCTGCAAGGCGCTGAAGAATAACTTCGAGCGCACCGCCGGCTTCACCAGCTTTTACCATGTTGACATAAAGTCGATCGAAGCATTTGGGGTGTTTGCCAAAAGCTTCGGAGAGGGTAGAACCAGATTCGACATCTTCGATAACATCCGCAATGGCGTATTTAAGGATACCGGCTTTCATCTGGCCTTCGAGAATACGAAGAGAACGAAGGATAGGGAGGCCTGCATCTTGCAGGGTAGAAAACTGCCTGGTGAAGGTACAAAGGGCTTTACCCGAGACACCCCCGATGGTGAAGCCTCGCTTCTTCTTGCCGCCCTTCTTCTTCTCTTTGCCTTTTTTGGTCGCCACCTGGGTAATCTTCGTGACGAAGTACCCCATTTGGCGAATTTTCTGTTGGGCTTCTTCTTCGGTAGCGGCATCGACGGAATCTTTGACTTCGGTGCCTGTGGTATCCATCGCTTCGAATTTAAAACTAGCCATAACAAAACTCCTGAAGAGGGAATCGTGAAAGATTATTCCTCGGTAACGGTCTCGCGAATGATTTCTTCCATAGTGGTAAGGCCTTGATGAATGGCATTAACCCCAGACCAGCGTAAAGTTTTCATACCTGATTTAACACAAAGATCGCGAAGTTCATCGGTAGAAGCTTCTTTAGAGATTAAATCGCGAAGTTCATCAGTCATAACAAGAAGTTCGTGGATGCCCATACGGCCTTTATAGCCTGTATTATTGCAAGTATCGCAGCCTTTGCCGTAGAAGAACTTTTTGCCTGCAACCATTTCTGGGGTCAGGTTGAGCTCCAAAAGTTGATCCGGGCCGGGTTGGAATTCTTCACGACAATTGATGCAGATTTTACGAACGAGCCTTTGCGCAAGCACCCCTTCAACGCAGGCGTTGATGAGGTAGGATTGCAAACCCATATCGCGCATACGAGTGATGGTGCTGGGAGCATCATTGGTATGCAGAGTGCTAAAGACGATATGGCCTGTAAGGGCAGCTTGTACAGCGATCTGGGCGGTTTCGAGATCGCGAATTTCACCTACGAGGATTTTATCAGGGTCTTGGCGAAGAATGCTACGAAGGGCTGCAGCGAAAGTCATGCCTACTTCGTGATTGATAGGGCACTGAACCAGGCCTTCGATTTCGTATTCTACCGGGTCTTCGGTGGTGATGATTTTTTCTTCAATAACATTGAGTTCGTTGAGTGCGGAATAGAGGGTGGTAGTCTTGCCTGAACCGGTTGGGCCGGTAACCAGAACCACGCCGTTAGGCTTGTTGATAAGCTCGCGGAAAGTTGCAAGAACGGTAGCATCAATACCAAGCTTGTTGATATCGAGGGCAACTACGGATTTATCAAGCAAACGAATAACAGCGCTTTCGCCAAAGAGAGTAGGCAAGGTGCTAACACGCATATCAACGCGGTTGCCACCAATGGTTAATTCGATACGACCATCTTGGGGGAGCCTGCGTTCAGCGATATCGAGATTCGCCATAACTTTGATACGGCTGGCGATAGCATTGGCCAAATACTTAGGAGGGGGCGGGAGTTCGAATAGAACGCCGTCGCATTTGTAGCGCATTTTATAATCTTCTTCGAAGGGTTCGAAGTGGATGTCGGAAGCTTGATCGCGGATAGCCATGAGGAAAACCATGTTGATCAGCCTGCGAACAGGAGCGGAATCGGCTTGTTCCATAAGGGATTCGAGATCGATACTGGTTTCGTTTTTGCGCCTGCCCTTGGTGCCATCGGCTTCGAGTTCTTGGATAAGATCAGCGATACTATCTTCTTTACCAGCGAAGGATTTTTTCTGCGCTTCTTCGAAAGCAGTGGGGGTAACGAGGTAAGGGATAACTTCATTTAGGCCTAAGAGATTACGAAGATCATCAACCGAAGTAAGATTATTGGGATCGACAATAGCGACGGAAAGGATTTTGTCTTTAAAAGTAAGGGGGATAACCTTGTACATGGAAGCCATGGTTTCAGAAACCAGGAGCAGAGCTTCGGGCTGGGATTTTTGTTCGTTGAGGTTACCGATCTTGATATTGCATTGCTCTGCAAGCGCTTTAACGAGTTGATCTTCGTTAACGAGGCCACGGGAGACTGCGACGGTGCCTAGTTTTTTGCCAGAACTGCGGGCTTCATCAAGCATTTCGAAAAGTTGCTGTTCATCGATGAGGCCGAGGCCGACGAGGATTTCGCCTATTTTTGGCCTACCGCCCGTAGGTTTGGGCTTGGCTTCGACAGGTTTTTTAACAGCAATGGGCGCTGCTGGTTTAGGAGCTGGAGCAGCGGGTTTAGGTGCGCCGGGTGCTGGAGCTGCGCCTGCTGGTTTGGGTGCGCCGGGAACTGGTGCTGCGCCTGCTGGTCTGGGAGCACCGGGTACTGGCGCTGCGCCTGCTGGTCTGGGTGCGCCGGGTACTGCTCCTGAGACCGGTGTTGGGCCTGCTGGTCTGGGAGCACCGGGTACTGGCGCTGCACCTGCTGGCCTTGGGGCACCGGGTACTGGCGCTGCACCTGCTGGTTTGGGAGCGCCGGGTGCTGGAGCTGCACCTGCTGGTTTGGGAGCGCCGGGTGCTGGAGCTGCACCTGCTGGCCTTGGGGCGCCGGGTGCTGGAGCTGCACCTGCTGGTTTGGGTGCGCCGGGCACGGGTGCTGGAGCTGCGCCTGCTGGCCTTGGGGCGCCGGGTGCTGGAGCTGCACCTGCTGGTTTGGGTGCAGTAGTAGCTGGCGCTGAGACCGGTGTTGGGCCTGCTGGCCTTGGTACTGCAGCGGGATTAGCGCCCTGCCCTGTGTTAGCGGGGTTTTGCGCAGGCTTCGGGTTTTCGGGAGGAGTCGTGCTCATAGTTTAAATGCTCGTAAACCTCTGCTTAGCGTTTTGCACCGCGCGCTGGTGGTGCATCATCATCATCATCATCATCGTCATCATCATCGCCGCCATCATCGTCATCGGATAACTTTCCAGCTTCAGCTTGAGCAATCTTTTCAGCGAGTTCGGTCGGCTTATTGGATTTACCCAGAGCTTCTTCTTTATCGACTTGGCCGGAGCGCCAAAGTTTGAAAAGGCTATCATCCATAAGAAACATGCCATGTTTACGGCCTGTTTGGATGGAAGAATCGATACGATAGGTTTTATTTTCACGAATAAGGTTGGAGATAGCGGGTGTAACCACCATAAGTTCGTAGGCAGCGCACATCCCGCTGGGCTTTCTGGGCAACAAGGTTTGGGAAAGCACACCGATAAGGGCGGTGGAAAGCTGGGTTCGAATTTGATCTTGTTGTTCTTGTGGGAACACATCGATGATACGGTTTACGGTACTTGAGGCGCCATTGGTATGGAGTGTACCGAACACCACATGCCCAGTTTCAGCAGCTTCGATAGCAGCATGAATGGTTTCGAGGTCGCGCATTTCACCGACGAGGATGATATCTGGATCCATACGAAGGGCCCTACGAAGGCCTTCTTTAAAGCTACCGACATCGGTGCCGATTTCTCGTTGGCAGAAGGTGGACTTATCATGCTTATGGAAATACTCGATTGGATCTTCGAGTGTGATTACATGCTTATCGTAATTATGATTGATGAAGTCGAGCATGGAAGCGAGGGAGGTGGTTTTGCCTGAACCGGTTGGGCCGGTAACGAGCAAAAGCCCTCTGGGTTTGACGATAAGGCGTTTGATTGCTTCGGGCATACCCATTTGTTCGAAGGTGAGGAAACCGCTAGGGATACGGCGCATAACCATACCGATATGGCCACGCTGGCGAAATACTGCAACACGGAAACGATAGCCATCCACAAACTCGATGGCAAAGTCGCAGCCACCTTTTTCTTGAAGTTCCTGCTGGCAGCGATCTGGGGTGATACTTTTCATGAGGGCGACAGTATCTTCGTTATCGAGGATTTTGGTGTCGAGTTTTTTCATACGGCCTTGATGCCGAATAACCGGAGGTTGCCCGGTTGTGATGTGTAAGTCATTAGCTTTTAGCTGGATTACGCTGTGTAAAAGCTTATCGATTTGTACTGAAGCCACAGAAAAGACCTCCACCAAACATTCGAGAACGAGAAAAAACCATTATCAACTAAGAACTTGCAAGAAGAGAGAAATCTACCCCAAGCTAAAAAGAATCGCAACAAAAAAATGAAGCGATCAATGCCTCTGGGAAACTTAATGCAAAACTCCAAGTATTATTGTTCCAGTTATAACCTAAGTAAGAAACAACCGAGATGAAAAACCAATTTATTCCCCAATCTATTTTAGGGTGAGAAGGGAGCAAATGGTTCAATCAATGATCGAGAGCGCTATCGTGATGACAGGTGCTCAGCACTTCTTCGAAGGTAGTCATACCTTTGCAAACCTTGAGCATACCATCATCAAGAAGATTGCGCATTCCCTTGGATTTAGCATGCCTTCTCATTTCCTGTGCAGAAGATCCCTTGAATGCCATTTCGCGCAATTTTCCATCCAATCGCAACATTTCGTAAATCCCCTGACGACCGCGATAGCCTGTTTTATTGCAGTTTGAGCAACCTTTGCCATGCATGAACTTGCCATTACCAACTTGCTCTGGGGTAAGGCCGGAAGCCTTGATATCAGCAGGAGTGGGAGTGTAGGGCTCCTTGCATTTAGGGCAAATCCTGCGGACTAAGCGCTGTGCCATAACTGCAATAATACTAGATGCCACAAGGAAAGGTTGAACGCCGATATCGATTAGGCGAGTAATTGCACTGGGTGCATCGTTGGTATGAAGGGTGCTAAAAACCAAGTGTCCAGTGAGAGAAGCTTCGATGGCAATCTTGGCAGTTTCGGGGTCGCGGATTTCCCCAACGAGAATAACATTAGGCGCCTGTCTAAGCATGGCACGAATGATGCGGGAGAAATCGAGCCCGATATTGTGCTTAACTTCGCACTGGTTAATGCCTGGGAGATAATACTCAACAGGGTCTTCTGCGGTGATGATCTTCCGCTCGGTGGTGTTAAGTTCATTAATAGCGGAGTAGAGGGTGGTGGTCTTACCTGAACCAGTTGGGCCGGTAACAAGAAAGATACCGTTAGGGCGCTTAATCAGGTTGAGGAAGCGGGCAAAATCGTCTTCAGCAAAACCAAGATCGCGAATATTCACCTTAATATTACTACGATCGAGAATACGCATAACCGCAGATTGGCCATAAACCGTGGGTAAAAGACTAAGACGAAGATCAAAATCGCGGCCCTTAAGCGAGGTTTTGATACGACCATCTTGAGGCCTGCGTTTTTCAGAGATATCAATGCCCGCCATGATTTTTAAACGCGAAAGTATGGGCATCAGGTATTTGTATGGAGGGTTCTCTTTTTCCACCAAAACCCCATCGACCCGATAACGAATGCGCACTCTGGTCGCAAAAGGCTCGATATGAATATCGCTGGCGCGAAGTTCGACCCCTTCAGAAAGGATTTTATTTACCAATTTGATAACACCACCTTCGCCACCATCATCGCCCGCTCTACCAGCATCGGCTTGGGCAAATTCGTTTTCGATTTCAGAAAAATCGATCAGGGGTGCGGAATCATCCACATCATCCTGAGGATAAACCTTGTCGATGAGTTCGCGGATTTGTTGCAAAGAAGCAACGACAGGAACGATTTCCTTGTTCATAATGAAGGAAAGTTTTTGAATCATGCCAAAATCGCTGGGGTCTGCCACTGCAAGCTTTACACTGAGGCCATCCGTGGAGATTGGCACCACATTGCTTTCGCGGGCGGTTCCCGCTGTCATCAGCTTAATGGCTTCATCGGGCACTTCGATATCGGTTAAATCAATAAATTCGTAATGATTAAATTCAGCAACAGCTTTGGCAACTTGGAGAGGATTGGCATACTCGAGCTTCAGTAAGGCATCCTGCAGGCTGCCCCCATTCTTCATCACATCTCGAGATTCTTGCAACTGTTCGCTGCTAATAACCTGATTTTTGACTAAAATATCACCGTAATCGCCACGCGCTTTTGCCACGGACTACTCCTTTTCAAAGCACCAAACAAGATATCCTACTATAGCTATTGTCATGAAGGTTGGGCAATCTTGCAAGTGATTAAAAGGTAAAGCTTGCGGTATTGGCAAGAATATCATTAAATAATGGAGAGGTGACTGCCGGGCCCGGATGGCCACGGCAACAAAAACAGGAATAGCAGTTACCCGTTGGTGAACAATTGCAAGCAAATCATTCTCAAACAAATTTGAAGTGCCCAAAGCGAATAGTCGTGCTTGGATCTACAGGCTCGATCGGAATAAGCACGCTTGATGTAATCGAATCTTTACCGGGAAGGCTGGAAGTATTCGGATTAAGCGCCCATCGCAAGGTAAAAGAGCTTTTAGAACAAGCAAAGAAACACAAGGCGAAATTTATAGCAGTGAGCGATGCTGAAAGTGCTGCAAAAATAGGGTTATCAGAACTGCCCCAAGGATGCCAACTATTAAGTGGTGCGGATGCAGTGATAAAGTTGGTGCAGATGGCGGAAGTGGATATGGTGGTTTCTGCAATCGTGGGTGCAGCAGGGATAGAAGGGACATGGGCGGCGTTAGAGGCAGGCAAACCAGTGGGCCTTGCAAATAAAGAAACGCTGGTGGTGGCTGGGCCGTTGGTTATGGAACTGGCACGCAAAAAAGGTGTCACCTTAATGCCTATTGATAGCGAACATAGCGCCATATTTCAGGCAATGCAAAGTGGGCCGAAAGAATCGATTACGAAAATAGTATTAACAGGAAGTGGCGGGCCTTTCAGAGGCAAGAAAGCTTTTGAGCTTGAACAAGTGACTGTGGAAGAAGCGCTAAAGCACCCGACCTGGCAGATGGGGCCAAAAATTTCGATTGATTCTGCAACTTTGATGAACAAAGCGCTAGAAGTGATCGAAGCGCGCTGGCTTTTTGATCTAGATGCATCGCAAATAGAAGTTATTTTGCACCCAGAAAGCATGATCCATAGCTTTGTTGAATTCGCAGATGGTTCGGTGATGGCGCAAGCTTCGCCTCCGGACATGAGGCTTCCTATCCAGTATGCTTTAACCTATCCGGAAAGGGTTCCGGGGCCTACGCGAAAGCTGGATTGGCAGTCCCTAAAAGCGTGGCATTTTGAACAACCCGACTTGGAAACCTTTCCTGCATTGAAAATTGGACTGGAAGTTGCAAGGATGGGGGGAACTTGTGGGGCGATTCTTAATGCAGCCAACGAGGTTGCTGTAGATCGATTCTTAAAGGGCGAGCTTGCGTTTCTAGATATCGCCAAGGCGGCACGAACTGCTTTGGATCATCATAATTTCAGCCCAACGCCATCACTGGCAGATTTATTCCAGTGCGATCGGTGGGCCCGACAGGAGATAATTCGTTGGACCAGCAAGAAAAATCAGACAGCGCAAGCCCAGTAGAAGCACAAAACAAAACCCAGCGCGCCATCGCCGATGCTCCTGCACCGCCCGATATGACACCAATGGCATGGCTAAAGGCCAATGCTGTGTTCGTATTCATGCTGATATTCGCAGTTTATTACCTTTATTCGAACTTTGGGTTTGAAGGGGTGATCAAAGCGGGCTTGGTCGCCTTGGGTCTTGGATTTGTTATTTTCATTCACGAACTAGGGCACTTTGTCGCTGCAAAACTTTGCGATGTTCATGTAAAAACCTTTAGCATCGGCTTCGGCCCCGCACTTCCTGGGTGCAGCTTCAAACGAGGCGAAACCCAATACATGATTGGCGCACTTCCCCTAGGCGGATATGTCTCCATGGTGGGCGAAGGCAGCGAAGCTGACGAAGGCGAAGAATACCCCAGATCGTACAAGAACAAAACTGTGGGCCAGCGGATGATGATTATCTCCGCAGGCGTAATCATGAATGTTATCCTAGGCGGGATCTGCTTCATCATCGTGTATCGATTCCACGGAGTACCCCGTCCGCCCGCAGTGGTATGGCGCGTGGACTCTGGTTCCCCTGCTTGGCAAGCTGGAGTAAAGACAGGTGCTTCAATTACCCAGTTAGGAGATGTCAAAAATCCTACATTCGATGATCTGAGGCTTGCAGTTGCGCTTTCAGGACACAACACGAAGATACCCTTTGTATTTCAGAATAGGGATGGCGGGCCAAAACTTGAAGTTGCGCTTGAACCCAGACGCGATAAAAACGACATGGTGCCGATGATAGGCGTTGCGCCACCGCCACGGGCCGTATTAGCCCCCCTGCCCCAAAAAGACACCAACAAAGTAAAGCAAAACCTCCTTTGGATAACCCCGTTTACTAAGAACAGCCCGGCCTCGAAGGCTCGCATGCTGCCTTTGGAAAAAGGCAATATCATCATGGGTATAAGCAACCCCAAAGGGGGGGTCTATATTTCGATCGAGCACGATTTGAAACTAGGCTCGTTTGATGCGCAGGAATTCGCCAAGGTTTTATTGGAACACGAGGGCAAGCCGTGCAAGATCCTTTATTATTCGAAAGAATCTGAAAACCCGATTGAAGCCGAAATCGGGGTTGAAGGATTCATGCCAGGCGATGCAATTGTTGGCACCACAAAAACAGGCCAGAAGAACTACAACCCGCTGATTACCGAAAAACTAAGCGAAGTAAAAGCATTTGAACCGAGAACCGAGGGAGACTTCTTTGAATTCACAAGTAGGATAAGCCAACTTGCGGGCCAACCCGTAGTCATCGAAATCAAACGAAGCCAAGAAAAAGAAAAGTCCCTGATGATGTTTGTCCCCCCTGCGTACCACATGGATACAGGGATGAACATGAAAATGGGAGAGGTTGCAGCAGTGCGCAAGGGATCGCCCGCTGAAAAAGCAGGAGTTCAGGTAGGCGATAGAATCGCAAGCATCGAAATCACCCCCGAAGGCAAAAAAGAGGGCAAAGAAGAGGGCAAAGAAGCTAAAAAGTTCAGCCTCGATTCCTTCAACCCAATTCAGCTTCCCGATGCACTTGCAAAACAAGCAGGGACCTCGGGCAATTGCACTATCACCCTTACCGTGGGCAGGCGCAACAACACCACGCACGAAGCTTTGGTGATGATCCCGCTTCCCCCCGTTAATTGGGATCGTAGCTTTGATGGGAACCTTGAAGAGCCCGTAAAACCAGCCTCCCCTCTTTCGATTCCACAACTCGGAATCGCTTTCAGAGTGGAAAACACCATACTAAGCATAAAAGAAAAGTCTCCCGCTCAAGAAGCTGGCGCCAAGATTTTTGATGTGATCGAACAGGCAAGATTTGCAAGAATTGATCGCAAGACCAACACCGAAGTTTGGGACAAATGGACCGAACTCAAAAGCTGGCGGGGAACCCAGCAGGTGTTTGATCAATGGGCTTTTGCTTTTGCAATGCTGCAAGAACGCGACCTGCACAAAATCCAACTCAAAGTTCGTAGAACAGGCGAACCTAATCTCGTTGAATTGGCACCCATCGTTGCAACCCAAGACCAAGCCTGGCCTTCACCAGAATTGGGCCTGCGACTTATCAGCGACTTCGTCATGCAGAAAGCCGATTCCATCGTCGAAGCAGTCGAATTTGGTACCAACGACACCATTAAATCAATCCGCTCGATGTATCAAAATCTTGCCAGCCTGATGAGTGGCAGAATTTCAACAGACAGTTTGGGTGGGCCGATTGAAATTGCATCGCAAACCTTTTCTGCCGCGGAAGACCCTTTCGCACTCATCTTGTTTTTAGGCATGATCAGCCTGAATCTTGCAGTGGTGAACTTCCTACCCATCCCCATGCTGGATGGTGGACATATGGTGTTTTTGATCTACGAAAAGCTGCGAGGAAAGCCTGCATCCGATGCGGTGATGGCTGCTGCAACCTATCTTGGTCTTGCCATCGTGCTTTCACTTATGGCATTTGTATTTTACCTGGATATTAAACGCCGCTTCTTTTAACAAAGGGCAACCACGAGAGATGAACCAAGAAAACAACGACCCGACAGATATCAAACCAACTTCCAAGAAAGTAGCATTACTACTTTGGTTAGGTTCTTTTTCCCTGTTGGCGTTCTATGAGATATTTTTGTTTGTAATGAAACTGCTGCAAAAAAGCCCAGAGTAACTTATCCGCCAAGTCTTTTTTGCCTAGCGTAAATCATCCAAAGCATCATTGCAAAGCTGGTCGGCATCTTTATTCTGTTCCCTGCGCACATGAACTAGGCGCACCGAACCCTTCATTTTCGAAATCAGCTCACGCGCCTCGAAGCACAAGGGCTTCAATTCTTCGCTCTTCACCTTGTATTCACCCTGCACCTGCTTCACCATGAGTTCACTATCGCTGTGAATGATAACATCGGCATCTGGGTGCGTGTTTAAAGCAAATTCAAGCGCATGAACCAAGGCAGTGTATTCAGCTTGATTATTAGTCATGATGCCAAGCTTGCCTGCATCTTCCTTGATAATACTGCCAGCCTTACGAACAAGAAAAGAATAAGCAGCCTGCCCGGGGTTGCCTCTGGAAGCACCATCGGTGTGGATTAAAAGCTGCGTCATGGAACCATCCTTGGTAAAAAAAGAACAGTGATATAAATGAATCCTAAAACTCAAAGGCTGCTAGGTCAATATTAGCTACAAAACGCTATACTTCCTTAATGGAAATAATACCTGAAATAAAAGCTATGCCTAGTCTTGCCTCGGAATCGAAAGTTTTGCTGCTGGAAACATCAGGATCTAGCGGAATTGTAGCCCTGGGTTTTGGCTCAACCATCGTTTCGCATCGCATATTGGAAATCGCAAAAAGACATGTGAGCGATATGGCGCCCGCCATCGCTGATTTACTCAAACAATGCGGTTGGGATGTTAAAAACCTCGATGCCATAGCCACGGGTATTGGGCCGGGCAGTTACACTGGTTTACGCATTGGTTTGATGAGCGCTAGAACTTTGGCAATGATGACAGGCGCAAGACTTTTGGGAATCCCGACTTTCGAAATACTAGCACAACATTGCCTGGAAGATGGGCATGCTAAAATCGAAATCATCGCAGATGCCCAACAAGATAAAATTTACGCCCAAGGCTTTGAGAACAATAACGGCCACCTGATAAGCGCGGGAGAACTTAAAATCGTAAGCACTGCGGAGTGGGTGGCAAATAGAGATATAAGCTTTGCAATTGCGGGCCCGGGTATTGATAAGATTCGATCTCTAATATCAGGCCGCCAAGATAAAATTGTTGAGGCATCAGGAAATATCAACAAAGAATCTTTTCTAGCACTTGCGCTGAAAAAGCTTATGAGTAATGATTCTGATGATCCATTAAATCTGCAACCTTTGTATTTGCGAAGAAGTTCTGCAGAAGAACAATGGGATAAAAGGTTAGAAGACAAAGCAAACCGAGAAAGGTAAAGCTGATGAGTAAAACATTGAAACCACTATTGCTCATGGGCATATTAACTCTTGGAATATTTGTAGCTGAAAGGGAAATGGTTGCCAATGCCCAAGTGATAAAAAATGGCACTGTGATAAGCATAATTCTTGACCCGAAAATTGCTAAAGCTTCGATGTCGGGCAGAGTGTTTCTGGTACTTTCAAAAAGTGAACCAAAGGGAATCGCCCCTGAACCCCGATGGGTCGACCCGGATCCTTTCTTTGGGTTCGATGTAACAAACCTCAAGCCTGGTACCCCAATTCTTTTCGACAGCCAATGGCAGGGTTTTCCGCTTGAGAAACTAGAAAAGTTGCCCTCAGGAACCTACTGGGTTAGCGCCATCCTCGATTTGAACAAAGCCAGCAGGAAGATATTTTCCTCGGAGGGGAACTACTTCAGTAAATCCGTAAAAGTTGAAGTTGGAGGTGTAAACCAAGCACCAACCGTGCTTGTTCTAGATCAAGTTTTTCACGAACCCCAATTCCCAGAAACGGAAGTTGTGAAACTAGCACAGTTGGAAAGCAAATTACTCAGCAAGTTTCATGGTAGAAAGATCATGCTAAGGGCAGGCGTCGCATTGCCCCAAAGCTACAAAGATAACAAAGATCGTAAATATCCTGCTATTTATGAAGTGCCAGGGTTTGGTGGCAACCATTTCGCAGCTCTTTCTTCACCAAGCCGGGGCAAAACTTTGTTGGAAGGCCAGGAAGTTGTTCACATCATGCTAGATCCAGATTGCCCGCTTGGGCATCATGTATTTGCGGATTCGGCCAATAATGGCCCATGGGGAAAGGCCCTTACAGAAGAATTCATCCCCTTTCTTGAAAAAGAATTCCGCTTGGTTCCGCAAACCTGGGCCAGGTTAGTTACAGGGCATTCT
>Ga0209086_10002596_pt1 | contig 14043 bp, 11 predicted proteins | sample M_130207_XF_Meta_FD_187312 | JGI IMG/M metagenome (GOLD analysis project Ga0209086, IMG submission 187312) | Freshwater microbial communities from Lake Montjoie, Canada to study carbon cycling - M_130207_XF_MetaG (SPAdes) (version 2) | ecosystem: Environmental > Aquatic > Freshwater > Lake...
AATTGCTTTGCCCGTGCACCTTCTGACAAATAGTCCTTGCGGGCGATCTGCTTGAAGCCAAGCGTGGTAGCGGCATAAAGAAAAATTTCTGATGCGGGTACCTTGACCGCTGCGCCAGTAGTAGCAGCTTTGCTAGCGGCGAGCAATATGCGAGTAGCAAACTCGGTACCGATAACCGCAGCCCCGCGCCCGAACAGCGGAAATAGCTTTGCGATATTCTCGTAGAAAAAATCAGACCGCGGAATGCTCCGCGGCCATAACTGTAGGCTCGTTTGGATTGAGGCGACGACCTTGTCAAAGGACTCAGTAGAGAAGGACATCGTGCCCTTCTTACCGAGGTGCTTATTAGGGTTCTTCGGACTAGCCAGTATTGGCAGCCATTGCGCGCTCATACCTATCCTATCATTTTTCTAATTTTTGCCAGACAGTGCGCGGTTTATATGTGAGCTGAAATGTATTTATTGCGATGACAGGGCGCTGGGCCAAACGTCTTTAGTGCTTTAATGTGCTCTTCTGTTAAGTATCCGCTGTGATTGCTGAATCCGTAATTCGGATATTTCTCGTGCAGCTCTTTACATTCTAAATCTTTAGCATGTTTGGCCAGAATAGATGCGGCAGCAATGCTGATGCTTATCGCATCTCCTTTTACCTGACAGGTGTTGCGATGTTTATTATTCTTCAGGCAGACATTGCCATCGAAGCAGGTGACCAGCGGAGGTAGATCAGCCAGGCCTGCGTCAGCGGCCTCGAAGCGAAGCCAATAAGGATTGCCCGAATTAATCTGGTCGACTGTGACCTCCCACAAGAACCACTGACAGCTGTCTTTAATCAGCTTAACTAGTTCTTCTCGCTGTGCAGCTGTAGTTTTTTTGCTATCTTTTATGCCTGCCATCGATGGCAGGGCGGCGCTATTCTTTGGCCAGATTGTTGCGGCAACCCACATGCTCGCGCAAGCGCACCCATAACCGGATTCGTCGCAACCAGCAAAAAGCAAATCCTCAGACCAGGCCGAGGACTCGAGGGCGAATGTTGGTTTTTGTTTGCTCATGCGGCACTGATGCGGCAAGTAAATACATCAGACCCTCTTCAATTGAGCGGGGTCATCTTTTGATGACGAGCAGCAGCGGCTTTGGCCGCAGCAGTACCTTCGTTTAGCTTCTTGATTGCCTCTCCGACAAGGTTTGTTTTAAGTAGTACTACCGTTTGCTCCGCAAACGCCTTTACTGGTATCTTTGCGTAGTTTGTGTCGCTTGCAAACGCGGCCGCTTTTGCCGCAACATTAGCGGACTCACCCGTGAAGAATGTTTTATAAACAATATTCTCGGGATTGAATTCAGGATACGGGTACGCGCTTAGAAAATTCCGCCAGGCAGCGACAAGCTCTCGGCCTTCTCCCGTAGCTCGTTGTATCGCAGGCGCGGCGTCAGACGAGCCACCCCGCACCTCGGCAATCTTAGTATCCAACCACCCAGCCAGCTGCTTGTAGTTTTTAAACTTCACGCCGCCTTCAAACCACTCGGGAAAAACCCCCTTCATGACCTTCCACGTAGTGGAATCGCCTTGGTTGCCATTCACTGGAACTCGGGCTTGGAAGTTTTTGCCTTCCAGGAATGCATTGAACTTTTCCTGAACCAGCTTCATGCCGGCATGCGGGCCAGCTTTCTTCGGGGCCTCCACCTTCTTCGTTGCAACAGGTGTCGCGGGGGTCTGTGATTCAGCGCTGGGTGCGCTTTCTATGATGCCTTGTATTTGCGCGAGATTTCCTCTTATTCGCGCGAGGGCCTCGTCCGATGCCCCCTTTGCCCACTTCGGACGCGAGATAAGCGTTGTACGAAAGGTAGTAGGATGTCAGATCCGCTTGGCTTAGGCCTTCAACGGCTTTGTCCACACCATTTTGAATTATGAGTCGATGAAAGGATTCGCCTTCAGCAGCACTGGGAGTAATATTAGCGCGTTTAATTAGCGGGAATTTCATTGGTTTCCTCAAGATTGCAAGGCGGGTCGAACCCTGGATAAAGAGGTTGCTCGAATATTAGTCAGATTGTAGGTATTTTATATTCTATGTGATTGGATATCTAATGATTACAACACCCTGCTGCCCATCGGCCCCTGCAAGACCCAGTGTTCTCTCGCCGCCGCCACCACCTGCGCCATATGCAGTCCCAGCAGTGGCGGCACTGACTGCACCACTCCCTCTTGCTCCTGTGCCTCCTCCGCCAAGTCCGCCAGCTCCGGGGGTGCCATCAAATGACGAACCACCCCCGCCTGGTCCATAGTAGGGATTGTACCCATCTATGCCAGCTTGCAAGCCCGGACCACCAGAGCCGCCAGATGAACTGCTGCCATTGCCACCAATACCGCCCGCGCCGCCATAGCAGAGGTTGCCACCTACAGCACCAAACGGGCAAGCCAATGAGAGTGTAGCCTTTAGACAGATAAATGCTCTCATTGACTTGAAGTATTAATGGCGCTGGTAGCGCTAGTTCAAGGCGCCGTAGAGACCGAGAAGCGCACCATGTCAAGAAGCGTGCTGCCCGCGCCGCCGCGTGCAACGACAGACGAGAGCCCGCATCTGCGGGTGCCACCCCACGGGGCGTAAGTAGGCAGGGCGCTGGACACAAAGTAGCCGTCAGCCGCCACACCGCCGTTGATGGAGATGGGGTTGAAGACGCCACTGCCGGGGCTCGTCTCCTGGGAGACCACGATCTGGTCGCCGGTGGTGCTCAGGGGGAAGACGTCCATGCGAAACGACAACCAGGTCGTCATGATGTTGCCGCTATGGTTCAAAGTGAGGAACGAGCCGTTGTTGAGGACGAGGTAAGCCGCTTGGGGACTGGCATCGTAGACAATGCCGTAGCCGGGGACAGACGTAGATGACCACTTTACGAAGAATCCCCCGCCCCAGACGCTGACATTGTTCCCCCTTCTGAGGTATCCCTCGGCGCGGACGGCCTTCGTGATCGGGATGCCGACAAAGGCACCACCAGAGACAGCCGCCGTCACCATCAGCGAAGCGTCTCCGTTGTCCGCACCAAGCTGGCGGCAGAACGAACCTGCGCTCCCCGGCAAGGGGCTGGACAGCGAACTGTTCAGGATGGCCAAGTTCGTGCCAGTTATCGTATCCCAATCAGCGTAAGACATGCGTGCTCCAAGTGCTCAAGAGAAAAAGTCAGGTTCCCGGCCATCCACCAGAGTTCTCAAACGACTCGTCAAAAGCCGCCGAAGGCGTGTTGAATCCGGTGTATGTCCGCCAGTAGTCGGCTGGGTAGGTACCCGGCCATCCACCAGAAAGCTCAAATGATTCGGCGAAAGCCGCCGAAGGTGTGGCGAAGCCAGTGTACGTCAGCCAGTAGTCGGCGGGGTCGAGGATGATTGCGGGGTAGGCGCCGAACTGGTTGTTTCTTTTGTCCGCTCCTGCGGGGAAAGTCGCAGGCAGCCCCAGCCCGTAGGCGCGAGTGAGGGACAGCCCCAAGGCGACCTGATTCGCTCCGGTAGATGCGCCGGGGATCACAAGACCCACGACGCCTACGGGTACCGTGATCTCGTTAGAGGATACCACTGAGCTGTTGGTTCCCGAACCGCCGTCCGTGTTCGTCACCAGCCAGAACAGTTTTCCAGCGGGGAGCGTGATGGAGGCAGACGTCAGACGAGGCCCTGTCGCGGAGTAGTTGACTGACCCGAAGAACAGGCGGTTGCGCGGGTAAATGTCTCTCGTCGACAGGCAGTCGTAGATCCCGATCTCGATATTTCCGGCGCCAGTGCCAGTGCAGTCGATGCCGATCTGCGCCAGAGTCAGTGGCAGGTCGCCCGTGAAGAATGGCTGCGCTAGCAGCGTGTGGGGGAGCGCGTTAGCGCCGCCACTCGCGCCGTCGAGGCGCGCGGCGTAGTTCTGGAGCACCAACCCAGAGTTGCCGCTTTTGTGCATATAATCGAAGGGCTGGACCATGTGGACCTCTCAGGAAAAGACAACGAAACAACGACGGCGTCTGGTCATGCGATGGGGTACCGAATCACGACGAGGCCATCGCCGCCCCTGCCGCCGACGCTTGTGGCACCGGCCTTCGATCCAGAGGATGTGGATGCGCCACCGCCACCGCCGCCACGACCATTGGTGCCCGCCACGCCGTTGACATTGGCGCCTGCGGCACCACCTGCGCCGCCACCATCGGTGCCTGCCCCAGGAGGGAACGCCGTGTAGATACCACCGCCACCGCCACCGCCGTAGGCCACAGGGGTGCCCGCTACGATGGAGGACAGTACGCCTGCGCCGCCTGCGCCGCCAGCGGCGCCTGTGCCGCCTGCACCCAGGCCACCGCAGCCCCCGCCGCCGCCAGCGCCGAAGGCAGGGCCTGCAGCCCCCACGCCGCCTGCAAAAATGCTCGCCCCGCCCGTGTGACTTGGGTAAGCACCGCCGGGGGAACCTCCGGCGGCACTATTCCCGTTCCACGTCGACGCTTGCCCAGCGGTGCCCGTGCTGGTGTTGGGCAGTCCGCCTGCACCGCCTAGCCCTACGACGACTGGATATGTGCCGACACCCACGGGAATGTATCCAATGTTCCGGCTAATCCTGCCGCCGCCACCACCGCCCCCTGACCCCCAGGACGTCGTACTTTGAGAGGCGCCGCCACCGCCACCACCACCGAGCAGCATCCACTGTGGCGTCGGGATGGTTTGTGTGACGACGAAGTTGTCACTGGCCGACAGCACATGCGTGCGCCAGGTGAAGCCCTCGTCTACGACGTCGGTGACAGTACCACCCGTCGCAAGGCCCCCGATCTGCGGCGTCGCGACCACAGAGATTGCTGTGAGCGGGAGAAACATAGCTGCGAGGGTGGCATACCCCTGTAGCGGGCCAGCACGCTGCAACTGGATGACGGCGGGGTCCGTACCAAAACCAGTCGAGTTGAAGTTGATTGCCGATCCTACACTCTGTGCGTTGACGATGTTGCTCGGGCCAAAGGGCGTCGACAGCAACGCAGCCACAACAGATGCTTGTGGGCACGGCGTGCCCGCATCTCCGTTGTACTGCACGACGACGGAAGATGATGTGTCGGTGACCTTGACGGCGGTGCCGAGGGGCACGGCGGCGTTGTACTGGATCTGCACACCCATCGCCCCGGTCCCTGCGGCCTCGACGTAGATGGCGTAGTCGATGTTGAACGGCGCGTTGTTGAAGTTTGAGTAGAGGACGCCGAAAGATCCCGCCGTCAGAGCAGGAAAAGTGGCTGGCAATGGCCCGTAGGGGAAGTAGGTCGAGAACCCCGTCAAGGGAGCGTTGCTTGCGGAAGGAGAATAGCCCAGCGGGAACCCCGGTCCTCCGAGGAGCGGCTGAGAACTTATTGTTGTGAGTCCCGTGTACCCGGCAAGGCGCTCGGCTGGAGTGGCGACGCGAAACAGCGTGGCGAGGTAGTAGAAACCGGGGGTCAGATCGAGAGGCGCAGCCAGCGTTTTCACGGGGCGAGCAAGGGCTCCAGCCAGCACAAGCTCACCGATGTCGGAGACAAGCGTCGACGGATACATGTCGTGCGCGCTGGGCGGCGGACACGCATAGATGCCGAAACGGCAAGCACCCGGCTGATCGCTCGCCCCCATGCTAAGGCTCACCGACGTGATTCTGAGCCCCTCGTCACCGACCCAGAACGGTCGTGCAGTGAGCATGTGCGGCGCCGCCTCGCCACCGCCACCACCGACGACACCTGCGGACTCTTGTTGGTCCCGCACGTTGTAGACCGTCAGGCCGCTCGCGCCATCTTCGTGCCAGTAGTCCCAAGGCTGTGTCATCAGAGCACCTCAAACTGAACAGGGGGAGAACTGTTGAGAGCCGCGCCTGCCGGGAAAGTCGCAGGCATGGCACTCGCTTCGAGCAGGGTGCCGAGCAGGGTCGTGTTGTTGGTCGCGCCAGTCCATTGGAGCGGGTTCCGTCCAGCGGCTTGGTTACTGCCTGTACCGCCGTTGAGGCCCGCGACGAGGCCCTGAACTCCAGACCTTTTTGCGACGGCGATCCAGTAGAGCCCGTTTGGCAAGCTGACGGGGCTCGCCAATGCTGCCGTCTGCACCCCCGTGACATTTGCCAGAGTCAACTCGACACTGGCCACAAGGGCCTGTGGGTACACGTCGCGGGCTGTCGCAGGCAGGCAGTCGTAGATAGCGAGTTTGATGATCGCGCCAGTAGCCGGTGCAGACGTCCAGCGGGCGCCCAGAGAACTGACCGTGCGCCCCAGCCGCCCGACGAAAAACGGAGCTGCCCAGATGCGGTTCGCAACCGGGTCAGGCGAAACACCCTGAAGCCCCTGAGCGACCGACTGCTGCGGCGCAAACGCCGACGAACTGTAGCTGCCGTTGCTGACGTGCCAGTAGTCTGACGGCAGCGGGAGGGGCTGGGCAGTCTGTATGACTGCCGGTATGAACGAGTTAATAAATCCTGGTCGCATTTATCTCCTAGGTATCTAAATAGGCATACAGCCGCATGCGCCATTTACGGAAAACCGCAACTCCATTAATAGTGTCATGCAGTATGCAGATATACTGAGGCTTTTCAAAACTATGGCTTTGTTTATATTGGGCTTGTTGGCATGCGGCTGGAACCGAGAGGTTTAGGATGACTCAGAAAAAGCTTACAGTTCCTTTTTTGACACTTAGACCGGGGGAGTATTCTTCTGTATCGGATGCTGCCACCGCTATAATTAGATATAATCTTATACTCAACCGGCTAGAGGTATCGCTTGATTCGTCGCCATATGCTCCGCTTGGGGCGGGCGGAGATGGCTATTTGTATGATCAGCTAGTCGCCGCGCCACAGGTAGAGCCGCTTCTGGATGGCTATGTTGCGTATATAGACGGCTATTCCAGTGAACTAAACAAGGTCTCAATAGAAGATATCCTGTCGCTAGGAGTAGGTGGCGGAGTCGCATCTGTTGGTGCCTCATCGCCTCTTGCTTCGAGCGGAGGTGCAAATCCCGTAATTAGTTTCCCGACTTGGCCAGCTGATGCTTCAGGGGCACTTAGCAATGATGGGTATGGCAATTTGTCGTGGTCAGCTGCGCCGTCTACTCCTCCGGGCGGCCCAGCGGATTCGGTTCAAGTAAATGACGGCTATGGCAACTTTATGGGGTATTCGGGTCTGACATGGGATAATTCGCAGTCAACTCTGACTGCTCCGGTATTAGCCCTTGCAGAGGGAATTGCACCAACCAGTACGTCTGCTCGCGGTAAGCTATGGGCAAATAGTGCTGCTTCAGCGAGACCGTACTGGATTGATGAAACAGGCCAGGTGTATAATCTTACGCTAGATAGATTCAATACCCTGACTCCCGCGGCAACTGTTGTCATAGATGCAGATCCAAGCTTGCCTGTATTCAATAGCATTTCAATAGACCAGAACACCACATTTACTACCGACAATCTAGGCCCGGGCCGCTCAGCGTCTGTACGGGTGGTTTGCGACGGCACAACGCGCAGTTTGACATTTCCCACAGGCCCTGGCGGCTGGACGTGGCTAGGATCGGGCCCGCCTGCAGTGCTTGCGGCGGGCGATATTGGCTATTTGTCGATCACTGCCTATGGCACTGTTGACGCCGAAGTCGTCGCGGCATGGAGTTATGAAAATATGCCGTCAGGCATCTCTGGCACAAGCATAAATGATCAAGTGGCTATTTGGTCTGGATCTTACACGCAAGACGGCTCTGCAAATTTTACTTTTAATGGATCAAATCTTGGTCTAGTAGGAGGTATATCGCAGTCAGCAGGAGCCGTAACTTTAGCCGCAAATGCTGCCTCAAGCCTGACAACATCTTCTGGGGCGCTGACGCTAACATCTGCTGCTGCAGCGACCTGGTCAACTAATGCCGGCAATCTAACAATAGTAAGCGCATCTTCGCTACAGCTTGCGGCCGCATTAGCCAGCGAAGTTGTTATTAACGACAGCGGTCTGGCATCAAATTTTCGTGTAGAAAGCGACACGAACGCGAACATGCTGTTCGTCGACGGGACTAACAACGAGGTCGGCATTGGCACGAACGCCCCCGTCGCCGCCCTCGACCTCGCCAGCGGCCAACTCGCCATCCCCGACGGCACGGCAGCGGCGCCTGCCATCGCGTTCCGCGACGACCTCAACAACGGCATCTTCTCCCCGGCCACGGACATTTTCGGCATCGCGGTGAACGGCACGGAGGTCGCACGTTTCCAGCAGTTCGGCGCAGGCAATACGCCGGTCATGCTCTTGGGCACGTCGAATGTCTCCGGCGCAATCACCGTGGACAGCAGCGACGCCAGCGGCACGGCAGGCGTGGTGATGCTGGGTCACGCCGCAGCGGGCACGGTCATCCAAGAGTCGTACCGAGGCGGGCAGTTCGCTGGCGTGCGCTCGCGGGGCACTAAGCAGGGAACGCCGCCCGGTCCTTCACAAGTCGGCGCCGGCGACGGCTTGGTCAACATGCTCGGCGCAGGGTGGACCTCGACGGGAGGCAGCAACTACGGCGGGCTCATCACGGTCAAGGCCGAGGAAGCCTACACGGCGACAGCCAGCGGCGGGCGCATCGAGTTCCACACGACACTGAGCGGCACCGACGGCTTCACGACTCTCGGCGGCACGGCGACGGAACGGATGCGGATCGCCAACGACGGGCGCGTGGCCATCGGGCAGTCCGGTGGTTCGATCATCCCGGCTGCGGCGGGTTCAATCCTGACACTGGCGGGTGGTCTTACGCAATCGGCAGGCGCGGTGAGCCTCACCGGCAACGCCGCGTCGTCGTTCACGACGTCGGCGGGCGACCTGACGTTGACGGGCGGCGTGAATCTTCAACTTGCGGCAGGGTTTGGCAGTGCCGTCATCGTCAACGAGTTTGCGAGCAACGTCGATTTCCGCGTCGAGTCGCAAGCCAATGCAAACATGTTGTTCGTCGACGCGAGCGCGAACGCCGTTGGTATCGGTACCGGTACTCCTTCGTCGCTGTTAAGCGTTGGCGCTAGCTCGCAATTCCAGGTAGATTCTAGCGGCAACTTGGCGCGGATAAATAACATTCCATATACGTTCCCATCTGCGCAAGGAGCTGCAGGTACAATTCTAACAAATGACGGATACGGCGCCCTTTCCTGGGCTGAAAATGCCGCCCAGGCGACCTCGGCCCCGATTTCGACCAAGAGTTCGAATTACACGCTGACAACTGCAGATGGCACAATTCTAGTTGATGCGATCTCTGGTGGCATCACTATAACGCTACCCGCTGCCGCATCGGCGGCAGAGACTATCTTTACGATCAAGAAAAAAGATGTCACGTCAAATGTTGTTACCGTTGACGCAAACGGGGCCGAGCTAATTGACGGATCGACAACATACGCTCTAAGTACTCAGTATGAGGCAATTAAAATTCAATCCGATGGCAGCGCCTGGTGGATAATCTGATCTAAGGCGGAGTAGTTATGTCACACAATCCAAACGTTAGAACAATATATGGCATGGCGAAAGAACCCACGGGCTTTCCCAATAGAACCGATACCACGATGGCCTTTGACAACGGCACTCGAACGCTAACTGTTACCCCTGCCGGAGCACGGTTCGAGTACTATATCAAGGGAGTTAAGTATACGCACTTGTCGCCAGCCACAAAGCAAATTGATGATACTGAAGGGCTCTGGTACTTTTACTTTGACGGCTATACCGATGGATATGTCCTTGGTGCTTCGCAGTCATTTGACGTATCTTTTTTTCAAGATAGAGCATACGTAGCCATCTTATATTGGAATGCTGCGGACAACGAGGCGGTTTATTTTGGTGACGAGCGTCATGGTCTTGTCATGGATGGCGCTACTCATGGCTACTTGCACAATCTTAATGGAGCGGTTTACATAAACGGCCTGGGGCTTGGGGACTTTACCGTTGATGCCAGTGGCGACAATAACGCGCATGCGCACTTCTCAGTCGCAGACGGCATAATATACGACGAAGACATAGTTCACTCGATATTAAACACAAATCCTCAGACGCTGTCGACGATTGCCGAGCTTCCCGTATTATACAGACTGGGTTCAGCTGGCAATTGGCGCAGAAAGGCTGCTGATACATTTCCCGTAATATACCCCGGATCTGTCGCGAGCTACGGTCTAACCAATACCCGGCTAGCGTACAACGATTTCGACGGCACGACATGGAGCCTACAAGAAGTGTCAAATGGAAATTTTGTACTTGTGCATGTATTGGCAACCAACGACACGAGCACGCCGGTGGTTGCGATTCTTGGTACAGATGTATACGGCAACAAAAATGCCGCAAGGGACGGAGCTAGGACAGAGTTGGCATCTTCGACTGGGTTGCCATTCGCAGAGCTGGTTCCACTAGGCACTGTTATATTCCAAGTTTCAAACGGATACACAAATACCGTAAAGGCTCGGATAGTATCGGCTGACATCGGCGTCAATTACGCAGACTTCCGGCCAACCGGCTTCTTTAGCAAGTGAAGGCGATGACTGCCCGGCTGCGCAAGTACTTCCTGGCCAGTACTAATAATCCAGCCAAGTGTTGCAAGCGCATTGCAATCAGGGGCAGTCTGTGACATTTAATCCGATCACTCCAGTTCTTGTCATAAGAAATATCTCCAGGTCTGACGTCAATATTCTTGGCGTCAAGATCCGTCCTGGACAGCAGAAAGATATTTACCAAGAGCTGGAGTATGATGACAACGGGTCGCTGACCACAACTGTACTCAAAGAGCTTGAATCCCCTTTTGGTAAGATATACCGGCTGTGGAAGGTTCTTGATGTCATTCGTATTATCGAATGCATAAACCCCACCTATTTCGGTTCAGGAGTCAGCCCTAGCTCCATAGCTACGTCTAATGCATATTTTGAGGGCGCGCTACTGGCAGTAGAAGGCGATTCTTTTAAATGGATAGCCGGAGGTGGTGGCGGTGGTGGCGGCGATATCACTGCCGTCAGCGCGGGAAGCAACCTGACAGGCGGCGGCACATCGGGCGATGTTACGCTCTCTCTTGCCTCTTCTGTTGCAGGCCTTACAAGTCTGCAGACATCTAGTCTTACCGTTGACACAGTGTCCGGAAGCGGCCCTGCTATAACAGTCGGCTCAAATCTAGCATTTTCGGGCGCTGGTCACAGGATAACAAATTTGCTAAATCCCACTGGTCCGAGTACGCAGGATGCTGCAACGGCAGCCTGGGTTACTTTGCAGATCTCGGGTATTAGCGGAGGTGTAACGGCAGTAACTGCAACTTCCCCTATTTCCTCTAGTGGCGGCACCACGCCTAATATAACCATGGCAACCGCCATGGGTGGTTCGCTCCAGGGAATATATCCAAATCCTACAATCGCCCCGAATGCAGTAGGAACTACAGAAATAGATGATGGCTCTGTAACATCCGCTAAGCTCGACTCTACTGGCGTTGTTGCAGGCAGCTATGGCTCTGCTACGAATGTTCCAATATTCACCGTAAACGCCAAAGGCCAGCTGACTCTTGCATCCACTGCCACGGTAAATGCTACGGGAAATTCCGTCGGCGGGCAACTCACTGGTACAGTGGGAAATGCATCCGTCACGGTCGGCGGCGATCTGGTTGGCCCGATCACGGGCGCAACTGTTGCCAAACTACAAAGCCGCGATGTATCCTCGGCTGCGCCGTCAGCCGGCCAGGCGCTTGTATGGGGCGGCTCCTCTTGGCAACCGACGACCGTTGCAGAGCTAGTGCCGCTAACTCCTAATCCAACCGGCACTTATGGCAACTCAACCACGATACCGGTGGTAACGGTCGATCTATACGGGCGAACGACCGGTGTTACGACAGCCGCCATAAACATAGGCGGCGAAGCGGTAGGTGGAGACATCTCTGGCACCGTTAGCAACGCCAAGGTAGAGGCGCTACAGGGACGCGATGTCAGCGCAGCTGCTCCGTCTGACGGTCATACTTTAATCTGGAGTGCGCTTGCCAGTTCATGGCAGCCTCAGGCTGTCACCACTCCTCCGCTTTCTCCGGATCCTGCTGGCACATATGGCTCTTCAACCGCCATACCGGTTGTAACGGTAAACAATAAAGGATATGTCACATCTGTATCAACAGCGAGCTTGAGTGTCGGCTCAAACGCAGTCGGCGGCGACATTTCTGGAACAATTGGCGGCGCAACGGTTGTAGCTCTGCAGGGCAACAGCATTGCTTCGACTGCCCCATCTAATGGTCAGGTCCTGCAATGGGGTGGCACCACGTGGGCTCCTGCTAGCATTGCTGCGCTTACCCCGCTGGTTCCAAATCCTGCCGGTACTTATGGCAGTGCCACTGGAATACCTGTTGTAACTGTAGATCAGTTTGGTAGGACCACCGGCATATCGACTACAACTCTGGATGCCAGCGGTCAAACTGTTGGCGGTGATCTGTCCGGCACGGTTGGGAGCGCGAGCGTAATAGCCCTTAGAGGAACTGCAGTATCGGCTACCGCTCCGACAAATGGCCAGGTCCTATCTTATAATGGCACGCAGTGGGCACCATCCTCCGTTGGTAGCGCGGCCCCGGTCGACGCCACCTACGTCGTCCTCTCGACGAACCCGACCCTCACGGGGGAGCGCGTGTTGACCCCCGCCGTGGGCGAACTCACGGCGACCGACGGCGGCGCTGGCAGCAACGTCACCCTCGGATTGGCAACGACCGGCGTGGCAGCGAGCACCTACGGATCAACGACCACGATTTCGCAGATCACGGTCGACAGCAAGGGCCGCATCACCTCGGCCAGCAGCCAAACAATCGACGTCAGCGCCAAGGCCGTCGGCGGGCAACTCACGGGCACCATCGGCAACGCATCCGTCACGGTCGGCGGTGATCTCACCGGACCTATAACCGGAGCCACGGTCGCCAAGATTCAGAACCGCGACGTCGCAAGCACCACGCCCGCAACCAACGACGTGCTGCGCTGGTCAGGCATAGCATGGACTCCGTCAGCAGCCGGTGGTGACGTACTTGGTCCGGCATCCTCCACCACAAATGCTATCGCACTGTACAGCAATACTACCGGCAAGGTAATAAAAAATTCATCAGTCACTGTGGATGGGTACGGCAATGTAACAACTGCCGGTACTCTTAGCGTTGGAAATGTGACCGGCGGCACCTATAATGGTGTTACGGTTGCCGCTCATGCCGCTCGCCATTCGCCTGGCGGCCCCGACTCCCTGGGCACCGCTGCTCCTTCAAAGGGAATTGGTGCAGCCAATGCGGAAGGCACTGCGACCACTTATGCTCGCAGTGACCACGACCACACGATAAGGACCGGCACAACGGATCTTACCGTTGGCTCCATAACAGATGGTCAGTACCTAAGAGTAGTTGGCACCCAGATAGTTGGTGCTGCCGCGGCTGGTGCGGCCAAAGTCCTGCTTGGGAATTTCGTTGGCACGCTAGACTCGCCATTCACGGCGAACGCGCGCTGGTATCCTCCGGACAATGTCACGATTATTCGCGCATGGGCATCGCTAGGAGAGAGCTCTTCTGGTGTGACTCAGTTTGATGTTCTGAAAGACGGAGCGAGCATCCTGCCTTCTTTGATTACAGTAGCAACGAGCGCGCACCGCTCTGCGGATGTGACTGTGCCGTCCGTAGCAGTTGCTACGACGGATTATATTGTAATCTCACTTGTTACTGCTAATGGCGGCTCGAACGCCGTTGTATTTGTGGAGTATGTGTAATGCCTATTATCTGTGATATTCGCTCCGGTTCCGCCAATAACGTCATCCAAGTGGACGGCAAACTGTTCATCGAAGGCGTCGAGTTCACCCCGACGAACCTCGCGCCGATTGCGTTCTCGCAGGGGCCTACGGCTTGGGGCGGGGCCTCGACGGCTCCTACGGCATACGGCATCCAAGGTTGCGGCCAGCTTTGTCTCCCGCGCAGCTACGTTCGGGGTTCTCAGGGTATCTATCCCCAGCTTGGCTCGGCAGGGCAGTTCGACTCGACAAAGATTGCTTGTGGGCAAGACGTGGAAAGCACGGGCTTCGTCTATTCATCGGCGCAGGGCCGTTACTACGGCGTGGCAGGCAACAACGTCTTGAACACGTTG
>Ga0209086_10002597_pt1 | contig 14040 bp, 12 predicted proteins | sample M_130207_XF_Meta_FD_187312 | JGI IMG/M metagenome (GOLD analysis project Ga0209086, IMG submission 187312) | Freshwater microbial communities from Lake Montjoie, Canada to study carbon cycling - M_130207_XF_MetaG (SPAdes) (version 2) | ecosystem: Environmental > Aquatic > Freshwater > Lake...
ATCTCCTATCGTGTCTCTAAACGGCACCGATGTATCTGGGTCTTTTAGACCTGACCCTTACAAGACCAACTCTTTTTTAGGTGTGGTTATTGGACTGACACTTGGGGATAATAATTTATCGGCCAACCAAGGCGCTGGCAGTTTGGTTGTAAAAAACTATCCCAAAACAGGACCAGTTATATCAGGCCCATGGATCAAGCCATTTAAATGTACAACACATGAGTACAATTATTTACCTGATGCAAGTACAACATTGACACCTACAGAATTGTTGGGAACCAATGGATGCGATATTGGTGGACCACAAATTAATTATGTTTACCTTACTACGGCAAACACCTACAGAACTCTATCTAATACAAACATTGTAAATGGTACATATCCAACCGATCTCAGTACAACTGCCATCCCATCTTCCTCCGGTTCAACTGAAAAGTTTATTGCCTTGTTAGAAACGGGAACAATCAATCGGGGTATCTATCAAATTGCTGTTCCCTATGATCCAATCAAATACGGAGCAGGGTCTGGCGTTACTAGTGCAACAACAAACTATCCCAACCCACTAAATCCAACTAAAACCTCACAGGGTTGGAATCGCAAACTCATTTATGCGTTCGGTGGTGGATGTCAACAAGGTTACTATACCCAAGGAAATGATACCAACTTCAGCCTTTTAAGAGCCAGTTTGCCTGGCGCTGCCTTTCCGCAAACTTACTTGTCGCAAGGTTTTGCAAGTGTTTCTAGCACCTTGAATACGCTTGGTAACAACTGCAATGATGTCCTTTCAGCTGAAACGGCAATGATGACAAAAGATAAATTTGTACAATCCTACGGCGTACCTATTTACACAATGGGTGCAGGTTCCTCAGGAGGGTCAACCCAACAAATGTCCATTGCAGAAAACTATCCAGGTGTTTTGGATGGTGTGGCGTCTCTGCAAACCTTTGCGGACTACACATCTCAATTTCAACCATTGATGGATTCCCGGTTGATAGACATTTATGTCAATGTCAACAATCCAAAAAATAATGCGGCCTCTTCGACTCCAGTAAATTGGACAAAAGAACAACTCAATGCTGTTGCTGGCATGTTCAATACAGATTTGTGGCAGGTTTTGAGTGATCGCCCCAACGGTCTAAACTCCTATCTTTTTGGTCAAACAATTACAAATCAAATCGTAGATCCAGTGTTCGCTTATGCTGGGATGCCTGTTACTTCAACCTCAGCCAACAGATTAGATCCTTCTCAAACATCCCCTATATCTTGTAACAAGAAAACTTATAATGTATTGACTGGATGCGTTGCTATAAATGGTCAGGTTTCATCAAATACGCCTACGGTTGCTTTGACACCCTCACCCGGAGCACCGCTGTTTCCAAAAGCAACAGGACCAAATGCCAATCTTCAATTTGACCCTGTCCTCAATCCCATTGGTGTTAGAACCAATACCATTGATGCGAATATCAACATACTTGGTAAACGTGCGACTGATGGGTACGCGCAAAGATACCTAGATAATGAGGGTATTCAATATGGTTTGAATGCTTTTAAATCCGGAAAAATATCTGCTATTCAGTTCATTGATCTCAATCAAAACATAGGTGGCGTGGATATTAATTTCCAACATCAGAAACAGCGAACCATTGCTGACAGTGGTGCGCTGTCTAGGGTTTATCAAACGGGTCGAGTTGGAAGAGGATCAGGTGGATTGGCATCTATTCCCGTCATCGGCCAGATTGGTTACAACGATATTACCGTCGATGTCTCAACCCCAGCCGGTAGAAGTGCAACTGTAACGCACTCTAAGTACTGGTCTTTTGTACTTCGTGAGCGAATGATAAAGTCCAATGGGGCCGCTGATAATCTGGTGATCTATGCCAGTAGAAATGCACCAAGCGGCACATTTACCACTGACATGGTCATTGGATCGATGGACAAATGGCTTAGTGCAATAGCTTCAGATACAAAAGTTTATACCTCGGCCTATCAAAAGGTTGTAGCAAACAAACCAGGTGATGTAGCTGAAGGCTGCTGGGATTTGAAATTAAATAAGATCAATGAAAAATTGAATCCAACTACTGGTCAATGTGCCCAATACTCAACCTTTGGCGTTACTTATACGCCCTCTATCAATGGTGAAAACCCAACAGTTGCACCAGTTGCTAACTTGATTGGAGGCCAAGGATTTCAAAATCCTTTGATGTCAGCTGGCGGTCCAACAACTGCAGATATTCTTAAGTGCCAGTTAAAGCCTCTAGTAAGCGCAGATTATGTCGATGCAAGTGGAAAACAATTGCTTAGTGCCACCCAAGTGACACAATTACAAAGTATTTTCCCCACCGGTGTGTGTGATTGGACAAAACCTGGAGTGGGTCAAACTAGTTCTCCTTCTGTGCCGTATGCTTCATTTGGTCCACACCCTGTGAACCTCGCATTCGACATCAATACGGCTAAGCCAGGACAATAATAATTCTCAATATTTACTTGGGGCTTATGTCCCAAGTTATTTACCCAAAAATTAAAAAAATAGTATTTAATCTCTACCCAATATCACAGAGTCCGGTTTAAATAATTAAGGTAGGGATTTTTTAGATCACAACAATTTAAGCACTTAAAAAATGGCAAATGTAACCGCAGTTTCAGGCAATACATCATCCAATTCGGCTCAAAAAATATCAATTGGTGACACGTTAATTGGATATCCTATAGGAGAAATAAAATAAGAAGTGCAAATTATTGCAAATAATTTTTAATAGTTTTTAAAGGATTTGTTGTGGATTAAAACTGTCGGCGTGGCCAGACTCACTGCTTACTGTGTCCTCATATCCCACGCTTATCTCGAGAGCGTTCATGCAAGTCTCCATGCGAGCACTCATGTCAGTCGGTTAAGCAGCCAGAGCTATCCAGCTGGAATCGTTAGCGTATCGCCAACCGGAGCTTCAACCGTTTGGCGTTCCTCGCAAGCACTTCATCCAGCGTCGCAATGCTCGTGGCCTTTATTTCAAGCGCGATGGCAAGATGAAGAGAGTCACCCGCACGCAAAGCCGTGCCTGGGTCAAGTGTCAGTGTGGCGGCTTGGTGAAAAATGGAAGGCTCCAGCGGCAAAAGTTGCAGGTCGTTGGCACATAGCCGCTCGAAACACTGCCTTGCAGAAATGGCGTCAGATTTCGTAATTTGCCCGGTTCGCTGCTTTAGGCCAAGAGCACTGGCAAACTCAGTGACACACCACACGGCCGATACCAGTTTGTCCGTGCAGGCTCCGTACCAGCGTAATATATCAGCGCTTCGTGGTTCGTTAAGAACCAACGCGACCAAGACGCTGGTATCAACGTAAATCATCAGTAACGGGCGCCGTTGCGTAATTCATCGAGGACGGAAGTGCCCATAGGCATCTTCTCATGAGCTGTTTCGAGGTCCGCTGCGAAAGCTTGCCGGCTCCATATCGCAGGTCGCAGAGTTAGGCCGCCATCTGCAGTTATAGAGGCTTGAACGCTATCGCCTTCCTTGATGCCGATCATGCGTACGTATTCGGCTGGAAGGCGAAGCGCTAAGCTGTTGCCCCACTTTGCCACATGAAGGTCCATGGTTCATCCTTGGTGTTGTATCTACATTGATAGATATACATTTTAACCCAATTTTAACTTTGCGCGATGTCTGTTTTTTTTGACATTTACTGCACCAAAACCAAGAAGACTCCTAATGCTTGCAATAAATGATTGCAAGCATTAGGAGTGCTTGCTAAAATAGCAATCATGAACACAAAGCACTGTAAAACGCTTGAAGCTATTTTTGAAAAGCCAACACTCAGCAATATCAGTTTTTTGAGCATCGAGTCGTTAATCGTTTCGCTTGGTGGACACGTAGTTGAACGAGAGGGTTCTAGGATTCAGGTGTTCATTGGCGGCGAACAGTGGCGTGTGCACCGTCCTCACCCAGGTAAAGAAGCCAAACGTTACCAAGTTGAAGCGGCCAGAGAGCTACTCACCAAAACAGGAAACCAACCATGAACAAACTGACATACAAAGGGTATACCGCTCGCGTTGAGTTCGACGAGCGTGATGAGATTTTTGTAGGACGCATACTTGGCATTAGAGCCATCATTGGTTTTCACGGCAACACTGTTGCACAATTGAAGTCTGAGTTTCATGCATCTATTGATGATTTTCTTGCTCAATGCAAAGAAGAAGGAATAAGCCCTGAAAAACCAGCAAGTGGACAACTGATGTTGAGAGTACCGCCTGAATTGCATAGCGCAGCTCTGATAGCGGCTAAAGCGAATGGAATAAGCTTAAACCAATGGGCAATTAAAACATTTGAGGACGCCATGCAGTGAGATTTTTGCTGCTCCTCATTTCACTCTTGAGGATGATCGATATGATTGCGATGAACTTCGATGGGACAAGCGAAATTCGAGCCCGCACCAAAGGACTTCAAAGCGCATGACCCTTAAAGCTTAGGGTCCCCATCCTCAATGCGTGCCGGATACGACTGGGATTAATGTAGCGGGAGGCGTGTTTCTGCTTCTGAGGCACTTGATCAGACCGTCAATCATCACCATCCCAACGCCTGGAATGTCCCCGAGTTGAATGCTCTCTAGCAAGGTGCGACCTGCAGTGTGTTGCGCTTTGTCAAGAAACACAAAGTCCGCAGCTCGCCCAACCTCAATCAATCCACAATTTAAATTCCTGATGCGAGCGGTGTTGCCCGTTGCAAAACAAAAGACCCACTGCGCTGGAATGTTGGCCAAGCTCGAGAGCATGGAGATCATCCTTAAAATGCCCAAGGGTTGAACCCCAGAGCCGGCCGGACCATCGGTGCCCAAGATCACTCTGTGGGGACATTTCAACTCCATCGCCGCTTTGGCTGCAGCAATGGCCACACGTTCATTGCCGTTGTGGACAATTTCAATGGCGCGGGTGGATTTCTCGCACAACTCACACACATGCGCCTCAGACAATGAGGTGTGTCCGCCGTTGATGTGTCCGATGACATCGGCATCGGCTTCAAGCACCACGTCCTTGTCTATCAAGCCTGAGCCAGGAATCGAAGGGCCTCCCGTGTGAATGGTGCTTTGAATGCCGTACTTTCTGGCCCATGCCACCATTTGCCGAGCTTCGTAGCCCGCTTTGACGCTGCCCAATCCAACCTCCCCGAGCAAAGAGACACCCGCTTCAGAGAGTTCCTTAAAGTCTTGCTCGACCATGCCGCTCTCCAAAATAGGAGCGCCAGCCAAGACTTTGACGCCTGAAGGTCTGAAATTGGCAAAGGTTCTTTGCGCGGTGATGGCCAAGGCTTTCAAGCCCACAATGTCTTTGGGCCGGCCGGGCAGGTGCACCTCACCGGCTGAGATCATGGTGGTGACTCCACCATGCAAGGTCGAATCAATCCAGCCGCTTTGATTTTGCCTGGGGGTCCAGTCCCCAAAGACTGGATGCACGTGGCTGTCGATCAAGCCCGGGCAGAGCGCTGTTTTTTGAGCGTCGATCACGGTTTGCGCGCCCTCTAGGTCACAGTCCTTTTGATGACCGACTTGCGTGATCAAGCCATCGATCACGACAACGGTGTCGGCGTCCAAGATCGGTCGATCGATATCTCCCGATAAAAGAAGCCCAATGTTTTTGATCACCACCTTGCCAGATTTCTCTTCAATTGCAGTTGTAGCCATTGCTCAGCCTTTCTTCATGAAAAAAATAGTCTTTGCTCCATCTCGTCACTCAACCCTCACTGTGCTCAGCACTGCAAGGGTCACAAATCTTCTCCACCTTGACACCTCTTTGCTTGCTTGCAAGTCACGCCCCAAAAAGGCCGATAGCGTAAAGCGGTTGGAGACGTAGAAGTAATTGGTCGACACAATCAACAAATAAACGTCAAGCGCACGCACGTGGGATCTGAAGAGTCCCATTTGCTGCCCGCGCTTGAGGATGCTTTTAATGACATTGACAGCAGGCGAGGAGTACTTGGCCGCATGCAGGGATTTCACTATGTGACGACCTTGGTGCAAGTTCTCGGTGTTGAGCAAGGCAATGAACTCGGGGTGTTCTCGGTAGTAACGCATGACAAACTCGATGACCTCGCTCAAGGCTTGCTCGGGCTTGTCCGAGCTCAATTCGATCAAGGACTCGGCACGGTTCATTTGCACATACATTCGCTCTAAAACCGCAATAAAAAGGCCCTCTTTGCTCTTGAAGTAGTAATAAATCATGCGGTCCACTGACTTGGCCGCTTTGGAGATCTTTTGAAGTGTCGCACCCTCAAACCCATGCTTGGCAAAGACGCGAGTGGCGGCTTGTAAGATTTCTTCCCTCGTGTCCCAAGGCGCACTCAAAGGGTGCGCGCTATCCACAGACTTCAAACGCTTCTCTTTGGAATTTACAGCTAAAGGATTGAAGGCCTTGGATTTCATGCGGTGAACAAAGAGGTGGGTCAATCAGACTGTCGTCTGGGCAGTTTGAGTATAGCTTTTTTTAATTTTTTTTTTACAAAGTAGGCGACTATCGAGCTTGTGATGGTTTATAGTGATCTCTGAAATGTAGCATTCACTACATAGGATGTTTTCTAAGTCCTTTGCCCATGAATGCCTTGCCTTTGGTTTAACCTTACAACTTCAAAGTGTCTGAATCCAATTCACCCTCTCCTACACGCAGCGATGGCCTGCCGCAGGCCAATGACGCAGAAGCCATTGAGGAGTTGGGCTTTCGACAAGACGCCCTGTCTGGCGATAAGGTCCAATGCAATGCCTGCCCAGTCCTGTGTCAAATCTCTGAAGGCAGAACGGGTGCTTGTGATCGCTACAGCAACGAAGCGGGTCAATTGGTGCGATTGTCCTCTGTGGTGTTTTTAAAAAAGCAGCAGCCCCTGGAGCTTGAGAGCGCAAATGCGCAACAAGCCTTTCAGGCGCGACTTCACTTTGAAGACGGCCTTCAAGGCGATGAGCCTCAAAGAGTCGACGAGGCCCAGTACTTTGTCACTGGCGTGGGTGCGTCCACCACTTACCCCGACTATAAACCTGCGCCCTTTATCGTTTCATCTAGCGTCAAGGGTGTGGACATGGTCACCGTCGTGACGGAGGGGATCTTTAGCTACTGCAGCTTGAAAGTCAAGATCGACACCGACCGCTTTCTTGGGCCAGAAGAGGCGCATGTCCTCTACAAAGGGGAAGTCATCGGTCATGTGAGCACTGCCGAGTACGGCTCACAAATGCTCTCCTTAGGCGGGGTACATCACTTGACCGGTGGCAGCAAAAAAGAGGGTCGCATGACTCTGGAGGCGATGCTGCGCTTAGGCAACTGTGAAGACGTGCAGGTTCACATTGACTCGGGCGCTGAAGTTGTTTTGCAAGCAGGCATGGCGCCCATCGTCAATGGCGTCACAGAGCAAAGAATGCGAGTGGGATGCGGTTCGGCTGCGATTGGCATCTTTGCCCAGCAGTGGCTAGGCCTTTGCGATGAGGTGGTCGTTGTGGATGACCACATCACGGGTGTTTTGAGTGAGCACATGGCTGGCAAATGTCTGAACATCCCCCCATCGGGCATCCACATCATCGGCAAGCGCTCTACGCCCGGGCGGTACTTCCAAGTGGCCAATCCGGGAACCGGTTGGGGGGGGACGGATATTTCGGATCCACTTTCTATTTTGGGAGAGTGGGATCCGCTTTATGCCCGAGAGGGCTTGCGCTTGCTGATGACTTCTACAACGGGTGAGCATGCTGCGTGGTTTGAACTAGACGCTCACTTGGTACCCAGGCCCTTTGACATGCCGCAAGCCGTGCGTGCGGTGGTGGACCGCATTGGGGAGAACTGTGAGCCTTCTTTGGTCTCGGTGTTGTTCTTGGGTGGAGCGGGAGGCAGTCTCAGAGCAGGCGTCACAGACAACCCGATCATGCTCACCAAAGGGGTCAAGGATGCCTTGGTCAACGTGACCTGTGGTGGGGCGCCAAGTTTTGTATGGCCAGGAGGGGGCATCACCATCATGGTCGATGTCACCAAAATGCCCAAAAACAGCTTTGGCTCGGTGCCCACACCCGCCATCGTTGCGCCCATTGAGTTCACGATGACGCGGGCCGACTATGAGCGCTTTGGCGGGCACATGCGATTTGTCAGAAGCTTGGACAATTCGTTGCACAAAGGGGCCTGGCACAATGATGGAGCTCCCCCATCCGTGCTCATACAGTCCTTGCCTGCAGGCGTGCCTTGGCCCTTGGATCTGACGAAGAATTTGACCCCATCATGACAGCGCACAGAGTTCAATTGAGCGACCAAAAGTGGCACTTTCAACACGGGCCCATTGACTTGATCATTCAAGCCGAGGGAGACCCTTGTGCAGTTGAAATGGCGCACGCACACGCTTGGTATAGATTTCAAAATGTCTTGAATGAGTTGGTGGCTGAGTTGCCTACTTTAAAAACCGCCATTGAACCCGGTGCACGCCAGAACCCTTGTCTAGGCGAGACTGCCAGACAGATGTGGCAAGCTGCCCAAGCCCACGCCTCCCTCTTGCCCAATGGATTTATCACCCCCATGGCCTGTGTGGCAGGCGCTGTGGCCCAAGAGATGCTCAAGTCCTATGCGCATGCGAGCATCACACGCGCATGGATCAACAATGGAGGCGATATTGCCTTGCACTTGACGCCAGGCACGCATGTGGACATTGCATGGGTCACCCACCCTGAGCGTGCCAAAGTGAGTTCTTTGCTTGAAAGTGCAAGCGCCATGTTGCCTCATTCTTTGCGCACAGTTGATGGTCAATTTCGCGTTGATCACCGCATGAGAGTGAGAGGCGTGGCCACCTCCGGTTGGCGGGGGCGAAGCTTTTCTTTTGGCATTGCCGACAGCGTGACCGTTTTGGGCTCCAATGCCACTCAAGCCGATGCCGCTGCAAGCATCATTGCCAACGCAGTCAATCTTGATCACCCTGGCATCGTGAGGCAACGTGCGAGTTCCATCAAGGACGACAGCGACTTGGGCGATAAAGCAGTCACCGTGGCCGTGCCAGATCTGAATGCTCAGGACGTCTCCAAGGCGCTTGAAGCTGGCGTTGATCAAGCTTGGTCCTTGAGTGAAGACTGTGGCGTGCAGTACGTGATTCTTTGCTTGGCAGACCAAGTGCGCTTTGTAGACCGGGTCAACACTTCCCTGCCCTCTCGCCTAGGTCTGCGCGCTTTTGTGGGCGCTCACGAGCCCCATGCGCCAAGCCCAGTGCAAGCGTGGCCGACTGCAGTGAAGTCTGCGCGCCAAAGCCCTGATCACCGTGAGCAAGCGCGACACACGGGGAATTCAAACTTACAAGCCAGGAGATGTGCTCAATGAAAGCTCAGATCAGAAAAATCATTGTACAAGTCGATGAAACCCATGTCGAAGGCGGGAGAAGGCTTGAGAGGCCCACCAAAAGGGCCTTGGCGATGGCTGTCATTGACAACCCCTATGCACTTGAGTTCAGCGAGAGCTTGGACCAGTTGATCGAGATGGGCGAAGAGTTGGGTGCGTTGTTGGGTGAGAGGTGCGTTCAAGCCCTGGGCATTGAGCCGCACCAAGCACACAGCTACGGCAAAGCGGCCATTGTGGGTGAGGACGGCGAGTTGGAGCACGCCGCCGCCCTTCTTCACCCCAAACTGGGGGCGCCTTTGAGAAAAGCGGTGAGCCATGGGGCTGCTTTGGTGCCCTCGGCCAAAAAAAGAGGCACCTTGGGCACCGCCATTGATGTACCCTTGGGGCACAAAGATGCTGCCTTTGTGAGGAGCCATTTCGATGCCATGGAGGCGCGAGTGAGTGATGCCCCCCGCGCCAAAGAGATCGTGGTCTGCGTGGTGGTGACCGACAGCGGTCGGCCCTGGGCCCGAATTGGTGGCCTGCAAGTCAGCGAGATTGTGGGTCAAGATGGTTTGCGTTGAGGCCGTCAACTTGTGTTTTTTTTATGGACCCTTGAAACAAGCCGCATGCGTCTTACAGTAAGGGTTTCATGGAGTTTGAGTGTCTGAGTGTTTGATTGTTTTTGATGTTTTTGATTCAATGTGTTCCTTTAACTTTGGAGAATGACCAATGAAGTTTCATCGCCCGCTTCTTAATCACCTCATCGGTGTACTGACCCTTTTGAGTGTGTTGCCCACTTGGGCACAAAACACCATCAAAATAGGTGAGATCAACAGCTACAAAGCACAACCGGCTTTTTTAGACCCCTATAAAAAAGGCATGGATTTGGCCATCGAGGAGATCAATGGCAGTGGTGGCGTGAACGGCAAGAAGTTTGAGCTGATCGTTCGAGACGACAACGCCAATCCGGGTGACGCCGTTCGAGCCGCCGAGGAGCTTTTGTCCAGAGAGAAGGTGGACATTTTGGCGGGCTCCTTTTTGTCAAACATTGGCCTGGCCTTGGCTGACTTTGCCAAACAAAGGAAGGTCTTCTTTATGGCTGGCGAACCCCTGACCGACAAGATGGTCTGGCAAGGCGGTAACCGCTACACCTTTAGGCTTCGTGCATCGACCTATATGCAAGTGGCCATGTTGGTGCCTGAGGCGGTCAAGATGAAGAAAAAACGCTGGGCGGTGGTCTACCCCAACTACGAGTACGGACAGTCGGCCGCGGCCACTTTCAAGCAGCTCTTAAAAGCGGCTCAACCCGATGTTGAATTTGTTGGTGAGCAAGCCCCCTCCCTTGGCAAAATCGAAGCCGGTGCAGTCGCTCAAGCCTTGGCCGACGGCAAACCCGATGCCATCTTCAATGTGCTCTTTGGAGCTGATTTGACCAAATTTGTGAGAGAAGGCAACACGCGGGGCCTCTTTGAGGGACGCGATGTGGTGAGTTTGTTGACGGGCGAGCCCGAGTACTTGGACGCCTTAAAGGACGAAACCCCCAACGGTTGGGTGGTGACGGGTTATCCTTGGAGCACCATTGACACGCCCGAGCACAAAGCATTCTTAAGCGCCTATCAAAAGCGCTTTGGCGACTATCCTCGCTTGGGCTCCATCGTGGGCTACACCACCATCAAGGCCATTGCCGAGGGCGTGAAGAAAGCCAAGAGCACCGAGACCGAGCGCATGATCACTGCATTTAGGGGGCTTAACTTTGAGACCCCTTTTGGTAAAGTGACCTTCAGAGCGGAGGACCATCAATCCACCATGGGCGCTTTTGTTGGCAAAATTAAAAACGACAACGGCAAAGGTGTGATGGTGGATTACCGCTACATGGACGGTGCGCGTTTTCAGCCAAGTGCTGAAGAGGTCAAAAAACTTCGCGCACCAGACTGATTCTTCAAAGATCATTTCATCCTTGAAGGACTGAGAGCGCCCATGGAGTTGTCCTCCTTTGTTGTCCAATTTTTAAACGGTCTGGCCCAAGCTTCTTCCTTGTTTTTGGTGGCAGCGGGCCTGTCCTTGATCTTTGGTGTGTCGCGAATTGTGAACTTCGCGCATGGCTCATTTTTCATGTTCGGTGTCTACGTGGCGTACACCTTGACCGAAGGATGGGGACGCGCTTGGGGTTTGAGCTGGAGTTATTGGCCCTTGGTGCTTGCCACCGGTGTCTTGGTGGGGCTCTTGGGAGCGGTCATTGAGATGGTTTTTTTGCGCCCGATGTACAAGTCGCCCGAGATCTTTCAGCTCTTGGGCACCTTCGCCCTGGTCTTGATCTTCAAAGATGCTGCGCTGTGGCTTTGGGGGGCAGAGGACTTGATGGGTGCTCGAGCGCCAGGGTTTGGTGGTGCAGTTTCCATCTTAGGTCGTCGAGTTCCAAGCTATGACTTGTTTTTGATCATCGTGGGCCCCTTGGTGCTTGCCATTTTGTGGTGGATCTTGAAACGCACGCGTTTTGGGGTGCTCATCCGCGCGGCCAGTCAAGACCGAGAAATGGTGGGCGCTTTGGGCGTTCAACAGCAGTGGCTCTTTACCGCTGTCTTTGCCTTGGGGTGTGCGTTGGCGGGCTGGGCGGGTGCTTTGCAGTTACCCAGAGAGCCCGCGAACTTGAATTTGGACATGGTCTCCATCGGGGAGGCCTTTGTGGTGGTGGTGGTTGGGGGCTTGGGATCGATTCCGGGAGCCTTTGTGGCGGCCTTGTTGATTGCTGAGATCAAGGCGCTGTGCATTGCCTTGGGAACGCAGGAAATAGCTGGCGTCACGTTTGCCTTTTCTAAACTCACGTTGGTGGCTGAGTTTTTGGTCATGGCCGTTGTTTTGGTCTTCAGACCCTGGGGCCTCATGGGACGAGAGCAAGCGCAAAGTCGAAGCCACGGCCACATGGAGCAACCTTACGTGTTGGGGGGCGGCAAGTCCACGTGGGCTTGGGCGGGGGTGGTAGCGGTTTTGTTTTTACTGCCCACCCTCACTCAAAGCTCGGCCTACACCACGGTCTTGGCGATTGATTTATTGACGGCTGCTCTTTTTGCGTGCAGTTTGCACTTTTTGATGGGCCCATCGGGCATGCACTCTTTTGGCCATGCTGCCTTTTTTGGCATGGGTGCCTATGCAGCGTCCTTGCTCCTTGTCAAAGCGCACCTGGGCATGGCATGGAGCCTTCTTTTGGCCCCCATGGTGACCATGGCGTTTGCGTTGTTGATTGGTTGGTTTTGTGTGCGCTTGAGTGGTGTGTATTTGGCCATGCTCACACTCGCTTTTAGTCAAATTTTATGGTCCATTTGCTTTCAGTGGGATGGATTTACGGGTGGGAGCAACGGACTGACTGGGGTGTGGCCAAGTCCCTTGTTCAAAGAAAAAGAACATTACTACTACCTCACCCTCGCTTTGGTGCTCGCCTCTTTATTCATGTTGCGACGCCTCTTGTTTTCCCCCTTTGGCTACGCCCTTAGGAGTGCCAGGGATTCGAGCGTGCGGGCCCAGGCCATCGGCATGGATGTGAAGGCTTTGCAGTGGACGGCCTTTGCCGTCTCGGGATGGTTTGCGGGATTGGCGGGCGCGCTCTTTGCCTTCTCCAAGGGCAGCATTTCACCCGACAGCCTAGGCATTTCAAAGTCTGTAGATGCCTTGGTCATGGTGCTCTTGGGGGGACTGCAAACCATCTCCGGCCCCATCTTGGGTGCGGTGAGTTTTACCTGGTTGCAAGACATGATTGTCCGAGAGACGCCCTATTGGAGGGCGTGTTTTGGTGCGGTGATTTTGCTTTTGGTCCTGGTCTTTCCCAGTGGCTTGGCAGGCTTTATCTCAGGCGCTTGGAGGCAGTGGGGTGCCTCTAAGGCAAAGGAGAGAATGCCATGAGTTTGCTGCACATCCGCGAGATCCGAAAAAGCTTTGGCGCAAACCAAGCGGTCAAAGGCATCTCGTTTGATTTGGAGGCGGGGGAGATGCTTGCCATGATCGGGCCCAATGGGGCGGGCAAGTCAACGACTTTCAATATGCTCAATGGTCAAATTCGGCCTGATCGGGGTGAGATCGTATTCAAGGGCCGCCCCTTAAGTGGGCTCTCGCCTCGTGAGACTTGGCAAAGGGGAGTCAGTCGAACGTTTCAAATTGCGCAAACGTTTGGCTCCATGACCTTGGCGGAAAATGTACAGATGGCCCTCTTGTCTGCAGAGTCGAGGTTGTATGCGTTTTGGCAACGAGCGACGCTTTTTAAAAGAGACGAGGCCACCGAGCTTTTGCGCTTGGTGGGCTTAGATTCGCAGGCGGACAAGGCCTGTTCGGCCTTGGCCTATGGGGACGTAAAGAGGCTGGAGCTTGCCATGGCGTTGGCCAACGAGCCCACCTTGTTGTTGATGGATGAGCCCACGGCGGGCATGGCCTCGAGTGAGCGCAACAATCTCATGGCGCTCACCAAAGAGTTGGTCATCGATCGCAAATCAAGGCCAAACGGCTTGGCCGTTTTGTTCACCGAGCACAGCATGGATGTGGTCTTTGGTTATGCTGATCGGGTGTTGGTCTTGGCCAGAGGCGAGTTGATTGCCCACGGCACGCCCCAAGAGGTGAGAGACAATGCCTTGGTTCAATCCGTGTACTTTGGTGGCGGTAAAACATTTGAAGGTGCGAGGGCATGAGTCAGTTTGAAGCCCCCCTTAACTTAATCCCAAGCGCGGACCACGTCTTGCTTGAATGCAAAAAC
>Ga0209086_10002602_pt1 | contig 14015 bp, 15 predicted proteins | sample M_130207_XF_Meta_FD_187312 | JGI IMG/M metagenome (GOLD analysis project Ga0209086, IMG submission 187312) | Freshwater microbial communities from Lake Montjoie, Canada to study carbon cycling - M_130207_XF_MetaG (SPAdes) (version 2) | ecosystem: Environmental > Aquatic > Freshwater > Lake...
TATCACTATTACTTTTGATCACCTCTAAAACAAAAATCGTTAATATCATATTTTTTGTATAGATTTGTCATCCGCGACTTGATTATTATTATTATTATTATTATTATTATTATTACATTTCTTTTGGTGTCTCCATAATCCAGTTCTATCTTTATAATTCTTATTACAATTTTCACATGCTACATTTTTATTTGTCGACAAATGTGTTGCTAAAGTGTTGCCATTTGTTGCTAAAATCTCTTTTTGTGATTTATGGTCTTAACATGTTTAACATAATCTGTTTTTTTATACGTTATATAATCACATAATTTACATTCGTAGAATATTCCAGATATTGTCGATTTTGTTGTTGCCATTTTCGATATATATAAGCAACATAAAACTCTCCTAATATACTTTTAACCCAAAAACTTAATTTTTATAATAAAACCACCTGAATAATTACATTGGCGCTTTTTGGCTCCAAATTGTTCAATATTGTTCTATTTTTATGTTTACATGTCATCCATTATTATTCATTATAACTATTTTACAGCATTTAAATCACCGATTTCACGTATATATTTTTCGGCGTTTTTTGGCGTAAAATTTGTTCTATATTTATAGAATAGATTTTACGCCAAAATATTGTCCAAAATAGTCTTGGGACAAAAATCATATTTATATATATTATTCGCTAAGTAACTTAAAGAGTTTTATCAATAAAAACCACTTTGGCAATATTTTTAATAATTTTATTTTCATTATCCACGTCTTCATTTCCAGATCCTCCATACGCTTCTATATAAATTTTATTAAATTGATCCGATTTTCTAGAATAACTATTAATACAATCAGGATATTTATCTTTAAAAAGATTGATATTCATACTGTTTTTTTTAGCAATATGTTTAATTGCCTTTTTAAGTTTCTTGTTACCTTCTTGCTCTTTTTCCCATTTATTATTGTCTTTCACGTACATAACTTCCCTTTTTGTATCAGCGCAATGAACCGGTCTTTTACTAACATCTAGTGCTTTTAAGTTTTTTATAATAATGTCAGAAATTCCGGTAACAAACCCAACTTCACCAATTCTCTCTAGATCACATAACTGTAACTTTAACGAATCTACAAAATCCATAATATTCATGGCATCTTTACACGTTTCGTTTAAAAAGATTTGTAAGTTAAATGTTTTGTTATGTGAATTTGTCATGGTATTGTTATTAGTTCCTGCGTTTTTAGCCAACTCTAACATCATCTTATTTTGTTCTAACATCATATCTTTAAATTCGCTATTTTCTTTCATTAATTCTTTATTCTGTTTAACAACTTCTAAAATGAGATTAGATAAAAATAAATTTTCCGCTGAGGGTTTATCGTCAAAATCTTCAGAAGAATTATTTGTTATTAGATGCGCATTATCTGTATTTATGTTACATATACTGGTATTATCGGTATAATTACATTTTTTATGATGTTTCCATAAGCCTGATTTAGTTGTATATATATTCCCACATTTACAAATAAAGTCAGTTAATGGAGATTTATTTAGTTCCAAGTTTCCATTTAGGTGCTTTGGTCTGTGTACATGTATATTCCATTCAGAAGCTCTAGAGCATTTAAAGTTACATATTTCGCAATAATATTTGGCGGAGATTTTCGAGATTTTTTTTGTTCCAAAAGTTTCCATTCTCTCCTAATATAGGAAACTAAAAAATCTCCTAAATACTTTTCTGAATAAATACTAAAAAAATTAGCATCACAAATTGAAAAACTTTTAAAAAGTGTCCAGACCATAAAATTCAATTATGCAGTAAAAATCGACAAAATGGGAAACTATATTGCAAAACCCAAAAATGGACATTTATAAATGTCCAAAATCGACTTTCCCAAAATAGTCTTGGAACAAAAAATCTCATGTTTTATATATATTATTCTCAAAGTAACTTAAAGAAAACTCACATAAATTTATCTTCAATTTTATTCAATAATTCTTCATCATACACAAAATTACCGGTTGGTTTATATGATTTAATAGGAGTATAATCCCTTTTTGGAGCCTTTCCTTTTTGTTGTAATGCATCGTGAGGTCCTTTATTGTTTAACATAAAATCATTCGGATTTTTCGGATCATATATTAATTTGTTATTATCCGCATCATAAGACTCGTCTATTTTTTTACCATATTCGTCAATAACTATACCAGTTTTCTTCTTAAGTTCGGTCCTAACATAAGAAGGCACAAAATGTATCCATGAAATAAATAGTGTATTCGGATGAATATATCGAACATTAAAACCGTTTTCTTTTAATTTATCTATTAAATAAGCAATACATGCGCCTTGATCGTATCTGGGTACACCAATAATCATTTCCGGTACAACAAACCAACAAAAATGCTCGTCCATTTTTTGACGTGAGGTAGTTTTAATTCTGACATGTATGCGATTTAATATTTTGTTATACAGCGCCAGCTTACTTAAATCATATTGACGCTTCTTTTCATAAAGTTCGTCAATATTCAGTTTCTCAGAGAAATCTTCCACATTTTCAAGCGTGAATATATTTGCCATTAAAAACATATAAGAAAAAAAGTTATTAAAATGAATTCATTATATGAATAGTAATAAAAGTAATATAATGACAATAAAACATTTAGTTATTTCTGGAGGTGGACCTACCATTATTCAATCATTGGGCGCAATTCAATATCTCGATCAAAATAAATTCATTGATATCAAAAATATAGAATCCATTTACGGAACATCTGCAGGCGCCGTTATTGGGACAATGATGTGTTTAAAATATGACTGGGAGACACTTAACGATTATATTATTAAAAGACCTTGGCATGAAGTATTCCCTATAAAGATACAAAATATATTTGACGCCTACACGAAGAAGGGGATCTTTGGTATAGAAACCATCAAAAAATGTTTTAAACCATTATTAGACGCAAAAGATGTATCCATGGATATAACCATGCTTGAATTTTACGAATATTCAAAAGTCGAATTACATTTCTTTACATTCGAATTAAATGAGTTTAAATTGGAAGATATCTCTTATTTAACGCATCCAACATTATCTCTTATACATGCGATTCAAATGACATGCGCGTTGCCGGTTTTAATGGCGCCAATTTGTGTAGAAAACAAGTGCTATATAGACGGAGGAGTCGTATGTAATTATCCTCTAAAATGTTGTATTGAAATTTGTAAAAATGAGGACGAAATTTTAGGTATTAGAAATCAATATGACAATGATGACAAAAGTCTTATTGATTCAGAATCTACGTTATTAGATTTTATGATGGGGTTTTTATTTAAAGTTATATATAGTCTTAGCACGGATCATAAACAGCCGACCATTAAAAATGAAGTGGTATGTAATGCGAATTTAATGAGTTTCCATATTTTGAAAACCGCATTAAGCTCTATAGATACACGTAGAGAGCTGTTTAAAAATGGAGAAGATGCTGCTAAAAAATTTCTTGCGGATCTAGAGAACAGTGTTTAAAAACTCACTGAGAGTGGCCTTTGTAGGTTTTGCGTCATACTCGATAACTTGACCATCTTTGAGTAATTTTATTGTAGGGAATCCTTCTACCTTATATTTATTCATCATATCTTCCACTTCTGCCGTTTCAGTGGAACAATTGATTTCTGTGAAAATAACACGATATCCATTTATTGTTTTATTTTGATATTCGGCCGTTAAATCCTCCCAAACAGGCTTTGCGGTTTTACAATGAGGGCACCATTCAGCAAAGAAGAACAATAGTTCCGCTTCTTTTCCTTGATTTGCGTTAGATGAACCTTTGTCGTTATTTGCGGTATAACTCGGTTTTAAAGAAGGCGCTACATAATAATAATAATATACGACGGCAATAATAATGAATGCGATAAAAGCCATGATCATCATTATTGTGGTCGAGCTTAAACTACTACCAGCGCTTTGAATTTTTGATAAAATCCCACCAGATTTATCTCCCATCGGTACATTCATACCTGATCCTTTATTAAAGTTAACATATTTATCCATTTATATATACCCTAGAAGAAATTATGGTTATGTTTTAACGAATAGAAATATAAATAGAATTTAAAGATTATCGGATATAACATATAATGTTATTCAGAACAATTACTGGAGAATTAATTGAAATAAAAAAATATGACTTTAAAAATGACAAATTGTATTATGAAAAAATAATGGAAATCAAAAAATCTTTTACTAAATTAGAAAAAACTCTTAGTAACAAAAAACCCTAGTAATCCTAAAAATAATGTAAATACATAACTACAGATTACATTCAGATTGAGTTGTGTTTTTATTTGCTCAGACACCGCCGCGTTATTTGCTGCCCTAAGTGAATTTGTTTGGATGATATTCAAGTAAATCGTATAACATAGAATGACTAAAATGAGCAATTTCATAAATGCTGATGTTTTTATCAAGTTGCTTAAAGGGCTAATTATGAAAAGAACAATCAGTATAATAGATGTGAAAGAACACATACATATTTTTTTAGTTACATCGGTAAATATGGTTAAATTAAAGGCTACTTCGCTGCTCATATAATCTATAATGATATTATTATTACAGATTATTATTACAGATTATTATTGCGTATTATTATTATTTTATTTTCTAGTTTTTCTCTGGTTCTTTTTAGTCATTTTTAGTTTTCGATTCTTTTTAGTCCGCTTATTTCGTCGGTTTGATTTATTCATTTTGTTGTTGTTTTTATTTTGATTTCTGCCTCCAGTCGAAGGAGCAGGAGGAAGAGGAGGAGGAGCAGGAAGAGGAGGAGTTACTTTGTTAGGCAGGTCGTTTCTTGTTAAAATAATAAACCATCCAGCACCGGTAGTTATATCTGATTTATAAACATATGGTTCATGTGTCTCTCTATATTTATTAAATTCTATCATGGTACCTTGTATGCGAGGCTTTAGACTCTCGGCAATAACTTTGAGTCTAAAATTTGCCATAACTGCGTTTGTTTCTTCGGATGGTGGATATTTTCTTTGAAAAAACTCATTATTTATTATGTCTACATTGTAATTGTTATACATATATTTTCCAGATGGTTTTAACAGGTTTAAAATTTCTTCCGCACTAAAAAATGGGCAGTTTATAGGAAAAATATAATCAAATTGAATACCTTCTAATTGCGAGATATCCTTTTTTTGATACCCATATTCATCTATTTTTGCGGATGTATCGATAAATGTGATATGTATATTTTTTTCACGTTTAATATTATCCATGTTAGTTTTATTTAACTCTATTTTATCATATTGATTATTGGCTTCATTATACAAAAATAAAAAGACTGGTGGTTGTTGTTGGATGCCAGATCCGTTATATTTATTATCGTAAATATGACAATATACTAAAATATCTATTTTCGGAGTTTGAGACATGTATATATATTCACCATGTTTTAAAATTATGCGGTAATTATTATATAATATATAATAATATTAGATGAAAGTATTATTTTTTTGTGATTCAGATAAAGATGATATATATTCATTAACCATATTAATATCACAATGTTATTTGAATGGGATTGAAATACTTGGTATTGTATGCGATGACGGATTTTTATCATATCCAGAAAATGTATCTATTGTTCAATTTTGGTTAAATGATATTTTAAATTTTCCAGGAATAGATGTTTATAGAGGAAGAACTCGTGATAGTTATGTAAAACAACAGAGATATTTTCCTCAAGCGTTTATTGATTCATATATTGAGGTAATGGTGACAGATTTCAGTTATAATCCATTGGTTATACCTACATATAAAACTCTAGATGAATTAATGTTAAAATTAAATAATGAAGCCTCTAATACTATCTCTATTTTGACCACTGGTAATATGACAACATTATCTTATTTACTTTTGTCGAATCCAACACTTAAAACTAAAATAAAAACCATTTTTTCAATGATTGGAAACTATGATGTAAGTGGTAATGTATTACCGGCAAATGTATTAGAACCTACTATTTTAGCTAATTCTGAATATAACGCGTTTTTAGATCCAGATAGTTTTTCAAATGTAGCTAAAATCAATACTACTAAATTGAATATTGTTCCGCTTGATTGCACTAATTACGCACCTTTAACAAACGCTACTATTACGCAACTCCAAATTATAGGTACTCCATATTATAATAGCTGTCTGGATGCTTTTGTGAAAAATATATACACTCAATTTATTGCTTTATTACAATCAACCTTGATAACAGAGAATACAAAACTATATATGTGGGATTTAGTAGCTACAATATTGTTTCTACAAAAATCCATTAGTCAGACTTATATATCGTCGAGTATAGATGTTATATGGACAGGTAAAATAAACACGAATCTTATAGAAGATACTCACAAATGTATATTATATAATTTTTGTAATTATAACCAATTACTGAATGCAATCATTGAATGTATTTTTATTCCCATTCCTCCAGAACCGGTGCCAAATCCTACACCAAATATAGTTACTCCGGCTTCAAGGGGTCATTTTCCTAGTAACCCAAATTCGATGAATGCTAGGATAGCAAGATCCGTTTGTGGAAGTGTGTATCCTTGTTCAAATTATACATTTTACATGAATAATTAGAACTCCGGAAGCGATAGCGCTAGCCGAATGAATATGTAAGTATAAGTATATATTTTTGATATATTTTTAATATTTATATAATATAATGACACATACGCGTAAAAATAGAAACACCCATAATAAAACGATAAAGAAAAAAGTATTTACTAAAAAGGAATTTTCATCCGGAGATGGTATGGTAGTAAAAATTTGGGGACCTATTTTTTGGACGGCAATACATACCTTAAGTTTCAACTATCCAGTGAATCCTACACCAGCGGACAAAAAACATTATAGAGATTTTATTTTAAATCTTCAGTATGTGTTGCCATGTAAATTCTGTAGAATGAATTTAACCAATAATTTTAAGAAGAAACCTCTCCTAATGTGTTATATGGCAAGTAGAGACACTTTTTCTCGATATATATATCAGCTACACGAAACCGTGAATAAAATGTTAAACAAAAAATCTAATTTAACTTATTGTGATGTAAGGGATAGATATGAAAATTTTAGATCAAGATGTACTAGTGAAAAACCCAAACTGTTTACATTTAAAAATACAAAAACTAGAAAACATACGGAAAAAGGATGTACAGAACCCTTGTATGGAAAAAAATCGAAATGTGTGATTAATATTGTCCCTCAAGAAGAAAAAACAGCCACCTTTAAAATTGATGAGAAGTGTGTCAAAACAAGGGAATAATATTTATCTTTTTTATTATCTTTTTATTATCTTTATTATTAAAATTGAAATTAATGAATAAAGATAACAGTGTATATACATAAAATACAATACATAAAATGAACAACACAGAATTAACCATAGTTGAAACCTTTGTTGGTGCTGGCGGAGCACATATGGGTTTTATGAAAGCCGGATATAAATCTTTATTCGTAAATGATATTGATAGCGACACAATCAAAACTTTAATTCAAAATAATGTAATTGATAAAGATCTGTGTTTAACTTGCCCTATAGAAGATATCACGAAAGAAATGATAGATGAAAAATTACAAGGACATATACCAGACGTATTATTTGGCGGCATTGTATGCAAAGGATTCTCATTGGCAGGAGTAAGAAATCCGTTTGATGTTAGAAATTATTTATATAAACACCAATTACGATTAGTTGAACTCATTCGGCCAAAAGTAAGCGTAATAGAAAATGTAACTGCTATAAAAAATATGATATTATATACGCAATGTGAAGAAACGGTAAAAACATTTGAAGAATATACAAAATTATGCGATGTAAACAAAAATTTAAATGGTGAAAAATCAAGCAAGAGGAAAAATGGAGAGAATTATTCAGATTTAAATATTAAAATAAATGAAAATAAAAAAATCATGGAACAACTCATTAAAAATATTGATCAGTATAAATATTCGGTATTAGATGATATTAAAAATATGTACGAGAAGTTAGATTATACGTTTTACGAAAAGATTTTACAAACGGATAAATATGGTGGTTATACGAATCGAAAAAGAATAATAATGGTTGCGGTTAGAAATGATCTACATAAAAAATACGAATTTCCAGATGAACAACTCACGAATTATACATTAAATGATGCGCTGAATCTAATTGATTATACTGGAATAAATAATCCTGCTATAGATGAAGATAACAAAGCTATGAAACATACCAAAAAAACGGTTGATCGGTTTAAATTAATTCCTGAAGGTGAAAATATTGCAGATGTAATAGATGATCTGCCGGAAGAGTTGAAAATAAGCGCATTCTATTCTAGAGGAAATACGCAGCGATTAGATAGAAATAAACCGTCGCCTACATTAGTCCCTGGTCATAGTAATTTTCCAATTCATCCATGGGAACATAGGTCAATTACTGTTCGTGAAGCGGCTACGGTAACCGGTTTTCCGACAAATTATACATTTTGCGGTTCTCATACTTCGCGCTGTATTCAAATAGGGAATGCGGTTCCTGTTCAATTAGCTTATCATATTGCTTTATCGATAAAAAAAATGTTATTAGACCAAACATTTTAATTAATTTATCATGTACTATATTTTATCATATACTATACTTTACCATATACTATACTTTACTATGAAAAGTTTAAAATTCTTGAATAAACGCGATCAGTTTTTCTTTACATTCCGCCAAAATACCCACATTTTTACAAATATTCATAAAATTAGTTAACAATGATTCACAAAACCATTCAATAGGCATTTTATTATTTTTTTTTTCGTTTAAGACTTTATTTATGATTACACAATTTACAATTTCACTTTTTCCGCCTTTTTCTTTTGGAATAAAATGATCCGCTGCTAGACCACCATCTGTATTAGGAATTCCAGTTATAGCACACTTATAATTACATTCTGTCATTTTGGTTGAGATGATATCCTTAGTAAATCCGTCTTTTTTATGTTTATGATTATTGATAATTTCTTCACTAATATCCTTTTTCCTATCAGGTGCGTATTTAACATATTTCGTACTCTTTATTTTAAATTCATCCCATTCCAACGGTAACTTATCTTTTCTTAAGATCTCGAATGCTCTCGGCGGATCTCCGAGAGTTTCATTCGTAAGCTCTTTTATTTTTTTACAACAATATTCCTGTACATCTTTTACTTTTACATACCTATTTGCGTTTAATTTCATAAATTCAAAAGCATATTTATTTGCGCCCCTTTTTATATTACATTTTTTTTCAGCATTATCTAATTGTTTCCAATGGATAATTTTTTTTAAAATTTTGATTTTTTTATACATGGGTATATTTTGTACAATGGTGGATTTGAGCGGAGCGGAAGGAGGTTGATTCATTTTAACTTGTAGTTCTGCCATATTGATAGATTATTTGTAATGCTTTTATTCTAATTAAAATTCATTTCAATTTTTTTAAATTAGACTTTGATTTCGCATAGCTAAAATATTTATTATTATTTTATTATAATACATATTTTTACATTTTTTACATTCCAAAAGAGGAAAAGTCATTTACGACTGGTTGTGGTAAGTAGCTGTTATTTATAGCATTATAATTGGGAACTTTTTTACATTCAAATGACGGTTCTGGACATCTGGCGCATGCTGGACAAGGAGGGCATTTTTCTGCTTTATTAGGATCATTACTAGAAGAAGCGGACATTGTAGGGCATACTGGGCACACTGGCGGCACAACTTCGGTTTTAAGAATATATAAATCTTCTTTACCAGGAGGTATTTGACTGGCTGGTATTCCGGTAGGAAGTGAACTAGAATATTGATTATTGTAATTATTTGCAGTTGAAGAAGCAGACGCAGAACCAGAACCAGAACCAGAACCAGAATAAGCGGTATTTGTTGGACCACTTTGAATGGGATAGCCAGTGCTTCCATAATATTGTGTAGGTGTCATAGCAGAAGAACTTCCGGCTTGCGTATAAATAATAGTTCCTTTGTCGGATTTCATCTCAACTGCCTTTTGTCCGTCTTTGCCAGAAATAATTTTAGCAGATGATCCATTAGGCCCATAAAACATTACATCATATACACCGCTGAAAAAACCAGCAGGTTTGGTGTTGTATGTAATAGTAGATGCTCCGTTATAGGCAATTACTTGTAAACTTTGCGTGCCATCTTTATTTGTAACTATTTTTGCCGAACCTCCATTTGGTCCATAATAGGTAGTACCATTTGTTACTTGAGAAGAGTTTCCGTTATAATGATTGTAATTATCATATCCCTTATTGTTGTTATTGCTGTTATTGTTGTTATTGTTATTATTATTCCAAGAATTACTATTATTATTGTTATAATTATTGTTATAATTATTTTTATTCCAAGAATTACTATTATTATTATTATTATTATTATTATTATTATTCCAAGAATTACTATTATTATTGTTATTATTATTGTTACTATTATTACTATTATTATTACTATTATTGTTATTATTGTTATTATTAGACCAATAATCGCTACTAGTATAAACAGTATCCTTTTGTGTAACAGCATCTTTTGTTACAAACACATATTGCTCCCCTAATTTTCCAATTTCACCTTTTGACTTATCAGGAGATTCAAAAGCCATAATAATGATTCTAGCCGTACCTGTGGGGCTTGCTTTTTGTGTAAAAATAACAATAGATTTGTCCGCATTCGTAACAGTCGCCTTATACACATCATTCATTTTTGTAATTAATACTGATCCACCTGACGTGTCATTATATTTTGCCGGAATTACAGATGCGTCTGGCATCACAATTGTCATTTGTTCTGTACCAAATCCTTCTTTGTTACAATTACCTCCTAAAATGGAACATAGAACTAAGCCCAATAATAAAATTAAGAAAAGAAATAAGGCTTCCGTATTCATTGTATAATTTATGTAGTGAAAAAAGTTTATTAACTATATTATATTTAAAATTGAATTAAATTTTTAAAAATACAGCATGAATACATTAAACACGATGAACGAAGTAGACTCACTCAAAGATGATGACGAGAAAATGATAGACATTCCCAAAAAAACGAGAACAAGAATCCAGCAACAACCATTACAAAAATTTTATAACGAAGATAACGCGGTATTTGAAATAGGTGTAGATGAGGCAGGAAGGGGGCCATTATTTGGTAGAGTTTATACGGCAGCTGTCATTTTACCTAAAGATGATACGTTTGATCATTCTAAAGCAAAAGATAGCAAAAAATTTCACTCAAAATCTAAGATCGAAGATGTCGCAGATTATATAAAGGCAAATGCGGTAGCATGGTATGTAAGTTTCGAAGATGAGAAAAAGATTGATGAAATTAATATTCTCCAAGCAACTCAAAAAGCAATGCATACTGCTATTATGGAAGCGAGAAAACAACACAATACGAAAATGAAAGAACAAGGATTCACGGAAAAAAAGGATTATTCATATCATTTGTTGATTGATGGTAATTATTTTAATCCAATCGTTTATTTAAATAAAACCACGAATAAGCTGGATTCCATACCGCATATATGTATTGAAGGAGGTGATAATAAATTTACGGCGATTGCTGCCGCATCTATTTTGGCTAAAGTAGAACGAGATAAATATATCGAAAAATTATGTGAGGAACATCCAGAATTATCCGAGAGGTATTGTATAGATAGTAATAAGGGATATGGTGCTAAAAAACATATCGATGGAATAAAAGAGCATGGTATAACTATTTGGCACAGACGAAGCTTTGGTATTTGTAAAAATTACATTTGACCAAAAAATTATATTTGACCAGAAAAAGAAAAAGAAAAAGAAAAGAAAAAGAAAAGAAAAAAAAGATAAAGAAAAAAATGTGTTTATGTTTAATATTAGTTATTCTACTTTTATTATAGATGTAACATTTTTTTCCATGAAAATGCGGTGTAAGTATCATCGTCTATATTTTGTTCAGCATTAGATTTTGAAATTGACTCTTGTTTTTCTATGTGTAAATTCGGTTCTACTGTATGTTTTATAGATGGTATAGGTTTGTCATCGTTTTCAGATAACGGCGCAGGCAATAACATAAGCGTGTTGGAAGATCTTTCAATACGCTTCGTCTCCATTGCCTTTTGTTTTTGTTGTAATTCGCAACTAAATTTGGCCTTGGCGATTTGCGTTTCCTTTTTGACAATTTCTTTATATTGTGCTTCCAAATCTACATCTACAATGGCCTGAAGTTCTGTTTTTACAATATTATTTGTAATATCAGATATAGAAATTCCTACACTATTCATCATCTTAGAATAATCGTGATGTAGAGCCGTTTTTCTAGAAAAACTAAAATCGATAATGTAATCATTTCTACCATCTTTTCTCCATTGATTATTTTTCTCTTCTGTTTCCAATTCTAATTTACTGTTTTCAATTTCTATTCGAATATGTTTTTTTGCTATTTTTTCTGACATTGTATTCAATTCAATATCTTTATTCAAGAGAGACAAATAAATCATTTTATTATCTCTAATCAATTTTACAGCGTCTTGTCTTTCACCTCTAGGTAATTGAAGTTCAGTAGATATATTTGTAATAAATGATGTCCATTCTTGTTTCACTTGAATACATTTCTCTAAATTTTCGTGAATAAGTAATACTTTAATCACGCCGGTAGATATAGTTAGAAAGAAAGACATCACTGTAAATATAACTGTCAAAATTAACTGAAAATTTGTAGAAAATATGGAACTAATTTGCGACACACCTATAGATCCTGTTGCGGTAGTGAGTATAATAGACGTAATCGTATTAGATCTAATAACCGCACGATTGAAGGCGATCGTTTTCTCTAAAACTTTGATATAGTGTGAACCAATTGTGATCCATTTCAACAATGTATTCGTATTTGTAATTGTCCAATGTTTATTGGTAATCTCATTTTCATTTTCATTTTTAACACCTGTGATCGTTTTATTACCAGTATCATAAGTTAAATTGTCCATTATTTTATATTGTGAAAAAAATAAAATTTTTCAATTGTATAAAATTATTATTAGTAAACGAAAAGTTTAAAATAAAATTGAATGCTATTATTTAATTATATGAAATAATAAAATACTAATGATAAATAACAGTTTAAAATTTAAGAATAATTTAATAAATATAAATATAAAATGCGCGTATTAATTTTCGATACGGAAACAACCGGTTTACCAAAAAGTAAAAATCTGACTCCTGAATCTATACATTTATGGCCTTATATTGTTCAATTCAGTTATATCATATTTGATACGACTACAAATAGTATAATTCGAATCAGTGATTCTATCGTAAAATTAAAGCCATATAATGTAATTAGTAAAGAAAGTACGGCATTACATGGGATCACAAATGATATATCATTAGCCGAAGGGATTGAATTAACCAAAATCTTCAAAATATTCTTTGAAGATGTAAGAAATGTCGATTTATTAGTCGCACACAATATGTCGTTTGATATATCAATGATAACCGCCGAATTAATCCGATTAATAAAAGGTATTAATGATACTACTAATGCGACTACTATTGCGACTGCTAATGCTAGTGAAAATATGCATATTTATAAAGATTATTTTAATACTATTTCGACGATGAATAATTTATTTTGTACAATGCAAGAATCGATTCAATTATGTAATATTGAAGCGACAGATAGAGCTGGAAAGACGTTTATAAAATTCCCTAAATTAATAGAATTGTATCAAAAATTATTCAACCAAACGCCAAATCATCTACACAATTCATTAAACGATGTTGTTGTTACGTTGAGATGTTTTATAAAACTCAAATTTGATAAAGATATCATTGAATACAATTCTGATGTGGAAAAAATGATAACCGATCTACTCTAATGGTTTACTGAAAAAAAGGCACTAAGCTGTAAAATATGTTTATAATTATATAATTTGTTTTTTATTATATAATTTGTTTTTCGTTTTTTGTTTTTTTTCGGTTTT
>Ga0209086_10002605_pt1 | contig 14006 bp, 11 predicted proteins | sample M_130207_XF_Meta_FD_187312 | JGI IMG/M metagenome (GOLD analysis project Ga0209086, IMG submission 187312) | Freshwater microbial communities from Lake Montjoie, Canada to study carbon cycling - M_130207_XF_MetaG (SPAdes) (version 2) | ecosystem: Environmental > Aquatic > Freshwater > Lake...
GATGTGCAGGAGTTCATGACTATGCAATCTGCATTATTACCGGCGATCGAGCCAGAGCGCTCGCTTCGATTGCGAGTGCTGGCATCTGTCGCGCAGGCAGTTGAAGAAAATGATTCAGAGCTAGTTCCGATCGCCAAGATCGGAAAAAAGACGCAAGGAAATTCCTCTGTATATGGTTCGTCGTCCGACGAAATGGCAGGTGGCGAGTCATTCGCAAGTGCGGAAGTTTCTTCGGATCGCGGACCAAGTCGTGCAAACCAAATGCGAGTTGCGGAAGACACGCACTGGAGACGATCTGCTCTTGTGTGGCGTGCGGCATGTATCTTGACCATTGGTGCGCTGATCACTGTTTCAGCTTTTGAGGTTTCGATTTCTCGGCAATCTGCTCGCATCAGCGAACTTGCTCTTCAAAATGTGATTACGGACGAATTGAAGGATCTCATAGATTTCGATATATATGAATTCCTAGATAAACGTTGTGTTGTGAAGGGTTTGGTCGGAGCCACGGTTCGCGACAACGGAGCCGCAATGGTCTCGCTTTCGCCGACGTTGGATTCTGTGCTTGTCATCTGGATCGATCTTCCTGCGACTCAAAAACTCTCATTGCAATTATGGGATGCTGACAGCGGAACAGTTATCGATTCTGGATCATTTTCCGTCGGACATCGTCTCGGTGGAACTCGGATCAATTTGAAGCCAGGAATCGCAACCCCAAATTCCGATTGGCGAATAATTGATGAACGTGGGATGGTGCTGTTTTCTTCGAATCCGCAGTAAGACCGCAGGGATCAGAATTAATCCGCGGCTCGTCTGAGCCATTCTTCTTCGTACTTTGATTTCTCTCGCTCGACGAGAGTGCGATCATCAAGCAATGTGTTCGTCTTCTTGCGGTCGGCATAAACCTCTGGATCGCCAAGTTGTTCGTCTATTGCTGCGAGTTTTGCATTGACGGTCTGCAAAATATTATCGAGTTCCGCCTGGGGAAGATTCGAAAGTGGATTTCTTGGATCAGCACGATTTGCACGGTCATTCGAAGTCGTTCGAGGTCGAGCTGCCTTCGCAACCGTTGCGGTCTTTGAATTTGTATTTGTTGCCTTCAAAATTACGGAGGGTTTGGGTTGGGGCTTTGGGGAGTCAGTTGTCGATTTCGCACTCTCATTGGGCGGGGTTTTTACAGTTTCCCCGCGAACGCGAAGCGCATCAAACTCTGCGTATGTTCCTTGAAAGAGTCGCCACTTTCCATCACCATCGATCGAAAGAATTTGATCGCAAGTCGCAGTGAGCAGGGCGCGATCATGGCTGACCAAGATAAGAGTTCCGTCGTATCCGCCTTCTTCAGGTGGAAGCGAGAGCGCTTGTTCGAGTCGTTCAGCGCTTGGAATGTCAAGATGGTTGGAAGGTTCGTCCAAGATCAGCAAGTTGTGTGCGCCGGCGACGAGTCCCGCAAGGACTGCTCGTGCGCGCTCTCCACCTGAAAGCGATCCCATCAAAGATTCTTGAGCGCGTCCAGAAAAAAGAAATGCTCCTGCAAGGTCGCGCGCTTCTTGTTCAGAAAGTCGGACTCCATTCGCTCGGGGAGGAACCGTCATTTGCAGATACGTCCAAACTTCTTGAGTCTTGTCTAAATGATCGTGTGTTTGTCGATACCACCCGACGGAAAGGCGAGGGCTGCGTTTGAGTACACCTGTGTCTGGTTTTTCATCACCCATTAAAATGCGTAGAAGGGTTGTCTTTCCAGTTCCATTCGCACCAACAACGCCAAGGCGATCACCTGGTTTGAGAGTGAGTTCGAAGTCACTCAAGAGAACGCGTTCGCCAAATGCTTTCGAGACTTCGTGAGCGGATACGACGATGTCGCCAACGCGTTCTGCTCGAGGAAGTTCGAGTCGCATGACATCAAAATCGACTGGTCTTTCCACCAAATTATCGCGCTGATATCGCTCGAGACGCGTCGCGCGACCTTTCGCTTGACGCGCGCGCTGACCGGCCTTGTATCGAGCGATGTACGCCTCTTCTCGACCAATCTTGTCCTGTTGCTTTTCGTGAATGCGTTGTTGTGTCAAAGCACGTTCGCGTCGCAAGATGGTGAAGTCCGCATAGTTGCCAGGATATTCTCGGATGCTTGCATCATGAATTTCGACAATGCGCGAGACCACACGATCAAGCAACCAACGATCATGGCTGACAACGACAACCGACCCAGGGAATTCGTCCGCAAGAAAATCTTCAAGCCATCTGCGTCCTTCGATGTCCAAGTGATTCGTTGGCTCATCGAGCAGCAAAAGATCTGGTTCTTCAAGCAGCAATCGCGCAAGTCCTGCACGCGCTCGTTGCCCTCCAGAAAGTTTGCTGACCAACGTCGAAAACTGCGCGTCAATAAATCCAAGTCCGTGCAGAACAGCATCGATCTTATGATCGACGGCATATCCACCGCCGCGTTCGAATTCCGCATCAAGCGTCGCTTGCCTTGTGAGTAGGCGATCAAGATCATCCGCCGTCGCATGAGAAAGTTGTTCGTAGACCTGTTCGAGTTCGTGGCGAATCTCGCTCAGTCGAGTGAACGCGCGAGCCGCAGCTTCTCGAAGTGTGTCTGTCGGTTCGATGGTTGGATCTTGAGTCAGAAATCCAACGCGGCAACCACGCTGGAGTCCGACAGATCCAGCATCGGGCTTCGCTTGCCCGGCAAGCAATCGCATCAGCGTGCTCTTTCCGCAACCATTTCGCCCAACGAGTCCGATCTTTTCGCCAGGTTCGATGGACAGCACTGCTCCATCAAGGAGGAGGCGGGTTCCATGTCCAAAACGGACATTCGTCAACGTGGCAATCGGCATTTTCCGATACTACATATATAACCTCTCCCGATGAGCCTTTTGCTGAATCAATCTCCCAGCTGGATCTCGCATTGGAGAAAATCACGATTAATCATTATGCCGCTGGTGATTCTTGGGGTCGGGCTTTTACTTTCTTCTATTCAGGGGCGATCCCCAACTGCGGAGTCGCAGAGAGTTCACTTGTTTCTGATGCAGATCCTTGAAGAAACAGCACTCGACCAACAGTCGATGACGCACAGTCTTGATGTGAGCGATTCGATCGTTGCGACAGAGTTTCGCATGCGAATTCGCAGGTCAGCGGGGCAATTGAAATCAGCTGTTCCACAGATCGAAGTGAAGGTCGGCGATTTTGGCGTTGGGTCTGCTGGAAACGCGACGCATACTGCGCTTGCGTGTTATCAAGGTGGTGAAGCAATCGCCGTTCGAGTTATCGCGACACCAGGAGATTCAGATATCAAAGTCGTTGGTGTCTTTGCGCCAAACGCTGCAGAATTCACTTCTCTCCAACTTCCAGATTAAAAGAGGAATGCATGAAAGTATGGCTCAACGGAAAATTCGTCCCTGCGCAAGATGCGAAAGTCTCGCTCTTTGATTCTGGATTTCAACATGGCGTTGGCGTGTTCACTTCCATGTGCGCAAAGCATGGCCGCGTCTTTCGAGTGATGTCGCATTTGGAGCGATTGAAGAATTCGGCAGTCGAACTCGGTGCGCTGGAAGTTCTGAGAATTGAACCTCTCGCTGATGCCATCGAAATGACGATTGCGCAGAACAATATGACCGAGGCTCGCGTGCGTATCACTGTGACTGCCGGCGATCTAAAGATGTTGAAATCGCCTGGAGTTGTTGGAGAACCTGCGCGCAATGATCCGACGATCGCAATTGTTGTTCAGCCGCCGACTCCATATCCAGCTGAGATTTTCGAACGGGGAGTGCGCGTGCGCATCGCAGATGCACGCATCAATCCACACGATCCATTTGCGGGGCATAAAACGCTTTGGTATTGGCCTCGATTGGCGGAATTGCAACTTGCGGCAGCAGCAGGTTGTTCTGAAGCACTTTTCTTCACGACCAACAATCGTGCATCATGCGGTGCAGTGAGCAACATTTTTATTGTGCGTGGCGGAACGCTTGTCACGCCGTGGGCGCGCGGCGAAGGCAACGCCGAACTTGCGGCGCCTGTTTTGCCTGGAGTGACGCGTGGCGCAGTGATCGAATGCGCGCAAGAGCGTGGGATGTCCGTCGAACGAGCAGATTTGACGATTGACGATATTTTTGGTGCGGACGAAATCTTTTTGACGAATTCCAGTTGGGGTGTTTTGCCAGTTGTTGGCGTTGAGAAAAAAACAATTACCAGCGGAGCACCAGGAGAAATCTCGCAAGCGCTTCGCCTTGATTATTTGCAGTTGGTCGAATCCGAGACTTTGATTGCGTCGAGCGAGGGAGAGCAAGGAATCTAGTTCGGACGAATGACTCGAACGTTTTCGCGACCCTCTGAATCGCGCATCGGGATCGAAGGTCGGCCTGTCGCAGTTGTTGCGTTCAACGAGCGACGAACAAGGCGTGCGATTGCCAATAGCAAAGCGATCGCCACGACGATCGCCACAAAGAGAGCGAGCAAGAAAAAACCTGCAATGAGAAAGAAAGCCACAATCGGAATGACGATGAGGAGCAAGAAGATCGCGCGGAAATTGGAATTCATGGATTTCTTGGAATTCATGGGAGAGATCGACGGCGCAGATCGATAGGCATTTCCAGAAGGTGGGAGTTGCACGATGGGAATCAGGATAGAGCGGGGCAAGTCAATGCACGAATTGACGGGAAATTTGCAGCAAAGTTCTCTGCTCAATCTGTGTGGTGAAACTCTATTATGAGAGAAATGTCAGGCGAGTTCGTTCATCTTCACCTGCACTCCGAATATTCGCTGCTCGATGGTGGCAATCGCATCGAAGCGCTTGTCAAGCGTGTCAAGCAACTTGGAATGACCGCGGTTGCAGTGACCGATCATGGCAATCTCTTTGGAGCGATGGAATTTTATGAGATCGCGCGCAAGAATGGCATCAAGCCAATCTTGGGCATCGAGGCGTATGTCGCTCGGGATCATGATGGCAAGGAAGGGGATCGCCGCAGTCGCGTCGCAACCAAGACGCAAGATGGAGGATCTCATCTTGTACTGCTTGCGCAAAATCTGACGGGATGGCGCAACCTGATGAAGTTGTCGAGCGATTCATTCTTGCAAGGTTTTTATCACCGACCACGTATGGACAAATCCACTTTGACCCAGTGGGGCGAAGGATTGATTGCAATCAATGGACATTTGGGATCGAGCATCGCATTTCACTTGACCAACTTTGTCCAAACTGGTCAAGCAAGTCATTGGGCGCTTGCGCTGGATGAAGCGCGCTGGCATGCACGCACATTCGCACCAGACGAACATGGCGAGCCGCGTTTTTATATTGAGCTTCAGCGGCATGTTGCAGAGCAAGAGAGAATCAATCCACTACTGAAGAAAATCGCCGCAGAATTGAAGTTGCCTTTGGTTGTCGACAACGATGCGCACTTTCTGTTGGAAAGCGATCACGATCTGCATGACACGCTGTGCTGCATTTCGATGGCGAAGAATAAAGACGACACAGCGCGAATGCGCTATCCCAAGGAACTTTTCGTCAAGAGTCCCGCGGAAATGGCGGCAACATTCACAGAGCCTGATGAGCAGGAAGCGCTTGCAAATACGGTGCGAATCGCTGCGCGCTGTTCTGTCGAGCTGCCCCACGGAGAAAGTCATGCGCCAGTTGTGCGCGTCAAATCTCCCAAGCAACCAGCGCGATACAGCGGTGGGGATCTGACAGAGTGGTTCAAGGAATATTGTCGAAGCTTCGAGTTGAGTCCATTTGATGGAGCGAGTCATGCTTCGCAGGATGAATCAAAGTTGGAATGCGATCGTGCACTGATGATGCTCTGCGAAGCTGGTTTGATTTGGCGCTATGGACCGCATGGTGTGACGCCAGTCATTCGATCAAGGCTCGAGCGCGAGTTGCAGATTCTCGCCAACAAATCAATCAGTGCATACTTTTTGATCGTGTGGGACTTTGTCAGTTGGGCTGGGCAGCGGGGCATTCCAGCAACGGCACGTGGCTCGGGCGTTGGCACAATGGTTGGATATGTATTGGGTTTGTCCAATGCATGCCCTGAAAAATATGGATTGCTCTTCGAGCGTTTTACCGATCCAGATCGAAGCGAGTATCCCGATATCGACATTGATATTTGCCAAGATGGTCGAGGCGTTGTCTTGGATTATGTGCGTAAGAAATATGGACATGTTGCGCAGATCATTACCTTTGGTCGACTGAAGGCGAAGGCGGCGATTAAAGATGTGGCACGCACGATGGGCGTTTCTGTTTCCGAGGCGCAGCGATTGTCTGATCTTATTCCCAGCGAAGTGAACATCACACTTCAGAAGGCGATCGACCGCGAGCCTGCGCTGCGTGCTGCGCGCGATGAAAACCCACTGATTCGAAAGGTTCTCGAACACGCGCAGGGACTCGAAGATCACGCACGAAATTCCAGCACACACGCGGCGGGCGTGGTGATTTCGACTCAGCCTCTGGAAAACATCGTGCCGCTGTGTCGAGCAACGAGTGCAAGTGAAGAAACGATTACGCAGTGGGATGGACCGACATGCGAGAAAATCGGTTTGCTCAAGATGGATTTTCTTGGACTGCGCACTCTCTCAACAATCGAGTGCGCTAAGAAACTGATTCGAGAATCGCTGACTCCGGCCGCGCAGTGGGCAGCCATTGGTCGCTCTGCAGAATTCGAATCCAAAGATGGCAATCGTGGCGCCGATCCGCTGGATCTTGATCGCATTGATTTTACAGATCAGCGCGTGCTCGCACTCTTTCGACGCGCTGAAACGGGCGGAGTTTTTCAGTTCGAATCTGGCGGTATGCGCAAGACACTCGCCGATATGCAGCCCGATCGTCTGGAAGATCTCATCGCAGCGAATGCGCTCTTTCGCCCAGGTCCGATGGAACTGATTTCAGATTATTGCAAACGCAAGGCTGGTCGTCAGGCAGTGCCGCATGTTCACGAAGTTGTCGATCGACTGACCGCCGAAACATACGGAGTCATGGTTTATCAAGAACAGATCATGCAAGTGCTGCATCAGCTTGGTGATATTCCGTTGCGTGCTGCATACACCATTATCAAGGCGATCTCAAAGAAGAAACAGGATGTGATCAACGCGGCGCGCGCCGACTTCATTCGCGGTGCAGGCGTGCGAGGACTTGCCGCCGATCAAGCGAATGATTTATTCGATCTGATTCTGAAATTCGCTGGATATGGCTTCAACAAGAGTCATTCGACGGGTTATGCGATCATCGCTTTTCAGACTGCATATTTGAAGACCTTCTTCCCCGCTCAGTACATGTCCGCGGTGCTGACATTCGAAAGTCAGGCGCAAAAAGTGGAGGATTGGGCGGTCTATTTGGAAGAATGCAAACGGATTCCTTGGGCGGATTCGACCAGCGAACGTCGGCACACTGGTGTTGAAGTGAAAGGACCAGATATCAATCTTTCTACGAAGGATTTTGCCGTCGTTTTTGGTCCAGACGAACCACACGATCATTTGCATGGTCATGTTCGATTCGGATTGCGTGCGATGAAGGGTGTCAGCGATGGAGCGATTACAGCGATCATCGAAGAACGCAATCGAAGTGGGCCATACAGAGATGTCTTTGATTTATGTGCTCGTATCAACTTGCGCGCAGTCAATCGATCATCGCTTGAGACTCTGATCAAAGCTGGAGTCTTGGACTCATTGCATGGAACGATTCAACGCTCTGCAGTTCACGCATCACTCGATGACGCAATTCGAGCGGGTCAGGATTTGGCGCGCGATCGTGCCGCGGGTCAGATGTCGATGTTTGCGGTGCCCGAAGAATTACCTGCAAATCTTGCGGGATCGCCTTCGGCAAATAATGCTTCTGATTCTGCTTCCTCATCAGCTGCGACATCTTCTTTACAACTCCGGAAAACACAACCATGGGATCGGATGACCGCGCTCAATTATGAGCGGGAAGCGCTTGGATTTCATGTTTCTGGCCATCCTCTTGATGATTGGCGCGGAGAAATAAACTCGTTCTGTAATTGCGACAGCGGCCGACTTGTGACTGGAGCAGGAGGCGGTGTCATTGTGATTGCAGGATTGATCACGCGAATTCGCCAGATCATCACGCAGCGCGGAGCAAGCGCGAATCAACGTATGGCAATCGCAACACTCGCTGATCGAACAGGAACATTTGATGCAGTGCTCTTCGCTGAAACATATGCGACATTTGGAGAATTGATTCAAGATGGAAAAGTTGTGGTCTTGGCGGGTTCGGTGGATACTTCACGATCGGAACCTGGGGTGATCGTCGATCGAGTTTTCGCAATCGAAGAAGCCTCTGCGCATCTTGCAAGTCGAATCGAAATTCGATTGACCGATCCTGCGCTGGGTGGTTTGGCGGGTGATTCGACGGAAGAAAGTCTCACTCCCACAATTCGAATGTTGGCTGGCGCACTTCGACAAGCAGCAGGAAGCGTCCTGAGTCTGAAGGGTCGTCCAGTCGAAGTTGCCGTGCTGTTGGAAGTGGATGGCGGCATCGCAACGCTTCTTCCACACGGAGTTCGAGTCGTCGCCGAAGCGGGCGTGCTGCGAAAAATCACAGAGATTGTGGGAGCAGGGCGGGTGATCGTGCGTGGAGGATGGCTTCCGCCAAAGCGCGAGCGTGAAAATCGTGGCGGACCGAATCGCGGTGCAAACGGATCAGCTGGTTCATGGAAAAAGTCGACCGACGTTCCAGCCGGCGCTTGATTTGCGATACACAATTCTCTCGTGCAGACGATTCGTATCACCCTGCCAAAATTCGATTGATTCAAGTGCGACGCGATAACCACCCCAATGTGGCGGTCTGGGAACTTCTTTGCCCTCGAAGCGATTTTCAACTTCGCGAATGCGCTTCTCAAATGTCGCGCGATCTGCAAGCGGTTGACTTTGATCGCTTGCCCATGCACCAATTCGATTCATACGAGGCCGTCCGAAAAAATATGCATCGCTGTGCGCATCGCTCGTCGCCGTGACCTTTCCTTCAATTCGAATCTGTCGATCAAGATGATCCCAGTGAAAAAGCAGCGCGGCCTGCGGAGAATGCGATAAAGCAAGTCCTTTTCGACTGAGACGATTTGTGAAGAAAACCGCACCGTGTTCGTCAAATCCTCTCAGCAAGACGACACGCAGCGACGGAGTTCCGTCAGCATTCACAGTTGCAATTGACATCGCGTTTGGATTTGGAATTGGGAGTTGGAAAGCCTCGTCAAGCCAACGCAGAATTTCAACAACGGGATCCTTTGGTGGATGCTCGAAGTCCATCACAACAGGTTGGAATCCCAATTGGACAGCTGGCTGCTTTTCAAATCGGATGAATGGAAAATCTTCCATGGAATCGCTCATAGAGAAAGGGTATGCGAGAGGAGGGATCAGAGCTGCTTCGGCGTGCGCCGATCGTGCGGCTTGCGATGCGCGGGTCCTTCACGTGCAGAAAGTTTGAGCGCTTCCATTTTCTTTGGATCATCCAGACCAAAATAAACTTTCCACGCTTCAATTTGTTGTTGCGTCAGCGGATCGATCTGCGGCCTCGCTTTCGAGCCTCTTGCGCCAGATCCACCTCGTGCATTTCGTGGACCGCGTCCTGATGCGGCGTGATCACGCGCAAGAATCTCCAGAAATTCATTTGCCGATATTGTCGGACACCGACGTCGCTTCGCGTGTTTGAGAATCGCGCGATCGCTTGTGACAACAGTCATTCGTCGAGGAGCGGAGCAACCATCGACCATCTTGGCAATCACAGCATCTGCAGAACTTTGACTGCCGGCATAATGAAAAACAATAGATCCCAGATCGGCGGTCGGCCGCCCACGAGCGGGACCATCACAAACGAGGCAGGTCGCTTCTCGCTGAAAACGGCTTCTTCCGATCAGTTCCGCCAATTCAGCCTCATCAAGGCCCGCAATTTCTGGGGGCAGAATGCCAGTGACGTGCAGGAGATTGTTGACATCAATAATGAGCGGCATTGGAGAGGGGTCCTTGGGTACTTTCCCATGATTGGCGTCGGCTTGCTTGGAATGACAAATTATGCTCTAATTCGGGACTCACCCCATACAAAGGATTCAAACGCAATGCCAATTCGAGTCAAGAGCAGAGGAAATGAAACAGCCGAACAGATGCTTCGCCGCTTTAAGAAGTTGTGCGAGCGTGAAGGAATTACCAAAGACCTGAAGCGTCGGCAATATCACGAGAAGCCCTCTGAGATCAAGCGCCGCGAAGAAATTCGCGGGCCACAGCGCACCTTTACAGTCCGACCTGATTCTGATCGTGGCTTCGGTGGAAGTAGCGGCGGCAGTGGCGGTGGCGGTGGCGGCGGTGGTGGTTCGTCTTCATCTGGCGGCGGTCCACGAGGCCGTTCTGCTGGCGGTCGCACTGGTGGCGGTGCTCGCACTGGTGGCGGTCGCACTGGTGGCGGTCGCACTGGTGGCGGAGCTCGACCGAGTGGCGGTGCTGGTCGCTCTGGTGGCGGTCGTACCGGAAGTGGTCGCTGATTCGTCACGCTGAATTTGCTTGCGCGCGATGAGTCGATCAACCATAAAGAGTGATGCTGCACGCACGAAGTCATTCGCGCTGGATGCTGCAAAGTTAATGTCTGAATTAAAATGTTCCGACGTTGTGATCCTTGACCTTGTTGGGCGATCACAGATTTGCGATTACATGTTGATCGCATCAGGAACAAGCCAACGCCAAATGAAATCTGTGGGTGAAGCGATTGACAAGTTAGGTAAGACGCAAGGTTCGCCTGCATGGCGAACGGATGCCGATACTGGAACAAGTTGGATCGTTGTCGATTTCGTCGATGTTGTTGCTCATCTTTTCGAGCCAACTCAGCGCGCGTTTTATGACATTGAAGGACTTTGGACTGACGCGCCGCGCTTGGCTTGGCGTGCAGCTGCGACGACATCTCGCTGAGTTATTCACTCTGCTGAGGTTCGAGATTCCTCTGCAGGGTTTTTCGTAAACTAGAAAAATGATTATTTCCAACTGCGCCTTCTTGGTGTCACTTTCTTGTCTTGGATTCTCGATGGCAAGCCGAGGGCAGGGCATCGATGTCGCTCTTTCTGGCCAAGCCGCAAGCGAAGTTTCAAGCGAAGTCGTCGTCGATGGTCCAAGCGGAAATAAACTTGCAGGAACTTTTCTGTTGCCTGAAGGCGCATCGCCAACGCACCGTATTCCTGCAGTTGTGTTCATCACAGGGAGTGGGCTGCAGGATCGAGATGAAACGATCTTTGGCCATAAACCATTTCATGCGATTGCGACGACGCTCGCGCAAGCTGGCATCGCGTCGATTCGCTGTGATGACCGTGGATTTGGAAAATCCACAGGTGATGGAAAGTTGGCAACGACATTTGATTTCCTCGAAGATGCAAAGGCTCAGGTCGCATGGTTGCGCACTCGACCTGAAATTGATCCCAAACATATTGGCGTCGTTGGACATAGTGAAGGTGCATTGATCGGTCTCTTGATGTCGCAAGCGCCAGACCCTGCAATGAATTTCGCGGTGTTGCTTGCGCCCCCTGGAATTTCTGGTGGAGAGATTCTCGTCGGACAATCTGCAGACATGTTTACGAAAATGAAAGTCCCGCCAATACAGTTGGCGTTCACACTTGAAAAACATCGCGAACTGATTGACGCAGTCGTTGCGAATGCCGATGAAGCGACTTTGACTTTAGCGATGCGCGCATTGGTTGATGCCCAACTTGATTGCGTTGCGAAACCGAAGCCGCCAGAAGCAACGATCGAGTCGACGGTCAAGCAAGGCTTGGCTCAGGTCAGCAGTCCTTGGATGCGAACATTCATTGCGCTTGATCCTGCTCCTGCGATTCGCCACATCGGCGTGCCAATGTTGATTCTCTTTGGAGAACGAGATGTGCAGGTTTCTCCAGCGCGCAATTTGCCGCCATATCAAGAGGGAATTTTTGATTGTCCACTGAAGCCGACGATTGTAATTATTCCCAAAGCGAATCATCTCTTTCAGCCTGCTCGGACGGGAATGCCAGATGAATACGCGGCGATTAAAGTGGAGATTGATCCGGAAGTCGTGAAAAAGATCTCGGATTGGGTTGTATCGACGACGAGTTCCCAGCCGAGTTCGCAGCCGAGTTCGCAGCCGACTGGCCCGACATCCGCGCAGCCATCGGTGCCTGCCGCTTCACCAAAGTCATCGCCATAAATGGTCTGCCTTCGCGTGCAAACTTGCGTTCAAAATTCGTTCCAACCATTTCTCCTTCTCTGGCAGATTCGGGAGAGAGAAATGGTTTGATGTGGAAGAGATTTGCATTGCGTTCTGCATGCTCTTGATACCACTTCCAAAGTTCGACATGATCCGTGACAAGACGGAGTTCGCCTTCTGGTTTCAAAACTCGGTGGAAGTGTCGAAGTGTTTCATCTTGAACAACGCGGCGTTTATTGTGACGCGTCTTCGGCCAAGGATCGCTGAAGTACAAGTGAATGACGGTGGCGATTTCGTCGGGCAACCAATAACGACAGAGTTCGGTGGCATCAGTATGAAGAACGCGGATATTGGAGAGTTCTCGCCTGCGCACACGATCCGCCGCATATCTCCAGAATTCCGCAGTCCATTCGATGCCGAGGAAATTCGTATCGGGTTGACGCACTGCTTGTTGGACGAGAAATGTTCCTTTTCCCGTTCCGATTTCCATCTCGAATAAATTTTTCGGCGAAGCGAAGAGATCGCGCGGATCGAAAGGCCCAGCATCATGTGCAGGTAAATGCGATTGATTGAGGCCGAAGGTGCCGACATCAAGAATTTTTCCGCGTGCGGGGTCCATAAAAATTCGAGTTGATTTATGAAGCCGCTTCGTCCGTGGGTGGTTTCCAATTCGAATCCGGATCGCGAGTCAATGCCTTCGCTGCCATCTTGATGCAGCGTAAACAGATGATTGCTTCTGGATATGCCGGACTTTCGAAGCATGCCTCGGTTCGTACTTCGAGGCACATGGTGCATTTCGATGGCTGACCTTGCACAGAGTCGTCGCTGCCGCCCAAATGAACTGCGGAGTATGCAATTCGCAGGCAACTTCCACAGATGCATGAACCGTGATGGCCTTCAATCATCGGCCGATCCATTGTCCACGATGAATGGCAATAGTCGCAGAGGACATCTTCCATTCGTACTTCTTCCAGATTTGTTCCTTCGCGTCGCATACGGTAAGGATAAACGCAGATTCGCTCCGATAGGCTGTACATATGCCCCGTGGTCCATCGCTCGCGAATAAGTGCCAGATTCTCTTTGGAGCGGCGGCGCTGTTGATTTTGGCTGGTGCGCTGATCGTTCCTTGGATGCGCTTGGAATGGGTGGTCGAGGACAGTCAACGTGAAATGTCGAGGCAATTGGCTGAAACATGGGTTGGTAACGGATTCGCACTGAATCGAACGGAGGGGATTCCGATTCCGATTCGAGTTGTGCCGATCGAACAAATTGAAGATGGAAGTGTTGGTGACATCTTTGTGGATCAGGCATATCGTCAATTTCTCGGGGAATCTGCAGAAGTCGAATTCTTCGCAACACTTCAGACGGAAGGTGGAATTGTCTATCGATATGCGCGGGCTCTTCGCGAAGCGCAGTGGCGCGCAATTCAAGATCGGCGCTTTGTCGATTTCTCGCCGCGTTCTTCGGAAACTTCCCTTGGAGATCCGCTTCGTGCAGTGTTGGTCATCGAGCGAACAAGTCCATTCGCATCACGACAGATTCTCTCCAATCGTTGGTACATCATTGCGGGTGGTGTTATTGCTGTCGGACTGGCGGTGATTGTGTTTTCATTGATTTTGACCAAGTTGATTTTTTCTCCAGTCCGTCGTTTGCGTGAGAGCGCGGAAAAAGTGCGTCGTGGTGATTTGACGGTGCGAAGTTCTCTGCGGACTGGAGATGAATTAGAGGAACTTTCGAGTGCATTCGATCTGATGCTTGATGAAGTCAATAGAGTTCAGCAGTCTCTTCGTGCAATGAACGAGTCGCTCGATCTGAAAGTGGTCGAATTATCTGAGGCAAATGTTGGTTTGTTCGAATC
>Ga0209086_10002607_pt1 | contig 13999 bp, 20 predicted proteins | sample M_130207_XF_Meta_FD_187312 | JGI IMG/M metagenome (GOLD analysis project Ga0209086, IMG submission 187312) | Freshwater microbial communities from Lake Montjoie, Canada to study carbon cycling - M_130207_XF_MetaG (SPAdes) (version 2) | ecosystem: Environmental > Aquatic > Freshwater > Lake...
GTGTCAAAGGCTGTTCAAAAAAGCGACCACCTTTGCTCAAATTGCACATTTGACACAACACTTGCAAATTCTCATCCAGGTCACTGCCATTCAGACGCTTTGGAACGATGTGATCGATGTGCAGTTTGCCTTCAGTCTGTCCACATCTTTGGCAACAATAGCCATCACGAATCAATATGCGTTCACGTATGCGTCTCCATCCCTTACGGTCTGATGACTTCCATGCTCTTGACATTAGTAGTGTCCATGCCTTTCGTGGAATCTCCATGCGTTGCACATTGAACCATAACGCACATTGACATAGCGGATCGTTGCATCAATTTGACGGTATCCGTCGAGGTTACGGTAATGCTGACTACGCATCTGACCTAAGCCAAAGTGACTGCCATTCTTTGCTTTCACATTCCATCGTGATTCTTTATAGATGATCCTAGATAAGCAGATGAATTGCTCATAGTTCACGATCCTTGAATGTGCATAGAGTCTGAGCATGTCTGCATCACTAGCTTGTGCAAGTTGCACGTTTATTGCGAAAGAGCCTATGAATAGGCAGACCCCTAGCATTAGCTTCACTACTCGCTGCGAGCTACACCGGCACACCGGCTCTCGCGAGAGCATGAAGCGTACCGAGGCTGTCAAGTGAATCCATGAATTGTGGATAACTTGAACGGGGCTTCGGCGTGTTGTCCACAGGTTATCCACAGGCATCAGTCTTTGCCCCAACCAGTACCCTTGAAATGGATGGGTGCAGATGTCCACACTCTTTCCATGGAAACCAGGCAGTAGTCGCATCCCGGTGAAGATAGATCGTCCTCGAATCCGGCTTTGACTACCTTGATGTCAGAGCAGACTGGACACTTGAATTCATACGCTGGCATCTTGCACCTGGAATAGTGAGATACCTAGGACGCCGCAGCTCATGCACTCGACGCAATGGACATTGGGTGGCAGGTTGTCAGTGACTGTCACTATTTTGTGTTCGGTCGATTTCTTCTCGACCCGGCAATCAAGCTTGATAGTTGCGAGCATAGATACTCCGATTCAGATTCTCGATGGGATTTAGGTCTGAAGGGTTGATCCAATATGAACCATCGGATCGTTGCCTGGATGGTCTGCGTGCCATGCCAATGGGAATCCAGCCGATGATGTAATACGACGGTGAATTGCCAGTAACCAGCACTGCCACATCATCAGCACGATCACGATCACGAAGTATCAGACATCCGTTCTTCCACGGCGTGTGCTTGACTTCAAGATTCCATGAGACATCAGCTTGATTCTTGAATGTATTGACCGTGCCTTCAAAGGGTAAGTCAAAGTATTTGGCCACTGCATTTTCAGCACCTAAGGCCTCTGAATTGCGTGCAATATCCTGGAATAGATTTAGCTTCTGCACGCTGTAATCGTTCATGCCTTCAGAACCAACTGCCCGTTCAAGTGCCTTGACTGCGCAATTCATTTCCTCATCATGATTGAGTTTGACCAGGATCATAAGTGCAACCTATCTTCACACTTTTTACATAACCACACGACTAGGGAATCGCCTCTGACGTACTCATTGCACATTGCGTCGTCATCGCAAATTGAGCAATTGTCATATCCGAAAGAGCTACCAACGAAGCTGTATGTGTGGCTCATTTGCACTCACCGCATATCCAAATCATTGTGAGGCCTTGTGCCCCAATCATGTGGCCCCCTGCCAATGGCTTCCACATCTCGCACTTATCACACCAATCGATTTGCAATGGCAGATTTTCCCGAATCTCTGTGCCATCCTGTTGGATCGTAATTGCATCGCCATTTGGCTTTTGAATGAATAGCTCTCCCATTAGATTTGAGCCTTCCACTTGCCGTCACTGCCTAGAACCATCCACACGGGTGGGCACTGATTAGCTTTGACCTTCTCAGGACATACGTAGCCGTGATATGGCTTGCCTGTTTTTGGCGATGTGCCTTCTTTCAAAATCATGTGGCCATGCTTACAGATTGGTGACTCTGACTCCATCTGTCCACCGAGTTCACTTTTGATTTGCTCCACGGCTGATTTTGCTGTGTGGAATCCATCTTCCCAAATCGGCTTTGACCATGGATCATCCTCGACGAAAGCTTTGGGCATCGTTTCAACCTGTTGCATTGATTCCAGGGAAGGCTTTGTCTCTGTACCCAATACGACTGAAGCGCATCGACCAATTGCAGAGCTGACCGTGTCCTCGATATACCAGCGTTTCATTTGGACGTTATATGCCCCAACCATGCCGTGTGCGAAGTCAATGGCGGCTGGCTTCTCATCTTCATAATGACGATAAATCCGGCACTCGATGAGAATGTATCCCTTTTCGGAATTCCAGTCGATAATCGATGTCTCGATGCGATTGGTTGGATATGTGGCGTGCAGTCTGATGACTTTCTGATTGACGGTTTCGTATCCGTCCAAGAAGCCGGCCATTACTTAACCGCCTTGCGTGCCATGATTTTGCCTCGGACTATGCCTACGGCCTTGCCTTCACGAAAGCCGACTGTGTAGCCGACCATGAATCCGCCGGATACTCCAATGAGTAGCCAAGCTGCTGTTTCCTGAATTGAATACATTTTGTTCTCCCGATGGAAGCTTGTTTGTTCTCCCAGGAAGAACGGTGACGCATAGGGCTGACATTTGCAAGAATCACGCCTATTTGTCGGCGTGTCTATCGCTTCCCATGATCGTTAATGTGCTGAATCAGTAATGCCCGGATTTCCCTAACATCATGGCGTAAGCCTTCGGCAAATCCGTTGGAGACTGGCCGTGAGTTGCGTTCAGACTTAGCTGCGAAAATGGCAGCAACGGCCGAAATTGTGGCGGCGGCAATGATGCCGACCGCCGTAATCGTTTCGTTCATTTGGCATTGATACCAAACTGCTTATCATTTGGATTCAAAAATCTAATGATGACCGGCACAACGGCAGCTGCACCGGCTGCAAAGATAGCCTTTGGATCGGTTACGCCTGCCATCCATACTGCCAAAGCTGAGGCCAAAAATGAACGTAGCCATGAAGCTGCAAGTGCCTTAAATTCATCCATTATCCTTCTCCAATTTTGCTATCAACGCAGCAACCTTTGCCGGTGGTAGAGCAATTTCAAAGTGCATTTCATCCTTGCGATTTCTGTAATCGCCACCCCAAATCAAACCGTATTTCTTGGCCAAAGCACGGATCATTGGCACTTTCTCGTTTGGGAATGTCCCAACTTTACCCAGGGGATGCTTTGTCGCATTGAGATCGATGGCCGTTCCCGATGAGTGGTTGGAAAGCTTCCCCACATTCCCACGGACATCGCGATAGCAATATCCCCAATCATCGAGACTGCCCCCATCGATTGACTCGATAAGTCTGTCGAATTCGCTTGCGAATTCAATGAGCAATGGTGCAACAGCTTCGGCACATTGCAACTTCAAAGTAGTGCCAGTCACGGGAAATGACTTGATGCCGATTTCGGCCTTGTCCTTAGACGCTGGCCAACCGTTTGCTGAAATCATCCGAGCAAGAGTGCCGCTTCTTCAGCTGTGAGTCCTAAACGGTTCAAGATTTCTTGACGTTTTTCCTCACTTGCTAATTTTGCAGTTTCTTCTTCCTTCAAGCGTTTTTTACTAGCAATCTCGGCTTCAGCAATTTCAGCTATTTCCTCATCCGTTAGTTCGACAATAATCTCTTCGCCTGTGATGGCATCGATGATTTTCTTAAATGGTTTTTCTTTTGTCATTATTTTGCCACTCCATATACATAGACCTGACCACCACTCCAGTTGCCAGTAGAAGGAGACAATGTAAATCCAGTTGCGGCTCCGTTTGTATTTGATATTAAAGCACCCATCCAGCATTGTGGAGAAGAGTATTGTACTTGTCGCCAATGAGACATAAATTGTCGTCCAGAACTTCCTTTGAAAGCAACATCCCAAAAAATAGAATTTCCACCATTACTGACATCCCCGCCAATCCAAGGATTTGCACCATTATTGTTAACTCCGGCGCTAACTGCTCCATCGTATGCAATTTGCATAAGTGACCCTTTGTAACCTGATGGCGAAAGTCCTGATAAAGCAACTCTGATTGACCCACCACATTCAACATATTGCATAGTTATTTTGTATTCGTCGTAAGTTGATGAAAAGCAATTTGCAAAGGCTGTGCTTGAACCTGACAATGAACCTGAAGTAATCAAAACCAATGCTCCCGATGATGGTGTAGTCCATGATAATCCGGTGGCTTGCGCGGAATCTGCGGTCAATACTTGACCGTTTGTTCCAACTCCAAGTCTGCTAATAGTTGATGCAGCAGTTGCAGCAACCAAATCACCTTTGGTTGTAAAAGTAGATTTTGCTACTGCACCATTTGCAAGATCATAAGCAGATTTCACAGCTGTCGGTGTTGCCGCCAAGATTGAAGATGTGGTTGATGTTGAATCGCTGAGTTGCACTGAACCCTTTTGTGATGTTGATGCATCTTGGATTCCCACTGTAATTGCGCCGGATGTGCCGCCGCCAGTGAGAGGCGTTGTAGCGGTGACGGCTGTTATGTCTCCAACGTCATTAGTGATCCACGTGAAGTCCATGTCGGTGCTAGTGGCCTTGGATAAGATTTGACCGGTTGTTCCGCCTTTAAGGTCTGCCATTGTGGTATCAACCCCTTGGCCAAATACGGCAAAATCTGCCGGCAAATCTGTTACCAAATCGGTGTTAGTCGGCATGACCCATCCGAAATTTGCAGTTGGATTACTCATATTTTCCCCTTACGCCACTAGTGTGGCATTTTCCCAAGTTAGCGTTGGATTGACTGTGTTCCAGCGTTCGGTCACTGGCACTGAATTCCATCTCATTGCTTGTAAGCTGAATGATAATGGAGACATGACCAAAGTCACTGAAAGCGTGTTGTAATTTGCCGAAAATGTCCAGCCTTCCACGAAGCCTAGGAATTCCCCTGAATTCATATTCAAGGGCAAATTGCTTAATTGGACTGGCATCCCCATAAATACCGAAATCAGGGAATTACGATCCTCAGCTGAAATCTCATTGTTGGTCAATTCCCACGTGATTGCGTTAAAAGCGGCTTGCGGATAGGCACGCAGGGTTAGATAAAAATCAGCCTGGGATTGAGCATCAACGGCGTTATGAAGTGTCGTCGTGATGATTTGAGCCAAAGTGCCGTAAAGCCCAATGGATGCAAGGCTGCTTGCAGATTTTTCCGATGAACTGGTGGCATCGTATTTGACCGTGAGGCTATTTCGGACGTCGCCTGCCCTAGTAATCATGGAGATTCCTTGCGCCAAGGCGTCATTGGCTGAAAGCTCGACATAACCATTTGCCGAAAGGTATGCACTGCGATGATCTGAATCGGCGTAGCCAATTTGACCAAGTGAATCTTCGTATATGTATCCAAGGCCTGAAGTTGCCAATGCACTGACCAATGAATAGACGTCTGTTCTATCTGAAGTCCTGGCAGCTAGTTCGTAATTTCCTGGTGTATCGATTTCTCCATATCCTGAATTTTCTGCCGTTGCCCACGTGGTAGTTGGATCATAAGTTGCCCAAGAAACCCCACCGGGAACTTCTTGCCATGTACGGAATAACACTTCGTGAAGAATTGTGGCAATTTGAGTGCCATCAAAGGCTTTAGCCAAAACCCCATCAGTCAGGACTTTCGGAAGCCTTGCCAAAGCTCCGAGAGCTGTTATGGCGACTTTCTGAGTAAACCCGACGCTTCCAGCTTCACCAATGGTCACACCAAGATCGACAATATTTCCACCAAATATTGGTATCAATACATTTGATGAGTTATATACGGAAATGCCAATAGAATCATTTATTTCAAACGGAATCGACGCCTGATTGAAATTTATCAATTCCATCGATACGTAACCTGCTTGCGCCTGTTCGTAGATATTGGTACGACCTGAAGTAATGCTCAAATTTGCCAAAGTATATTGCGTATAACTGACGCCATTGACTTGGACTTCCCATATTGGATTCCATGCAGTCATTAGAATACCAATGCAGCTGCGCCGTTAGTTCCCCGGTAATAGCTGTTATTTAATACGTTGATGATGGATCGTGCAGTGCCTTCAGGATCGATTGCACCCGACACGTTCAAGTTGATGACCGTATTCCCACCCATTTGATTATTTGGTGTGATAAATCCATTCCCACCAGGCGTAAAGATTTCCGGGCCTTTTTCGCCTACTAGGTATGAAGTACCGGACATGACTGTGCCGCCACTTGCTCTGCCACCGCCAAATACTGAATCGATAACGTTACCAATTCCTCTGACCAATGGATTTGATGCCACAATTCTGATAAGTGATTGAATTGCATTGACTGCACCGTTAATAATATTGACCAAATTAGCGAATAGACCGATTACCACTGAAATGGCTTTGCCAATGACTTGCAGTGCTGCACCCAAAACGTCACCGATAATAGGTGCAAGAGTGTTCAATACGAATGACGCAATATTTTTAAGTAGTGTGAAAAATGGTTCAAGTTTATCGCTGTTATCTTGAATTGCTTTTGCAATGTATCCAAATGCTTTGAATAAACCTTCAAGTATTGGTTGGAAAGTATCGACGATTCCTGGTATCAAAGTGCCTGAAATGTATTCCCACCAAAATTGAAAATATGGAATAAGAAACTCTTTGAATACGAATATCAAATCGTCAATGTATGGTTTAAGTTTTGTACCTAAAGTCTCACCAAAAGCGATGACATTGGGAATGACTTTATCAACCAGCAGACCCACCATAGGCTGAAGCGCATCGAGTATGTACGATCCAACTGCTTCTTTACCTTCATTGATTCCCTGTTGAAGCCTGGCCATTTTGCCTGCAAATGTGTCTGCTTGGACTGATGCCTGACCGCCAAAAGTACCGGCCAATTTTGCCGTGATTTCGTCCATAGACATGGTTTTAAGCTCGGCGGCAGATAATCCCACCCCAAGCTTTGCCAAAGCCCCTGTATTGCCCTCGTACGCCTTCCCTAAAGCATTAGAAACGGCTTCCAGTGACTTGCCTGAACCTGCTGCAATATCAATCGCCAATGTCTGCGCTTGCTGCGCTACATCCAAATCTTTGGTAGCTCTGACCAATCTTTCAAAACTCGGACGCAAATCATTATCCGTAAGTCCGAAAAGTAACTGTTGCTTTTGAATATATGCCTCAGTAGCTGCAACCTGGGCATCAGTAGCACCTGCAACATTTTGAAGCGTGGTGGCCAATTTTGCCTGGGCAGCTTCATCCTCGATGGCCGACTTGACGCCATCAACCAAAAGTTTTCCGGCATAGGCAGCAGCAGCAACGCCTGCTGCAATAAATGCTGCGCTGGCAATTTTCCCAAATTTGGTGATTTTATCGCCAAAGGTTGAAACCTCGGTAGTGCCTTGATCTAAACTTTTTTTGAGGCTATCAATATCTCCAAGAATGGAGAGCTTTAAGGTACGACTACCAGTGCCAGCCATTACCACTCCTTCGCAATTTTACTGAAAGCATTTTCCCACTCATTGATGATATATGGTTGTTCGGCACGCAGGGTTGGATAAATAAACCAACCCCTTGAACCGCGGCCTTGACGACCTGACCACACTGGAAATTGCTTATATCGGTTTGAACCAAATTCGCTGCCACCCCAAAGAGTTTGCGTATTAGCTCCACCTGAGAATTTCTGTGAGACGTAACCAAAGCCAATCTCACCGACTTTGCTCGATTTACTGACTCGCGATCCATCAGCGATTCGACCAGCAACCTTGCTTGAACGCAATGTGCTGGCCTTTTCTTTGATTTTGCCTTGAAGGTAATCAGCCAAAGAATTGGAGACGCCTTTGGCCTGCATGACCGCTTCATCATCCATTGCCTTGAAAGCACCAATGATTTTACGCAGGTCGGCTTTATCGTATGCAATTGCATCTTCAGCCATTTCGCTTCTCCAAAATCTCCATTGCCGTCAAAATATCTTCAGCCGATGTCCATTCAGACATTGGAATATGAGTCGCTATGGACAATTCCACTATGAGTCGGTTAAGGCTTCCGATTCTGTGACTTTTGGGTTTGCATCACCGACGTTCACATCAGCTACAGTCTCCGACCAAACCTCGAAAGGCTTGACTGGCTTACCTGCCATGGATCGTCTCATGGCGTTATATGCCAGGAACATCAAATCATTGATGCCAATTTCATTGGCTTGCTGAATTGTTTTGCCGGTTTTGATTTCCCATTTTGCCCACTCAGGTGGAGCTGCCACGTATGTGACAACTTCACCCGACTGATATTCGATTGTTATTTCTGTTTTCATTCTCCCGATACCTTTCGATTAGTCCAGCACCGGCGTGGTCACGCAAGTGAAGGAAAGTGATGCTGTGAGTGCATCAGGTGCAGTACCGCCAAGTGCCGGGAAGATTGGCTGAACGCTGAACGCGTAAGCCACTCCTGCAACTGTGAATAAGACTGGAAGTGCTGTGTTTGGTGTGGTTGCGGCTGCGTTCCAAAGAGCTTCGCATAATGATGAAACTGCGCCAAAATCTTGAAGCATTTCAACTGCGAAAGTGCCCTGGGTGTCTGTGGTGTAGTAAGCCTTGCCATCGAGTGTTTGATATGTGTTAATTGTCGAATCGACGGTCAGGGTTGCTGAAGTAGCTTGAGCATCATAAGTATCACCATCGATGGTGAATGTGATGTCTCTACCGGTGATGATAGTTGTCATTTTTGCTCCTAGTTGTTTTCCTGGGTGAAATAAGTCGAAACGTTCAAATCTGCAACGAGCAAATTTGATGCACCGACCGAAACGATTGACGGCCTTTGAACATCGCCGACCACGTATCCTGGGGGCATAGCTCCCAAAATGCTGATGATGAGTGCTTCGAGTTGATCTAAAGCACCGCTATTTGCGTTATTTGCGACCGCTGCGGTCACGATAAAATTAACTTTGACTTTTGTGACTGCGCCATTAATCAGCGTACTTTCAAGCCACGGTGAATCCGGGATGATGACGCAAGCCGGTGGAATTACGGCTTCCGGTGCTACTGGATAGACGGATGCTGCAACGCCTGAAAGAGCTGTGGCCAATGCAGTACGGACATCCAAAAGAGTTGTCATTGGCATATTGAATCCACATCATAAAATGCAGAGATAAGTCCAATGACACGATTTTGCAATGATCGACCCATGCGGAATGGCGTTGGCGCAAAATCAACACCTTCAATTTGGCCGCCGGGTGCTGTGACACTTTGAAAGATTTCTGTGGAGACGATAAGAATTGCAGTTTTGACGGCTGGCACGCTTGCATATAATTCGGCAGCTGAACCGCCATCAAGTGTGATCGTTCCCGCTGGAATACAAGGCGTGGTGATGCGATCTGCCTCATCGACGACGGCAGTAACCTCAAAAGCATTGACGGAATGGTTACTGACGGTATATGGGCCATCTAGTCCATTACCTATTCCAGCGAGAATGACCTCCTGCCCCAAGACGAAAAAATTTGGCCTCAAGGTGTCGATGTAAATGACATCGTTTGTGATGCGTGTTGCAACGACTGCGCTTTGGTATTGAGTCAGCATTGGCAAAATTGTTGCCTCTGCACTTTCAATCATTTGATCCAAATATGCGTCAGAATAAAGAGAATCGGAAACGCCAAGGATGACGCGTAATTCATCCGCAGTGACAATATTAGGCATTTCCGATCCCTTCGTCTGCTCGGCCAGTTCGGGAGAGACCTGGCCGATGGTTAATTGGTGTGGATTAGTCCTTGTTGAACGCGTAAGCACCGGCAGCGATTTTTGTCGCTGTTGCGCCATACCCGTACATCAAAATTCCAATGCTTCCGTCTGAAATTATGTTTGTTCTCAATTCCAGGCGTTGGCTTTCATACCATGTGTAGGCATCGCGGTTGATGACATACATTGAGTCATCGCCTGTGCCTGAAAGTGCAGTATCGACCCAAAGATCAATGCCATTGACTGAACCACGCAAGCTGCGTGGTTGTGCATTTCCGGCCGCGTTCTGTGGCTGTAGTGCATTGTAAATTGGTCGGCCATCAACGTTGAATGACATGATGCGACCCCACATTGCTGGCGATACAACAATTGCATCCGCAAATTTGAATGTGTTTGAATAGACGCTGACTGCGCCTGCTGAAACCCATGCAAGAAGTTCAGCTGCGGTGATGTCTGTGCCATAACCGGTTGCTGTCTTTGTTGCACCTGCAATGATTTGTGCAGAGTTATATTCGTTTGTTGCTCTCGCATACTGCGAGCTCAAATTTGAAATCAACTCGGTGAAGAAAAGTGGATCAGACCTGTCTGCCAATTCTACGGACATAACCTGGCTACCCTTGAAGGACTTGACATCCACGTTGATGAACTCAGATTCCATAACGACTGGGGTGACTGCGTCTAGTTCATCAACCTGACTTACATCAGGAAGCTGTGTAATCTTTGGAATTTGAAATACAAGGCCTGCTGATGGCAAAGTTGAATTTGAAATTGAGTCAATAGATGCTCTTACATTGTCTGCAAGGCCATTGACCACTTCGCGAAGCTGACGTGTAGGAATAAGTCCTGGATTGTCAGTAGATGATGTAGCCGCTGCAATAAATGCACGTGATTCTTCAGAACCACGCATTGCTGCGACTTTGTGCATGAGGTATGTCTCAGGTGAGACAACTGGATTGCGTGTTGCGATGAAATTGACAGGCTTTGGTGCTGCGGCCTGAACTGATGCTGAAGCTTCTACCGTCTCGGCGGCAGTTGGCTCTGTGACGGTGTTTTCCACGACGTCTCCTTCTGTTGATGGTTGTGGTTGTGCTTCTGCATCATCGGATGATGATTCAGAATCTTCGGGTGCTGTTGTAGCTGCGACATTTGACACACGTGCTGAATCAAATGCAGGGTTATGCGTCAAAGCGACGCCAACCAAATCGGCTGAATTGACGATCATTGTTCCATCCTTTGCGTGATTGAAATCGATTGCGTTTGCTTCCACACTGAATCCGTCGCGAAGGCCATCCATAGCTTCCTGAATTGCATCAGTGCCGGCTGTGGTCTTTGAGATTTTGAATGTGGCTTCAATAGAATTTCCATCCGGTGAAAGTTCCATTGAAAGTGTTTTGCCGATTGGTCGAGCCGAATCGTGCTCCAAATTTAGCTTCACGTTTGCAGGTGTAAGCGATCCACGCTGAAACTGAACTTTTCCAGTCGATGCTGTAGCCGGTACGCCAAATTCAACGATTTTGCCTGTAATAGTACGGGCTTCCGAATCTGCCGCTGTGATTGTGAATGGGGTTGTTATTTTCATGAAATGAGCTCCTCTGATTTGCGAATTTCTTCAACGGTAAGTGCTGGATTGCCATTTGCATCAACGATTGAATTTAATACTTTGTAAATATTTGCTCGTTCCAAATCAGAGCCGCGAAGATAATCGCTGAGATCATATTCAACACGCTGTGATTGTGGTACGAAATCCGGCATCGATAATCTTTCGGAAATTGACGTCATCAGTGGAATCAACGAGAAATCCAGCAATGTCTGACGCTGTGTTGTCGCGTTGCTGTATGTCATTGATGATCCAGTCTCCGCATCGACGTAGTAAGCCGGGATGCCCAAAGCCCTGGCAAGCTCGGTGGAAACGTATGAACGGGCTTGATTGAGCTGTAATTTTTCGGGGTCGAATCCGACCGCTTCCATTGTTACATCAGCATTGAGAAATGCCGTGCTGCGATTTCGTCGAGCTGTGCCCCAGGAATCAAGAAGCTTTGTGATGCGATCCGCTGGAAGGGATGTGCCGTTGCTTTTGAGCACCATTGAGGGTACTGGCTCGCGTGCATACATCGCAGCGGCACGTTCTAATTCCGCACCTGTACGGACTGTCTTTCCAGCTCGATTCAATAGACCTTCATCGACGCCGTTAAATACTACGAGTGAACCGATGCCTGAATTTGGTACGGGTGATCCATCCACCATGTAATATTCAATTTCGGTTGCAAGTGAATTTGTTTGAATGGTGACACGAGATGGTGAAACGCGTTGCACGCTTCGAACTCGCTGCGTGTCGCTGAAAAATTCATAAACCTGCCAGTATGCGTAACCATAAAAAAGCAAATCTTCGCAAGTCCACACATAAGTCGCTGATCCTGGCACGCGTGGATCAGGTGTGCGAATGACGCGTGGTGTTGCATCTTCAATTTCCATCCCGGTGCTGCGATCAATGACTTGAAGGCCAATCGATGCAATGGATGAGCAAATAATATTTCGGCCGCGTGCGACGGTTGGCACGGACATGGCTTCTTCGCGTGTAGCTGTATTTGCGCCGCCGAAAAATGGTGTCAGTGAATCAAGTGATGTCACTGGCAATGATGCAGCAATATCTGCACCGGATGCAGGCGTCACCGATTGCACTTGACGCGTTGCAAAAATGTCACGTATTCCCATGTGAGAATTTTCGCCTACTTATAGCACTAGCCCACCATTACATCGATTTCCGTCTCCGGGCGTGTCGCAAAGTGTGTGACCAGGGCTGTGGCCACGGCAGCGCACACTGCCGACTGACTGGCACGCCTTCCAATGACCCAACCGCCATCACCTCGACGCAGTTGAACGGCTGAAAGGATTTGGGCTGTCAGCTCACTTTGATTTCGGTGCTTGAGTCTGCCTGAGTTGATTGCACCCAATAATTCATCGCAGCTTTGTGGGTAGGCCGTGTCCATGTCGAAAATCGGGATGCCTGCCGGCTGAAGCCGTGCCGCGACTGCGCCACTGGTCTTTCGGCTGTAGAGCAAATACTCCAAAGGATACTTCCGGCAATATGACGCGGCATCGTTGGCAATTGCCTTGTCATCGAGCTGACGGTCATTCTCCCAGGTATGAAGAAGCTTCACCACGAAATTTTCATCCCCTAATTTCTGTGCCCCGACCAATGCGCAATGCTTACGATCCGGTGAAATGTCCAAAGCCATCCAGGTGAGCTTCTCGGTGTCCAAATCGAAAGACTCATCGATGCAGGCTTCCCAATTCTGAGGATTGACCACGGATGAAATCGTCTGAACCCATCTGCACAATACTTCGGTCATGACGACTTCATGTGGATCGTTCAAGGTTGCCCGGATATTGTCAATGTGGATCACGTGACCCAAAGCTGGATTTGATGCAATCCAATTGTTCTCATCATGAACGTCATCTGTTGCGGCTGACCACTCAGCATAGAAAATGTCATCATCTGCACCTGCCGCAGCTGCGATGCCTCTTTCGCGAGCCAAATTCAGCACTAGGGAATGTGAGTCACCGGCATTTGTGAAGGCGTTGATGCTCGGATTCTTAGCGGCCATCAATGTGTACCGCAAACTGGCAAACGATTCAAGATCGTGCATCTCGCGAAGCTCATCCAGGTGAACGGACTCAGGCTTGCTCATTCCGCGAGCAGCTGAACCGCCGGCCTTAATCACGAACCGGCATCCGTCCAAAGTTTCGATTTCTTCCGCACCGTGTTGCCATCTGATGCGCTTGACTTGCTTAGCCAAATCATCGTTGGACTCAATCATGGCAACCAATGCCCGGAATTGCTCCAGGGATGTGACCAACCGGTGAGCCGATGCCACTTGCAGCGAATCTTTCCAGTGGAAAAGGTTCATCGCTATCAGTGCCAGCATATAGGTCGATTTTCCATTCTGCCTGGCTACGGTCGTGACCCGGAAGGGATTCGCATATCTACCATCAGGCTTGACCTTCAGAGAATGTTCAGCCAACCATTTCTGCCAAGGCATGAATCCACCTGGGATAACTTGGCCGGCGAAATCAATGAGTTCAAAGCCCCGTGAAGGTAAATCATTCAGTGGCGTGTGGATTCTTGGCGTAGTTGATCCAAATACCGTAGCTGATTCCGGTTGTAAAACCGATTGCAGCCGATTTGAGCCTGTTTCAGCTTGATGTCCACTGGTTATGACCTGTTCGAGCTTATTCATGGCTTATGCTCACGTTTTGGGGTATATAACGTTCAT
>Ga0209086_10002611_pt1 | contig 13986 bp, 17 predicted proteins | sample M_130207_XF_Meta_FD_187312 | JGI IMG/M metagenome (GOLD analysis project Ga0209086, IMG submission 187312) | Freshwater microbial communities from Lake Montjoie, Canada to study carbon cycling - M_130207_XF_MetaG (SPAdes) (version 2) | ecosystem: Environmental > Aquatic > Freshwater > Lake...
CCTGTTTCCCACAATAAATTTGGTGTAATTGACAATAACCCACCAACATGTGACATATTAAAATATGTTGTTGATGATGACGTATAACCAGGATTTAAATCATTACACATACATGTTGTTTCACCTGTTAATGTTTCGGTTACACGAGTGTAAGCGGTATAACCTGAATTTGGTCCATTTGCGTGGTGCCAATATTTGTTCTCACCTCTTGTTCCCATGTAAAAAAATATTCCAGCATTGTTAGGATAATATTCATTTAATGTTGTTTGACCTGATTGTGGAACATATTCATTAATAAATCTTGGTTTTAATGTCAGTTCAACGGTCCAACCTTTAGGATACCTTTCAGGTAAAATTTGATAATCGTAACCAAATAATTCATAAAACCCTTGATAAAAACCACCATATAATTCATTATAAATTCCAACTTCATCTGCGTTATATGAAACAATTTCATACATTGTACCTGCAGTTACACCAGAAAATCTATGATTTGGATTCCAAGTATAACCCGTAACCTGATGAAACTTTAATCTTCTATCAAATTTTAATCTATCAAATTTTTCATTATTAGGTAATAATCCATTAGTGTATGTTATGGTTTGACCTGTCATTTGAGTAACCAATCCATTGTCAGTTCCTGTCAAACCAATATCACAAATTGTTTTTGATGAAAAACAACTTAAATCTAATTGTAAATCATTATAATAATTTTCAGAAATAATTATGTTTTCAGGAACATAATCACCATACTCCAATATATAACCTTCACTTGAACCTGAACTATTAAGGTCCATTTTAACTGGTAAAACATTTCCATCATTAGAACCAATAATCAATGGTGAGAATACAACTTCTTCACTATATTCACGTTCATCATTAGATAATGAAAGGTCTTCAACCTGTTGAACAGGTTGTAAATACCATTTATTATATACATATTGGTTAATGTTCTGATAAGCCATATTAGATAAATACCTTTGACGCAGTATTTATAGTAAAAAACTAAAATGATTGAGTTTGGAAAAGAGTATTATTCAGAAAATACATATTTCTTTTTGAAAAAAAGAGAAACTAGAATTGATGTGTATTTTTCAAATGGGAATTCGTTAAATGAAGCCAGAAATTCTGACGATGTAGTTTCACTACCATTGAGTGAAGAAAAAAATATTAAATTGGTTGTTGAAAAAATTATAAAATCAAAGAAAAAATTTTCAAAAAAAGATTTAAAAAAAATAATTACAAAAATTTCACCTGAAAAGGAAGAGATTGATGAATTGATTGATTTTGATGGAACACTAAGTAATTCAAAAATACCAATTCATGACCCTACACTATCACCAACTAAAACCATGGACCAAACCGTCTTTTCAACAAGACAAGCTGGAAACCCACTTACACGTGGATATAGAGTTTATTACGGTGAAAGTCTTCAAAGAGAAGAAGATATGTCAAAAGCGTTTGGTTATGAAGAAACCAAAGATTTACCACCTGATGAAACTATTGAGGTTTTGGCTGATATGGGTGTTGAAGACCCTGAAGGTAGAGCTTTAGAATTTGGTAAAGACCCAAAATTTGATAAAAAGAAAAAAAAGGGTGCTGATATGAGAATCCTTACTTTGGAAAGAGAAAAAATGATTAAAGTTCTTGAAGATATTCTTACTAAAAAAAGTAAAGATTCTGATGTTCATTCAAAAGAATTAAAAACTTCCAAAATATTTATAAAGAATTTAAAATCCCTTAAAAAAATGGCTGAAAAAGAAGGTATATCTAATTCAGACATAATTAAATTAATGAAAGATGAATAAAGATTTGTACGGTAAAGCTTGGCAATTTCCAAAACATATGCAAGACCATATGAAAATTTGTTTTGCAAAAGTAAAAAATGCCGATTCAAATGTTGAGGGTTTTAATAGAAATAAAAGATTACAATCAACAATTAATATTGGTTATCCCGAATTAAAACGTATTAAAAATTTTTTTGATACTTACACTGGAAAACCACAAGATGCTCCGTTTATTTTAAATGGTGAAAATAAAATGAAAGATTTTGTTAATTCAATCCTTTCGGGAGCAAGACAATCACTATCAACATCTCAAACTATTAGAAATAATACTGGAATGCAAATGGATAGAGATGACCTACCAAACCCAAATGTAAATTTAAACTTATCTCAAGATACCGCAAACAAATCAAAATTAGAAAAGTATAATTTACAAGTAACTGAAAGCCTTAAAAGGATAAATAAAATAATGACTAAACTCTAAAAACTATGAATCAAATTCCAATAGATTTATCTCAAACAGAAAAAAACACATTAACAGTTGTTGCCGATGCTAGAAGACAAATAAACATCGTTAAAAATGACTACAATCAAGTTGGTAATCAATATGGTGTTACAAATCCAGACGCTTTGGCTGATGGAGATAATGCTGGTAGAGGAACCGGTGTGTTCTTAGATATCTTTAACGACAGAGCTGGTACTTCAACCGATATTTTTGAAAGAAAAAACAACATAAAAATTAATAAATTTAACGCAGATAAAATTTATCCTGATTTTTAATGAAATTAATTTCCGCAATAAAAAGTTTAATAATTGAAAGTGCTTCAATTGACGATATTAAAAAATCAATTGAACAAAAACAAGTAGTTTCAATTTATTATGATGGTGATGAACCAGGTGGTAAAGGTTTAAGAGAAATTGAACCTGTTGCTCTTGGTCGCTCTAAAGCGGGAAATTTTGTATTACGTGCTTGGGATAGAACGGGAGCTTCCCATACGGCATATAAGGGAGAGCAACCTCTTCCATCTTGGAGATTATTTAGGGTTGACAAATTAGTTAACTATAAACCTACAAGAGAAGTATTTACGGAACCTAAACCAGGGTATAACTTTAACGGTGATAGAAGTATGTCAGAAGTAATTCTAATCGCTAAATTTCCAACACAAACAATTTAATTATGAATAACGATTTAATGCAAAAATTAGTAGTTGCAAAAAAAATTATGGATAAACATAATAATGTACCAAGAGGTAATGCAAATATTTCTACACCAATGTTAGAAAATTATAATGCACCTCCATCTACTTACAATATACCACAAGAATTTTTAGGTGAATCTCAATCACCTGTAGTTAATCAAACACAAAATCAACAAATTCCTACAAGGGATAAGATTTTAAATTCAAAATTACCTAACGAAATAAAACAACTAATGATGGAACACCCAATAGAACAACCCGCAGGTTTTGGTGGACCAACATTATCTAATGAAGTTGTTGAAGCCGCCGCAAGATTAATGAAAACAGATGCTAGAGGTAATGTACAAGAATCAAACAATCAAAGACAACCGCAAGTACAATATCAACCACAAAATAATTCTGGTATTGACTATAGTTTGTTAAAATCAATTATCAGAGACACAATAACAGAAGTTTTAACAGAAAAAGGATTGGTCGCTGAAAGTTCATCTAAAACAAAAGAAGCTATTAGTTTCAGAGTTGGTCAACACGTTTTTGAAGGTTTTGTAACGAAAATTAAAAAGATGAGATAATACTTTTTTTTATGTAATAAATTTACTATATTTTAGTAAAAGTTTATTATGTCAAAAATTAAAGTATTAGTACTCCCATCAGATAGAACAGGAGTTGGTAAATTCCGTTCTATTGACCCACATACATTTTTACAAAAATTATATCCAGATGATTTTCACGTGGATATTAATTATGAACCACCATTAAATGATGACAATTTTTGGAAAGAATATCCAATAGTTCATTTTCACCGTACAATTGGTGGTAATTATGACCAATCTCAAAAACTTATTGAACATTTAAATTCATTGGGTATCATCACCATTATGGATTTAGATGATTATTGGTTACCTACTAAAGAACACCCAATTCATGATTTAGTAAAAGTTAACAAAATTCATGAAAAAATTATTGAAAATCTAAAAGTTTCAAAATACGTTACAACTACAACATCTATATTTGCAGATGAAATTAAAAAATACAATAAAAATGTTATTATTTTTCCAAACGCATTAAATCCAAAAGAACCACAATTTTGTTCTCAAAGTGAACCTTCAGATAAATTACGTTTTGGTTGGTTAGGTGGGTCTTCTCACTTACATGATTTATTGATTTTAGAAGATTTATTTCAAAGAATGGAACCATATAAAGATAAAACACAAGTTTATCTTTGTGGATTTGATATTCGTGGTAGTGTTACAGAAATAAATGCTCAAACAAAAGAACAAACAAAACGTGACATTAAACCTCACGAAACTGTTTGGTATCAGTTTGAAAATATTTTTACAGATAAATTTAAATTAATATCACCTGAATACAGAACGTTTTTAGAAAAATTTAAAGAAGAAGACGATTCTAAGTTTTCTCACGAATTTTATCGTAGAATTTGGACAAGACCTGTAAATGTTTACGCTAAAAATTACAATAAATTTGATGTGTCATTAGCACCATTAAAAAACCACATTTTTAATAGAGTTAAATCACAACTTAAGGTTATTGAAGCTGGCTTCCACAAAAAATGTTTAATAGCCAGTAATTTAGGTCCTTACACAATTGACTTGAAACATTCATTAAATCAAGGTAACTTTGTAGACGGTAATTCATTATTAGTTGATGAAACAAGAAATCATAGTGATTGGTTTAAATTTTCAAAAAAACTAATTGAAAATCCAAATTGGGCTATGGAAATGGGTGAAAGATTGCACGAACACGTAATGAAACACTATGATTTAAATGTTGTCACAAAAGAAAGAGCTGAATTTTATAAATCAATAATATGATACAACCATCCGTAACTAAAATTTTATTTTTTGACATTGAAACTGTCGGAATAACTAAAGATTTTCCTCAACTTGAAGAAAAATATCCCGCATTAACCAAACAATTTCACAATTATTTTGATTGGTTTTTAAAAAGATTTCCTGAAGACCAAGGATTAACACCTGCTGAAGTTTATGTAAATAGAGCGGCATTGGTTCCTGAGTTTTCAAAAATTGTATGTGCAAGTTTTGCGTTTGTTGGTCCTGATGGAAAAACACACTCACAAACTTTCTCGGGTGATAACGAAAAAGAAGTTTTATTAGGTATTAACGCTCTTTTAACTAAAGTTTATAAATTAGATTTTTGGTTATGTGGACATAATATTAAAAACTTTGATATACCAGTATTGAGTAAACGTATGGTAATTAATGGGATTAAACCATCACCATTATTACCATCATATGATACAAAACCTTGGGAAATTAAAGCAATTGATACTATGGATGTGTGGAAAATGGGAAATAATTTTGCATTATCATCATTAGAACTTATGTGTGCCGCCATGGGTGTTAAATCACCAAAAGAAGGTGAAGTTACTGGTAATCGTGTACATGAATCCTATTATGATTTTAATCAACTTGATTTGATAATTGAGTATTGTGAAAGAGATGTGATGGTATTAATTGATATTATAAAAAAATTAAAAGAATTACAATAATATGAATGAAGATGAAGAAATGGATTTGTTAAGAGACGAACTTAAACAAATCATTAGACAATTTGAAAATGAAATGTCTGGTGTTCAAGACGAAGACGACCTTGAAGAAATTAATGGTGTTAATCTTAAAGAATTAGAAAAAGTTTTTGAACAAAAACAACCTAAATTAGAATTAAAATTTATTAAATGTCATGTTGATGCGGTTATTCCACAATATGCATACCCTTCTGATTCAGGTTTTGATTTACACTCAACTGAAAGTATTGGTATATCACCATTATCACGAATGATTGTTGGTACAGGTTTAAAATTTAATATTAAAGATGGTTATGAAATGCAAATTAGACCAAAAAGTGGTTTAGCGGCTAAACAAGGACTAACAGTATTAAACACACCTGGCACAATTGATTCAGGATATGACGGAGAAGTTAAAGTTATATTATACAATTCAACACAAAATACTCTTTACATAGAAAAAGGTCAAAAAATTGCACAAGCTTGTATTTGTCCTGTTGTAAACGGTAGATGGATTGAATTAAATGAAGTTACTGAAATAAGTGGTAAAGACAGAGGTGATAATGGATTTGGCTCAACAGGAATATGATTACAATTGGATTTAGTACAAGAAAAATAGATGAAAATTATATTACACAATTAGAAAAAAGTTGTGGTAGTAAAAATGTTCAAATAATACCTATTGAAAATAATGGAGAATATTCATTATCTGAGGTTTATAATAAAATATTAAAACAATCTGAACACGATATTGTTGTTCTTTGTCATGATGATTTAAAATTTGAAACTAGTGGATGGCTTTATAAAATAAAAAATCACTTTGATAAGAATCCTGAGTATGGTATTGTTGGTTTGGCTGGTTCCAAATACATGCCAAAGTCAGGTATGTGGTGGGAAATACAAACAACAATGTATGGTATTGTAAATCATGAACATGAAGGAAAAAAATGGGAATCAAAATACTCAAAAGAAATTGGTAGTAAAATTGAACCTACAGTAATGGTTGATGGTTTATTTTTTGCTTTACACAAACAAAGAATTAAAAAGAATTTTGATGAAACAGTAAAAGGTTTCCATTTTTATGATGTAACGTTTTCAATTCAAAATTATCTTGAAGGTGTTAAGATTGGTATTTGTACCGATATTAGAGTTACTCACTTATCTATTGGTCAAACTAATGAAAAATGGGAAGAAAATAGAGTTGAATTTGCGAAAAAATTTGAGGATAACTTACCTTTGAATATTACAATTCCTGATAAAACACTTAGTACATTTATTTTTGTTCATGACCAAGACTTGGTTGAATTGTTTGAGGAAAATAGTAAATTTAAAGGATTTGATAATTACAAATACGTATTTGTTGGTAATAGACCTTGTGATAAAATTGAAAATTTACCAAACGTAATCATATCTCGTAACTATGATGGTCATTTAGAGGATTATCCAAAACTAACATCATTTACTGGTTGGTATACATTATGGAAACATAAATTAATTGATACTGAATATGTAAATCTATTTGAATATGATGTAAATTATGTTCCTGATTTATTACCCCAAATTTCAAAGATGTTGTATGATAAACAAGACATGATTGGTTATATTCCATTCCCCGCACCTCACCCAATGTTTGTACAACACCCACCATTTATTGATACTTTATTTAAGGCAATACGAAAAACATATCATGTTGACATTCAACGAATATTAATGACGGCAATCAATGAAATTAAAATGACCCATTGGTCGTCAACATCAAATACAACATTTAGAAAAAGTGTATTTGACCAATATATGAATTGGATGTTACCAATGATTGACGAAATCAAAGTTGACCCAAATGCGGGACACTTACATGAAAGGTCTATTACAATTTTTGCATCTATGAAAAGCAAAAAATTGATTCTTACAAGTGGGTTTTTAAAACATTACCAAATGGATTCTCATAAAACACAAGGACATTATGTAGATGAAAAAAATACCATAAATCAACTTATTGAAAATAAAGTACAGTAATGAATTATGTGAGTTTTAGTTTATGGGGTAACCAACCAATTTATAATGTTGGTACTATTAGAAACGCTGAACTTATGAAAACAATTTACCCTGATTGGAAAATGATTGTTTATTATGACAACACAGTCCCAACCGAAACAATTGAAAAATTAAAAGAGTTGGGTGTCGTTGTTAAAGATATGACAGGTACCGACATTTATGGTATGTTTTGGAGATTTTTTGCTCATGATGAATCTGATTGTCAGTACGCTGTATTCAGAGATGCTGATGCCAGGGTAACCGAAAGAGAAAAACTTGCGGTTGACGAGTGGATTAACAGTGGAAAATCACTCCATGTAATGAGAGACCATCCAGCACACAGGATTCCTTATGGAAATTCAGGATTAGGTATCTTAGGTGGTATGTGGGGTATTAAATCGGGTATTATTCCACTCATAGATTTAATCAAACGATTCCCAAAATCAAAAGAACTTCAATATGGTAATGACCAAACGTTCTTAAAAACAATATATTCAATATTTCAAGATGACAGATGTACACACGATGAATTCTTTGAAAATAAACCTTTTCCCATTAAAAGAAACCCTGGTGAGTTTATTGGAAGTCGTATTGACCATAATAATATGCCAGTTGGAACCGACCACTTGGCAGTATTATGAAAAAAATATTATATGTAATTCTTCACACTTGTACAAGACCAGAAAGATATGATGGTGTTGTTAATAGTTGGGGTAAAGACGTAGATTATGTATTCTACGCAGATTGTGACAACAAAGAAAAAAATATCATTAAAGCTTCTAATGACTCAACGTATAGTTCAAACGAACCAAAACATGTTAACATTATAAAATATTTGATTGAAAATAATTACCAATATGAATGGTTCTTTTTTTGTGATGATGATACATTTGTTAACACTAAAAATTTAGAAAAAAATCTAGACTTATTTGATAAAAACAAAATACATGGTTACGTACTTAAAGGGACTTGGCCATCAGATAAGTCATTAATTTATTGTTCTGGTGGTGGGGGATATTTAATACACAAAACACTTTTATCTAAAATATCTAAAACAATTAAAACAACTGATTCAGGTTATTCAGATGTTAGTTTAGGTATTTGTGCAAAATCATTAGGTATTGAATTTAACCATAATGAAAATTTTAAACCTTGTAACCATGAATATTTTAAAGTAGAAAAAACTTTAATAAAAGATATTTTTACATTTCATTATGTAGACCCTGAATTAATGGGTGAACTATATGAAATATTAGATTTAAACTAAATTATGAATATTGGTATAATTGGTTTAGGGAATTTTGGTTACAACTTATCTGTATATTTTTCTAATTTTGGACACACCATATCCGTATCGGATAAAAACGAAACTAAGTTAGAAACAATTGGTTTTTCGTCATATTTGGACAACGTTGAAGTTATACGTAATTCAGATATTATTTTTTGTTGTGTGGACACTCATATCCTCCCATCAAATTTTTTGGACATTAAAAATGTGATGGATGTTGTGGAAGATTTTGGAATTGCATTTGAAAATGAAATTCCATTATATAATAAAATATTTGTTATCTGTTCAACTTTAAATCCTGGTGATACAAAACAAGTATCAGAAATTTTAAACCCAATGAATTTAAATGTTTCTTATGTACCTTTAATTGTTAATTCTAATAATGTTTTATTATCATTAGAATCTTTAGATACACTTGTTGTTGGAAATCTTGATTCTCACGTTTCAGGTAAAATTTCAAATCTATTTCAAAACAAAAATTTGAAAGTCATAACAATGACTAGTAGGTCCGCAGAAATTTATAAATTGGCATACAGTTCATTCATTCATTACAAAATAAATTTTGCAAATTTTTTAGGTGAATTAATGATTAATTTTGGTTCATCAGATGAAACTAAATTATTACTAAAAAGTTTAGGTTATGATAAATCAATATCTGATGGAAATTTTGATTTTGGTTTTGGTGTTGGGGGTCCTTGGATTCCAACTGAAAATAGAGTATTTGGTCAAGTATGTAATGGAAATAGATTAAACTACATCTTACCGTTCGTAAACGATGATTTTAATAAGAGTCATCAAACATATCTAAAAGAACATTTTACATCATTAAACACCGATAAAACCCAACCATTTATCGTTGAGGGTATTGGTTACAAGGACAATTCAGGAAATATTATGGAATCTTCTAAATTATCTTTGGTTTATGATTTATTAAAAGATGGGTATGAAGTGTTTATTGTAGAAACTGAAGAGTTCATTAGAAATGTAAAAGTTGTTAAAGATTTAGTATCAGATTTTGGAGATAAAATAAAATTTTACAAAAAAGGAACGACGCCCAAAGGAGTATACATTAATTTTTAATGTTTCTTTTATTACTAAATTTCATAGATTATAAATAATGGAAAGAAAACCAAGAAAAAAACCCCTCATATCGGGTAAAATTACAACGGCTAGCGGAGAAACAAAAACTCCAGCCAGAACAAAAAAAGATATTATCAACACTGTTATTCCAAGACCAACAAAAGAAAAATTTTTAACAGAAAATCAAAGGACTTATTATGAAAATTTGACAAAAAATCAAATTACAATATGTTCAGGTCCTGCTGGTGTTGGTAAATCATATATTGCCATGAAAGCGGCTGTTGATTTATTGAGAGACACAAACAATTCGTATGAAAAAATAATGATTGTTAGACCTGCTGTTGAATCTGAAGAAAAACTTGGTTCATTACCAGGAACTTTAGAAGAAAAATTGGACCCATATATTAGTCCATCTTATTATTTGTTAAACAAACTTATCGGTAAAGAAAATAGGGAGAAATTAATTGAATTAGAATTGATTGAAGTTCAAGCTTTAGCATTTATTAGGGGTTGGAATATTGATAACACAATTTTAATTTTTGAAGAGGCTCAAAACAGTACACCAAATCAAATGAAATTATTATTAACACGTATTGGTTTTAATAGTAAGTTTTTTATCTCAGGTGATTTAGAACAAACTGATAGATACAAAGATAAAACCCAAACAGGATTATGGGATGCTATTAAGAAATTTAAAGATATGGATGATATTGGTATTTTTGAATTTGATGAAAATGACATTGTAAGAAACCCACTAATTACCAAAATATTAAAAAAATACGCAGAATGAGACTCGCAATTGATATTGATGGTGTATTAAGGGATACATTTTTAAAAATAGAACAATTATATCAAAAATATTTTATTGATGAATTAGAAATTGTTGATGATGAGTTTGTTTATGAAATAAAAACACCATATGACACATCTGATTATCAAAATCATTTTATGTTTAAAAATGAAGAAGAATATATTTCATTTCTTTATGAAGAATTTGCAATGCAGATTTTTGGTCACTCACCGTCATCAGAAATGTCCACATTTCAGATTTTAAATGAAACATACAACAAATATAAAGATAAAGTTGATTTTGTTTTAATTTCTAAACAAGTTGGTAAAACAAAACCGGCAACATTGTTTTTTGTTTCAAAATTTGGATGTGAAATTGATAAAGTTGTTTTTTATAATAATCTTAATAAAGATAAAATTTGGGATGAATTTGATGTTTTATTAACAGCAAATCCTGATTTATTAAAAGAAGATAAAAATAAAACTACAATTAAATTTGAAACAACATATAATTTAACTAATAATAACGAATTAGTTATAACTTCAATAAAAGAATTGGAGGATAAAATAGAAAACTTACTTAAATAAAATGTTAGAATTACTAGGAGAAAACTACTACCTCAATCTAGAAAGGATTGATAATTTTGTAAATGTACCATCTTCGGGAGACACCGAAGAAACTGATAAAATTGCATTTGTAAAATATGAAATGATAAAAATAATGACTGATGTTATTATGAGTGAGACAGAAGATATTGATGAAAAATTGGGAAACAAAGCGTCATCACAACTTACAATCCCTTTTAAATTATCATGGAATACAATGTTATTTAATAAATTTATTGAAAAAATATAATTAGACTATGGAAAATGAAATGATAGAAAAAATCAAAGGTTCAATTGCAAATATTGAATCTAAATCAAACAGAATTTATTTCTTTGTTCAAGATACACGTGGAAACGCGAAAGCCTCAATTAAGTATATGTACGACATGGCTTTAACATTGAAGAACGAAGGATATAATGTTATTATGTTGTACGAGAAAAAAGAATATACACCAGTATCTTCTTGGTTAAATTCCGACTATGATGTTATTGAACATCAAATATTGGAAGGAACTAATTTAGCAATTTCACCTGAAGATACTTTAGTAATTCCTGAAATTTTTGGATTTATTATGGAACAGGTTAAAAACTTACCATGTGGTAAAATTGTTTTAAGTCAGGCCTATGACCATATTTATGAAACAATTTCACCTGGAGCAAGTTGGTTCCAATATGGATTTCATAAATGTATTACAACATCTGACATACAAAAAACTTACATAACAAATAATATGAAAAATGTATCAATTGACGTGATTACACCTGTTATTAGTGATGTTTTTGTTGAACCGGTGTTCCCACCTAAAACAATGATTGCTATGGTGTCAAGAGAACAAAGAGACGGTGTTAATATTATTAAGGAATTCTACAACAAATACCCACAGTATAGATTTTTTACGTTTAAAGATTTAAGAGGTTTATCACATGAAGAATTTGCAAACGGTTTAAAAGATTGTTTTATGTCAGTATGGATTGACCCAACTTCTTCATTTGGAACATTCCCACTAGAATCAATGAAAATGGGAATACCTGTTGTCGGTAAAGTACCAAATATGGTACCTGAATGGATGAAAGAAGACAATGGTGTTTGGATTGAAAACCATTTACAATTTACTGATGTTATTGCTGATATGGTTCAAACTTGGTTGGAAGATAATGTGAAACCTGAATTATACACAAACTCAAAAGAAACTGCATCAAGATATTCTGATATGGAAAAATTCAAATCTGAAGTTGTTTTTCTTTTTTCAGATTTTATAAATAAACGTAAAGAAGCTTTTGAAGCTCAAATATTAGAACAATAATCGTTATGGAAGAAAAATTAAATTTATCCGTTATATTACCAATTAAATCCGCTGTAGTTAAAGATTTTGACGAATTTTTTGACAAAGCGATTAAATCATTAAAAATCCAACAAATTGGTTTTAATGAATTAATAATTGTTCATACACAAGAAGAACAATTAGTTTCTAAATTAAAAGCGTATGATTTTGAATCATTAAACGTTAAATTAATTGAACATACTAAAGAACCAAATTATCAATCTCAAATTAATTTAGGTATTGAATCGGCATCTAGTGAATGGGTTTCGTTCTTTGAATTTGATGATGAGTATTCTAACATTTGGTTTAAGAATGTTAAAAAATATTCTGAACTATACTCAGATGTTGAAGCGTTTTTACCAATTGTTGTTGATGTAGACCATAAAGATGTGTTTGCAGGATTTACAAATGAAGCTACGTTTGCTGCAAATTTCACACAAGAAATGGGATATTTGAACAATGAAACTCTTTTAGATTATCAAAATTTCCAAACCGCAGGTATGGTTGTTAAAAAATCAGTTTTAGAAGATTTTGGTGGGTTTAAATCATCAATGAAATTAACTTTTGTATATGAGTTCTTATTAAGAATTACATATAATTCAGTTAGAATCATGACTATTCCTAAAATTGGATACAAACATATGAGTATGAGAGAAGGTTCAATTTTTTGGAGTTACAAAAATGGTGAAAGTACAATTACCAATGAAGAAGTTAAATTTTGGATTTCAACCGCAAAAAAAGAATATTTCTTTTCAAACGATAGAGATATAAAGTATGAAGTTCAAAGCGTTTAATGTTTTCATCAGAAACATTAAATATATCGGCCGCAAAAAAACGTGGTCGTAAAACAACCAACACAAACTATTTTGATGTTGTGGAAGAAAATGCTGTAAGGTTATATCTATCCGCAACTACTTTTGAAGAAAAAAATCAAATATATAACGAGTATCTGCGTGGTCCATTAGATAAAATGATTTCATCTATTATCCGCAGATACAAGTTGTATCGTAAAGATATGAATTTTATTGAAATTCATACGGATACTCATTCTTTTTTAATGACAAAAGTTGATAAGTTTAAACCGGCAAAAGAAAAAAAAGCTTATTCTTATTTTGGTACAATTTGTAAAAATTATTTAATGGGTCAAATCATTAAAGACCAAAAAGACACAAATAGAAAAATTTCGTATGAAGATATTTCAACCAATTTAGAAAATAGACCTGACATGGTTTACTATATTGAGAATGAACAAACCGAAGCTGATGAGGTAATTCAAGAATTTTTAGACGAATTAAAAAGATATTTAGAAAAAGAACTTTTAACCGACAACGAAAGAAAA
>Ga0209086_10002614_pt1 | contig 13983 bp, 14 predicted proteins | sample M_130207_XF_Meta_FD_187312 | JGI IMG/M metagenome (GOLD analysis project Ga0209086, IMG submission 187312) | Freshwater microbial communities from Lake Montjoie, Canada to study carbon cycling - M_130207_XF_MetaG (SPAdes) (version 2) | ecosystem: Environmental > Aquatic > Freshwater > Lake...
GACCTCGATCAGTTCGTCGCCGGTCTGGTCGAGGTTCTTCTCGCGCTGCAGGAGCCCCGAGCAATCGTGGTCGACGTGTTCCGACATTGTGCGCACGGTGCGCGGATTGGCCGTCAGCTTGACGACCGGCAGGATCGGGTTGCCGATCACGTTGCCCTGCCCGGTCGGGAAGAGATGCACGACATAGCCGGATGCGGCGCACAGCGTCACCATTTCGGCCGCTGCCGACGACGAATCCATGAACCACAGGCCCGGCTTGGTCGGCGTCTCGGCCTTGTCGAGCACGCCGATCACCTTGCACTTCTTGCCGATCTTCTGAATGTTGCCGAGCGCTTTTTCCTCGATGGTGGTGAGCCCGCCCGCGATATTGCCTTTGGTCGGCTGCGAATCGGACAAGTCGCTGGTTTTGTGGCGCTCCACTACTTCCTGATAGCGGTCGAACATCGCCATGAACTGCTTGCGCACTTCGGGCGTTGCGCAGCGTTCGGCGACGATCTTTTCCCCGCCGGTGATTTCGGTGGTTTCGCCGAAGCACATGGTGACGCCCAATGGTTCCATCTTGTCGAACGCGTTGCCGACCGTCGGATTGGCGCCGCAGCCGGAAGTCGTGTCCGACTCGCCGCATTTCGTCGATACCCACAGGTCGCTGATCGGGCATTCGACACGCTGCAGTTCAGAAGCCCATTGCACGTATTCCTTGGCCACTTTGGATGCGCGCAGGATGGTGTCGTGATCGCCGTGCAACTCGATGCCGAATCCGGTGACCGGCTTGCCGGTCTTGGCGATGCCATCAACCACTTTCTTGGCCCAGCCTTCTTCGATGCAGATGACCACCACCGCGGCAACGTTCGGGTTGGAGCCCGCGCCGATCAGCGTGCGGAAATGGAGATCCAGGTCGGCGCCGAATTGCAGCCGGCCGTACGGGTGCGGGATCGCGATGGCGCCCTTGATGTTGTTGGCAACGGCCTCCGCTGCGGCGTTCGACAGATCGTCGACCGGCAGGATGATGACGTGATTGCGCACGCCGACGCGGCCGTTTTCGCGGCGATAGCCCTGGAAAGTGGTTGTGCTTGAAATCATGCTCGCTCCTCTGCGCCTACCAGCGCTTGGTCTTGATGTTGTGAACGTGGGCGTGCGCGCCCGTCTTGATGTCGGCGATGGCCTTGCCGATGTCGTGCCCGTACTTGATGATGGTGTCGCCGTTCTTGATGTCTTTCAGGGCGAGCTTGTGGCCGATCGGAATGTCCTGCTGCGCCTTGAGCGAGATGGTGCGGTCTTCGTCCATGATCCAGCCGGTGCAGTCCTGGCCGGCTTTCACGCCTTCGACCACGACCACTGCGACGGTGTCCTTGGGATCGTGCAATACAAAGTGAATCATAGGTACTCCTCAAACTCGGAAAAAAATGAAAGCGCCCTTGGTCTACGGCCATTATGGTTTTTATCGGCCGCCACAGATAGTAGCCGCCGCGTTAAATATGAGTCAACTATATGACCTATATGACGTCCAGACTGCCGGTGCTATGATTCCTGACGAACTATTCGCGGCGAATCGAACATGGTCCCCACCCCGGCAGGCAGCAGCCTGAACTCCCACCCCCTCTACAAAGAGGTCAAGAACCGCATCACACGCAGCCTGATTGCCGGCGAGTGGAAGCCGGGCGCCGCCATCCCGAGCGAAGGGCGGCTGGCCGCGCACTTCGGCGTTTCGGTGGGCACCATCCGCAAAGCCATCGACGAACTGGTGGCCGAGAAAATCGTCGTCCGCCAGCAGGGTCGCGGCACCTTCGTCACCACGCACAGCGAAGACCGCCAGTTCTACTATTTCTTTCACATGGTCGGCAAGGACGGCGGCAAGGAACCGCCCGACCACGAACTGCTGTCGCTGCAAACCGCCAAAGCCGACCATGCGACCGCGCTGCAACTCGGCATTGAACGCGGCGAACGCGTGCACCGCATCCAGAACGTGCTGAAACTCAACAGCGTGCCGGTCATATTCGACGAACTGCTCATTGCAGCAGCGCGCTTTGCCGATTTGAGCGCGGAAAAATTCGGCGCTCGCGACGGCACCATTTACGGTTTCTACCAGTCGCGCTACGGTATCAACGTGGTGCGCATCAGCGAACGGCTGTCGGCCGCGCTGCCGGACGCACGCGTTGCGCGCCTGCTCGGCGTGAAACAAGCAAGCCCGGTGCTGGTCATCAAGCGCGTCGCTTATACGTACCACGATCAACCCGTCGAACTGCGCACGAGCTGGGTCAACACGGCGCGTCATGAGTACTTAAGCGACCTGTGGAAAGCGGAGTCCGGTCGGGCATGAGCGCTAAAACTCCGCTGCTATCTGTTTTTATACCGCTATACAATGGCGAAAAATACGTGCGCGAAGCCATCGAATCGGTGCTCGACAACGGTTTCGCCGACCTCGAAGTGATCGTCGTCGACGACGGCTCGAACGACGGCACCGTGCAGGTCGTCGAAGCGATCAGGCATCCGGCGCTGCGGCTCTACCGCAATGCGGCCAACCTCGGCGTCGTCACCACGCGCGACCGCAGCGTGTCCCTGCTGAACGGCCGCTACATGGCATTGCTCGACCAGGACGACATCGCCGTGGCGGGCCGCTTTGAACAACAGGTCGCCCGGCTCGAAGCGGCGGACGGCCCCGACATCATTGGCGGCGCGGTCGAATTCTTCGGCGACGAAGAGGGGCAATATTTTTTGCCGTCCGGCGACGCAAAAATCAAGGCTGCACTGCTGTTCTTCGTCTGCCCGCTCGCCAATCCGACCATCTGCATGAAGCTCGCCCCGCTGCGCGAAGGGCGCATCCGCTATACGACCGACATCGGGGTGGCCGCCGACTACGCGATGTGGGTGGATGCGATGCGCGTGGGCATGCGTTTTGAAAATCTGCCGGTCGTGCTCACGCGTTATCGCCGGCACGGCGACGCCATGACCAGCAAGCTGTCCGTCGAGTGCGCGGCCTCGGGCCGCCGGGTGCGGCAGAAAGTCGTCGACATGTTCTTCCCTGCCATGTCCGCTGGCGAGCGCGCAGCGCTGCTCGATGCGCTCTCAACCAATCTGAGCGGCGGTCCGCGCTGGCTGGACGGCGTTTACGCGGTGTCGCACGCGGCCATGCTGGCGAAAGACATTGCCGGCATCGATACGGCGTGGCTGATCAAAGCGCTGGAGAACATGGTGGTCAGCATGATCGAACGCGCGCTGAAACTCGGCAACGCCGACAACGAAACGCTGGAAATGATGATCGAAACCAGCGCGCACTTCGAACGCTGGCGCGCCGCCAACGCAGGCGCGCTCGATGCGCGCATCATGGCTCTGATCAAGTAGTCAGAGCTTCTGCATTTCGCGGCGTATCACTTCCAGCTTTTCCGCGTCTTTCACGTTTTTGCGCAGCCAGTCGAATTGCGCGCGCGCGTCGTCTTTGAGGCCCGCGCGTCCAAGGTTGGCGGCGGCGGCGATGCGCGCATTGACGGCGAAGGGGTCGGGGGAGCGCGCATCCAGCAGCAATGCGGCTTCCATGAAGTAATCCGCGGCATTCTGAAAATCGTTGAAGGTCTCCGCGATGCGCGCGAGCGCGAACAGGATTTCGCGCCGTTCGCGCGGCGCCGCCAGCGGCAGCAGCGCGCGATACAGCTCGTCGGCCGACTTGAAAAAACCGGTGTCCTGCAGCTCCTGCACCATCGGCACCGCGCGCTGCACGACGTCGGCCGGCAGCGTTTTCTTGCCCGCCAGCAGCGCGCGCAACACATCGCCCCCCGGCTCCGCGATGCCGGCTCGCACCAGCACCGGCGCCAGGCGTATGCGCCACTCGTCGGGCTCCAGCGTCGCCGGCGTGGCAAGGCCATGCCAGTAACGCGCCGCCGCCGCGGCCTGGTTGTTGTCGGCGGCCATGCCGCCCAGCAGAAAGCGCGCCTGCGGGTCGATCAGCGTCACTGGAAACCGCGTCGCATCGTCAAAGAGCCGGATCGCGGTCAATGCCAGCTTGGCGCTCTGCAGCGAGAACGCCAATTGCAGCTGTGCGTCCTGGCGCGTAGCGCGCACCTTGCTTTGCTGGGCGAGATACGCGAACAGCACGCGTCCGGCGAGCGGGCTGGTGGCGCTGCGGCGTGCCGCGAAATCTGCCCATCCTGCGTCCTCGCCGACCAGCAACTGGTTCTGGTTGGCGACCTCCTGCGCGGCCGCGGCATACGATTTCCAGAGCTCGGCGGCGATGGCCGTCAGGCGCTCTGCCGGCTTGTCGCCGGCGACTTGCAGCAGGTTCTCCAGGGCCTCGACGTGCAGCATGGAATTTTTTTGCAGCGAGGCGGCGTGCTGCAACACTATCCAGTAGGCGACGTTGTTGCTTTTGGCGAGCGCCGCGCGCGCCTGCGCAATCGCGGCGTCCGGCGCTATCAGGTTGGTCTTGATCCGCATCAGGAGCTTGAGCGGGCTCGCCTCGTCGAGCTGCGAAAACCAGTTGACCGCCTCCCTGTCCATCCCTGCCGCAAGCAAGGCATCGACAAAACGCGCCGCGGTGTCGCGGTCGACCGGCTTGTAGTCCTGTTGATAGCGCAGCATCAGCGTATAGGCGTCCTGCGGCTGGTCTTCGGCTAGATAGGTTTCGATCACCAGCAGGCGCGCCTGGCGCATCTCTTCCGCGGCGAGGTCCTGGCGCCACATCAGGCGCGCCAGAAAATCGCGTGCGATCGCGCCTTGTCCATTCGCGAGTGCCGCGCGCGCGCCCTGCAGCAGACAGGCCCGCACCACCTTGTCGGGTGCGCCCGGCGGCAGCGCAACAACCCGCTTCGTGAGTTCCTGGTGACGGGACAGGCGCGACAGCAGCACACAGCGCAACTGCTCCCAGTCGGCCCAGCGCGGCGCGTTCATGGCGGCGGGCTGCATCTGCTCTACGCGCGCGAGCGCCAGCTGCGGCGCGTTTTGGTCGGCATAGCGCTGCGTGATTTCGAACGCATCGGGCACGCCCTGGGCGCGGGCGCCGAATGCCATGAGCATGGCCAGCAGAATGATGGTGCGCATGCGCCTATTGTAGGGGCACGGGTCGCACAAGCTCAATTAACCCACAATAAAAAAGGCGGCTTGCGCCGCCTTTCTTTGCAACCCGTCCGCGCCAGCTTAAGACTTGGCTTCGGCCTGGGGTGCCGGTGCTGCGGTTTCGACCGGCGGCAATACGTCCTCGGCGCGGATGTCGAGGCGCTCCTTGATGCGCGCGGCCTTGCCCGACAGCTTGCGCAGGTAATAGAGCTTGGCGCGGCTGACGTCGCCTTTGCGCTTGACCTCGATCGACGCGATCAGCGGCGAGTACAGCTGGAAAGTACGCTCGACGCCCTCGCCCGACGAAATCTTGCGCACGATGAATGCCGAATTGAGCCCGCGGCTCTTCCTGGCAATCACCACGCCTTCGTAGGCCTGCACGCGCTTGCGGTCGCCTTCGACCACGTTGACGTTCACCACCACGGTGTCGCCGGATTTGAACTCCGGGATTTTCTTGCCGAGACGGGCGATTTCTTCGCTTTCAAGTTTCTGTATTAGGTCCATCGTCATGCTCCATTCAATTCCTGCGTGCTCATTTCCCGTTTAAATTCTTCGAGCAAACTGCGCTCGTCATCCGACAGCACCCGCTTCACCAGCAAATCCGGCCTGCGCTGCCACGTTCTGCCCAACGCCTGCTTCAACCGCCAGCGGCTGATGTCGGCATGATTGCCCGACAACAACACCGGCGGCACCTTCTGTCCCTCGCACACCTCGGGCCGCGTGTAATGCGGGCAATCGAGCAGCCCGTTTACAAACGAGTCCTGGTGCGCCGATTCGGCATCGCCCAGCACACCCGGCAACTGGCGCACGATGCAATCGATCAACACCATCGCCGCCAGCTCGCCGCCCGACAACACGTAATCGCCGATCGATATTTCGTCGTCGATCCCGTTCGCGCCGCGTGCAATTGCACGCTCATCCACGCCTTCGTAACGCCCTGCCAGCAACACCAAACCCTGCTGCCCTGCCAGTTCCATCACCAGCTGGTGATTCAGCAAACGCCCCTGCGGCGTCAGGTGAACCACGCGCGGCTTCTGCACGCCTGCGCTTTTCTGCCGCTGCCGCGCCGCTGCCAGTGCGCGCCCCACGGGTTCGGCCATCATCACCATCCCGGGCCCGCCCCCGTACGGCCGGTCATCGACCGTGCGATACGCGTTCTGCGCAAAATCGCGCGGATTCCACGCCACCAGCTGATAAATTCCTTTTTCCCGCGCGCGGCCTATCACGCCCGCTTCGGCGACCGCATCGAACATCGCCGGGAAAATCGTCACCACGTCAAACTGAAGCATCAGTAATCCCTGCCCCAGTCCACAGCGATTACACCCGCTGCCACATCCACTGCCTTGATCGCATCGGCGATAAACGGTATCAGTATTTCGCGCGCTTCTTGTAGCTTGCTACCGTCTTCGCGCTCGTCACCTTGAGCGCGCTTGCTGCCACTATCCGCGGTCACTACCAGCACATCGTTCGCGCCGGTCTCGATGATGCGGGCGACGCGCCCCAACTCTTCCTGCTGCGTGTTCACTACTCGCAGACCGATCAGATCGGCCCAGTAATACTCACCGCTCCCGGCGCCCGGCAACTGCTCGCGCGGCACGCCGATTTCGAAACCTTTCAGCGCCGCCGCAGCCTCGCGATCTTCGATGCCCGCCAACTGCGCCACCAGCGTATTGCCCTGCACCTTGGCGACGGCGACCTTCATCTCGCGCCATTCGCCTTCGCGCCGCAACCACCACACCGGGTACTCGCACAGATTGCCCGGTTGCGCGGTGAGCGCGTGCACCTTGAACCAGCCCTTGACTCCGAACGGGGCGGTCACCCGCCCCATCACTACCATGCGCTCAGGCCGCGGGCTTTGCGCCAAACTGTTTGACGAGGCGTGCCGCCGTGTCGCTGATTTGCGCACCCTTGCTCTGCCAGTAAGTCAGCCGCTCGGCCTGATAGCGGAATGTTTCCTGGCCTTCCGGCGCTTTGGGATTGTAAAAACCGATGCGCTCTATGAAGCGGCCATCGCGCGCGCGCTTCGAATCAGCAACCACCAGATTAAAAAACGGACGCTTTTTGGCGCCGCCTCGTGCCAGTCTGATCACTACCATGGGAAATCCGACCCTGAAAATGCGGAAAGGGCGTGATTTTACGCTAGTTTTTGACTTTAACGCAAGGGAAGTAGCGGTTGCGGCAACCCGCGATTGCGCCGTGCCGGGCAATCCGGCTCAAAAACGTAACTTACTGATCTAAAATAAAACGATAGCGGATGTCCGTTAAGACATCCGACCGGCGCGTTCAGCGCATGCCGCCGGGCAGCATCCCCTTCATGGAACGCATCATCTTGGCCATGCCGCCTTTGGCCATCATCTTCATCATTTTCTGCGTCTGCTCGAACTGCGCGAGCAGGCGGTTGACCTCCTGCACGCTGACGCCGGCGCCGGCCGCGATGCGGCGCTTGCGCGAGGCCTTGAGCAGCTCGGGTTTCGCGCGTTCCTGCGGCGTCATCGAATTAATGATGCCTTCGATGCGGCGGACCTGGCGGTCGTCCATCTGCGCCTTGCCCGCCGCCTGCGCGAGCTGCCCCGGCAATTTGTCGAGCATGGCGGTGACGCCGCCCATTTTTTTCATCTGGCCGATCTGCTGCTTGAAGTCTTCGAGATCGAAGCCCTTGCCCGACTTCAGTTTCTTGGCGAATTTCTCCGCTTCATCGCGGTCGACCGTACGCTGCGCGTCTTCTATCAGCGACAGCACGTCGCCCATGCCAAGTATGCGCGACGCCATGCGGTCGGGATGAAAGACTTCGAAGCCGGTCAACTTTTCGCCGACGCCGGCAAACTTGATCGGCTTGCCGGTCACCTGCCGCACCGACAGTGCCGCGCCGCCGCGTGCATCGCCATCGAGCTTGGTCAGCACGACGCCGGTCAGCGGCAGCGCGTCAGCGAAAGCCTTGGCAACGTTGACCGCGTCCTGGCCCTGCATCGAATCGACGACAAACAGGGTTTCAATCGGGTTCAACGCGGCGTGCAGCCCGCGGATTTCACTCATCATCGCTTCGTCTATCGCGAGACGGCCCGCGGTGTCGACGATCAGCACGTCGTGATAATGCTTGCGCGCGTAATCGAGCGCAGCGAGCGCGATGGCGGCCGGTTTGTCGCTGCCGGATGACGGGAAGAAATCGACTTCGATTTGCGCGGCGAGCGTTTTGAGTTGCTCGATTGCGGCCGGACGGTAGACGTCGCAGCTCGCCAGCAGCACTTTCTTTTTCATCTGCTCGCGCAGCATTTTGGCGAGTTTGCCACTGGTAGTCGTCTTGCCCGAGCCCTGCAGGCCCGCCATCAGGATCACCGCGGGCGGCGTGGTCGCGAGATCGAGCTCTGCATTGGTCTCGCCCATCAGCGCCACCAGCTCGCGATGCACGACACCCACCAGCGCCTGGCCCGGCGTGAGGCTGCCCATCACCTCCTGGCCAAGCGCGCGTTCGCGCACCTGCGCGACAAAGTCCCGGACGACCGGCAATGCAACGTCGGCTTCGAGCAGCGCCATGCGCACTTCGCGCAGCGCGTCCTGGATATTGGTTTCGGTCAGCCGCGCTTCGCCGCGCAGCGTTTTCATGACCTGCGACAGCCGTCCTGTCAGACTCTCGAACATGCGGGATCCGTAATTAGTTGCATGGCGCGGCGCGGCGATACACTGGTGTAAACTGGCGGCCAATGACCATGCTGGACTTCGTATTCTATCCGATCACTTCACTGATGTACGCGGCGCTTGCCGCGTATTTCTGGCGTATGCACTGGTTGCCGGCCGCCGCCGCGCCGGCCGCGCGCGCGAAATCGGGCAACCTCGAACACATCGCAGTGCTGGTACCGATGGCGTTGCACGCCATGCTGCTCTATCAGTCGGCCTTCGCGGGCGACGGCATGCATCTGGGCATAGGCAATGCGATCTCGACGATTGTCTGGCTCACGGTCGCCATCTACTGGCTGGGCAATCTCGCCTACAAAGTCGAAGGGTTGCAGGCGATGGTGATGCCGGTGGCGGCGGCGTGCGTATTGCTGCCCACCATCTTTGCCGACACGCGCGCGCTGCCGAACACCCAGCTTGCGGCGTTCAAGGCGCACCTCGTGATCTCGATGCTCGCATACAGCCTGTTCACCATCGCCTCGCTGCACGTGCTGCTGATGGCGCTGCTCGAGCGCCGGCTGCACGGCGGCGAACTGCCGCTGGCGCTGCAAAAACTGCCGCCGCTGCTGACCATGGAAACACTGCTGTTTCGCATCATCGCCGCGGGGTTCGTGCTGCTGACGCTGACGCTCGCGAGCGGCATCATATTTTCCGAGGAATTGTTCGGCAAGGCGATGCGCTTCAATCACAAAACGGTGTTCGGCATCCTGTCGTGGGTGATTTTCGCGGCACTCCTCGGCGGCCGCAGCCTCTACGGCTGGCGCGGCCGCATCGCCGTGCGCTGGACGCTGACCGGCTTTCTGATGCTGGTGCTCGCCTACGTCGGCAGCAAGTTCGTGCTCGAAGTCGTCCTTGGAAGAACGTGAGAGGCAGGTGTCAGAATTCAGCGAAAGCCCGGATACAAACCGGTTTTGCCTGAATCCTGAATCCCGACTCCCGAATCCCCGCTCCTGATGGACGACATCCCGTTATCCGCCCAATTCACCGCGCTGGGCATCCTGCTGCTGATTTCAGCCGTGTTCTCGATCGCGGAAACCAGCATGATGGCGCTGAACCGCTATCGTTTGAAGGCGCTGGTGCGGCTCGGCAACCGCGGCGCGATCCTGACCACTGAACTGCTCGCGCGCACCGACCGCCTGCTCGGCGTCATCCTGCTCGGCAACAACCTGGTCAACGCGGCGGCGGCGGTCCTGGTGAGCGTCATCACCGTTCAACTGTTCGGCCAGAACGAAATCGCGCTCGCTCTCGGCACGCTGGTCGTGACGTTCCTGATCCTGGTGTTTTCGGAAATCACGCCCAAGGTAATCGGCGCCGCCTACGCCGAGCAGATCGCGCTGCCGCTCGCCTTCTTGCTGAAACCGCTCCTGAAGATGCTTTACCCGGTCGTCTGGTTCGTCAACCTGTTCGTGCAATCGTTGCTGTGGCTGTTCCGCTTGAAGCCGGCGAACGCCGCCGACAACACCATGACACCCGATGAATTGCGCACGCTGGTGCTTGAAGCCGGCAACTACATTCCGAAAAAACATCAGAGCATACTGCTCAACCTGTTCGATCTCGAAAGCATCACGGTCAACGACGTCATGACGCCGCGCAACCAGATTGAGTCCATCGATATCGATGCGCCGCCCGAGGTCCTGCGCCAGCAGATCGCCACCGCCTACCACCGGCGGCTGCCGGTGTACCAGGGCCAGCCCGACAACATCATCGGCATCATATTGCTGCGCAAAGTGCTGTCGGTCAGCCAGGACGACGAGATCGGCGCCGAACATTTGCGCGAGATCATGCGCGAGCCCTACTTCATCCCTTCGGGCACGCCGCTGTTCACGCAATTGCAGCAGTTCCAGGAACACCAGGACCGCCTGTGTTTTGTCGTCGATGAATACGGCGAATTGATGGGGCTCCTGACGCTCGAAGACATCGTCGAGGAGCTGATCGGCGAATTCGCCACGCACTCGCCGCTGCAGCCCGCGCACTTTCACCGCCAGGACGACGGCTCCTACGTGGTCGAAGGCGGCAGCCTGCTGCGCGAACTGAACCGCAAGCTCAGCTACCGTTTTCCCCTCGACGGGCCGAAGACGCTCAACGGCCTGATACTGGAGCATTTCCGCGACATTCCCGAACCCGGCGTGAGCGTCAGGATCGCCGGCCACCGGATGGACATCGTGCAGACCCAGGACCGCGTGGTAAAGGCGGTGCGCCTCGCGCCCGCGGCCGACGCCGCGCTCGAACCGGCCGCCGGTTCCTAGACCGGGCTTAAGTGCCTTTACAAAGCAAACGCACACGGGCATCATTATGAAGATTAGAATCTAACCGATTGGTTAGATTGGAATTATGGGGAAAACCTAATGGCGACCACAGCCGCGACTGCCACCAAGAAAGACGTCAAGGAATTTACCTATTCCTGGACCGGCACCGACAAGGCTGGCAAGACGCTGCGCGGCGAAATGAAAGCCGGCGGCGAAGCCGTGGTCAACGCGATGCTGCGCCGGCAGGGCGTCAAGGTCCTCAAGGTCAAAAAGCAGTCGGTGCGCAGCGGCGGCTCGATTTCGGACAAAGACATTACGCTGTTCACGCGCCAGCTCGCGACCATGATGAAATCCGGCGTACCGCTGCTGCAGGCGTTCGACATCGTCGGCAAGGGCCACAGCAACGCGGCGGTACAAAAGCTGCTGATGGACATCAAGACCGAAGTCGAAACCGGCTCTAACCTGAAGTCGGCTTTCGAGAAGCACCCGCTCTACTTCGATGCGCTGTTCTGCAACCTGGTCGGCGCCGGCGAACAGGCCGGTATTCTCGACAGCCTGCTCGACCGCCTGGCGACCTACAAGGAAAAAGTGCAGGCGATCAAAGGCAAGATCAAGGCCGCCCTGTTTTATCCGATCGCAATTATCGTGGTGGCATTCGTCATCACCGCGGTCATCATGATTTTCGTTATTCCCGCGTTCAAACAGGTGTTCGCAAGTTTCGGCGCCGATCTGCCGGGCCCGACGCTGGTAGTCATGGCGATTTCCGAATTTTTCGTCAAGTTCTGGTACCTGATTTTTAGCGTGGTCATCGGCGGCGTATGGGGGTTCCTCTACGCATGGAAGCGCTCCAAGTCGGTGATGATTTTCATGGATTGGCTGGCGCTGCGGGCGCCTGTTTTCGGCGACATGGTGCGCAAAGCCACCGTCGCGCGCTGGACGCGCACGCTGGCGACCATGTTCGCCGCCGGCGTGCCGCTGGTCGAAGCGCTTGACTCGGTGGCGGGCGCCGCCGGCAATCACGAATACTATCTTGCCACCAAGAAAATCCAGGCCGAGGTTTCTACCGGCTCCAGCCTGACGGTATCCATGCAGAACGTCGAGATGTTTCCCAACATGGTGCTGCAGATGGTTGCCATCGGCGAGGAAGCCGGTTCGCTCGACGGCATGCTCTCCAAGGTCGCCGACTTTTTCGAAGCCGAGGTCGATGACGCCGTCGACGCGCTGTCGAGCCTGATGGAACCGCTTATCATGGTGGTGCTCGGCACGCTGATCGGCGGCATGGTTATCGCGATGTATCTGCCAATCTTCAAACTCGGTCAAGCAGTTTGAAAAACCGGGAGGGGCGAGGTGAGAGGTGATATCTCCACCGGCCCTGAGGTATTCCCCTCTCGCCTCTCGCCTCTCGCCCCACGCTTCGCGTTCTGATGACCCTGCTCCAGTCTTTTCAAGCGTATCCCGCGCTGTTTGTAACCGCCGTCACGGTGCTGTCGCTCGCGATCGGCAGCTTCCTGAACGTCGTCATCCACCGTCTGCCGAAAATGCTCGAGCGGCAATGGCGCGATGAACTGGCCGAACTGAACGGGCAGGAAACCGCCACCGCGCCGCGCTACAACCTCATGCTGCCGCGTTCCCAATGTCCGGGCTGCGGTCATCAGATCAGCGCGCTCGAAAACGTGCCTGTCGTCAGCTACCTCGCGCTGCGCGGCAAATGCGCCGCGTGCAAAACGCGCATTTCACCGCGCTATCCGCTGGTGGAAGCCCTGACCGGCGCGCTGTCGGGGTTCATCGCCTGGCGTTATGGCTTCAGCTGGCACACGCTCGCCGCGCTTTTTTTCGTATGGTCCATGATCGCGCTGGCGTTCATCGATCTCGACACTTTTTACCTGCCAGACGACATCACTCTGCCGCTGGTGTGGGCGGGCCTGCTGGTGAACATGGGCGGCGTGTTCGTTGACTTGCAGTCGGCGGTGATCGGCGCGGTCGCGGGCTATCTGGCACTGTGGGCCGTGTTCTGGAGCTACAAGCTCGCGACCGGCAAGGACGGCATGGGCTACGGCGACTTCAAGCTGCTGGCCGCGATCGGCGCCTGGCTCGGCTGGAAAATGCTGCCGGTGGTCATCCTGCTGTCTTCTTTCGTCGGCGCGATCGTGGGAATTTCGCTGATCGTATTCGCGCGCCACGGGCGCAACGTGCCGATTCCGTTCGGCCCCTACCTCGTGCTGGCCGGCCTGATCGCGCTGTTCTGGGGCGAACCGTTGCTCCAGTTTTACCTGCAAAACCTCTAGAGCGCGCGACGCCATGCCCCCAGTAATCGCGCTTACCGGCGGCATCGGCAGCGGCAAAAGCAGTGTCGGCAATATCCTGGCGGAACTGGGCGCCGCGGTGATCGACACCGATGAGATTGCCCATCAGCTGACCGCCGCGGGTCAGCCCGGTGCGCGTGCAATCGGCGCACAGTTCGGCGCCGAATATCTGGCGGCGGACGGCGCGCTCGACCGCAAGCGCATGCGCGAACTGGTTTTTGCGGACGCGCCCGCGAAAAAGAAACTCGAAGCCCTGCTGCATCCCATGATACGCGCCGCGGTGAAAGCGCGAATGAGTGCTGCGCCGACTGCCGCGCCGTATGCCGTGATAGTGGTGCCGCTCCTGATCGAAACCGGCGCTTACCACGATCTCGCCCGCCGGGTCCTGGTGGTCGACTGCGATGAAGAAGAACAGGTTGCGCGCGTGGTGCGCCGCAGTCAGCTCACCCCAGAGGCGGTCAGGGCCATCATGGCGAGCCAGGTCAGCCGCGCCGAGCGGTTGCGCTATGCCGATGACATCGTGCGCAACGACGGGGACCTGCCGGGGCTGCGTGCCGCGGTCGAGGCGCTGCATCGTAAATACCTAGAACTGCCGGAAAAACTGCTCGGGACACGATGAAGATCCGCCAAATTACCGTCAAAAACTCCAATAAGGTCTTTATTTTTTTCAGGTTATGTAGAACAATTGGCCGCACACCAATAACGATTACGCCCCCTGACGC
>Ga0209086_10002616_pt1 | contig 13974 bp, 11 predicted proteins | sample M_130207_XF_Meta_FD_187312 | JGI IMG/M metagenome (GOLD analysis project Ga0209086, IMG submission 187312) | Freshwater microbial communities from Lake Montjoie, Canada to study carbon cycling - M_130207_XF_MetaG (SPAdes) (version 2) | ecosystem: Environmental > Aquatic > Freshwater > Lake...
AAAACCATAACAGAACAAAATAAAATAAAAAAAAAAAAATTAAGAAAATCAGAGAAAAAAAATGTAAAAAATAATCAAAATATACAAACAATTAGCGAAGAAAATGATGAATTACAAGAAGAAATTAATAAAAAAATAAAAGAAAATAGTGAGAAAAATAATGAAAACATACGCTTAGAAGAAAAAATTAATGAAAAAGAAAAAGAAAATGAAGAAAAAAATGACCAAAATAAAATATTAAAAGAAGATAATGAAAAAATAAATAAGGAATTAGAAACTGCAAAAAAAAAAATAGAAGAATACGAAAATGCCGTCCCACAAGTCGTCGTAGCCGCACCAGGTCCTACTGGGGCCCCATCAGCCACAGTTGTCGCCACAGACACAAAGGAAATAGAAAAACTACTGTTATTGCAACAGCAACAATATAATGACACGCTACAGGGCACGCTCCGGGAGTTTATGTACGAAAACCAGGATGCACTACAAGGAACCATAGAGGAGTTTTTGTACAAAAAAAACTATGAAGCAGAGCAGCAAAAGCGGCGCGAGTCCATTAAAATACTAAAGGGCAGTACCCTAAAGAAAATAACAGAAAGCATCACTAAACCAAAAAAAGACGCAAAACAAGAGACAAGGAATTTGAGCAAAGCATTGGCTATGCTTGGAAAGGCAACGTCGGATCTCAGCGACTCGAACCGTAAAACCAAGGAAGCGCTGGCCAAGCGTAAGACGGCGACGAGTATGAGATGATGATGTCGATGCCAATGACAATAACCAAACAAATAAATCAAATAAAATGGGGATTAAAGGCCTGCCGCAATTTTTAAAACAGTATTTCTCCGATTTATTTGTGCCCATCTCGGAGGCAGATATCCTGCGCAGTCGAATCGCCATCGACACCGGGGTGTTCATGCACCGCTTCACTGTAAATATGCACTACCCCGACGAGTACATCGCCCGGTTCCTCCAGTTTGCCCAGATGCTGCGCAATCTGAGTGCCGACTTTATTTTCATTTTTGACGGCAAGCCCTGCTCGGCCAAGGGCAATGCGCTTAAATCGCGCCGCGACAAACGGGCCCGCAATCTCCTGTTTCTCCAGCAGAAAATTAAGGCCCTGGAGGCCGAAGAGCAACAGGTGTTCCGGGTTCTGGTGCAGCAGTCAACATCGACGGAAAAAGATGGCGACTCCCGCACCATCGCCAAATTACTGGCCAATTTGCAGCACCTGCGCTCCAAACGGATGCTCCTGCTGAGCCGCACCATTCCAATTAACCGGGGGTTTTTCTACCGGCTGCAGAGTATCTTTGCGCGCGACAACATCCCGTACATCGAGGCTGACGGCGAGGCCGAAAAAGCCTGTGCTTGGCTCGCCGATACGGGCATCGTCGACCTGGTCGTCACTGAGGACTACGACGCGCTGGTCTGTGGCGCTCCCCAGGTGCTTCGCTACTGGCACCACCACGACCGCTACTGCACTCCCAGTGTGATCTCCCTGGCCCCGGTACTGGAGCGTCTCCATCTGACGTACCAGCAGTTTGTTACGGTCTGTGTGCTGGCGGGCTCGGACTTTGCCCAGTCGCCGCCCTATTTTGGGTTTCGAAAAGCGCTAGCCTTTGTGACCAACTCGGGAAATACAACGGTGCGCGACATTTTCGACGCCAATTACCGGCATTTTTACGGATCCAGTGAGGTGGCCGATGAGGCGCGCCGAGCCTTTGAGCAGGCGCACCAGATTTTTGCCAACACCAAATTTCCGTTTCTGCGCAACCTGCTGGGTCTAGCCGTGGCAACTGGCATATCTGCGATGTTGCGCGTTGCTATATTGCTGAATAAAATCTAAAAAAAAATTTAATTTAAACAAAAGAATGGCGGCTAAATACCGGGTGCGTCTGGTTAAAAGTGAGCGCGACCTCGATAAAATACGGTCTCTCAACGTCAAGACCCTGTCGGAAAACTATTCAAAAGCCTTTTGGAAATTCGCTGTTGAGTCCGGGACGCCGCATTTTGTCGCCGTGACAAGCGAAAATAACAACCGCATCGTGGGTTACGTGGCAACAATGGTGCACTGCGAAAAATTCATGATCTATTCGATCGCCGTAGAGGCCCAGCACCGGAACGGCGGCGTTGGAACGCTCCTGATGCGAGCGCTCGTCAAGTACCTGGAGAGCTTTGATGCCGTCCGGGACGACCTGGTGCTCAATGTGCGGGTTAGCAATGCAGTCGCGCAAAAGCTTTACCGGCGACACGGCTTTGTGGAAAAGGCAATGGTGCCGGGGTACTATGGGGACGGAGAAAATTCGCTCGAGATGATTTTAGTGCGTAAAAAAAAGTAGAGTAATAAAAAAAATGGACGACTTCACGGATTCGGCAGTCGGTTCGCAATTTACCCAAACAACAAACAATCCCGAGATTTTCCGGGGCATCGATTTTCCGTCCAGAAACGAAGTAGTGTCGCTCCAGGCGCCTCAGTTGCCGCCGTCAATTACAACCCTGATCGAGTACATAGCACGGAAGCTGCCGCGCCTCGCGAAAAAAACGCAGCTTGCTTCCGTGGTGGAAAAAGTAGTGGAGGCCGTGGCCGTCATGGAGGAAACAAAGCCACTGTTGGAAGACTTGACCAATAAACAGACCAAGTATCTGAAAGAAATCCGCGAAGAAGAGCTGCCAAAGATCCGCAAAGCCATTGTGGACAAAAAAAGCGCGGGTTCCGCGGCCGAGTCCGCCAAGAGCTATGTTGCACTGCAGGCGATTCAGTCCCGGCAAATTGAGTTTGGCAGCCGCTTGGACCAAATGCAGACCCAGATGCTTGGGGTTCTGGAGAAAATAAGCAGTACCTTTGAGGAAAGCTTACAAACAATTTTAAAGGTTATTGTTAAGCAACCGGGGTCAGTGGTATCGTCTGTAGGGCCCCCCGAGCCTTCAGTGGTGTCTGTAAGCGACATAGGCTCTTTGCCCGATGCGTCAATAGTGGATGCGTCAATAGTTTTGCCCGAAGCGTCTGAGGTGCCGCTGTGGAAGGCCGACTCGGAGAGCAATGAGCTAGTGGACGAGCCGGAGGGCGAGCCGGAAGACGAGCCGGAGGGCGATGGGTCGCTAGCCGGGACATATTTGACAAACCACGTCGTGGAGGAGAGCGTTGGCGACTACTCGCTGCTTCCGGAGACGGCAAAGCCTATTGAGGCGACGGCAAAGCCTCCACTTGATGAGTATTTTAAAAATTTGAATGAGTTGGCGAATAAAAAAAAACAACGGTAAAAAAAAGAAAAGAAAAAAAGCAAAGAATAAAAAAAATATAACTGATGGCGACGAAACCAAAGGAACCAAAGTCTATTAAGGTTCTTACCAAAAAGGGGGTTCTTTTTAGGAAATTATTCAAAAACGAAAAAAATTTAGACCAGTCAATTGGGTCGAGTATCGCCATCCAGACCCAGGAGGACATGATGGATCGGGTAAGACTGCTGCACCTCTCCAAGGAGGAAATCTGTGAGCTGGAGAAGAAGTGCAGCAAAAATAACTGGGAAATCGACATCGAGTGGTTGGTCACTGCGGTCCACAAAATCAAGGGAATGCTCTGCGAAAAGAATATGGTTCGCTGCGCCAAGCAACTGTGCGACAAGCTCAAGCTCTGTCTTTCCCAGGAGAAGGCTCAGAAGCTAGTAGTGCTCGCCCAGAGCCTTTCTGAGAAAAAAGATGATGCTAAATTGGAAAAGGAAAGAAAGAAATTTCCTTACAAAAACCAGCGCAAGATGTGCTGCCTGGCAAAGAGCCAGAACTACCTGGTGCCTGTAATCCCCTCAAAACTGGCCAAAAAGTACGACTACACCGATAATGTCACCATAGATAACGTCATTCAATCGTGGCAGTCGATTGGTGGCTGCGATTCCTACAAGAAAATGAGTGTCGAGGATTTGAAGAAAAAGCTTGATGATTGCAAAAAAAATAAAAAAGATAAGAAGGATAAGGCAAAGTTGCTGCGCAAACAAAAATGCGATAGCGACAGCGACAGCGACTCCTGTTCCAGCAGCAGCGACAGCGACTGCAGCAGCGACAGCGACAGCGACTGCGACAAAAAGAAGAAAAAGAAGTGCGACGACTCGTCAAGTTGCTCGTCGTCGTCCACTGCCAGTTGCTCGACGGCCTCCAGTTGCTCGACGTCGTCCAGTTGCTCGACAGACGCAAAGAAGGAGAAGGACGTGGAGTGTACCGAGAGCGAGGCAATGCTGGAGATTTTGCCGTGCCCGTCCAAAGGAACAAAGCTTGTTTGCGAAAAGCGAATTGACAACAGGAAATTCCGAATGATCTGGAAAAACAAGGACAAGGATGGCTTCACCAGCACCAAAGACATGGACCGTGCATTTAAAGTATGCCGGACCGATGGCGGCTGCACCCAGACCAAGGCCAAGGAACTGGTCAAATCATGCATTAAGCGCCGATCGCGCAATTGTTAATAAAATAATTTTGTTTGTTAATTTATTATAATTTAATTTGTATCTGGACACTTACAATTAAACTGCAAGGGGCTAACATTTAAAAAACCCAACAAATGTACTAAAAAAAATTTTTATTGCTAATAAAATAATTTTATTTCTTCAATCAAATTTTCCGGAATCGCCGTCAACCATAATTCAACAGTCTTGTTAAGCGCCGCAAGTCGCTCTTGCCATTCGGCTGCCCGCTTTTTTTTAACAATTGCTAATCCATTACCGTCGACGCCCCAACACGATGGACCGTCACTGTTTCGATCAGGATTGAATCGAATTAACACCATGGGTCTATATGCAATATCTTCAGAAAGCCCCATTATTCTCTTGGTCTCACAGTTTTGATTGTATGATATGTGGGCATTTTCATCGACTTCAATAATTATTACATGCGTCAACAATTCAATAAAAAAGTCTGGTTTTTTCTTAGAGCATCCGCCATCAATTGGCTTGTCATTGGGTATGATTAAATTTGGAAACGCTGCTTTAATGCTACAAAACACTGCACCTTCCTTGGTCTTGTAATTTCGGAAAACAGTCTCGGCAGGAAAAAAACTCATAAAACAGGTCATGCAATGGCCCCGGTACTTTTTGCAAAAAACTTTATCGCAGCTTGGGACGCAACAGAGAGCAGATCCGCCATCGCATTCTGGGTCGTTGCAAAATTCTCTACGTTTGTTATGAACACAAATTCCAGCTCCACCACAGTCTTTGCACCTGTATTTTTCTATTTCATGTTTGCAAAACGATGATCCTTTGCATTGTTTGCATTTTGCCTTTTGTCTTTCGTGTTTGCAAATAGAAGCTCCATCGCATTCGTAGCATTTTGATTTTATTTTTTCATGCACACAAACTGCAGAACCATGACAATCCTTACAACCATATTTTATGCGCTCATGGATGCAAAAAGCTGATCCTCGACACTCACGACAAGTAATTTTCTGGCGCTTGTGACGGCAAACCGCCGATCCTTCACAATCAACACAATGTGACCGTTGGCGCTCATGAATACAAATAGAAACGCCGCCGCAGTCTTTGCAAATTGTTTTACGTCGGCCATGGGGTTCACAGAAATTTTTTGGAGTACATGTACGACAAGAAGCTCTTAATATGTCATGCTCACAAAAAGAAGTACCAGAACACTTGCCTTCTCTGCAATTATTTGGTCGTCGCCCATGAGGGCATTTTTTTCTAACATAGGGCGTAGCTGGAATTTTTTTAAGCTTTGTTGCAGCAAGTAGTTTTTTAGGAACAAATACACGTCCTTTTGCCATCCTTTGCTTAAAATAATATATAAAATTTTTTAAAACCCAATTTAAACACAAAAACACAAAAACACAAAAATATTTTTTTTTAAAAGATAAATTTTTTATTATTTAAGTTTAAAGGGTTAATCTAAGCCATCAACAATGCAGGGCCTTCGTAAGCAGAGTCAATGGTGTGCTTATTTGCGAAGGCGATACCGCCCAACCCTTGCCTGTATTTGAAGACCTGCCAGTTCCGTGCGAAGATAATGTTCTCGACTTGCTCAGCAGTGCCGCCATTAGGAGGCTGGACGAGGTAGAGCTGGTGAGAGAAGACGAATTCGGCGTTGTCGATACGCGAGAAATTGCAAGAGCCGGTGGGCTGCATCTTTTCGGGCTCGGTGGCGAACGAGAAGCAGTAGATGAAGTTGTCCGGAATGTCGGTGTGCCACTGGTAGGGCACGACGAGACGGAAGTAGCGGCCCTCGCGGCGACTGAAGCGGTCGTTACCGTTGAGAATAAGCTGGACCTGGTCGATGGGGTCGCGGTTGTACACGCCGGCGTAGTTGAAGTAGTTGTTGACTTCATACTGGCAACGACGGCGCACGGCCCAGATGAGCTCGATCACGGGGTGATTGAAGTTAATTGCAATATGGGCCTGGGGAGACGCAGTCATGGGCATAGTGAAGCGCTGGACGGCATTCATAAGCTGCTCAAAGCTGGAGGCGGCGAAGCGATCACGCTCGGCACGGTCCAGGTAGACGTAGAGGCCCTCGAAGTTTACGGTGATGTCGGTGTCGACGACGGGGCCGCCGGTGGTACAATTGAGAACACAGGCGGGATCGCCACCAAGCAGGGGAGGCGAGATCTGGATGCAGCGCTTGAGCGGGGCGAGCTGGCAGATGATTTGCACGGTGTGGAACTGGAGGGAGACCAAGGCCAGGGCATTTCCGGTGTTGTAGGTAAACCAGAAGGGAAGGGGAACGTAGAGGGTACGGGTGTACTTGGAGTCGGCCACGAGCTGGGCCACGGTGAATCGCTTGCCAATCATCTCGAGGAGGCGCTTGCCGGGCTGGCCCGACAGCTCTTCCCACATGAAGAGATAGTCGTTGTACATGGTGTCGATGACCTGGCCACCAATGACGACACTGACGCGCTCCGCCACAAACTGGCCAATAGCATTGACCCAGTGACAGTAGGGAAGTTCTAGACCGGTACAGGCGTCGGCGGTGGTAGCCGGAGGAACATTATTGGAAACGCCGCAGCCGATGTTGGTGGGGTCACAGGGACCGAGCTCGACACCGTCACCGCAGGGGTCGCAGGGGTTAAAGTAGGGGAACGACTGGGAACCGCAGTTGATTCCCTGGGGTGAGTTGCAGGCAGTGATGCCGGGAATAGTGATCTGGAGGTAGGCAAAGTGGAGGAGATCGCCGGTACGATTCAAATTAACCTGGACCTCAGAGCCGAACCGAGCGCCCACAATGTTTTGGCAGATAGGCTCAAACACGAAATGAGTGTGCTTGGCGTAACGAAAGCGCCAAAGAGTGATAGTGGGATTCTGTGAGAGAAATTTATCCATTGCGCCAAGACTGACGAGTTGGGTAAGAGTACCCTGACTGGAAGCTCCAAAACAAGACGACATATCTGAAGTAAGATGATTTTTTTATTGAATGTGACGAAAAAAAAAAAGAAAAAAAATTTTTTTCTGAAAAAAAAAATAATAAATTAATCTCAAAATATTTTAAAATACAGCGTTTATTTTTCCAGGTGTAGCTTCACATTGTACTTGGCCTCGTTGTGCGGTAGCCGCAGCACATAGGCCCGGTCATTTCTGATTTGCGACAGGGCTTCGTTGAAATGGGGGTTGGACTCGCGGTCAATGATGTCGTGCTCCGAGTCGCCAAAGGACATGAGGATCGAATAAACTTTAGCGATGGCACACCGGCAATCGGCCTTGAAGCGCGGCACGCCGAGTCGTCCACCGGGCCACATAAATAGCGCATTGTACTGGGTGTAGCCCGATTTGGCCAAGTCGTCGACCGCAAACTGCCGGTTCGACGCAGTGTCTATCCGCGCCGTCACAAAGAAAACCGCCACGTCCGTCTCCAGGGCCCATTTGATGATTGCATACGACTCGGGCACCCTGCGCTGCATCTCTTTCACCTCGGGAGACTTATTGGACCCACTGGCGTCCTTGTTTTTTTTCAAGTAGTTGTAAATGACGGTGGCGTCAATGTCAAACACCAGGGCAAACGGTTTCGCCGCGCCACGGGTTTCTCCGGAACCCCGTTGTCGTTTAGCATGCAGTCGTTTAATAAGCTCAAAGCCGTTCTCAAGCGCAGCCTTGTTTGATGCGTAGCCGGCCTTTTCTCCGATCGCGATGTCCGCCAGGTCTGACAGGTACTCGTTTTTTAGCTTCACGTTAAGGACCGGGTTGTTTCCGGGCAGGTACAGCAGATAGCTACGGGTACAGCTGATGGTCGGCTTTTGCAGCATTCGCTCGTAGGGACTGTCGATGCCCAGTTCGATGAGGTCCGATAGACTGTCGCCCAGTGACATCAGAATCATGTGGCTCCGGCTAATTTCGTCGCGACACTCGCGCTTGAACCGGGACACTGTTGCCGCACTGGCCAGCTCGTTACGCAGTGCCACGTCCTGGACCGGTCGCATCATGATGCGTTCCTTCTCCAGAAAACCAAGGCTCGAGAGGTCTCGCTCAGTAAGCACCCGGTTAAAATTGTCGTTTTGAAAGTCCGGGCGCGCCGTCACAAAGAACACTGCGACGCCCTGGAGCTTGGCCCACGAGTAGAGCCGATAAGCCCCTTCGACGCGCTTCTTCACATCGCAGACCCGGTTGTTGTAGAGCACGGTGCCGTCGATGTCAAACACAAGGGCCTTTGGCCGGGGATCGTTGCTATTTGCCATGCGGCAGGTAACCGCCGACTGGGCTTCTGCGAGGGTCCGGGCATTTGAACTGCTCTGGAACTTAATTTCCATCCCTTTTTCTTAAGAAATTGTAAAAAAATAAATATAATATAATTACACAGAGTTGTTGAGACAGTTTTTAAATTCGGCCCCGGCCACGACGCCGTCGCCCAGCGAGTCCGCGCACACCGGCGACATTCCCGGGTCGCCAAAGCACTGGCTTGCCAGTCCCAGGAGAGCCGTTGTGACAGGCGGTTGGCGGCTCATCGCGTACTGCGACAGTGCGATGCCCCGGGTTTGCGGGTATGACAGCGACGCGGCATTTGCGACGTCGATTACCGGTGCGAGCCGACTCAGCGGATTCACCATCGGGTACCGGTCGACCTCGTTACAGTACTTGGACTCAAAGGTGCCCCAGCACATGACCCCGTCTTGCCAGCGCTCGTCACACCCGTAAAGCGGTTTTGACGTTGGCCCCCAGCACTGGGTCGTCCACTCTTCTCCGTAGCCCGTTTGGAAAGGCGGAATGCTCCAGTTATCGATTTGCGGCATTTTTTTTTGTTTATTAATTTCCGAATTATTAAAATTTTGTGTAAAATTTTGTATAAATTTTATCGCCGCGATGGATCATAGGGATCGTCCTGGTGCGGTCTGCACCGGCCCGACATCGGATCCGGGAACCCGGCATTGATGCTTGTCGGAAATCCTACGACGGACCCGGAGACGGGGATAGGAAGTGCTGGGTGTCTTGCTGGTGCAAACATCGGGCCCACACCGGCATTGGCAGGGCATGTGCCTGGGCCAATGTTGCCAAACAATGGGCCAAATAGGCCATCGGTTGCCGGCACCATCATGTTGTTCAGGGGACTTAAATTAGTTGAATTCTGGTTACCGAACCCTTCGTACATCATATAGGGCGGAAGAAAGGGTGCCGCGTGAAACGGCGCAATGTTGTAGGTACCGCTTTGGGTCATTGGGGGGTTTTTGGAGCCGGGAGCGGTAGATACCGGGGATGTCCAGGTGGGCTTAAATTCAAAACCCAGCATATTGACTTTTTAATTAATTGCACTTTTTTTTGTAATTTAAAATGTTAGATAAAAAAAATATTTCATCAATTGTTTTTATTAACTTTTTCAATCAAGTCATTACAATGACCGTCGTCTGTTTGAAGACGATAGTGCGCCGCTTCCCATGGGGCCCGATGAGTGCCTGGCGTTTGCGTTTGCTGCCGGCGAGAGTCATCTCTTTTTTCTCGGAGTTGATGCGCCGGTAGGTGTTCCGCATGTCGGCCGCTATCTTTAGCTTATGCGCCGCGATAAACTCATTGATCCCAAACGAAAAGTACCAGCGCACAAAATTTATCTGCGCCACTGTCGACGTCATCTCAATTGGGGGCGATTTTTTCGGGACTTTGAATCGCACCGGAATACCGCTCACGGTGCGGTTAAACGGGTCAAAAAAACGGCGTCCGTGCGCCTCCTTAAGCGCCATGTCGTAAAAGTGCCGCACGTCGCCGTTCCGGATGGGGCACGAGTATTTGCGCGAGTACGTTGTCATCAGGTAGTCGCACATGCGGCCGCTGATTTCATTTTCATTCATGAACGGCAACAGCTGCTTTTCGATACGCTCCTCGGTAAAGTACTCTTCGAGCCGCTCAAATGTTTTCCGGGCATGCAGCGGTATTTGGATTCCATCCCGATGCACCAAAGTAAGGTTATGCTCCACCATCTATTTGAATTTCTGTGTTGTTTTTCCAAATTAAAACACAAATAAGAACAAACACAATTGCTGCTACAATTATTGCCACGGAAACCCACAAAAATGTATTTTTATGATTGGGCGCTTTTGTTCCTTCGGAACTTGGCGCCATGAGCGCCGTTGTTTCTTTGGTTCTTTCGGAACTCGGCGCCGTTGTTCCTGTGGGCGCTCCTTCGGGCGCTTTCGGCGCCGTTGTTCCTGTGGGCGCGCACTTGGCCAGACATGTTCCCGCCGAAGCGAATAGCGGCTGGCGGTCATTTGTCGTGTACTGCGTCACGGAGACGCACCGGTTAACCCCCAATTTGCCTCCGGTATTGACACACTGCCAGCCAACCACAAAGTCCTCGGGATAGGCGAAGCGGTATTCATTGCACTCTTCGGCCGTCCTAAAGACCTTTGCTCCGGTACTATCGGTCGCTTCTGGCGAAATCGTCATACCAGCCGTGGACTTTACGACGCAGCCGCGCAGTACTGCGACGTCGGCCAGTATGATGCTCCACTGCGGATCATGGAACTCATCGACGGGCTCGTTAACCGACGGTTCCAACGTAAAGTCGTCTGGATTTCGCAGCTGAGGGGTGTGCAGTGCCACTTTGTTGTAAAAGGTGATTACCGAGAGTTCAGTAAATGCGTTGGCACTGCTGGCGATATACAGGGTTCCTGTGGAATTATCGGCCGCCGTTGTATAGGCTACCAGGGTCCGGTGGGTCACTGTCAGATTGTACCGGTTCGTGCTCGCAAAGCTTTCTTCCGAGCCGTGTTGCATTATAGTGAGATATTGGGCGGGTCGGTCGTCAGAAACCCGAAGAAGCCGGAAGGCTGTTCCGGCAGTAACTGGCTTAGTAGTGTCTGTTCGGTCATTGAAGCGGTCCCGGGGGCCGTGGCCGGTAAGGGTTAGCGGGGGCACTGATACGACGAGGACCTGGAACCGCTGGGCCAGGGTGATGTCTGGGCCATAGGTTGGGTGGGGCAGTACTTTTTTAAGGTGGGCGATGTCGAAAAAGTCCTGGGTTTTTGCGTAAACATAGTCCTGGGAGTGGGTGTTGAACAGATAGACAATGTCGCCGCCGTGGAAAAGCATTAATATTTTTTTAAAAAAAATAAAATATATAAAAAATATGTTGGGTTTTAAATTAACGGAAAGTGATCCAAAAGATGCAATGAAATTTGAAATTATTACTGTAACTGACTATAGCAAAATTACTGACGTTGATAAAAAAATTTTGATAAAAAAAGCTAAAAAATTAGCCAAGGACTGCTGTGGCAAAGACATCGACTACTACGAGTGGATCATAAAAAAGTTTGGGACTTATCGAAAGAGGACTGAAAAAATTATTTTTGTTTACGACAGGGTCAAGCAGGAGGAAATCAAATTTAAAAAAAACTACGCCTTGGGAATTAGGGTTAAGACTGAAAAAAAGTTTAATTTGACGGGTGACGTTAAAATACTTGCCCCGAAAATGTGTAACGAAGATTGCTCAATAGTTCCGGTCGCATGGTCCTCGGGTACGGAAATTTTAAAAATTAATATTATCGATAAAGGTAAAGGAATATATGATCAGCTAAAAAATCTGGATTTTACAAAGACTAATATATGCCAATCCAATTCTCAATTGGCAAAAATATTTTTTATTTTGTATATGGGCCCACAATACAGCGGAAAAACATTTGTGATTAATGCGTATCAAAATAAAAATAATTATAATTTTTTGACTAAACTCGGCTGTTCGGAGCTGCACATTTCAATAACAAGTACTGAAAAAATACTTTTTGGGATTAATGGTATTACTATCGAAATTCCGGTTGACTGTGATTATATAAATCTTGGAAAAAATTTTTTGGAAAATACAAAAAATTTGGTAATGCACCAGGCAATCGAACAGTTTTACATCGAAAACGAAAATTTGGTCAACGAACATGTAAAATTAACTTTAAAAAATTTAAATTGTATTTATTCCAAAGCTATACGGTGTACTGGTTTAAATTACACACTATCAGCACCCTATTTGGCAAGCCAATTGCTGAACTTTAAGGGTGGTTCAAGTTTTTCCGCAGACTCATTTAGCAAAATAGTAAATGACACCAATGCAACAGACTCTATAGCATCACTGGTAAATAAGGCATATCTCTCAAATGATATTGTTATTGAGCCTCAGCCCACTATAGTAGTAGCTGAAGCTGGCGCTGCTTCAATACCTGGAATCGTAGAAGTTATTCCAACAGTAAATGAAAACCAATATAACTCATTGAGAGCTACAATTTCTGCTGCATTTTCCAAAATTTATAGTACAGTTTGGTCATATCTGGGAACAAAGCCCATGACTCCGGAGGAATTAAAAGCTGAGTTTATTAAAGATACATATAGCCCACAATTACTATTAATTACAAAAGGAATTTCCGATGCTAATAATTCGGTCTGTAGCCAAAATTCTCTGTATTCGAACAAAAAAAATTGGGATTTATTAACCGCAAAAAAACAATCAACACAAGTAGATGAATGCATTGCAAGTATAACTAACATAGAAAAAGTAGCACTTGATTTACAAAAAGCTTGTAATGATTTTACTACAAAAAACAACAATACAATTAATCTTACAAAAGAATTCACAAATATAACTACCAAACTTATCGAAGTACAAGGGCTGATGACACATTTAAATAAAAATAAAGTAGTAATAGAAAGTAAAAAAAAAGAATTACAACAGCAAGAAGATGATAGAATAGCTGAAGAAAAAAAAAATACTGCGATAAATGAGGCAACTGCTATAGTAACTGCTGAAATTAACAATTTTACAAATAATACTACATGTACAATAACAGAGCTTACTAAAATATTAACAAAGATAACTACTATAGTTGACGCTAATGCTCAATTAGCAGCAGTAGATGTATGTATTAGGTTGGCCAATGAATATTTAGCTAAAACAAATAAAGCACTAGATAGTATAACGAATAATGGAGGAAATACAGTTCAAAAACAACAAGCTACTGATTTTATAAACAAAATAACTACTTATATTGCTGAAATTGAAGGTATAAAAGTACAAATAGAAACAAAAAAAATTGAATTAAAAAATAAAGAAACAGCCGAGGCTGCTGCTGCTGCTACTGCCGCTGCTACTGCTGCTGCTACTGCTGCTGCCGCTACTGCTGCTGCACCCGCTCCTGCTGCCGCTACTGCTGCTGCTGATGCTGCTCTCACTCCTGCTCCCGCTCCTGCTCCCGCTCCTGCCCCCGCTCCTGCTCCCGCTCCCGCTGCTGCCAAGGCTGCTGCCGCTACTGCTCTCACTCCTGCTCCCGCTCTTGCCCCCGCTCCCGCTGCTCTTGCCGTTCCTGCTACCGCTCCTTCTCCCGCTCCCGCTGCTCTTGCCGTTCCTGCTACCACTGCTTCTACTACTACCGCTGCTTCTACTACTACTGCTGCTCTTGCCGTTGCTGCACCCGCCGCTCCCGTTTCCGCTCCCGTTTCCGCTCCCGTTTCCGCCGCCGCAACTGCCGCTCCCGTTTCCGCCGCCGCAACTGCCGCTCCCGTTTCTGCTTCCGCCGCCACTGCCGCCGCCGCTACT
>Ga0209086_10002617_pt1 | contig 13974 bp, 11 predicted proteins | sample M_130207_XF_Meta_FD_187312 | JGI IMG/M metagenome (GOLD analysis project Ga0209086, IMG submission 187312) | Freshwater microbial communities from Lake Montjoie, Canada to study carbon cycling - M_130207_XF_MetaG (SPAdes) (version 2) | ecosystem: Environmental > Aquatic > Freshwater > Lake...
AACTTCGACGGAGACAGCGACGACAGCGACGACAGCGACGACAGCGAATACGGCGAGGGCGGCATCCCGCCGGACAGGGAAGACGACATCGAGGAGCGGATCCGCGAAGAGGTGGATGAGCGCACGGGCGACCTCTACGAGGACTCTCGCCCGCGCTCTGGCGGCTGCCTCCTCATCATCGCCCTGCCCATCCTGTCCATCTGGTTACTAAGGTAGGGGTAGCACCGCGTGCTGCCCTAGTTCTGTATCTGGGTAGGGCCGAGTATCCCTGCTCGGCCGCCGCCAGCCAAGGATGGCCAGCCCTACCAAGAGTCAGCTATTTCGTAACGCGGTCCCGACCCTACCCCATGCCCACGTGTCACCTTGCCCACGTGACCCCTCGAAAGCGCGACGCGCTTTCGCTCACTTGAGCGACCGCAAGAATGCCACTAGGTCGAGCAATTCCTGCTCCGTGAACATGGCATCCAAACCTGCCGGCATGAGACTCGTGGTAAGTTGCGTGGAAGAAGCGATGGATTCCTGGGTAAGCAGGCGCTTTTGACCGGAGGCTTCGACAATGGTCACACCCTCGGCGGAACGACCCTTGATCAAACCAAGTACGCTCGTGCCGTCGCTCATCTGGAACGAGTTCAGGTCGTAATCGCGTGCGATGCTATTACTAGGGAAAAGGATGCTTTCGATCAGTTCCCGCTCGACGCGAATCCCGCCGATCTTCGAAAGATTCGGACCGACTTCGTTGCCAACGTTACCGATTTTATGACAGGCGATGCAGGCGCCTTTACCGGCTTCGAAATTACGACGACCCGTGGCGGCGTCACCTTGCTTCACCGCCGCCAAAGCCAACGCCCCCATGCGCTCTTTTTTGGTCTCATTGACCACTAAGGCCGCATCAAAGGCTGGTTCTAGTATTTCATAGACATCCCGCGGCAGAAAACCGAAGGCCTTACGGACCAGATCGGGACTAAAGGTGCCAAGCAAAGGCGACTTGGAGTAGGCCGACGCGATTTTCTTTCCGAGCGCCAGATTCACGTTCTTATAATTCTGAGGGAGTGCGAGCGCCACCAGCAGTTCGCTTTGCTCCAATGGTCCGGTCGTGGGTAAAATCGCCAGGTAGGCCTCCCACTGCTCCGCCGTGAGCTGAGTATTGGCCAGACGCGTCGCCGCATCCATGCGCAATCCCGGACTGGCCGGATCGACCAGCAATTCGGAAAGTAATCTGAAAGCGGGTTCGCTCAGCGCGTTACCGGTGCCAGAAAGCGCCAGTAAGGCTTTTAAACGAAGCGTGGAGGGCTTTGTGATATCGGCGGCAATAGCGTTCAACGGCACATCGTAACGCTTATCCTTCACCCGGGCTATGGCATCGAGCAAGAGCGGCGATGCTCCCTTAGAAAGCATGGTATCAAGCGGCCGCGCCCAAGCCTTGGCATCGACTTTTCCAGCCTGAGCGGCGACGGCACGCAACGCAGCTTGCTGCACAAGGGGCTTCGCATGCCCCAGCATCGTGGCGATGACCTTCGCTACCTCCGACTTACCCGCCAAGACCGCCGAGAATTTTTCCAAGGCCGCAACCTGGGCGGACGATGGTGCATCACTCTTCAGCCAACCCACGAAAACCGGCGCCAAGAGCTTAGCGGCATCCGGCGCTTTGATCAAAGCGAGATAAGCATTCCGAGCAAGCGTTGCATCTTCGGCGGCCGTCTGGCTCACGGCGAACTTAAGAATCTCAGGATAGTCGGCGTCCTTAGCGCGGGACTGAGATATGATACGAAGCAATCGAGCTTGAGCCAAGTTGCCCTTTGTTGCGGTCAAATCCTCTGCCGTGAATCCCGCAAGACGCATGCCAGCGGTCAAGAGAGCATGCTCCAGCACGGCATCCGCTTCGCGCGAAAGCAGTCCGCGGATCGCTTCGGTGATCGCTGGAGATTTTGCTTCACGGAAAGTTAGTCCTTCGAGTCCGCGACGAACCTCGGCTTGATCGGCAGAGGAAAGTTGCGTCAGTAACTCGGCATCGGACTTGGGCTGATCCATCACCAGCGGCTTGTGTGCGACCCGCACGGCCAAATGGTCGGCCTTACCTTCGGCCGTCCGACGAAGCCGATAAATCATTCCGGGGACATTAGCCGAGCCCTGCAGACTCGAGGGGCAATGCGAATACCAGGTTCCGGTGTCGAAGACGATCAACGAGCCGTCGATATCTTCCATGACGTCGGTGAGGTGCGCGCCCTTCCGATCGACGGTGAAAAATTCGTGCTCGGTGGTCCGATAAGTCGCCCCTTCTTTTTGCATTTCGTAGCGCAGTAGCTTCTGCGAGTTATACATGGTCACCATCAGTTGCAGGTTGGTGGGGTCGGCGGCCCAAGGTTGATCGTCCATCGCGAACTTGTTGGCGTTCTTCCAGAAAGCACAGCCGCTGGGCACCATGTGCCCGAGCTCACGGAGGATGGGCATACGTTCGTGCGTACGCGGAAGGTTTTCGATGATGCGTAAGAAATCCGGGCGCTCGTAGACGCCGCCGATTTGCCACTGCATCAGGGTATCGACGCGCGGGCTCCCGAAATAAAGATTGGTGGTACCGATCAACTCGCCGGTGGGCGTGAAGTCGAGACCGGTGGGGTTGTCGGCGCAACCGAGCGCATGCCAACGGATGTCGGAGCCGTCGGGCTTCATCGACCAGATGCCGCTATTGAGACCTTCGTGGACGGGCGTACCGTCTTTTTGCTTAATGTCATGACCCTTGCGGCCGTGCGTCCAATAAAGACGGCCGTCGGGGTGAAGGCGCGGACCATGACAATCGGCGCTATTCGCCGTCCACTGAAAACCGCCGACCATCAGTTCGCGCTTATCCGCGATGCCATCTCCATCGGTATCGGTGAACTTCCAGACACCGGGGGTATCCGTGACATAAAGACTACCGTTCAAAAAATAGGCCCCCTTAGGGTAGGCGAGTTTGTCCGCGAAGACCGTGCTATGCTCATAGATGCCGTCGCCATCCCGGTCCTCCAAAAGAAGAATCCGGTTCGGGCGCTCAGTTTCGAATTTCTTTGGGCTCCAATTTACGCCAGCGGAGTCGCCTACAAAGAGGCGACCTTGGTCATCGACGCATCCCATCGTGGGATTGGCTACCATTGGAGAGGTGGCGGCGACGACCATTTCAAAACCCCGTGGGAGTTTGTATTTAGGAGAGGTCTGTGCGACCGGCTCCTTGCTAAGATCCATGACAGGTGGACGGGCGGCATAGGCGGGAATCACCTCGGCATCTCCGTGTGCCGGGGCCGCTGGCTTGGCCACCGACCATTTCTCCTTAAAACCTCCGAGTGGATAAAGTTCATAACGACGCACGAACATCTCTGCGGCTTCGACTTGCAGCAAGATACGTCCTTGGCTGGGTTTGCACTCGAAAGCTTCGTTCACCTTCACTCCGTTGACTAAATATTGCAGCGTATCGCCTTTCGCAATCACTTCAAAACGGGTCCATTGACCGAAGGGCGATTCGACGTCGTCCTTGCCGCGGAAGCCGATCGTATCTTTCCAGTCGACGTCGCGTTTCTGCCAGTTGAGGCGGCCGGTCTTCATGGTCTGGCGGGGAGCACCCGGGGTCCAAATCTTCTCCTTATCGCGATCGAGGCCGACTTCGGCGCTGAGCGAGGTCTCGAGCACGGTGCCGTCCGCCAACTTGGGCGCGAGGACAAGGATATCGCCCACGCCGCCTTCGATGATCTGGGCTTCGATACTGGCCATCCAGCTGCCTCCCACGGCGCCCTGCGGGCCGTAGCAGTGGACGAGGATGCCGTTGTCGCGGGTGGCCTTGGCGCGCTTGCCCCAGGTCTTATCGCCCCACTTGAACTCGATGACGAGGTGGTAGTCCTTAAAGCTATCGTTGGTGGTGATGCCGCCGTAGCCGTTACCGCTGATGTGGAAGAGACCATCGTCATCGAACTTGAAGACGTTCTTAGCGTCATCATGAATATCGGCCTTAGGGTTGATGTGCATCTCGGCCTTTCCTTCGCGGAAAAGGTCGAGGACGTTGATCTTCTTGGTGACGGCCTGCGCGACCGGCTCCGGTGGCAGGACGATCTTGGCGACCGGCTCCTTGTTCTGCGCGGACAGTCCGGCGACGGACAGCAACGCGAACACGAAGGCGGCGAGGGTTGGGGTGTTCATGGGGAAAGGTGAGGGCAGTAACGGAGGGGTTATGTTCCCAACCTCCTTACCCAATTCAACACATTCACATCTAATGAGCGGAATAGGTCATTATCGGAGCGGAAAAGGCTACCCTGAGTTAGCGTTGGGACCGCGTCACGACACAGGGACCTTTCAGTGTCTTGGTAGGGGCGCCACTGCGTGGCGTCCGTTCGCAGCGGGTCTCTTAAAGGGAAACTAGAGACCGGATGAATGGATGGGGTTAAATAAAGACCGCAGCTTCTAACCGGTCTCCGGTCTCCCTTCGAGCCCATGCCCTCCGCCTCAACCCTACCTCACCTCGCCCTGCCCCGCAATCCGCCGACTCGCCACGCTTTCGTAAAAGCGCTCGAGCGTGATATCCATCGCCACACTCTTGCTTCCGAAATAAGGGAAGTGGCCGTAGTAGAGCGAGAGCTGCTCTTGGGCGTCGTGATAGGAGCCTCCACGCGCAGCGACATAAATAGCACAGGCGAGGCCGGTGCGATCGGAGCCAGCGCGACAATGAATCAGCAGTGGTTTCGGAGCGTCGCGCAGGAATTCGACGAGCTCTGTCATTTGCTTAGCGTCCAGTTCTTTATTCGCGGATAAAGCCAGGCTGCGAAATACGACCCTACTCTGACGCGCGACCTTCGTCTCGCCGTCATACCAAGCATCGCCTGGCTGCTCACCGCAGAGATTCAGCACCGACTTCACCCCATGGCGGACAATTGCTTTCTCCAGGCCTTCGGCGCCGAGCCAAGAAGATCGATAGATCATTCCCTTCTCCACTTCATGGAAATTACCGCCGCCATGGACGTATGCATAGGCACCGCCGAGAAACAGCAGGACAGCGAGCGCCAGCAAACCGACGCCGCGTAGGACACTTACAAAAGGGTGGCGCATGGGAGGCGTCATCTACCAATCTTGCCATGGAATTAAGCCAACTTGGCGTCGGCTAAGTCACAAGGCAGGGACGACCTGAGGGCCTAGGTAGGGCTGACCACCCTTGGTCAGCCGCGGTTGAGCGAGGGCGCTCAACCGTACCCAAGCCAAGCCCTACGCCTTCGTCCATTCAGTCCTCAACGCAGCCCTCAGAGCGTCGCACCTAAGGGCGATAGCGACTAGTGACGCGCGGCCTTCTGCATCAACAAACAAGCGACCGCTGCGAGCAGGATGTTCGGCACAAGCACCAAGACCTCCGGATGAAAGGCGGGGTTCTTCACCCAAGTCGCCATCGAAGTCAGCAGATAATAGGTCAACGCCAGGCCCAAGGCCAAGCCCGCGCTCACGCTGGTCTCAGACCGACCGACCGAGATCGCCAGCGGCACGGCCAGCATCGCTAGGCTCAAGATAGATAACGCGGTCGAGACGCGGAACATAAATTGCACGGCCAGCATCATCCGGTCGACTGCCCGCTGTTCGGTCGTCGGGTGCTCCGGTAGCCTCCAGCCAGTCTCCATGGCGGCGAGCATCTCACCGCCCGTCATCATGCGGAGCTTCTTCACGTAAGTCCCCTTTTCATCTGGACGCTGACTCAGCGGCATTTCTAAAACGGCTTGCTTGGCTGAAACGAAACTTTCGGGATGCGCGAGCGTATCCTCACCTTCGGGACGAGTAGTCATATTCGCATCCAGCATCTCAATCCGGAGAATGGAATGTCCCTGCACGTCGGTCGACTTGCTCAACTTGGCTGATTTCGCTCGCACCGACTGAAGCAACTGCCCGCGGCCGTCCACCTGCCAGAGATGAAAACGCTTAAGGGTCTCCCCTTCTTTTTCCTCGGCGCGAATCAGCAGGCCCTTGAACTGTCGGTTCAGTTTACCCGCCTGGATGAGGCCCGCCGGCGTTTGCTGGGCAGAACCAAGTAGCACCTTTTGAAAACCATCCTCCGAGGCCGGTCCAGCCTCGAGGTTTAACCACAGCGACGCGAGCGCCACCAGGGCCGCCACGGCCCACACGGGAGCGGCGATTCGCCAAAGGCCTATGCCCGAGGCCTTCATGGCCGTGATTTCCCCGTCGGCACCCATCCGCCCAAATGTGAGGAGGACGCCCGTCAGGATACCCATCGGCAAAGCGTAAGGGAGCACGGTCGGAAATAGCAGGGCAATCAGTTCGCAGGCTTCCCACGGCGAGACTCGTCCAGATGAGACCGCCCCGAGCACCATCTGAACGACGTTACCCGCCAAAAGTACGAAGACGAAAGCCCCAGTAGCAAGGGCGCTGGAGATGATGCACTCGCGTAGGACGTATCGGTCGAGGAGGCGCACGCGGCCTTATTGATCCCCGCGGACCGCCAGCTTCCGCAAAGGATGAAGTTGACTCTCCCTGTAAGCCTTCAGGCTGTTATCCATCGCCCACGACTCGCTCCATAAATAAGGGAAATGGCCGAATCGGAGCGAAAGCTGAGAGGCCACGGCCGACGGCGGGTAACCGGATTCCAACAGGTACAACGCGCAGGCCAGCCCAGTCCGATCGGAACCCGAACTGCAATGGATTAGCACCGGCTTCGGGGCGTCTCGCAGCATCTGCGCTAACTCGTTCATCTCCTCGATAGTCAGTTCACGGGACGCACTCATGCGATAGTTGATAAAGCCCACCCCGAGTTTCTGCGCGGCTTGGTATTGGGCGTCATACCAATCCTGACCGACGTTCTCGCCCCGCAGATTAAACACGGTCCGCAAGCCTGCTTGCTGGGCGAGGCTGATGAAATCCTCTACTGGAAGTTGGGCGGAACGGTACAGCAAACCGGGGGCGACCTCATGCCGGTTATGATTCGATTGTAAAAAGCCGTAAAACGAGAGGGGCAGCCCGACGACGGCCAGCAAAGTCCACCCGCAAATGCGGGCTAGTCGCCAGTAGAGGGCGAATGGCTTAGGAGTCGTCACCCATCAATCATAAGGCCATATCAATGCAATCAGGGCTGTATCAGGTGACAAGCAAGCGACAAACGGAGACAGCCCGCGAGAAAGAGGCATCTCTCCCGCCCTATACTCCATACTCTAAACTCTCATCTCCGGCTTCAACGCCTCGACCGCCGCCTTCAATACTTTCGTCCGTTCCTTGACGTCGCCCGACGCATCCAACGGTGCACCGACGAAGATTGTGACCCCGCGGCGATAAAACGGCCAGAGGCAGAAGAGGAAGATATTCTGCACGGTAATCGAGAACGGTGTCACCCAACGACCCGGATAATTGCCATAATGAAAATAGACTGGAACCATCGGCACGCCGGCCTGCTGGGCGATACGGACCGCGCCGGTCTTAAATGGCAACTCCGCCTCGCCGAGTGCCTCGACGAGCCCGGTCGGACAGATCGCCACAGACTCTCCCTCCTTGAGCAGTGCCACGGCGTCGTCGATCGAGACTTGGACGAAGCCCCAGCGGACGGCGAACTTCTTCAAGAACGGAAACGAGAACACCAATGGGTGCACGAGTAGGCGGGCCGACGAACGTACTAAACCGAAGAGGAACACATCGCGGTAGCTGACATGATTAGAGCAAAGCAGTACCGGCCCCGGAAGCACTGAGCCGACCATCTTCACCTTACCGACGAGCAATCGTACCACGGAGTGGGCCGGACGGGGGATGAGGGATGGCGCGACCAGCATGCCACAGCCTGCCACAGCCCGCCGACGAAAGCAATCCAACCCAACCCGCCAAACAGCCCGAAACGCCACCCTAAAGGCGGCGACGTTAAATCAGATGGGCAGAGAGGAAGGGCTTGAGTCCGCTGCGCTTCGGCCCTCTTGCCCGAGACCAGCGGTATCTCCTACTCGGCCCAGTGGCCTTCGTCGAATCCACGCGTGCTCATCCCTGGTTGTGTTTACATGCTCTGGGCCTCCGAGCCTCTTCTGGAAATTGGCGGAGAGGAAGGGATTCGAACCCCCGGTACCTTGCGGTACGCCTGATTTCAAGTCAGGTGCAATCGACCACTCTGCCACCTCTCCGTGCGTGTTAGTCAAATCCTCCTAAGGTCTTCCCTCAAGCCCATTCGGTGGCTTCCCCTGGGCTATCTCCCCAATTCACTTCACGGCTTCTTCCCTGCTCTAATGCGCGATGAGCACCTGCGAACGCGTCGAAGAAATCGAAGGCCCTTACGGCCCTTTTGCCATTGGCGAGCGTGCCATCCAACGGCTTTGGGCGGCCGGAGAAGTACGGGGCCCGATGTCATCGACCACGGGTACCGCCATTGAAATCATCCACCCCGGAGATTGGAATCGCGGCGCCGGACCGGATTTTCTGGGCGCAGTCATCCTGTTGAATGGCAAAAAGGCGCGCGGTGATATCGAAATCCACCTGCGCTGGTCAGATTGGCACGCCCACGGCCATGATGCGGATCCCAATTTTTCCGGCGTAATCCTTCATGCGGTCTTACTCCCCGGCTGCAAGACCGTCACAACCCTCAGCGGACATAGGCCCGAGACCTTGGTGTTATTGCCGCACTTGCCACGCGACCTCGAAGACCTCGCGGAAGAAGACGCGCTCTTGGAGCTTCGGGGCCGTTCGGGCGAAGTTGCCCGACGCGTGCTGGCGACAGAGAATAATATTTCTTTCGGCCTTCGCCAACGCGCCTCCCAACGCTTCAAAGCCAAAACCCATTACGCCCGCCAACGCATCAAAGAAGTCGGCTGGGAGGGAGCCTGTCATGAAATGTTCGTCGAATCGCTCGGCCTCGGAGGTAACCGTGCGCCCATGTGCGAACTCGCCCGATCACATTCCTCAGAGCAGATGCTTATCTTGGGCCTGGATGCCCTTTATATGGAAAAATGTGGGCGGTGGCGTCTGCGCGGGCTGCGTCCCGCGGGACATCCTTATCGCCGACTGGCGCAATACTTGGAATTGAATCGTCGCCAACCAGAATGGCGCAAACGTCTCCGCGCCTGGGCCGAAACAACCGACAGCACCCCCCTCCCCTCCCTGCGACGGCGTCTGATTGACGATGTCCTCTCGTGCGTTTTGCCCGATGGTCGGGCGGATACGCTTTGCATCAATGCCCTCTTTCCGCTCCTGCAAACCAAGTCGCCGACCTACGAGCAACAGTGGCTGGATTGGCCGCCGGGAAATCATCCGGAAGATATCCAAGATGCCCGCGGGCTGATTGGCCTCACGGGCCCCTCGCGCAACTGGGAGATCCAAGGTATCCTCGACGTGCTTCGCCGAGCCGGTGCGGCGGCTCTCGCCAAGCCGGCCTAGGCCATCATCTTGCGTACCTTCTCGAGCGAAATCGCCAGGCGATCGACTTCCTCAAAGGTATTATAGAAAGCGAACGAAGCACGGGCGGTCCCGCTGATGCCAAGATGCTTCATCAAAGGCATGCAGCAATGATGGCCGGTCCGAATAGCAATCCCATCCGCATCCAAAAGCGTCCCGACATCGTGAGGATGTCCGCCTTCGAGCAGAAAAGAGATGACGGCTACTTTCTCGGGCGCTTCACCCACGATAGTCAGTCCTTTGATGGCCTTGAGGCGCTCGGTCGCGGCGGCGAGAAGTTTTTGTTCATGCGCATGCGCTCCAGCCTGCCGCGGCATAAAGTAATCCAAGGCCGCCGCCAAACCTAACGCCCCGGCGATGTGCGGGGTGCCAGCCTCAAAGCGCTCCGGTGCCTCGCGATAAGTCGTACCCTCGAAATCCACCTTACGGATCATGTCGCCCCCATATTGATAGGGCGGCATGGCGTCCAAAATTTCCGGGCGCCCCCAGAGCACGCCGATGCCGGTGGGACCAAAAGTCTTATGTCCGGAGAAGACGTAGAAATCGCAACCGAGTGCAGGGACATCGACCTTAAAGTGCGCGGCGGCTTGGCAGGCGTCGATGAGTACCGTGGCCCCCACGGCCTTCGCCAGTCGCGTCATCTCGGCGGCGGGATTCACCGTACCCAAAGCATTAGAAACATGCGCAAAGGCTACTAACTTTGTCCGCGGCGAAAGCAGTTTCTTAAAAGCCTCGAGATCGACTTCACCCCGCGGCGTAACGGGGGCGACGACTAACTTGGCGCCCGTCCGCTCAGACACCACCTGCCAAGGCACGATATTAGCATGGTGTTCGAGATGGGTGATCAGAATTTCGTCTCCGGACCGCAAATGCGTTCGGCCCCAACATTCAGCAACTAGGTTGATACCCTCCGTCGCTCCGCGCACGAAGACGCAGCCGCGAGCCTCCTTTAAGCCTAAGAATTTAGCGACCGTCTGACGGGCGCTTTCATAAGCCGTGGTAGCTTGCTCGCTGAGCAAATGTACCCCGCGATGGACGTTGGCGTTACTTTCAGAGTAATAGTGCGCCAGAGCTTGGATGACGGCGTTCGGCTTCTGTGATGTGGCCGCATTATCCAAATAAGTCAGCGGCCGCCCATGCACCAGTCTGGCCAAAATGGGGAAGTCTTGCCGGATGGTGGCGATGTCGAACACGGACATACGGTGAACGTATGAGGAGACGCAGGGGGCGCAACCGGGAAGCGAACTTAGGGCGACGCCGGCAAGCGTACGGCCTTCCGGATGTAAGTCGGTACATCAATGTCCTGACCGTCGATAAAAGTCATCGGGGTCCCACCAAACAGACCACGGCGCATAGCTTCCTCGGTCGCGAACTCAAACATCGGCTGAGAAGGGTCGCCAGCTTTTGCGCCCTTCTTGGCCTTCGCCGGACTCTTGGGCACTGGTAGCGAAGCACCTAAAACCGAAACTTCGATCCGATCGCCAAGGTCAGGGTTAACACGGGCGCAGACAATCGTGGAGGTCTCGCCACCAAAACGCGTCCGGACCGCAGCTACTGCCTCAAAGGCCGCGGTTGTCGTCAAAGTCGGACCACCCGTCACATGTACGAAGAGCGATGCAACTTTCGTGACGGAACTGGGGCCGTGCGCCAAAGGACATTCATTGGCGGCACGGGCGGCCTTCATCGCAGCGCCCTCTCCGGTGCCCACTCCAAAAGCAAAGAGGGTGGGTGAGCCAGGGTTAGCCATAATCGAACGTAAAGCTGCCGGGTCAGCCGCCACTAACGCCCCTGGAATAAAGGCTCCCGCCAGCGCACGCAAGGCACCGCCAACCCAAGCATCGGCCGCAGCAAAGGATTCTGAAAGCGGAGCGTCGGTGGCGACTTGTTGTAAAAGTAAATCGTTATGGACGACCACCAGCCCGTGACATTTCAAGCCCAACACTCCCGTGGCTTCGTTGGCTTGGCGTTGGCGTCGTTCTCCCTCATGCGAAAAAGGCATGGTCGCGAACGTCAACACAGTCGCCCCGACCTCGGCGGCATAACCGGCGACGACGGCCGCGCCCCCGCTTCCCGTCCCACCCCCAAGACCCGTGACCATGACTACGATGGGCACGCCGGTAAAAATCCGGCGTAAAGCGGCTTCATCAGCTTCGGCCGAAGCACTTCCCAAGGCCGCTTCGCCGCCCGTCCCCATGCCCCGGGTCTGAGCCCGACCGATTTGCACAACCGTAGCACCGGGAAGTTGCTGAAAGGAGCGTGTGTCCGTATCGATTAGGGCCACCCCGATTTCCGGCGGCAACCGGGCGGCCAGCCGAGCGACAATCGAGCAGCCCGCACCACCTAAACCAACCAAGAGAATGGAAGGCGGGCGTTCCATGGTTTAGAAGCGAAAGAGGTCTTTGAGCGACGCCAAAAAACCTCGCTGTCGACGCACCGGCGGTGGCGAATCCGTAATCGCGGCGGTCATCAGACCGACGATTCCCGCATACTCCGGCTTGCGCAGCGAATCATTTTCGAAAGTCGGGACGCCGATCCGCGTCGGTAATTGCATGATGGCATGGACAGCCTCGGCAGCGTCGGCCAAATTCGCCGAGCCGCCCGTCAGGATGATGCCCGCCGGCAGGAAGTATTGGTCCAACTTCACCGCGTGTCCCGGGAAAAGCTGTTCGAGATGCTGCATGATATCTTTCTTAACGTATTCGAACGTCTCCTGATAACGCAAGGAAAGCACCTGCGTGATTGTTCCGCGATTGAATTGCTGATCGCCGAGCCCACGGTCGCCGTCTTTCCAGATGGTCTGATTGGCGTCCGCCTCGCGATGCAGGGCCGAACCGAAACGAATCTTCAGGTCTTCGGCCGTCTCGCGACTGATTCGCAAAGCTACGCTCAAGTCATTGGTCATATGCTCGCCGCCGACCGGAATCGAGCCCGCACAAAGGATGTGCTCCTTATAATAGAGAATCCAATCGGTCGTGCCGGCACCCATGTCGACAACCAGCACGCCTTGCTTGTCAGAATCGCTCGCGGTCGCGCAGGCCGCCGCATGCGACGCCAAAATGAAATCGCGAACTTTGATGCTCATGCCGTTCACCATGCCGACGCGCATTCGCATGTTACCCTCCTCCATCGTCACGCGCCAGAAATGGACTTCCAAACGCTTGCCGGCCATGCCCACTGGATTGGCCACCGCGCGTCCGTCGATTGTCGTCGGCTGGCGCATGTAGAGTAACGTGGCCCGCCCTGCCGGCGGCTCCAGACGCTTCGCAGATGCGATGGCGTCCGTGACATCCTTGGCGGTGACTTTGCCGTCGTGCGCTGGAATCGCGTGAATGCCCTTGATTCGTTCCCCTTCCGCTGCTGGTCCAGAAAGTGAAAGGTAGACGTGCTCAATCGAGCGACCGGAACTACGTTCAACGTCATTGACGACTTCATGAACGCAATGGTGGAGCCGCTCGAGGTCGATCACAGTGCCTTTGACCACGCCATCGGTCCGACGTTCGCTGAAGCCCAACATCCGGGCCTTACCATTAATCATCTGGCCGACGAGGCTGACGGTCTTGTGAGTGCCGATATCAATGACCGCGATAAGAGAAGGAAGAAGCTTGGGGGTCATCGGAGGGGGGCGGGTACGAGGCGGGGTTCGGGGACGGGCGGAGAGATGGTACGGTTTTGAATGGAAAGTTTCAGGACGTAAGCCTGGGCCGTCGCGTTCGGCATCCGCAGGTATTCATCGATCCTAATCCGGGGCAACAGCGCCAATTCTTTCCGCCAGTTAGCGGTGGAGAAAATGATGCCGACCAATGGCGGACGATCCGTCGGTTGCGCCGCTGTCCGCACCGTCACGTTAAGATTCGATCCCGGAGCGTCTTCTTGAGCGCCGAAACAATCGCGCAAAGAAACCGATGCCCATTGTAGATAGAATCGCTCGTAACTCGTCCGGGCCGCCAGCAGGAAGGGACCGACCACTTCGATGCCTTCAATCGCCAATTGATCGCCCGAGCCGGTCGAACGGAAATCTTGGATTTCTGGTAAGCTCCGAATGGTCTGCTCAGAATAACCCGTGCCCGCGAAGGTCTGCCCATCGGGGCTGACCAGACGCACCACCATCAGCCCAGTCGGTGGCGCGGAGGCGATCTTGGCAACCGCGACACGTTCGCGGAGGACGATTTCCAAAGTGCCATCGGCTCGCCGGCGCACATCGGCCGCCAGGACCTGATTATCGGTTTCTAAGTCCGCCTTGATCGCTCGGACATTCTTGGCGGGCCCTTCAACCCCGGCCGAAATTACTTTCTGCACAAAGGCTGCGGGCAAGAAACCATCGGTCTTATAACGGAAACTCCGTCCGGCGGCGACCGGTACGGATTCATCGACCGAGAGATAAATGACGACGCCCAAGGCCACAAAAAATAAAATACTAAGGACCAACGGTAGACGACTCCGGACGGCGCGCTTGCGGCCGATATCATCCTCGGGCATCCGATTAACTTCTTGCGGCACAAGGGAACGCCAATCCCGATCGGCGGGGCCCATGAAAGCGTCCCGACGTTTACCTAAGAATCGATCGAAGAAGCCCATGCGTTATCGGGTTTGCGGCGCACGCGC
>Ga0209086_10002618_pt1 | contig 13966 bp, 6 predicted proteins | sample M_130207_XF_Meta_FD_187312 | JGI IMG/M metagenome (GOLD analysis project Ga0209086, IMG submission 187312) | Freshwater microbial communities from Lake Montjoie, Canada to study carbon cycling - M_130207_XF_MetaG (SPAdes) (version 2) | ecosystem: Environmental > Aquatic > Freshwater > Lake...
TTCATTACCGTTTCATCCTGATTTAATACTCCAGGGAAATTCATCATTTCAGCCAAGTAAATAATTTCAGGCATTTTTAATAATTCATCAATTTCATCAACACCAATAACAGCGCCAGCTGTTTCAAATGAAGTAGCTGGAACACAGGATGGTGCACCAAAATAAAACTTCAGAGGTACCTTTTTCCCATTATCTATCATGTATTTAACACCATTAATACCCAATACATTGCCAATTTCATGTGGGTCGGAAATAGTGGCTACGGTGCCATGCGTTACAGCTAGCCTAGCAAATTCGGAAGGGACAAGCATGGAACTTTCTACATGCACATGTGCATCAATAAAACCAGGTAGAATAAATTGAGTGGAGGAAACTTCCTTTTGTATTATGCTTTTTATTATACCATTGTCAACCCTTATAACTCCTTTAAAAACAGATTTATTTAGAACGTCAACAATATTACCTTCCAGGCTAAAAGTCATATAAAATTAATTTAATACCAGGGCTATTAGCCCATACTGTTGGCAATGGCAGAAAATGTAGTTTCGTTTTTACCTAATTTTGAAATCACCCTCATGTGCGATAAAAAAGCAGAACCAATACTTTCATTACATAAATAAGGAACATCAAATTCCTTAGCAGTTTGCTCAATAATTGGAGCTATTTTAGGATAATGAACATGACAAATCTGAGGAAATAAATGGTGTATGGCTTGAAAATTTAAACCTCCTACATAAAATGTAATTAATGCATTATCTCTAGCAAAATCTGCTGTTGTGTTTAATTGATGAATTGCCCACTCATTTTCTACACCTCCATCTTTATTAGGCATAGGAAATTGGGTATCTTCCACAACATGTGCTAACTGAAATACAATGCTTAAAATAAGACCGGCAACCATGTGCAATGACAAAAACCCTAGTAAGACCTGCCCTAAATTTAAGTCTAACAATATTGTTGGCAATACTATTATATACCCCCAATAAACGGCTTTCCAAATAAGAATGGTTATAAATGATTTTACCCTAGCTGCTTTACTTTCTCGGTTATGACCTTCTTTAATAAATTGAAAATATTGAACAAAATCCTTTGCCGTTGTCCAGTATAAAGACATAATGGAATAAAAAATAAAAACATAAAAAACTTGAAATTTTTGTATTTTCTTATATTCACCGGCAGGAGAAAAACGCATAATAACCTTATTATCAATATCTTTGTCGTGATTATAAATATTTGTATAGGTATGGTGCAAAAAATTATGTTGGGTTTTCCAATTTTTATTGTCACCTCCTACAATACTAAGCGATAAACTAAGGAACTTATTGATATTCATATTAGAAGAGTATGCTCCATGGTTAGCATCATGCATTACGCTCATACCAATTCCAGCAAGGCCCAAACCCATAATTAATGAGCAAAGCCACATCCCTAGTGTACTGTACCCTTGTGTAATAATTAATACATAAGGAATAAAATAAAGGCTAAGCATAAAGAGGGTTTTAAAAACCATCGTAAAATTAGCATGCTGAGAAATATTATTTTCTTTAAAATAGTTATCCACACGCTCTTTTAAAGTATTAAAAAAAAGAGTTTTATCCTTATTAATAAACTTTATTTTTTGTTTTGTTTTTTGTTCCATTTTTATAATCTTTAATTTGAATTTTAAAAAAATATTATTTGGTCTTTATTTTAACGGGCTACTCTATTTAACATTTTATATTATATTTAAAACATACCGTAAAAGGTGCAGGGTGTTAGATTATGTTTCTTAATTTAAAAGTTTTTCATCTTCTAAATTCGAGCTCATTTTCTAAAAGTATACAAAGGTAGTGAAATTTAATGTTCAACACCTTTTATATGCTTAATTTATAATAAATAGAGGCTGATAGCGACAATGGTCAAATAGGTTTTCAGAGGCCCTAAAAGTACTATTGGAAATATATTGGTAAAAAAACATATTTAATAATGGCTCGAAATTGAATAAAATGCAATACGATAATTAAAAACCTTAGCAGTTTTTAAAAAATTAAAAGGAAGGGAAGCCCAATAAAAATAATTTTTAAAACTAACCTTAGAAAGTTTTAATCTAGGAAATTTTAATAAATTATTAAAACAAAGGATTAAAACATATGCAATCCCCCATTAACCGCTATATTGGCACCTGTTACATAACGTGCTTCATCAGATGTTAAATAGGCTACAGCACCTGCAATTTCTTCGGGAGAAGCCAACCGTCCTTGCGGTATTTGAGCTATAATTTTATCTCGAATTTCTTCTTTAATTGACATTACCATAGACGTTCCTACATAGCCAGGAGAAACAGTATTTACTGTTATTCCTTTTTTGGCAACCTCCAAAGCCAGTGATTTTGAAAAACCATACATAGCCGCTTTAGTTGCTGCATAGTTTGTCTGGCCAAATTGTCCTTTTTGTCCATTTACAGAGGAAATATTTACAATACGCCCCCAGCCTTTGGCTATCATACCTTCAATTACAAGGCGGGTACAAATAAAAACGCTGTTTAGATTCGTATTTATTACCTCATACCATTGTTCAGGAGTCATTTTATGAAGTGCTGAATCCCTAGTAATTCCGGCATTATTAATTAAAACATCAACAGGACCTATTTCATTTTCTATTTGCTTCATCATTTTTTCGGCAGAGTTCCAATTAGAAATATCCCCTTGAACAATTTTTAAGTCAAAACCCATCTTTAATTGATCATCTCTCCATATTTTTGCCTCTTCCCGCCATTTCATAGCCTTAGTGAAATCTTTATAATTTGCAACTACGGTATAACCATCTTTATACAACCTTTCACAAATTGCAGTTCCCAATCCCCCTGTACCTCCTGTAACTAAAGCTACTTTGTTATTTTTTTTTCTCATAAAACGCAAACAAATAATTTAAAATGTTTAATTCTAATTTTAAAAATAATGGCCAATATACGAAATGGCTAATTGAATAATTTAAAAACTTTCAAATTTATGCAGAAAGTTAGTTTTTTTAATACTCAAATTAATTTTGCAATACTTTTTTAATTGAAAATTATTTAAAATATTAGAGAAAAAATATTTTTCCCACAAAAGAATTGAAACACCCTATTCTATAACAAGTTTTTGTGTAAAAACATTAAATTTTGTACTTAATTTAATATAGTAAAGTCCTTTAGCTAGTTGCTTTAAATTAATTTGTTTGTTATTTTCTACATTGGTCAACTTCGCTTTTTCGCAATAAACAGCCTTCCCTATTGCATCATAAACGCTAATTATTAATTCATCAGAATAAGTATTATTAACAGAAATATTTACAATCCCATCAGAAGGGTTAGGGTAAATAGCATAAAAATTCTCAAAACCAGATAAATTATTCGATTCAATTCCTAAACAAGACTGAACTGTAATAATTTGTGAAGCAGCATTAGCGCAACCGTTTTCAGTTACGGTATACATTATATTTTCTGGTCCAACCCCAGCAAGTGCAGGGGTAAATAATCCAGCGCTTACTCCCGTTCCGGCATATGTACCACCAGTAGGGGTACCACCTGTCAATGTAAGAGGGGGTGCTTCTAAACATATTGGCGTATTAAATGCTGACAAGCTAACGGCAGGCATAGGATTTACTGCAACTACCACGTTTTGACTAGCTCCTATGCATCCATTTGCATTACTTGTGTATACATATGTAACATAAACTATAGAAGATGTTAAATTAGTAAGCATTTCACTAACATTGGCATTGCCCGATGCTGCAATTTGTAATATCCCGGCAACGGCTGCACGACTCCAGGTAAAACTTACCCCAGGAGTTGTAGTTGTAGCGGTATAGTTAAAAATGCTGCCACTGCAAATGGAAGGAGATAAACTACTGCTTAATACCGAAACTTGACTTACGGTTACCTGCATGCTCTGACCCGGAGCATTGGTGCATCCGCTTAAAGTGGTGGTATAAAAATAAAAAACAGTTATCGGACTAAGAGTACTATTGGTTAATATTTCATTTACATTTCCAAGGCCTGTTGCTGCCGGTTCATTTATACCAGTTACGGCAGCTCTTGTCCAAGAAAAAGATGCACCAGAAGCTAAACTCAATGGAATATAATTGAAAGCATTTCCGCTACATATCGTAGGAGGAGTTAAAGAACTACTTAATGAGGGATTAGGATTCACAACAATTATCACATCTTCTATATTACTACAAACAGAATCAGAGGTAGAATAATGATAGATAACGTTTATTGGAACTCCTGTTGTATTGGTTAATATTTCGCTTACATTAGTAGTGTCGGCAGTACCAGCTTCGCTAATACCTAAAATGGTGGGGCGGGTCCAATTAAATGTTACTCCAGGTGTTACACTCGAAGGGGTATAATTGAAGGTAGCCCCGCTACAAATTGCTGCGGGTAATAAGGTGCTACTTAAAATAGGGGTAGGATTTTCAAATTCATCGGCACCAATATCCGGAGCATTTGTATTTCGAGTATTATTGTCGAAATCGCTAGTTATCCCTGCTATTGGAGTTGCTTTATAATCCAATTCGCAATTACTTCCAATTACAAGGTGAAGGTCAGAAGAGGAAACAAATACAGGCGCAATGGATAATGAATTAACATCTTTTCCTGTAGCAGCTTTCCAGCCAGCAAGATTGGCAATACCAGATCCTAAATAGCCTATATTAGGGGCCGATCCATGATTATAATTATTATAATCAATTTGCGCAAATACGTTGGCAGGGGCATCGCAAATAATACTATACCTATCGACTCCCATGGTTTGACTATTCGAAAAAATATTATTTCTTACATTTAGTGAGTTTATTCCAGTAACATTGTTGGTAACGTTAAAAGCGGCAGGCAATCCATCTGAAGATTGATTTGTATTCATAGAAACAGTATTAAAATAAATATTATATCCTCCTCCATTATCTACTATTATCCCATAACCGTTATCCGCTAATCCACCACTATTATAGCCATAGCCCGCTATATCATCAATCATGTTATTAACAATAGTTAAATTAGAAGTTAAAGAACTAGCTTTAAGCACAATTCCATTGGCACCATATCCCAATGTATTTGTATTTTTAATATCACTAATTTTATTATTACTAATAATCCCACCCGAAATAGCTCCTACTACGGCAATCCCAGAAGCTGTGGATGTGCTAGCAGTATTAACTCCAAAAATAGTGTTATTAGAAACAGCAATATTTGTTTGATTAGAAATAAATAAGCCTCTGTAACCTATTTTTTCAACTGAACTACTCGAACCAATTACATTGTTAATGATTGTGTTATTGCTTTCCCCAGTTATTGGGCCTACCAATGCAATGCCATAAGAACACTTAGTTATGCTATTATTCTGAAATGTATTGTTTCCATTTGATTTTTCAGCAGCAGCTCCTATATTAGCTCCGCTTGAAGTAATTATGGCGCCTATTGTAGAAGTAGGGCTGTCCCCACTGAGTGTGCAGTTTTTTATTGTGTTATTAGAGGCGCCATCAGTGGAGGAAGCGCTGGCTAACCAAATTACTGCTGATGTAGCACCTGTATTCGAGTTGCTAATAGAAAGATCTTTTGATGAGCCGCCAGAATTAGAACCATCAATAGTAACAAAATCGGCGCCGTTTAATTTGATGATTGCAGCTGGACTGCTACCCGATATCAATGCCGTTATACCAGTATTGGGCTTAATTGTTAATTCACAATTAGCCGCACAACCATAAGCAATTGAATTTAAGCTATTTAACCCGCTTTCGGTAATATTACTAAGAATGCTCACAGTTAAATCGGAGGATAATCCATTTGCATTAATTGCTTCGAATAGTCCGCCTACTCCGGTTAATGTGGGATAAGTTCCTCCTGTACCAACTGTGGAGGGGCCACCTAAGCCAGATAATATACGATAGCTCTTTAATGCTCCACCCATAGGAAATGCAGCTACAGTTAATGCTACATTACTAGGAGCTGCCGCAAATGTTCCATCATTGATACCAATATTAGGTAATGAAAACAAATCCTGAGCAACAACAAAATATTGTATGGTATCGCCAACAGCAATGCCTCCAAAAATTAATGAGTAATTAATAATTAAACTAAACGGACTAGCAGCATTATTAGCCTCGCTATATTTCCAACCGTTAGAAGAATTTGTATTTGTGCCAGGTATAGTATTTAAATTGGACGACTTTTTAAACCAAATGCGTGGCTTTGTTCCATTAACAACATTTACACCAGAGGCGTCCGTAATCGTTGCCAATACAGTATCATTGCTTAAACAGCTATTATTACCTATTGCAGTATATGTTATTGAAGGAGGAATTAAATCACTTGCAATACCACTAAACTCATCTGCACCAATGTCGGGAGCAGTTCCCGTACCAACATATCCACCATTACCTTGCCTAATATTTGCATCGAAGTCTTTGGTTAATAAAGAAATATTTATTCCCCCGCTTTCAATTTGTGAAGCAATGGAAGGGTTTATATGTTGCGCTATTAAAAATACAGGTGCAACGGACATTGAATAAAGATCTTTTCCTGTAGCTGTTTGCCAGTCTGCAAGATTGGCTACATCTGCTCCTAAATAGCCTAAATTAGGAGAAGAACCATGATTATAATCATTATAATCAATTTGCGAAAATGTATTGGCTGATGCATTGCAAATAACACTATACCTCTCAACTCCAACAGTTTGAATATTAGAAAAAATATTATTTCTTACATCAATTGAATTTACTGCCGTAACATTATTAGTAATATTAAAAGCTGCCGGAAAACCGGAAATATCTATTTGATTCGTATCCATGGAAACGGTATTATAATAGATATTATACCCACCACCATCATCAATAATTATCCCATAGCCATTGTCTTCAGATCCTTTATTGGAATATCCATAACTTGCAATATTTGAAATCATATTGTTTGAAACAGTAAGATTAGATGCTATACTAGTGGCTGCAACACAAATACCATTGGATCCCCATCCAAGATTATTTGTGTTTTTAATATCACTAATTAAATTTGCGTTTATATTTCCACCTGAAATACCGCCATTTACAATGATACCAGATGCCGTGCTACTGCTAGCGGAAGACACTCCAAAAATTGTATTATTTGAAATATTTAAATTGATTTGATTAGCTACATAAACTCCTCTAAATCCAATTTTATTGGAAGCGCTAGTAGAACCAATAAGATTATTTGATATCGACACAGCGCTATCTCCTGCAGCTGATCCAACTAAAGCAATGCCATAAGAGCATTTATTAATAACATTATTTTGGAAAAGGTTAAGAGAATTTGCTGTTTCTGAAACACCACCTATTAAATTTGAACTTGATGATACGATACCAACAAAAGTAGTAGTAGGTGAATTGCCATTAATAATGCAGTTTTTAATCGTATTGCTCCTTGCCCCATTAGTAACCGAAGTGCTACCAAGCCAAACAACACAAGAATTGATATTTGAGCTGTTATTACTGATTGTTAAATCCCTTGTTGTACCACCAGCATTTGACCCGTTAATGGTAACAAAATCAGCACCATTGAGTTTTATTATTGCCGAATCAATATTTCCAGAAATAAGAGCTGTAATACCACTGGCAGGCTTAATAGTTAAAGAATTCCAGGATCCAGCAATGGGTTGATTTAAAATGGCAGTTGCTGTTTCAACAGTATTTGCAGTAATGCTAATTAAAATAACATTTCCCGTTTGGTTTGCATTTAAATTTACACCATCAAATGCAGCTTTTAAAGTTGTATAAACAGCATTGGCTCCGGTAGAACCAGAAACCGTTACTTGCGAATTCATTTTTACAGCTGCCGCAAAAATAAAACACAATAAAAGAAAACATTTTGCTTTAAAATAATTTATATTTTTTATAGAATTAAACACCCTTTTCATGATTATTTTTATTGAAAAAAATTAAAAAATTAAAATGCAAATGTAAAGAAAAAAACTTCAATGCCATATATTGTATAAAACACCTAGTATAAGACAATCTGACACAAAACACTAAATTGTAAATTCCAGTATTTAATTAATTAAACAAGGTATAAATATATATCTTTGTTTAATATAACATTTCAAATAAAACAACGTTTAATTTATAAATGACAACAACTAATTATCAAAGATTAATTGAAAGGTTAGATAGCTTTATCCGAAAATATTATACAAATCAACTTCTACGTGGTTTAGTTTACAGTTCCGGTTTAGTTTTACTATTTTATTTATCATTAACAGTATTGGAATATTTTGCTCACTTCAATACCTCTATCCGTACTATATTATTTTATTCATTTATTATTAGCAGTGGATTTATCTTCACCAAATTTATAGTCATCCCCCTAACTAAATTATACAAACTAGGCAAAATCATTAGCTATGATGAAGCAGCCAATATTATTGGGAAACATTTCCCCATTGTGCAGGATAAATTGTTGAATGCACTTCAGTTGCAACAACAAACATCTGAAATAAGCACCCCCCAGCATCAATTTTCACTGTTAGAAGCAAGTATCAATCAAAAAATAAATGAATTAAAACCAGTAGAATTTAATTCGGCCATTAATTTTTCGGAAAACAGAAAATATTTGAAATATGCTTTAATTCCTATATCGCTTATTGTTGTATTGCTATTTTCTGCACCCAGTATTATCAGAGATGGGACAATTCGTTTGGTGAAGCATACTGATTATTTTGAAAAAAAATCCAACTTTCAATTTGTGATCAGCAATAGTGATTTAAAAACCGTTATGCAAGAGGATTTTGAGTTGAATGTAAAAATAATAGGGGATGAAATCCCTGATATTATTTACGTTGAAATAGAAGGGAATGAATTTCAATTAGAAAAACAAAATAATTTTAATTTCAGCTATTTGTTTAAAAATGTTCAGAAAAACATAAGTTTTCAACTTCTTGGCGATGGTTTTAAATCAAAAACATATGAGTTAGTAGCTCTACCAAACCCTATATTACTCAACTTTAATATTTCTTTACAATTCCCCAAATATTTAAATAAAAAGGATGAATTACTAAGCAATATAGGAGATTTGGTTGTGCCGGCAGGAACAAAAGTTAGCTGGAGTTTTAACACAAAAAACACAAACCTGTTACGATTAAATTTTAATGATACTTCCTTTAATGTATCACCAGCCTCTGACAATACTTTTAATTATAATACCCAGCTTTTTAGCGATAAAATATATTCTGTAACAACTGCAAATCAGTTTTTAAAAAATAAAGATTCAATAACCTATGCCATCAATGTAGTGCCGGATGCATATCCACAAATAGCAGTGGAAGAAAAGAAAGATACCACTGCCGCTAAACGTATTTATTTCCGTGGAGAAGTGAAAGATGATTATGGATTTAACAAGTTACTTTTCAATTATCAATTTATTACAAATAGCGATTCGAGTGAGAACGATAATAATAAAAAGCTTTTAGCTAATTCAAGAATTGTTGCAATAAACAAAGTACTTACAAAAGATCAATTTTACCACGACTGGGATTTAAATGAGCTCGAAATTTATCCTGGTGAACAAATTGAATATTATTTTGAAATATTTGATAATGACGGTGTTTATGGAAGCAAGTCCACCCGTTCACAAAAAATGATTTTCAAAGCACCTACCCTTAAGGAGCTAGAGGAAAATACCGACAAAAACAATAATAAAATAAAAGACGATATGCTTGAAAGTATTAATCAGGCTAAAGATGTGCAAAAAGAACTGACCGAATTACAGAGAAAATTGGCTGAGAAAAAAAATCTTTCCTGGGAAGAAAAAAAGAAACTGGAGGATTTACTTGCAAAACAAAAAGAACTGCAGAAAAAAATAGAGAAAATAAAAAACGAAAATAAGCAAAACAACCAGCAGCAGAATGAATATACGCAGCCTGACGAAAAAATATTGGAAAAACAAAAACAATTAGAAGAGTTATTTGAAAAAGTAATGACGCCAGAATTAAAAGATAAATATGATGAATTACAGAAATTGCTGGAAAAGTTAGACAAAAACAAAGTGCAGGAAATGTTAGAAAAAATGAAGCATGACAATAAAGATTTGTTGAAAGAGCTGGATCGTAATTTGGAGATTTTTAAACAGTTGGAGTTTGAAAAACAGCTGCAAAAAAGCATTGAGAAAATAGAAGACCTTGCTAAGAAAGAAGAGGCCCTATCAAAGAAAACAGAAGAGAAAAATTCAAATCCGGAAGAGCAAAAAGAAAAACAAGATGCACTTAATAAAGAATTCCAGGATGCTAAAAAAGATTTGGATGAATTGGAGAAAAAAAACAATGAATTGGAAGACCCTAAAAACCTTGACAATACGGATGAGCAGCAAGAAGATATCCAAAAAGAAATGGATAAGAGTAGTGAGCAATTAAGTAAAAAAGAAAGTAAAGGTGCTAGTAAATCACAAAAAAATGCAGCACAAAAAATGAAAAAATTGAGTGAAAAGCTAGCAAAGATGCAAGAAGAGATGGCGAAGGAGGCAGAAAGCGAAGACATTGACAAATTGCGTGATATCCTTGAAAACCTAATTCAACTCTCATTTGGACAAGAAGCATTAATGGCTGAATTATCAAAAGCAAAAACCAATGACCCGCAGTTTTATAAAATAAATCAAAAACAAAAGAAATTACAAGATGATTCGAAAATGATTGAAGATAGCTTGGTGGCATTAAGTAAAAGGGTCCCTAAAATAAAAGCAGTAATTAATCTTGAAATAAGTGCTATAAATATGAACATGGAAAAAGCGGTGGCGGAAATAAAAGAAGCCCCTACCCCATCCTTTGACGGAAAAAACCACAAAGAAGAGGGCTTAAGCCGGCAACAGTTTGCTATGACATCTATCAATAATTTGGCACTGATGCTGAATGAAGCATTAATGCAAATGCAAGCCGAGGCAAAACCTGGAGGCCCCCCCGGAAGTGGTAGCTGTAAAAAACCAGGCGGCGATGGCAAAAAGCCTTCTGCAGGTAATTTACGTAAGATGCAGGAAGCGTTAAATAAACAAATTAAAAAATTAAAAGAAGGAATGGAGAAAGATGGAAATAAACCAGGGAATAAATCAGGCATGGGAGGGGCTGGAATGAGTCAAGAGCTTGCAAAACTTGCTGCGCAGCAAGAATCTATACGTAAGGAGTTTCAAAAAATGCTCAACCAGATCAATAAAGACGGAAAAGGAGCAGGCGGAATGGATAAATTAGCAGAAAAAATGGAAGAAACGGAAACTGATTTAGTAAATAAAATGCTAAATATGGAAACTATTAGCCGGCAAGAAGAAATATTAACAAGATTACTGGAAAGCGAAAAGGCCGAAAACGAAAGGGAAATGGATGAAAAAAGGCAGTCGAATGAAGCTAAAAACGAAACTTTTGTTAATCCCAATGAGTTTTTAGAATATAATAAACTAAAAAACAAAGAGACGGAATTACTAAAAACCGTTTCTCCTTCCTTAAATCCTTTCTTCAAGAAAAAAGTTAACGAGTATTTTAACAATTTTGAAGAATAATAATTTTTAATTTTATAAGTACCTTACAAATTAATGCTAATAATTAGGCTATTAGGCTTAATTTTTAAAGGAAAAACAAAAAAAATAAAAAATAATTGCCAAATTTAGTAACCTATTTTATTTTTTAGAGTATAAGCCTGTATAAAAATACTTTGGACGAAAACCTAAAATGGTTTTTTGTTCATTATAATTTTAAAAAAAAAATTACAGCAATTTAAAAAATTAAAAATGGTGTTAGCAGCAAATCAAAAGATAAGAATTTCCTCCAGAACTGAAAACATCATTTTAGTGGAAAAAATGATAGACGGTGTTTGCGAGCTCTTTAGCATAAATCAGGATTATTATGGCAATATACTAGTGGCTCTAACAGAGGCTGTTAATAACGCTATATATCATGGCAATAAATCAAACGAAAATAAAAATATTGACATCACTTTTAAATCTTCTCCTACCCAAGTTTCCTTTATTGTAAAAGACGAAGGTGCCGGATTTGACTTCGACAATTTACCTGACCCTACTAATCCGGAAAATGTAGAAAATTTAAATGGTCGTGGCGTATTTTTAATGCGACACCTCGCCGACAAAGTTTCCTATAAAGAAAATGGAAGTAAAGTAATTTTAGATTTCAAAATAAATACTTAAATGAATCTATTGTTTTCATAGAAAATAATAGATTACAATTATAAACATATAGGTGCAATCTCATGCATGATATAAGGTTTAGATTCCATAATAAGCTCCCCCCCTAAAAATTATTCTATAATTAGTAAAGACTTTCAAAATAATTTCGACAAAACAGATATATTAATAAAAACAGATGCTTTCATTTTTTTGCAAAAAATATCCTTATGAAATCGCGCGTGAGGAAGGAGCAAACGCGATGCGGGGTTGCAGGTGGGGAGAAATCATTTGTTCTTGATTTTTTGTTTCTGGAGCCTGCCCTGAGCTTTTGCCGAAGGGTATCAAAACAAAAAAAAACAAACAGTTTTTGAACCATTTAATTTGCGGATTTATTTTGAAAACTTCACTAATCTATATTTTTCAATTTGTTTGAATAAAAAAATACAACTAAGTTTAAATATTATTACTTTTTAAAATTAATAAGCAACAAATACTAATCATTAAAAGAACCATTAAATAAAACACATTATTTAAATACAAATAGTTGTTAATTCAAATTGATATTTCTTCTATTTAAAAAAAACATACATAATTTACTATAAAAATTATGAAGACCTTAATATTATTTTATAGTTTTTTTTTAATATATCCACTTCTGCTTCAATCGCAAACAGATCAAGCTGTGAAACCGATTTCTATTAACTATCTGGAGATGGGTAATAATAAATCGGATTCGGGAAACGTACATTTAAAGTACAATGATATAAAAGTTGCAACTAGATTTTATTCGGATGCCATAAAAGATTATAAAAAGGCGATAAAAGCTAATCCAAGTATATATATAGGCTATTACAAATTAGGGATAATACAAACAAAACTTAAAGATTATAAAAATGCAATGAAAAACTTTGATAAAGCTGTAGCAATAGACTCTAGCATAGGATCCATTTTTCTTGAGCGAGGCATTTTGCAATTTTCACAAGGAAAAAGTAAGGAAGCATTGTTAGATTATAATAAAGCAATAAATATAAATTTTGAAGATGCCGCTGCCTTGTACCAAAGAGGTTTACTTTATGCTGCCAGGCAAGCATCCAAACTAGCCATTGAGGATTATTCCTTAGTAATTGAAATTCAGCCAAAATTTGAAAATGCTTACATGAAACGGGGGATAATATATAACAGTATAAATAAAGATTATGTGCTTGCGCTTATTGATTTCAATAAAGTTATAGAATTAAACCCCGAAAATAATGATGCATATTTCTGGAGAGGAAAAACAAAATATAAAGGAGAAGATTTCTCGGGTGCCGACAAAGACCTCAGCCGCTTTATAGAATATGAACCAAACAATATTGATGCCTTAATAATTAGAGGTGCTTGCCGAATAAATATAAACAATAATGCTGGTGCCATAAGCGATTTTGACGAGGTGATAATCCTAGACCCTAAAAATATTGTTGCATATATGAATAGGGGTGTAGCAAAAGGAGGATTAAAAAAATACAAAGAAGCACTGCAGGATATTGATTTGGCTATAAAAATAAAATTTGATTATTCACCAGCCTATATAAATAGGGCTGCAGTAAAATTTGCATCGGGGGATAAAAAAGGTGCTTGTAAAGATTTAGCTAAAGCTGATGGCTTAAATAACGAGAAAGCATATAAATTAATAGATCAATATTGTAAAGATGGCAATTGATAAATTATACCATTGCTTGTTATAAATTAATCCAAACTATTATTTACCTTTTCCAAAGTTTGAAACTTTGGAAAAGGTTTATATAGAAAAATAGGCGGAAACACAATTGGACTAATTTACTA
>Ga0209086_10002619_pt1 | contig 13966 bp, 20 predicted proteins | sample M_130207_XF_Meta_FD_187312 | JGI IMG/M metagenome (GOLD analysis project Ga0209086, IMG submission 187312) | Freshwater microbial communities from Lake Montjoie, Canada to study carbon cycling - M_130207_XF_MetaG (SPAdes) (version 2) | ecosystem: Environmental > Aquatic > Freshwater > Lake...
AACTTTAACCATGTTACCATTGATATAAATTCCACTATTTTCTCCAATAGTAAAAATAAATTCTAAATCTTCGTCTATTATTTTACCAGACCAATCAACATTATTTGGATAAACATTTAATGTATTAAAATCAACTAAATCAGAAACTTCTTCAACAAATTCATCCATCGTTTCTTGGAACACTAATTTATCGTCGGTTGTAATATCTAAGTCTCCTTTATTTTTTCCGTGAAGAGCCAATATTCCACCTGATACTCTATACTTTTGTGTTTTATCTTTCTTTGTTGTTTCTTTGTCAGAAGTAGGTTCAGTCGCTGTTTCATACTCAGTGTCCTGATTAATTTTAGTTTCAATATCTTTTGCCATGTTAATTTGAGAATCAGTTTCAGATTGCTCTAATATCATTCTGGATTTCTTAAGAAGAGATTTAATCTCATCATACCTGTCATTGTGTAAATTACTCATTTTTAAAAAAGTTTTGTAAAGGTTTCAAAATTAAAAGATGGGTTTAGGTCTGTGAAGTTTGTACCAAAATTACTTCTTGTTACAATACCTTCAAAGTTTTTAACACTCTCAACCTTAGTGTTATGTCCTATACATCTTCTTTCAATATGTAGAGTTTCTATTAAATGAATACACAAATCGGCCGTAGATTGTATCTGGCTTGTTGTATATGGTTGCCAAAAAAAGAAATCTCTCCACTTTTTTTCATAAACCTCTTGATTATAAATACTTCCTTTCCAGTTAATGTAATAACTTGTTAATGGTTTCTTTTCTAACCATCCTAAGTTTTCCAAACAAATAGTTAAAGAATTTTTATTAATACTATCATCATTAAAAAAATTAGAATATGACTGCTCATTTATTAACTCAATCACATCTCCATTTCGATTAATAACATAGTTTGGTATTCTATCAAAATTTCCATTATATCTAATTTTAAGGGAGGTTAAATATTCTTCAACCTCCCTTGATGTGTGACATAGGATAATTTGTTTTTTCTTTTTTTGTTTTCCTGTTGATTTAAAGTTTCCGTATTTTTTAATATCAAGCATCCCTTTTAAAATAGCTTAATCTATTTATTTTTCTTTCTTCAGTCTTTATTGGCTCAATATGAATTTCATCATCCTTTACTGGTTCAATATGAACTTCATTCGTAACTTCATTAGTTTTTTCAGTAAGAGAACCGAATTTTTGGTCGTTCAATTTTATTAGTTGTTCTTCCAACATTTTTAATTGTTCTTCCGTTGGAGTATATTTTTGTTTTTCAATATCTCCTTCTTTTTTTCCAATTTCTTTACTTAATTCATCAATATTCAAATCAGATAATGGAGTAATATCATTTACCGCTTCTACGCTTTTCACTTTACTCTTTTCGTCTTCTTCAAATTTAACTAACATATGTAAAAATGAAAGAGATATTATTGGTAACATTCCTCCTGAAAATAATGCTAAAAATCTTTTATGTCCTATAATGTCGCCAGATTGTACACCTAAAAAACTAACTACTGGGTCAACCATATCTACCCAATCTTTAAAAGATTGTCCATTCACATCGATATATTGATAAGCAAAAAATATATTTCCAATAAATTGTATTAATGTAACAATACCAAATGGAAAATAAACTTTTCTACCCATTTGTGCAGATATTGCCGCCAAAGCGGATAATGCGGCAATTTCAATACCAAAAGACAAATATATTGCCCAACTATATGGGTTTGAAAGTCCATACCACTTTGTTACGTGTGAAATAGAAACAAATGCAACAGTAAGTATTGGAACTAAAAAAGCAATATAAACTATCTTTTTAAAATTTTTTTGAACCCAATTCATTTATTTTTTATTTAATTTTTTTATCTCGTCTTCAATTTCTGTTTGTCTTCTAACATCCAATAATTTTCTGTCCGTAGCTTGTATCATTCTTTTTTCAGACTCTAAACCTGAAATTTTTAACTCTCTACTTAATTCATCCTTAGTAAAGGTAGAATCTTTAATAATTTGTATTTCTTTATTTATGCTAGATAAAGTTCTAGAATCACTGCAACTTTTAAAAAAGCTAAGTAATGCAATTACCAATACTATTGTGGTAAAATTGTTTTGAATAAATTTTTTCATAATTTTTTAATTTTAAAAATACACCTAAATATAAATGGTGTATTAAATAAATACACCATTTTTATCATTTTACATATAATCAAACAGAGAACCTGTTTCATTTCTTAATTTTCGTAATGCTTTTTCTTTTATCTGTCTAACTCTTTCTTTGGTTAAATCAAAATCATTCCCAATATCTTCAAGGGTTCTTGTTGAGCCTGACAACCCAAAATAATCTTCAATTATAATTCTTTCTCTTTCATCCAAAATATCTAACATTAATATTAATTTATCTTTTAATGTTTTTTCTGTAGATAATGATGCATCAGCAGACTCGGCATTTGGATTACGTATAACATCCATTAAAGTATCTCCATCTTCATTCAATGGACTATCTAAATTAACCGTATATGGTAGATTAACTAACTTATCCTCCATATCAAGACCAGTAATATCCATATCTTTTCTAGCCTTATGAAGTTCTTGTACAACATTCACAGGAAGTCTAATAGTCCTTGCATTTTCATTTAAAGACTGTAAAATTGATTGTCTAATCCACCATACAGCATAAGAAATAAACCTAAGTTTTTTTGACCAATCAAAATTTTCAATAGCTTTCATTAACCCATAATTACCTTCAGCAATCAAGTCAGGTAAATCTAACCCTTGATTTTGATATTGCTTACTAACTGTAAGAACAAATCTAAGGTTTCCTTCCAATATCTCCTTTTGTATTTCTTTTTTTTCAAATTCAGAAATATCTTCAGAAAGCATCTTTTTAGATAACTCTCTTTCTCGTTCAGGAGTCATCACCTTTAATTTTCTAACATCCTTAAGATATATAGATATCTCCTCTTGATTCATTGGTACTGATTGTGATTTATCTTTCATATTTTAATTTTTACTGTAGGTTTCTAATATTTCTTTTTCAAAGATACTCAAAGATTCAACTCCTTTGGTTAAAATCTTATCTAAAATTTGGTCTAACGATGGTTTTTTTACTTTTTTCTTTACCTCATCCAAAAGTAATGCCACAAACTCATCATCTTCACTTTCTTCAAAAATATTGAAACTTTCATCAATACTTATTTTCATTTCAACATCATCATCAGATTTATCTAAATTAATTAGATGTTCTTTAATGTTATCAGGCATAACCACTGACACTTTGTCAGTAAATTCTGTCAGTATAAAAGAATTTGTTATTCCATATAATATTCCTTGAATATATGTTTCAATCTCTTCTTGTGTAACCTCAGAAGCAAAATGAAATATTAAAACTCCTTTGGAGTGTTGAAACTTTAATTGAGGTGAATCCACCAAAGGATAAATAGATAATGCAATGTCTTTACATATCTTTTCAGAACTAAAATCTCCAATAATCAAAAGCAAAAATCTCTTCATGTTATCTCTATTTTTACAAATATACGTAAATAATTTTAAACTCTCTTAGAATATGAAATAACTTGATAAAAATCTTTTTTTCCCTCACAATATTCCTTCATCAAAATCATCATATTTTTAAACATAAACGCTCCTGGTGATTGTTTCTCACACTTGATGAATAATTCTATTAAAGTACATAAAAAATCTATACTATATTCACCCAACATACCTAAAGCAGAATATTTGGCATCGAACTTTTGTAAATATCTCAACTCATAATTGTTTCTCTCCTCAACAGAACTAAACGGATTAATTATATCATAATGTTCAATCCAATCATTCACAAAATTAAGTACCTGCGGTTTGGCACTCTCACTCTTAATCAATAAGTCCACAATCCAATGAGTATGTGATGGAGCCCTTAATCTTTTGCCATGAGCTAGATACTTGACGATAAAATCAAGTTCGGGATTGGCTCCTCTATTCCCTTGATATACAGCTATCGCAGTTCCATCCCTCATTGTCCAATACTTTATCGGACTATGTTCATTACCTTCTTTATTAAACGTAAGTTTCTTCATAGTATAGTCTTCCTTTTTTTCCTGAATGTTGTTCATACCATTTACCATCTTTATCCATCCACACATATGGATTAGATGGGTCAACATTCCATCCGTACTTTGAATAGAAATCAAAATCTTTTTTTAATAAGTTAGCCTTATGTGAGTCATGAAACTTTTTATTACCAAACCAAATTGGATATGTTACTGGTTCATCGATAACCTCCTTGTTCATTGTATTCTTAAACCCACGACGAACCCATTCATCAATACTTGTATTAAGATACATCTTAAGTAATGGTACATGATATTTCCACATAACAGAACAAGGATGATTTAACCAACCTTTGTATGGTGTTCCATCAAGCTTTGGCCTTCCTTTGATTGCATTGATAATCTGAAATGTCTCGACTCTTTGTTTACCTAAACGTTTATCATCAAGAACTCTTAATGACTCGTTCATATCGGAGTATGGTAGGAATGTTTGCATGGTGCAAAGATATGAAACTTTCTGATATAAACAAAAAACCCCACTAAATTGTGGGGTGGGGTTATCAATTTTTTCCAAGTTAGGAGTTTTCCAACTTTGCTATCATATTTTGTATTTTTTGAAGTTCAAATTGAAGTTCTTGTAGTTTTTCTTCTTTTGTTTTCTCTCTTGGCCTCTCTTCTCTAGTCATATCCCACATTCCACCATCTAAGTAAAGCCCATCTATCCTTGTTTCAACGCCACTACCTTTTAAATTTAAGAAAATTAAATTTTCCATATCATTGATACATTCTGGTATACTTTTCAATTCTCTGTTATTCGTCAGTCCTAAGAATTTTAATTTAGATAATTGACATACTGATTCAGGAATACTACTCACACAATTATCTAATGTTACGTGGGCTAAATTTGAAAACGACCCAATTGAATCAGGAACATTTAAAATAATATTTTTTCTTGAAAAATTACGAATTTGGATTTCAGCTAGGTCTGAAGGTAAATTTGAAAATATATTTTCTACCTCTCCCACGTTTTTATCGTCAATATCCAATTTTAAGGATTTATTCGCTCTGTAAGTATGTATGTGACGATTAATTTGTTCAGTATTTTGTTCTTTTATCATATCACCTTTTTAAAAATAAATATCCTCATAGTAAAAAATCCCACACAAGGTGGGGTTAATATTATCTTTTAACTATTAATATCTCATGAGAATCTTTACTATTGGTAATACCCGCCTCAATCCTATTCTTTCCAATTCGTTTTTCTCCATTACCCATTGAATAACTCCAACTTGGATAATGTAATTCAAAGTCTCCATAATACTCACGAATGGTTTCACAATTATTATAAGAAAGGACAAATCCACCTTTATGGTTATGAAGTAAATCTCTTAATAGTTCATGATTAAAACCATTATGATGTATAGGAATATTCCTCATAGGATAGATTCCTGTAAACATTTTATTATCAGAATCTTTTTCAAGGTAATATGGTGGGTCAAGATATAAAAAATCATCAACATGATTTGGTAAGACATTCTCAAAACTACCTTGATTTACTGATAACGTCGGTAAATTAAATTTAGATATCTTATCAATCATATCATTCCACTTTTTTGTTTGAAGATATACTGATGACCCCCAACCTAAATAACCTGGTCCATAAGACGTATTATGATTAAAGTAATAGTAAGCCGCTGCTGTAACATTATCTAACATAATAATGTCCTCTCTTTTGTAGTGTTTTGTTTTCCAATCTTTTAACATTTCTTGAGTATTATCCCATTTCATTAAAATTTCTTTAATGCGAGAATATTCTTCTGAAGTTGGGATAATTTCTTTTAGTTTTTCAACTAACTCTGTTTTATTATTAAGTAATACATTCCAAAAATTAACAAGAACATCAAATAAATCATACCCAATAACTTGTTTACCGATTGAAGCCCAGTAAACTTCTAAAGAACCTCCCCCTAAAAATGGTGAAACTATTTTATTAACATCATTAACAAATGGTGTTATTATTTTAATTGCCTTACTTTTTCCTCCCGCGTATCTTATTGGTGTTTTCATATGTATAAATATAAAAAATTACTTCACAACATCAATGATACGAGACAAATGAGAATGAAATAAAACTTTTTTATGGTTAGTACCTTTTCTTAATTCTAATTCAAATAAAATTATGTTTTTTCTACCACCAGAAATTACAAATTTACCACCATGTGTTATATAAATTTTTCTTATAGCATTTTCAATATTATCAAAAAAATTATTTGCAGGTATTTGATAGGTTTTATTATTTCTTATATCAGTCAAATGAAATAAGTCCACTTTACCATAACCACAACAAAACTTTATCAATTCCATATAGTCCTCTTTAAACGCATTATATAAATTATAAGCATGAGGATTTATTTTATATTTAACCTTATCATTTTCATACTCTTCCTTTGAATCCGGTAGAAAATTAATATAATCAATTAATGATTTTTTTTGAGTTTCATTCCAATTCCAACCAATCATAGTGTTTTTACAATAAAGAGACCATTGCGTTTTAGTTCCTGTTTTAGCCGAAATTATTTTATTCTCAGAATTTATGATGTCTCCTTTTTTATTTCCACCTAGCACAAGTCCACCAATTTCATCCGCAACGATATTTTCATTATTATGACCCATCAATTTTTTTTGACGAGCTTGTTCACTTGTCATACCATGTTTTGATTTTTTCATATTGCAAATTTTGTTATTCGGACCACATTATCAGCCCAATTGGAAACCAATGGATTATGACTAATTACAAATATTTTTTCAAAATAACCCTTCAATTTTCCAAAAAATTCCCCAACCATTTCTAAGTTATCATTGGATACCTTACCCCAAGTTTCATCGTATACCGATATGTTTGGTTTTGGAAGTGAACATACTTTGGCAAGTACTGCTCTAATCGCCAGTGCCCCAATAGTTTTTTCATATCCTGAACCAGCCGTCATTGGTTTTTCAATACCTGTACTATTGTCTATCATGATAAAATCAACTTCATTCTTATCATTAATTCTAATCTCCAAACTAAAGAAACAAGAATCCTGTAATAGTCTTTGTAGTTCTGAGTTAATCAATGGCATCATGGTTTTCATGATAATCTTTGTAATCCCATTCTTTCCAAACACATCAAGATATATTTTATAAAACTTCTCTCGTTCGAACTCCTCAGCAATTTTAATAATGATTTCATTATTTCTATCAATACGAGATAATAAGTTGTTAATCTCATTTTGACTTGTTAAGTGGATTTTTTCATAAGTTCTTTTTTCATTAATCAATTCATCAATACGTAAGTTAGCTCGAACTAACTGACTATCAATTTCATTATTCTTTTTAATCTTATCTTGAACTTCCTGATATCTTTTTAACTTATCTTCTGATTGATTAAGTTTTAATTCATTAGATTCAAGTGATAACTCGTATTTTTCTTTGATAAGTTTATTTCTTTCATACTCATCAAAATCTTTTTTTAGTTGGACAAAAGATTTTTCAGTTGTTTCTAATTTTTGAATTTCTTTATCAACTTTTAATATGCTCTTTTGAGTTTCGTCTTTTTCACTAATTTTCTTTTTGGTTAGTTCGGCCTCCATTAATTTGATTCCACAGTGTTGGCATTTAATGCCATCACCATATTTGTCAATTAAATCAACAATATCTTCTCTTTTATTCATCAATAAGGTAAGTTCCTTATTCTTTATTCTAATTTGTTCTTTAACCTCATCATGTTTATCCTCATGATAAAATTCTTTAGGTTCAACAATAGAAATTTCCGCTATTTGATTAAGTAATTTTTTACCTGTTTGAGTATATTCGTTAATATCGTTCTGTAACCTATCTGGGTTCATTATAACAAGCTCTTGGTCTATGTCTGAATGTTTGGACTTTAATAGATTATCTTTATAGTCTTGACCCTTATTTAACCTCTTATTAACATCCTCTATTTTTAAATTAGAGTCAGATATTTTGTCGTTTAATTTTTGAATCTCCTCTTTAGCCGTTTCGGTATCTTGTTTTAAAGATTCAACATTATATACATTGGATATCATTCCTTTTGAATATTCAGAATAAATCTCTTTTCCAATCTCTTCTTTCTTTTTCAAGAATTCTAACCCCAAAAATCTGCTTATAACTTGACCTCTCGCTGTAGGTTTTGCTTCCAATAAATCCTCAAGGTTGGATGCGGTTGTGACAATTGTCATTAAAAAATCATCCATATCACCTATGGAGTTTTTAATAAAACTTTCGGTTTCTCTTCTTTGTTCTCCTGTGAAATTTTGAAGTTGCCCATCTGATAATCTTTTAAAGAAATCCAACTCAGTTTTCACATTCCATTCACCCGCTCTTGATTTTTTTCTTTCGATTTGACGAGCAATAACATATTCTTCCCCATCAATTACAATATCTCCGGTAACACTTACCTTATTTTTATCAGTGAATTTATTAAAAATTTCTTCAGCCTTTTGTGTCTTTGTTGTTGTATTGAAAAATAAAAACAATAATAAATCAACCGTTAGAACAGTTTTACCACCAAAGTTTGGTGGGTCTGATTCTACAACGGTAATACCATTACATTTATCAAAATCAATTACCTGATTTTCTCCATAAGATAAAAAATTACTGAACTGAATTTTCTTAATATTCCATTTCTTGAATGGAGTTACTTCAACATCATTTGCCGTGAGTCTGTTCTCAACGGCAAGGTCAATATTCATAACTTGTTCATAGTATTGTTCTTGTTTTTTAGATTCCAATAAAGATTTAACCAATTCATTCTGATAATTCTTATCCATTATGTTTACCGCAACATCAATTGTCTGTTGTACCTCATCACTTGTTTTAACCTTTGTTATAACATTGATATTAGTAGATGAGTATTTCTTAATAAAATACTGCTTAATAGATTTTATTCTTTCTTGAGTAAAATTCTCAGGAGCATCTTCCCATATCACTTGGATATAAGGATTATCCAAAGTAGATGTGTCTAATTTTGTAGTCATATTATTATAATTAAACTCTGGTTGTGGATTAAATAAATCCCATTTCATCATTATTGATTTTGCGTCTGTCCAGACAACTCTGCTTCTTTTTTCTTCATTTCCTCAATTTGAGATTTCATTGATTCGTTGAATAATTTCTGCATTGCATTCTGTTGTGCTTTTTGTACGCTATTTCTATTTTGTACTTTTTTATTGTGACCCTTTCTTTTTTTTGATACTGGCATTTTATATTTGTTTTAATTGTTTTTTGGTCTGTTTGTCTCAAACCATTCGATTATTGAATTAATTGCCCATACAGCTCCTGATGCTAACATACCATCAAGGAACCATGAACCCCAAGCCGATACTCCGAGAATTTCATGTACGGGCGAATATACAAAAATTCCTGAAAAAAATCCTAACCATGTTGGAGTACACATCATGCATTTTAACATGTCAGATAAAAAAACCCAAAATCCATTAAATAATACTTCTTCATTTGCCGCCCATTTATTGATTTTATTTCTTGGTCCATTAAAAATACTTCCATAAACAAGGATGTTGCTCATTCCATAAGCCATAATCATCCATAAAAATAATTGTGTCATAATTTCTATTTTATTTTTTTTAATTGTTTTTCAATACAATACCATCCGTATAATCCAAATCCAACTGTAACTGATAATCCTACGATAAGAAACGTCATAATTGTTTATTTATATAATTTATCATCCAAATTTGAACCCCTAAGAAAAACCGCTTTTTTATTTTCTTGGAATTTTTGAATTTCTTCGATTGTTTTTTCATATTCACTAATCAACCTATCTTTTTCAAGTGTCTCGGTTCTTAGTTTCATAAGTGTTTGTTGTATTGCATCTAATTTAGATTGCAACCCTTTATCACCCTCTTTTTCTATAATAACTTCTTTAACAACCTCAACAATTTTTTCAACCTCAACAACCCTATCAACAATAACTTCTTTAATTTCAGGTGGTCTATTTTCTAACTCCTCTATTTTACTTAACAGTTCATTTATCTGCTTATCATCAGAAACATGTATTACCTTCTCAACAACTTTATCTACCGGTATTTCTTTAACTACTTCTTTGATAACTACTTTTTCAACAGGAATTTCTTTTATGACTTCCACAATCCTATCAACCGGTATTTCTTTAACCACCTCAATAATCTTTTCAACTGGTTTTTCAACTTCAATATATTCTATCCTAATAACCTCTTTCTCAATTTCTTTTGGTACCTCAACATACTTAATAACTTCTTTTTCTACAATTTTTTCAACTGTATTTTGTGAACCATGTAGTAACCCATATTTTTCTATTCTAAACCCCTCCAAATAAGATTTCTTAACAATATCATTTTGGTCAAACTTATTAAGTTTACAATAACTAATTAAATCTTTATGTTCACTTGTATTAAGTTCAATCTTGATATCCATGTTAGTAGTTCACCAATTTTTCAGTTCCTTTCTCTAAACAATCAATTGAATTAATGTAAAAAGAAAGAAAAGGTTTAGGATTAGGTAAATCCACAAAAGAATATTCATCTTTATCAATCTCATATACTCCATATCCATGTTTTGTAACTCTTTCACCAAAATTTTGTTGAACTGTTGAACCCACCATGTATGCTTTTTTATTACCTGGAATTTCAAATACTTGTCTCTTATGAATATCTCCACATAAAACTAAGTCACATCCTTTAAACTTACTAACGTCAAATCCATCTTCAAATTTATATCCAATGTCTGTATATAAACCTTGAATTGGTCCGTGAAATAGTCCGATATTTTTCTTTTTTGATTTAATAATATCAGGTGGAATATTATGTTCCATTAAAGAATAAACACACCAGTTAACATTATCATCCTCATATACACCTCTGTTCTTAAGATATACAATATTATCATTTTTTAATGAATCGATTATTGGAGTTAAGGCATCTAATCTAGTATTGTTATTCTCCAAAAAGTCATGATTTCCAATAATCACAATTGTCTTTGCAATCTTAGCACATTCAGATAACACCCAAGCAACAAATTCCACCAATTCAGGTGTCATTTGATTTTTAGAGTGTACTAGGTCACCAGTAAATACAATACGGTCAGGTTGAAGTGTTTCCCACTCCTTCAACGCAGTTTCAAGGATTCCACGATATAAGTCGTGGTCTTTGAATAGCCTAATATGTAAATCTGAAAAATGTACTAATCTATTAATCATTAAGTGTTATTTTTTCATCATTTTCAAAAGGATTAAATCCTTTGTTTATGTGTCCACAAGATTCACATTTATAAATTGGAAACGGAACTGTTGTGTCTTCAGATGAACCAGTCATAAGTGCTGGCACACGTTTAAAATAAATCACCTCTTTGAAATAGATACCTTCACAACTTTCACATTTGATAGTTGGACAATCTCTTAAATTAATTTTCGGCTTTTCTAAATCCATATTTTGTTTTTTTAATCTTTAAAATATAATAAACTATTTTTATTTGTCCAAATAATCTGACATGTCCATATTCAAAATTGTATCGACAATCTCTCTAGGAACCTTGTATTCGTCAAATTGACCATCATCTTTTAAATGGGATATCACACAACCATATAACTTCAAAGTATCATATTTGGTACCTTCTAACATCTTTAAAAGTAATTTTCCGTATAATGGTAATTGGATATAATAGTGCCCTAATGCATTATCAGGAAACTTACTGAATGGTTCTTTCAATCTTTTAGTATAATTGTTCTCTTGGAAATTCTTTTTTTTGTTAGTTTTCCAATCAGTAATTACTATACCAAATTCTGTATTTTCTCTATTCATCATCAACCAAGCTTTATCTGGTTGTCCCACATATGATAATTCAGGGTCTCCAAGAATCATCTCAGTATCTAACAAGACCGCACCTCTTTCTTCCATTAACTTAAGATATTTTTTACCGGCACTAATCATACTGTCACTTTTCATTATCTGAGTTAAATCACATTCAAATATTGGAGTACGAATTTCTTTATAATTTCCATTAATTTTCAATAATTCCTTTTCAAGAATATAATGGACTCTACTTCCTATGTTAGTTGAATATGTTCCTGCTGCCGCCCATTCTTCAAGCAATTGTTGTTGTTTTTGTGGGTCTCCACCGGCTTTGTTATATGATGCTTCTTCTGTTGGAAACTCTGTATAAAACTTCTTTAATACTTTTGAAACAGATGGATAATCTGTCTTACCGTTCATGGTATATATGTGGTCTTCTTCAACAAAAGATAAACCGAGTTCTTTTTGTTTCTTTGAAATATCGTCTCTTATCTCTTTAGCAATCTCATTTAATTTCATAATAATAATCTTGAATTTGTCCTCTTAAATCACAAACGTCTTTATCTTTTGGTAATTTAATAATTTTTATTTTGTTATATAATACTCCACCATTAAGTTCATCGTATACTCTAAGTCCGTCTTTCCAAGCATCACCATCTGTACATATGATGATATTAGCCTTAGCTTTATTATATAGTGTCTCGAATAGTAATTTACTCATTTTTTTACCCAACATAGGAATACTATTATCCAAAAAGAAACCATCAAAAACACCTTCAACCAAATAAATGTCTTTATCCCAATTTATTAATCTTTCATTAAAAATTATTTCGTCTTTTGGTACTGGTGGGTTTTTATATTTCATTTTTTTAGGAACCCACGAACGAGCAATAAAATAATTTAATGTACCATCAATATCGTATGAAGGTATTATAATTCTGTACGAATAATCACCTGTAACAGTATAACCTATATTATATTTTTTAATAATATTTTCAGTAATACCTCTTGAGGTTAGATATCTCATCGCCTCAATATGTGGTATAAATCTTTTATTTGAATCTTTAAAACTAGTGTACCCTTCAGGCAGTTTTAATTGTATTTTCTTTTCTTCTTCTTTTTTTAATTCTTCGGGTTTAATAAGAAGATAAACCTTTTTTTGTTTTTTTGATGCAAACTGGTCGAATAATTTACCTAAAGGTCCGTGAGTACTGTTTGTCTCACTACACGCCCAACATTTATAAACATGTTTACCGTAATTTATTTCAAGATTTCCTTTACCATCAGTTTGGTCTAATCCTTTTTCAATTGCACATACAGGACAATCAAAAGATATTTGACCTTTTGATTGGTAATGTTGCTTTGGCTTACCCAAAAAATCAGTTAATAGTTCAACAAGAACTTCTACTTCATCTGTCATATTACAAATATAGTAAAACTAATTGATTAAATCTTCAGGTGTAATTTCGTATGGGTCTGGAGCGACAATAGATTTTCTCCACCATTTTTTAAATCTGTTACTCTTATTCAATTTACTAACAATAAATTCGCCTAAAATTAAAAATAAAATAATTAAAGTTCCACTAAAAAAACAAATTAAAAATAATTTCATACCCATTTAATTTTTATAATATCATGATAAGTTTTTAGGTTTATTCCAAAATATGCAAGATATATTTTTACATCTAAAAATATTTTTTTTCTAATAAATCTATTAACTTTTATTTTTGAAACCTGACGTTTTTTATTGGTTAATATTTCTGAACTTAACCAATTAGATTCCATCACTATTTTAGCATAAATTTCACCACTAAATTCAATATCAACCTCGTCTCTAAATTGATATTTTCTCCAATTTTTAATTACAAAATTTCCTCTAATATAATCATTACAACCAATTTTTCTTTCAGAAAATTTTTTAATCATTTTTTTGGTCGACAGTGTTGAACTATCTCTTACAGTGTAATTCATTTTACAAATATAAGAAATAATTATTTGTCTACCAAATTTCTTTTGACTTCATATACCCTAAAGTACAGGTATACGCATCTGTCATATCATAATTTTCTTTCTTAAGGGTATTGT
>Ga0209086_10002620_pt1 | contig 13965 bp, 13 predicted proteins | sample M_130207_XF_Meta_FD_187312 | JGI IMG/M metagenome (GOLD analysis project Ga0209086, IMG submission 187312) | Freshwater microbial communities from Lake Montjoie, Canada to study carbon cycling - M_130207_XF_MetaG (SPAdes) (version 2) | ecosystem: Environmental > Aquatic > Freshwater > Lake...
GCCCTACGAGGGCGGGTACAGCGCGTATGTGCTCGCCAAGGCCGAGCGCGGGCGCCAGGCGGCGGCCTCTGAGCAGCGGCGCAACATGCTCATTCGCAAAGAGCTCGCCTGGCTGCGTCGGGGTCCTCCGGCTCGCACGAGTAAGCCGAAGTTCCGCATCGATGCCGCCAACGAGCTCATCACCGCGGAGCCGCCGCCGCGCAACAGCGTCGAACTGCTGTCGTTCGCCAACGCCCGCTTGGGTAAGACCGTGTACGAGGTGCACGACGGCGAGCTGCGAATTGGTGACCGCACGCTCATTGAGCGCTTCGACCTGAACTTCGGACCGGGGCAGCGACTGGGCATTCTCGGATCCAACGGTGCGGGCAAGACCACGCTGATTCGCACTCTCGTCGGCGAGGTCAAGCTAGCGCAGGGCAAGCTGGTCGTGGGGGTCACGGTGAAGCCGGCCTATCTTTCACAAACTCTCGAGGAGCTCAATCCGAAGTGGCGTGTGCTCGAGGCGGTCGAGCACGTGGCGAGCCGGGTTGACCTCGGCAAGGGGCGCGAGCTCACTGCCTCGCAGCTCTGCGAGCGACTCGGATTCGGAGCCGACGCGCAGTGGACTCCTGTGGGTGACCTCTCAGGGGGCGAGCGGCGGCGACTTCAGCTCACGCGTCTACTGATGGGCGGGCCCAACGTGCTGGTGCTCGACGAGCCCACCAACGACTTCGACGTCGAGACGCTCTCGGCGCTCGAGGACCTGCTCGACGGATTCGCCGGAACGCTCATCGTGATCTCGCACGACCGGTACTTCCTCGAGCGCGTGTGCGACGACTTCATCTGCCTGCTCGGTGACCTCAGGGTGCGCGCTCTCACCGGCGGGGTGGAGCAGTACCTCATGCTGCTGTCGTCGCGCCGCCGCGAACAGACGGGTTCGGCGGGTGGGTCGGGGTCGATGGCCCCGGCAACGTCAGCCGCCGACGACCGCGCTGCTCGCAAGGAGGTCATCCGACTCGAGCGTCTCATCGCCCGGCTCGACAAGACAGAGTCGGAGTTGCATGTGAAGATCGCCGATGCGGGCGCTGATTTCGAAGCCGCACGTGTGCTCAACGACCAATTGCGCGAACTGAGAGCAGGGCGCGAAGCGGCCGAAGAAGCGTGGCTTGAGCTGGCCGACTAGCTGACCGCATGTGCCGCGGCCTGCGGGGATTGCAGTAGGGGCAACTGTGCAGTGAAGTTTAAAATATGACAATTCATCAACAAAGGATTCAACGATGACGACGGCCCCGTACGGCGACGACGTCACTCCGGTTGTCGATGTCAGAGGACTACGGCACGGTGCGAGTGCGAGAGTGGCGACGGCGCTTGCCTTTACCTCCATTCGGCCCATCGTGGGTTTCGGTGGAACGGCGCTGCTCATTAGCTACGCAGGTCTGAGTGCGTGGCAAGCCCTCGTGGCACTTCTTATTGCGCTGCTGCTGGTGGCGGTCGTTTTTGGAGCACTTGCTTCCCGGTGGCCGGTTGAGGGCGGCGTTCACGGCTGGGCGCGGCAACTCACAGGAGCACGCGGTGGATTCGTCACCGGGTGGCTCTACCTGTGCTCGTACGTGCTGTTCATGACGTCGCTCGCGTACTTCGACGTGCAGCGAATCTTCTACTTGTTCGGACTCGAGCCCCCCACAGTTCTGGTTGCGAATATCTGCACCGCGGCCGTGCTGCTGCTGGCAACAGTCGCTAACACTGTGACCCGAGCGTGGGTCAAAGTCATCGCACTCATTGCTGTGGCAGCGTCACTTATTGGCTGCATCGGGTACTCGATCGCGCTGATCGTGGGGCACTCAAGCCGTGGGTTCGGCGACATCATGAGCTCAGGCGGCGCCGATGCTGGCGGCGCATGGCTCAGTGGGTCGTTCCTCGTTGCTCTCGCCTGGGCATCGGCATTCGCCTTCCGTGGCTTTGAGATTCCCAGCGACATCTCGGAGGAAATGGACGATGCACCACGCGTGGTGCCGCGCGCGATGCTCACCGGCCTCATTGTGGGTGGTGTGCTCACCATCCTCGCCGGTATTTCCATCGCACTGGTGGTGCCGGCAGCTCCCAAGGTGAGTGCCGAACTGGTGATCAACCCGTACGCGGCATCCGTTGGAACTACGGTCGAGGTGGCGATGGGGGCTGGTGCGGCGAAGTTGCTTGCCCTGCTCCTTGTGATCGCGACGTTCGCAGCGATCGCCGTGTGCCAACTCGCAGCGTCACGCACGATTTGGACAATGGCGCGTGATCGCGAACTGCCCCGCAGCGCATGGCTTGTTCAACTGTCGCCTCGGCGTCGACTTCCGCGCAACGCCATCATCGTCGTCGCTGTAATCGAGGTCATCTTCCCATTCCTTATTTCTGAAGTGAAGACGGCCTACGTTCTGCAAGGTGCGAGTGTGGCGCCCTTGATGATTGCGTTTTTGATTCCTCTCGTGGGGCTGCTGCGTTCGAGCACTCGAAGTTCGTGGAAGTCAGGTCCCTTTGCACTCGGCCGTTGGCGGACACCCATTGCCTTGGTAGCAGCCCTCGCATTGCTGGGACTCGCCGTCAACTCTCTCTGGCCGCGGGAGGAGTTGTACGGGCGTGGACGCGGGCTATGGGGGCCGGTGGCGATCGCGGTAGCGATCGTGATTCTGGGCTTAGTCGTGATGGCCTGGGCCTACCGCAGCAACGGCGTTCACGTGAGAAACCACGGTCACCTTGATCGCGACCTCGACCAGCGGGTGCGCATAGGACATGCGGGCACGTGCGCCGTGTGCCACCAGAACATGGTGGCTGGTGATGAGGCGTTCTGGAACCCTGAGGCATACGAGCTCATCTGCTTCTTCTGCGACGATGTGGCGGCGGATAGGTAGGTCGGGTGGGTACGCCGATTAGTTACTGTCTGTGCGACGTGTTACACTGCGCGTGACCGTCTTTCGGTTGCCCGGAGTGCTGTGTGACCTCCGGTTCCTATCGCGTCCGATTCGTGATCAGTTTCCCTTGTGTTTGGTGGGAGTTGACCCGGGAGTTCACTCGAACGCATCACCATGAGGACTTCACCGCTCCGCTTCTCGCGTTGAAGCGGTGGTGTCCTGAAAGGAGTACCTCATGACTGAGGACGACTACGGCCCCTGGAACGATTAGGCGATACCTCGGTCCCCGAGACGGGGGCCGAGGTAGCTCGTGAGCATGTCAATCAGCTCCCCCTGCAGCGCGCGGTCGACCTGACCTGAGCTGCACGCACAGTCAAGCACCTCAATGCTGGCTAACACGGTTACCTGGGCGATGCGCGCCGCCTTGTCCGCCGGCAGGTCAGGGTTAGTGCTCTGGAGAAACCTGACCGCCCTCTCCGCTTTGCGGGCTGTGGAATTGACACCGATAGCGCGAAGTTCGGGGCTGCTCGTCAGCACCCGCCGTAGAGCGATGTCGCCGGGATGAGTCACCCGAAAGTCGGCCATCGCCGTCACAGTCGTCTCGAGCCATTCACGCCAATCGATCGACGTGAGCGCCTCGAGCCGCTTGTCCATGTATGCGGCTCGCTCGGCCTCGTACCGCTCAGCGAGGGCGTAAAGGACCGCCCCCTTGTCGGGGAAGTAGGCGTAGAGGGTGGCGATGTTGATGCGTGCGCGAGCAGCGATGGTACCCGTGGTGAACGCGGTCACCCCATCGTCGACGAGCACCTCGACGGCTGCGTCGAGGATCTTTTCGACGGTGCGCCTCGAACGATCCTGCACCGGGGTGCGCACCATGTGCCGAGGGTTTCGGACAATCGGACCCATAACGCTGGCCCCTCCCCTCCTGTGCCTCACTCGGCTTGTGACCCGATATACCTTGAAGGTGCTGCAGGACCTCTGTGTCCCTCGGATCACGTTTATTCTATTTTATACCAATTATGGCGAAAAAGCGCAGACAAGTTTTTTGGGTGGTCTCAGGTGGCGCGTGCCCGAGCCCGATTAGCGGCGTGGAGTGAGGCCATGTCGGGCAGGGAGATGCGGGGGTCGTCGGAGTTGCCGCGCGTGAGCAGATCGTCGAGATAGCGCCGATCAGCATCAATGCGTTCCATCGGTCGGCGGCTGGGAGTGCCATGCCCAGGAATAAGGAGATCGCAGCGCGCCGCCACCTCGGCAACGCGGTCGAGCCCCTGCAGGTACGCGATCAGGTCGGGGTTGAGGTCGTGGGGTGTGGGCAGCTCGATGTCGCTCCCCATGTCGCCGCACACGAGCACTCGACGATCGACGACCTCCACGGCCAGATGGCCCGGTGCGTGAGCGTCGTGCTCGTGCAGCACAATCTCGCGACCCGCCCAGGGCAGTTCGTAGGGCGCCGGAAGGAGTCCGGCTGCGCGCGGCGTCTCGGGCAGGGGCACCTCGCGGGGTGCACGTCCTCCTGGAATCTCGACGACGCGCCCCGCCAGCTCGATGGCCGCGGAGGAGATGTCACCGACCAGTGGCGCAAGCAGGGAGTCTCGTTCAGTGTTGAGCGCCCATACGGTCCAGCGAGAGGCGTACCGAGGCGGTGACCCGAGGTCGGGGTGCCAGAGCACGTGGTCGTAGTGCATGTGGGTCGCTAGGCCCAGCCCGCAGCTGATGCTCAGGGCGGCGAGTTCCGCGGGAATCGAGGCAAGTTCGTCGTCGTCCCAGTTCGGATCGATCACGAGTGCGGTGTTGTCGTCGCCGCGGATGACCGTTGACAGGCTCTGGTAGCGGCGTGACGTGGCCACCCACACGTCGAGACCCGATGCGACCAGAGGCATGGGGCTGTCGGTACTCATACGCTGAGTCTGACGTACCCAGTGGCAGTAGCCTCGTGAGGTGCATGTTGCCCACCTCAATACGAGTCGCGCTCTTGCGCCGTTCGATCACCCGCTCATGGCAGGGTTCGTCGACAGCATCGCGCGTGTGAACGCGACCGCTGATGCCGCGCCTGGATTTGTGTGGCGACTCGATGACGACCCAGACGACTCGATCGCGGATCCGATTCTCCTCGGCGACAGCCTGCTGCTCGTCAACATCTCAGTCTGGACCGACGTGCAGGCGCTGCGCTCGTGGGTCTACGGCGACGCCGCCCACCTCGAGATCATGAAGCGCCGCCATGAGTGGTTCGAGGCCGATGACTCTGAATTCACGGTACCGACGGTGTGCTGGTGGGTGGCCGAGGGGCATCGGCCCAGCGTTGCCGAGGCCGAGTGGGCGCTGCTGCACCTGCGTGCCCACGGGCCGTCCGAGACAGCCTTTCCGCTGGAGCGTGCTCACCCGCGCTGACTTGCTGCCGTTAGCTCTGGCCAGGCCGCGTCGAGTGCGTCAGACCAGTGCGGAAGGGGCGAGAGCCCGGCCGCCTCCCAGCCGCGATGCCCCAGCACCGAGTAGCGAGGGCGGGGGGCCGGCCGAGGGAATGCGTCGGTGGTGGTGGGCCGAACACGCTCGGGATCGGCGCCGAGTTTGTCGAAGATGCGGCGGGTGAGTCCGAACCAGGTTGTGTCACCTGACGATGTTGCGTGGTAAACGCCGGGGGCGATGTTGGCGTCGACAGACGCCACAATGCGTGCGGCGAGGTCGCGCGCCCAGGTGGGTTGGCCGCGCTGGTCGTTGACCACGTCGAGAGTGTCGCGCGAGGCCTCGAGCCCCATCATGGTGCGCACGAAGTTGGGTCCGTGCGCCCCGTACAACCACGCCGTGCGCAGGATCAGCGAGTCGTTCGGACGAATTGCGCGCACCTGCTGCTCGCCCGCCGCCTTGGTGCGCCCGTAGGCCGATCGCGGATCGAGCGGCGAGTCCTCGGAGTAGGGCTCGGTCGCCGTTCCGGCGAAGACGTAGTCGGTCGAGATGTGCACCATGCGCGCGCCCGTGCGGGCGCACGCTCGGGCGATGTTAGCCGGGCCGTCGGCATTGACCGCGTGGGCGATGGCCTCGTGAGACTCGGCGTCATCGACCGCCGTGTACGCGGCGCAGTTGACCACCACGTCGTAGCCGGTCACGGCGTCATCGACCGATGAGGCCACCGTGATGTCGATGTTGGGGCGGTCGACGCCGCTGGCGTCGCGTTCGGCGAGCACCGACATCAGGTCGGTGCCGAGCATTCCAAGGTGGCCGATAACTAGCCAACGGCGCTCAGTCATCGCGCCGCTGCCGCCTGCTGCTTGAGTGGCTCCCACCAGGTCCGGTTGTCGCGGTACCACTGCACGGTGTCGGCCAGCCCCTGCTCGAAGGGCACGAGGGGCTCGTAGCCAAGTTCGGCGTTGGCCTTGCTGATGTCGACCGAGTAGCGGCGGTCGTGACCCTTGCGGTCGTCGACCGCAACGACGCGACTCCAGTCGGTGTCGGTGCGCTGGAGCAGTAACTCGGTGAGCTCGCGGTTGGTGAGCTCAGTGCCGCCACCGATGTTGTAGACCTCGCCCGCACGGCCCAGCGCGAGGGCAAGAGCGATGCCGCGGCAGTGGTCGTCGACGTGTAGCCAGTCGCGCACATTGAGCCCGTCGCCGTAGAGCGGCACGGTGCCGCCATCAATCAGATTGGTGATGAAGAGCGGAATCACCTTCTCTGGAAATTGGTAGGGACCGTAGTTGTTTGAGCAGCGGGTGATGACTACGTCGAGGCCATGGGTGCGCGCGTACGACCGGGCGATGAGGTCGCTCGACGCCTTCGACGCTGCGTAAGGGGAGTTGGGTTCGAGCGGGTGCGTCTCGGGCCAGGACCCCTTGTCGATCGAGCCGTACACCTCGTCGGTCGACACGTGCACGAAGCGATCAATCGGGTGTCGGCGAGCGGCATCGAGCAGAGTCTGCGTGCCAACGACGTTGGTCATGATGAAGTCGCGGGCCCCGGTGATGGAGCGGTCGACGTGCGACTCGGCGGCGAAGTGCACTACGAGATCTGTGTCTGACATCAGTGTGTCGACCAGGGTCTCGTCGAGGATGTTGCCTTCGACGAATCGCAGCCGCGGGCTGTCGATGACGGGGTCGAGGTTAGCGAGGACACCTGCGTAGGTGAGTGCGTCAAGTACGGTGACGTCGGCGCCTGTGAAGGGTTCGTCGGCCGTGAGGGAGTCGTAGCCACCCGATACGAGAGTGCGGACGAAGTGGGAGCCGATGAAGCCCGCGCCACCGGTGACCAGGATGCGCATTCTGACCTCATTCGTTGCGGCGTGGCGAGATTCCATCGTATCGGGTGCGACGAGCCGGGCCCGATCCCATAGCCTGAGGAGTATGCGTGGAATCGTGCTGGCAGGAGGGTCAGGAACCCGACTGCATCCCATCACCCGTGGAATGAGCAAGCAGCTTCTGCCGGTGTACGACAAGCCGATGATCTACTACCCGCTGTCGATCCTGATCTCGGCGGGCATCCGTGACATCCTCATCATTACCACGCCCGAAGATGCGCCAGCGTTTCAACGCCTACTCGGCGACGGCCACGACATCGGTGTCAACCTGCAGTACGCCGTGCAGCCCAAGCCCGAGGGTTTGGCCCAGGCGTTCATCATCGGCGCCGAATTCCTCGCCGGCGGGCCCGCGTGCCTCATTCTCGGCGACAACATCTTCTACGGCACCGGACTCTCAGACTCCCTCAAGTCGAGCGTCGATATCGAGGGGGGCCTGGTGTTCGCGTACCACGTGAGCAACCCCCGCGACTATGGTGTCGTCGAGTTCGACGCGTCAGGCCGCGCGATCTCCATCGAGGAGAAGCCTGTGATCCCGCGCAGCAACTTCGCGGTGCCGGGACTTTACTTCTACGGCTCTGACGTCGTAGAGGTCGCCCGAGGAATTGCGCCAAGTGCGCGGGGTGAGCTGGAGATCACCGCGGTCAACGAGCACTACCTCCAGCAGGGGCGCCTTGTCGTGACTGTGCTCGATCGGGGCACCGCATGGCTCGACACCGGCACCGTCGACTCGCTGATGGCTGCTGGGGAGTTCGTGCAGGTCGTCGAGAAGCGACAGGGACTCAAGGTGGGGTGCATCGAAGAGATGGCCTGGCGCGAGGGATTCATCGACGATGCCGGACTCCGGGCGGTGGCGGAGCCACTGCGCAAGAGCGGCTACGGCGACTACCTGCTCAGCCTCCTCGGCGAACTGGCCTAGTCTCACATCGTGACCCTCCGACTCACCGTCATCGGTACCGGATATCTCGGTGCTGTTCATGCCGCCTGCATGGCCGACCTCGGGTTCGACGTCCTTGCCTTCGACATTGACGCTGAGCGCATTGCCAGCCTGTCGTCGGGGGTTGCCCCTTTCTTCGAGCCCGGGCTCAACGACCTGCTCACCAAGGTGCTGGCCACGGGGCGACTGCGGTTCACCACGTCGGTTGAAGAAGTAGCTGAATTCGGCGACGTGCACTTCATGTGCGTCGGCACGCCTCAGAAAGTGGGCTCCAACGCAGCCGACCTCCGCCATGTCAGCGCGGCGCTCGACTCCCTTGCCCCACTGCTCACGCGCCCCGCGCTGGTGGTGGGCAAGTCGACGGTGCCGGTGGGCACGGCCGCCCTTCTTGCTGAGCGTCTGGCGCAATTGGCTCCGGCGGGGGTCGATGTTGAGCTCGCATGGAACCCCGAGTTCCTGCGCGAGGGATTCGCCATTAACGACACTCTGAGCCCCGACCGCCTCGTGATCGGGGTGACCTCGAAGCGGGCGGAAGCCACCCTGCGCGAGGTGTACGCCTCGCTACTTTCGGCCGACGTGCCGATCGTGGTCACCGACTTCGCCACCGCTGAGCTGGTCAAGGTCGCGGCCAATGCGTTCCTCGCGACCAAGATCTCGTTTATCAACGCAATGGCTGAGGTGTGCGAGGCAGCGGGTGCCGACGTCACCGTGCTCGCCGAGGCCATCGGCCACGATGATCGAATCGGCCATCGGTTCCTTCGCGCTGGCCTCGGATTTGGCGGCGGTTGCCTGCCCAAGGACATCCGCGCCTTCATGGCACGGGCCGGGGAACTTGGCGTCGACGAGGCGCTCATGTTTCTTCGCGAGGTCGATGCGATCAACCTGCGTCGCCGCGATCGCACGGTCGATATGGCCAGAGAGTTGGCCGGCGGCTCGCTTCAGGGGGTCGTCGTCGCCTGCCTCGGCGCGTCGTTCAAGCCCAACAGCGACGACGTACGCGACAGTCCCGCGCTGCATGTGGCTGCTTCCCTTCAGACCGAGGGCGCCACGGTGCGTGTCTATGACCCCGAGGCGATGGCCAATGCCAGCCGACTCTTTCCCACCCTGCATTTCGCTCAGTCAGTCGATGACTCCGTTGGCGGCGCCGACATCGTGATGCTGCTCACCGAGTGGAACGAATTCTGCGCCCTCACACCCGACCGGCTCGCCCCGCTGGTGCGCTCGCGCCATCTGGTCGATGCCCGCAACGTGTTCGACCCCGCGCAGTGGCGCGCTGCAGGCTGGACCATCCGCTCGCTCGGGCGCCCCTCGCTCTGAAGTCTTCGACGCGGGGTCAAGCGAGGTCCCACCACACGGTGGCTACGCGGCGCTCGGGCTCCTCGGGGTGGGTGGCGAGGAAGTCGGCGATCTCCTCGTCGCGGTCGGCCTTGAGGCACACTCGCCTGCGCACCGTTGCCACCCGCTCGGCCATCGGAAGTTCGACTCGATTACCCCACGACTCATCGACCCATACCTCCATCTGGGCGGGCAGGCCCGCCTGCAGGGTGCAGGCCAGCAGATCGTCAGCGGTGGGGTTGGTGGGGCGGTCGAGGTTCCAGAAGTGCTTCCAGAGAGGCGCGAGGTTTGACTGCGGATGCGAAATTGGCAGCTCGAGCACCACGCGTCGCGTCGCGTGCGAGTTGAGCGCGAGCAGGAACGGAATGATGTCGGCCACGTTGTAGACGACGTGGTGGCAGGTGACCACGTCACAGGTGGGAACGTCGTGGGCCACGTCAGGCCACCGGCCGACGAAGGTTTGAGCGGTCGCCCCGTGGGCCCGGGCCTGGTCGATAAGAACGTCGAGCATCTCCTGCTCGGTGTCGACGGCGACCACCGAGGCTGCCGGAGGCGCTATGGCCATCGAGGCGCGACCGCCGCCGCTTCCGACGTCGAGCACACTGCCACCCGCAGGTAGGGCCTCGCGGGCACGCTGGTGCGACGGCGAGTCAGGAATCTCGGCGGGCGGGGTGAACTGCGACACCGAGTGAATCCAGGGCATCGCCTCGACCTGGCTGAGAATTTCGGGGGGAATCGCCCACAGCGCCAGATCAGCAGCCCACTTGTCCGAAGGTTTCATGAGTGCCACGCTAGCGCGCCCCCGGCCCGACCTATTCCGCCGAATTTCCGCCGAATTTCCGCTGAATCCCTACGCCAGTTCGGACAAGGCTTCGCTGTGTCCGAACTGGCGTTGGGATGTGGCGGAGTGGGTGAGGTGCCAGCGTCATGCCTCGCCCTGAGGGAACGGCTCCTCGCCCGGGAGAGACAGTTCGAGCGGCCCCGGGGACAGCCGATGCACGACGGCCAGTCCCATCGCGACCGATTGGCCGATCAGAAGGGCGAACAGTGCCGTGCCGATACCCACGGTGCCGCCGAGAAGCCAGCCGGCAATGAGCACGACCACCTCGATGCACAGTCGCACCAACCCGACGGGAAGGCCGGTCACGCGATGCAGGCCGGTCATCCAGCCGTCTCGCGGTCCGGGGCCGTGGCCGGAGGTGAGGTAGAAGCCGCTGCCAAGGCCGATGAGCGCGAGGCCGACGACAACCAACGCATAGCGGGCCGGGAGTGAGTCGGGCTGCGGCATGAACGAGTACGTGATCTCGAGCGACGTGGCGATGATGAGGATGTTCATGAGGGTGCCGAGTCCGGGGCGCTGGCGCAGCGGAATCCAGAGCAGCAGCACGCAGGTGGAGACGATCAGGGTTGTCCAGCCGATGGCCAGCCCCGAACGGAGGCTCAGCCCCTGAGCGAGAACCGACCACGGCGCAGCCCCGAGGTGAGAGGCGAGGAGGAATCCCTCACCGATGCCGAAGACTGTGAGCCCCCCAGCAAGCGCCGCCGCCGAGGCAGGGGTAGGGCGCCAGATCGCCGGCGCTGTGAATCGGGTGTGTGGCACCGTGCGGGCGCCTCGGAGGAAGCGTCCGAGTCGCTTCCACCACGAGGGAACCGTTGTCACGCCTTGAGACTAGGGGTTACCCATGCCTAGGCTGAGCCCATGGCGCTGACGTACACGGAGGTCGTGGGGGTTTACCACGCCGACGGCGGACTCCGGGGTGAGTTGGCCTATGTCGTGGGCAAGCTCATGGGTCGTGCTCACTGCTCGCTCTGCGATATCACGCACTCGCCCGTGAGGCGCAAGGCCGAGTGGGACGCCTTCGCGGCGCGCCTGTCAATTCCGCTCTCCCTGCTGCACCTCAATGAGCTCACGCCTGAACTGGCCGAAGCCGTCGACGGCCGATCCCCCGTGGTGCTCGGGCGTCGCGACGACCGCTGGCTCCGCCTGATGGAGCCGCACCAGCTCGACTCCCTTGGCGGCTCGGTCACGGCATTTGAATCTGAGCTCTCCAGGGCGCTCGAGTCGGCCTGAGCACCACGCGGGACGCCCCTCGCGGCTGAGTAGCCCGAACGGCACAATCGAGGTATGACACGTGAGTGCGATGGGTTGCTGCTGGACGTCGGCGTGGTGGTGGCGCTGTCGCCCTGGGAACTCGCTGACCTGTTTGAGGAGAGCCGGGGCTTGCCTCCGCGCACCTTCCCCGGTCGCGGTCCGTTCGACACTTCCGAGACCGGACGTGTCGACGAGCGTTGGGAGGCCTACAAGCGGGCCGAGATTACTGAGCGGGAGTACTGGATGGCCTTCTCCGACTCCTCAGTGGCCAACGGTGCGCCCCTAGAGGGGCACCCGCACCTGATGCGCACCCTGCTGCGCGCAGCGGGCCCGCGCGGGGTGCGTCCCGAGGCGATGGCGCTCGTCGAGTCGGCGCGCTCGGCGGGCCTGCGCACCGGCTTTCTCTCTAATGAACTCTTTGATTTTCACGACAAGGAGTGGGTTGTGGCGCAGCCCTGGTTTCAGCGGGTTGACTTCGCTGTCGACTCGAGCGAGGTGGGGGTGCGCAAGCCCGCGCCCGAGCCGTACGAGGTCGCGATCGCTCAGATCGGCATCCCGCCTGAGCGGGTCGTTTTCATTGACGACAGCCCCGCCTATGTCGAGGGCGGCCTGCGTGCCGGGCTCCGCTGCGTGCTGCTCGACGTACTCGAGCCCTGGAAGGCGTTCGATGAGGCCGCCGCGCTAATGGGACTACCCCCGATCGGTCGGCTCGCCACCGCGTCCTGACCGCCGCCGGGCCACTACGCTCGAACGAATTGGAACAATGAGCGGAAGGCGCTGCTTCGTGGCAACTATCAATCGAGGTCGCCTCGCGACTCTGCTGCGCGCTGAGCGGGAACTCTACGTCGAGCGCCACCCGGGCTCGCTCGCGCTGTACCGGCAGGCCGGTCACCTCTTCGGAGGGGTGCCCATGACATGGATGAGCAAGTGGTCGGGCGGATTCCCCCTGTACCTCGACCATGCCCACGCGGCACGCATCGTCGATGTGGATGGGCATACCTTCGTCGACTTTGCCCTCGGTGACACCGGAGCCATGGCGGGCCACTCGCCGCAGGCGACGATTGCCGCGGTGCAACACCGCATCGGGGAGCTCGGTGGTATCACCACGATGCTGCCGACCGCCGACGCCGAGTGGGTCGGTGCCGAGCTCACCCGACGCTTCGGCCTGCCCCTGTGGTCGTTCACCCTCAGCGCCACCGACGCGAACCGCTGGGCGATTCGTCTGGCCCGACTCGTGACCGGCAAGCCGAAGATCATCGTGTTCAACTACTGCTACCACGGCTCGGTCGACGAGGCGTTCGCGATCGGCCGGCCCGACGGCACCACCGTCTCCCGCGAGGGCAACGTCGCACCGCCCACGCCGCTCGACGTCACCACGCGCGCGGTCGAGTTCAACGACCTCGCTGCCGTCGAGCGCGCACTCGCGCACGGCGACGTCGCGGCCATCCTGACCGAGCCCGCGCTCACCAACATCGGAATCGTGCTGCCGGATCCGGGATTCCTCGAAGGCTTGCGCGAGCTGGCCACGAAGTACGGTGCGCTGCTGATGATCGACGAGACTCACACCATCTCGGTGGCCCCCGGCGGAGCCACCGCGGCGTGGGGTCTCGAACCCGATATCTTCATCATCGGAAAGGCGATTGGCGGCGGAATCCCGTCGGGTGCCTATGGGCTGAGCCAGGAGGTTGCAGACCGGATCTCCGCGATGGCAGGTCCAGGAGGTGCTGACATCATCGACGTAGGCGGCGTGGGTGGCACCCTGGCGGGAAACGCGATGTCGGTGGCGGCGATGCGCGCCACCCTCGAGCACGTTCTCACCGACGCCTCGTGGCCCGCAATGATCGAACTGGCGACCCTGTTCACCGACGATGTCGCCGCAGTCATCGCCGAGCATGATCTGCCCTGGTCGGTCACGCAGCTGGGGGCTCGCGCCGAGTATCGGTTCACATCGCCGGCGCCTCGTACTGGAAGTGAGTCGCACGCCGGTGATGATGAGGAGCTCGAGGAGTTTCTCCACCTGTTCTGCGCTAATCGCGGGGTGCTCATCACGCCGTTCCACAACATGGCGCTGATGTGCCCGGAAACCACCCGGCACGACGTCGACCGTCATACCGCCGTGTTCTCCGAGGCTGTGCGCACGCTGGTGTCGTAGCGGGCGAGTTCGACTAGTCGCGCGCTACCGCCGCAAGCGTCACGTCGTCGCGGCGCCAGTCGACAGCTCGGGCTCGTGCTGCGGCCAACACGTGGGCCACGATCTCGCTGGGCGTGGAGCCCTCCTGCATGGCCGCGTCGATGAGACGGTTGAGTCCGGCGTCGCCGAGCTCGACCCCCTCGGCGTCGTGTGACTCGACGAGCCCGTCTGACCAGACGAACAGCACGTCGCCTGTGTGCAGGTACTCGGTCTGCCGAGTCCACTGACCGCCAAGGCCCGAGACCAGCGGCCCGGTGGGGG
>Ga0209086_10002621_pt1 | contig 13964 bp, 13 predicted proteins | sample M_130207_XF_Meta_FD_187312 | JGI IMG/M metagenome (GOLD analysis project Ga0209086, IMG submission 187312) | Freshwater microbial communities from Lake Montjoie, Canada to study carbon cycling - M_130207_XF_MetaG (SPAdes) (version 2) | ecosystem: Environmental > Aquatic > Freshwater > Lake...
CGGATTCCTCCTGGGATTCATTTCATCAGCACAGACAGCTTGCAGGCCACACCACGATGCAACTGCAGCAAGTCCTCCGATAATCAGTGACTCGATAGCGGTTCTCGATCTCATTGTGCATCTCCTACAAAAAAACTTGGCCGATCGGTTTATCGGCTCAGTTGCAGGAATCACTTTGGAAAAATCGGCTTTTAGATATGTGCCTGAATTGAGAAGACAGAAACTGGGAAGTCAGCCTAGAAAGGGCAAACTTTTGTTCGACAGATAAAAAAGCGCCGTCAGAATGTGCGCGAGTGGGGTTAATGACGCAGCACAGGTAAGAACCGATTACTCCTTCGTGAGCCTTGTCACTGCATCGTCATCGCGTGAGTGGCGAACTATTTTTCCAAAGGTGTAAGGCCGGCTATCGTCGGTGGCTCTCCTGACTCGAGACCAGTTGAAAGAGTGAATCCAAGGTCACGAATCATCGAATAATCTTCTTCGGGAAGTTGACCCTTGGTAGTGAGATAATCACCTATGAAAATTGAATTTGCGGCGTAGAACCCCAGAGCTTGCATGCTCCGCAGATGGATCTCTCGGCCACCAGCAATTCTCAACTCTGAGGAAGGGTTGACAAATCGCATCATACATAACGCGCGAAGGCAGTCTCGTGGATTGAGTTGGGAGGTTCCCTGCAGGGGCGTTCCATCGATAGAATTAAGAAAATTAACCGGAATCGATTCAACGTGCATCGACCTGAGATCCATTGCCATGTCGACCAAATCCTCATGGGTTTCGCCCATTCCGATAATACCTCCACTGCACAGTGCTAACCCAGCATCGCGACATGCTTCAAGCGTGCCGACTCTTTCGTCATAGGTATGCGTTGAACAGATGTTCGCATAGTGACGTCGGCTTGTGTTGAGATTGTGGTTCACCTTGTCAACGCCTGCAGCGGCAAGACGCTGCGCCTGCTGCGGAGTAAGCAGTCCTAAACAGGCACAGATATTCAGATTAAACTGAGCTTTGATCTTCGGAACAATTCGACAGACGGCCTCAAGTTCGCGTTCCGATGGACCTCGAGCAGAAATAACGATGCAATAGGTTTTGCTGTTTCGCTCAGCAGCCATGCGGGCACCCTCGAGCAGTTGGGGTTCGCTTAAAAAGTTATAGCGAGGAATTTCTGCCTCGGAAATCTTTGATTGCGAGCAGTAGCTACAGTCTTCGGGGCAGAGTCCACTTTTCGCATTCATCAGAAAAAAGAGCTGTACGGTTGTTCCGAAAAAATGCCGTCGAACTTGAAACGTTGCAGCAAGAAGATCAAGAAGTTCTTCATCAGAGGATTCAAGAATATGAACAGCATCGCTCCGTGAGATGTCTTCTGCACGGAGAACTTTTGATGCGAGTTCATTCCAGTGATTGCCGGAGAGGGGAGATTTTGAAAGCGATTGAACAGTCGACATAGAAAACCTCAGAAACCTTTCAATGCCAGGAGCGAACGAGAAGATCGAGAAACAAAGCCGTGGAGCGTTGTGCAGAATGTACGGGATTGAACTCTGTTCGCTCAATGCGTTCGTCGCAAAACGTGGTGCAAACGGAAAACTGGCTCCAGAATAGAGATGATGAGGATGGCGTAGTCATCGGTCTGATCGTTTTCAATGTGCGAACAAAACGTGGAAAATCTCAGGTTTCTCCAAACTCCCCAAGAGTGGCCAGCAACCCAGCCATTTCACCAGCGGCGTGGGTATTTCCCTGCCGGCGCGCTTCTTCAATACCATCACGAAGCGCACCACGGGCTGTATCCAGAAGTCCTTTCGGTACGGCCTGGTTGGCAATCATAAAAAATGCTGGCACATAGGGCGGAGTCATGTGCGTGAGTTGCACAAGCATCGCATGCCCGGTTTCCCATTCGTTCTCCCCGCACAATTCAATCGCCAGGCTATACCGTAGAAAAATATCGTCCGGTTCATCGAGCAGCATGGCTTCAATTTTGTGTCGCCGGGAAACAGACATGACAATCTCATTGTAAAGAGGCGAACAATCGAACAAAAAAATAGATCAAAAGACAGTATTTACGGAGCGGGTTGAGGACTTGCCGTGACGTGCAGTTTCACGAGCTTGTGTGTATTGGCATCGCCAGGTGTATTGCAAATCGCAATGAGAGAACCATCAGAAAGACATGCAAGCCCCTTTGCTGCATCCATTTTTGCGACGCAGGTTGATTGTGTGATTTGTTCTCCTGCTCGCAGGGCTGCATCGATACGCCAGATGCCTCGAGGACATGTTGTCGAATTCACAGAGCCTGCGATTGACCACAGAACGCCTGTCTTTCGGCAGAATGTCGCAGCCGAAACCGATTCAAGCGAAGTATCGAGCGAAAGGAGCCGGAAGGCTCCATTGTGCGTGAAGAAAGTGAGTCGACAAACCTCCGGCAGAGTTGAATCTCGATTTGGCAAAGGGAAAAAAAGAACCAGTTCTTCGCGTGGACTGCCAATCGCTAAAAAAGGTCGTTCTTCCCGCAACGAACGCGATCGAGCATCAAGTTTTCCAAGACGAACTCCACCAATTGCGCCGCGAACAAGGGAAGGAAGTGGTGGAGGTAGTCCACAAATAACAAACCAGTTTCGAGCAAGGCTTACAGAAAGGCTTGGCACAACAGAAGCATTTTCCTGAGGAGAAACTGACGGAATAGAAGATTCAGCGGATTGCGCGTCCCCCGTTCCAGAACTTTTCAGTGGCACTGTTTGTAAGGGCAAAGCCCCGTCGCTTGAGGTTCCGGGGGGTTCAAGTCTATGAGTACGAATAAACCAATCATTTTTGATGTGAGCAAGCACAGCAATTGCACTTGAGTCGAGACACGCAACTGCCACTACGTCATCTTTCTGAGCAGGAGCAGAAACCGCAACCCAGCGCCGCGTGGACTCAGACGCATCGTAGGCGAGGATTTCTCCGGAGATGCTGTTGGTTACGAAAATTGTTTGCCCATTTGGCTGCACCGCAATGCCCCGTGCACCGATAAGCCCCTCAACAATCGTGACAATCTTTATGTCTTCCGCGATTTCAGTCAGGAGACTGCCCTGCTCGCTCGAGTTGGATTGGGGAGAATCGGGAGCAGCATTGATTCGTCCCATCTGTCCCACAAAAAAGAAAACAGATGCCAATGCGCACCCTGAAAAGATGGTTCGAGGAACCCATCGCCAATAAATACGACCAAGAAACATGCAGGGTATTTCCTAGTAAGAACGCTCTTCATTGACATGTCACACAATGCCAATGGAATTATTTTCATACGAATACAAATCGTACCACAAGGGCTTCAAGGACAATTATTCGAGCATATACACGCACAAACCTTTGGCCCGAAGCCGCTTCAGGTTTACCACAGATCTACGCAGAAGTCATACGGCTTTGGAATCGGCGAGACCATGAGCCGTCTCCCATTCGAGAATGCTCTTTGAGTGCCGCAAGGAAAGCCCAATATGATCAAGCCCCTCAAGCATGCACTTTCGTCGAAATGGCTCGATTTCAATTGAACGAGAGAATCCTGCGTCATCCGTGAGCAGGCATGTCTCAAGACTGGCCGAAAGACGATACGGTTGATCCTGCGAGGCACGTTGAAAAAGTTCTGCAATATCTTCTTCGGGAAGACGAATCGGAAGAATCCCGTTCTGAAAACAGTTGGAGAAAAAAATATCAGCGAAGGAAGGTGCAACGATCACCCTAAATCCATAGTCGGCCAACGACCATGGGGCGTGCTCTCGACTCGAGCCGCATCCGAAGTTGCGTCGTGCAAGCAGAATACTGGCACCGTTCATTTTAGGGTGATTGAGTTCAAATTGTGAGTTCAGCGATCCATCAGCAAGAAATCTCCAATCAAAGAATAAGTACTGACCAAATCCAGTACGTTCGATACGTTTGAGAAACTGTTTTGGAATGATTTGATCGGTATCGACATTTGCCCGATCGAGAGAAGCGACAATCCCAGTGTGTGTCACGAAAGGTTGCATACAAGAAATTCTTTTTTGAAATGAAAAAAATGAGGAACGATGACCATACGGAAAAATATTAGACGAAAATTCAAAAGCCAGTCAGCAGCGACAAGACGAAGGTATCAGCGATAGTGCCACGTACGAATATCAACAAAATGGCCTGCAATTGCAGCCGCAGCAGCCATAGCAGGTGAGACGAGATGGGTTCGGCCTCCCTTGCCCTGACGTCCTTCAAAATTTCGATTACTCGTCGATGCGCAGCGCTCACCGGGAGAAAGAGTATCGGGGTTCATTCCTAAACACATGCTGCATCCAGCTTCTCGCCATTCAAAGCCAGCTTTTAGAAATATTGTATCGAGCCCTTCTTGCTCAGCCTGTCTTTTGACTCGACCACTTCCCGGCACCACCATTGCATGAACGCTTGAAGAGACTTGATGTCCTCGTACCACATCGGCGGCAGCACGAAGGTCTTCAATGCGGCTGTTGGTGCACGAACCGATAAAAACTCGATCAACAGAAATATCAACAACCTGTCTGCCACTTTCCAAACCCATGTACTCAAGTGCTCTGATCGCTGAACTGCGATCGGCTTCATCCGAAAAATTGGCTGGATCGGGAATGGTGCCGTCGACACCAGTGACTTGTGCCGGATTGGTTCCCCACGTTACCTGCGGCACGACGTCAGCGGCTTTGAAAAGTTCCACTCGATCGTAGACGGCCAGAGCATCAGTCGGCAGCTGCTCCCAGCGTGCGACGGCTTTGTCAAAATCTCGAGGTGCATGATCCCGTCCCCGAAGGTAGTCGAATGTTTTGGAATCTGGAGCGATCATGCCAGCACGAGCGCCAGCTTCAATCGACATGTTACAAACGGTCATTCGTTCTTCCATGCTGAGTTGTCGGATGACCTGTCCGGTGTATTCGATCACATACCCGGCCCCTCCCTCCGTGGACAGTTTCCCAATCAGATAGAGAACAAGGTCTTTTGCAGTGACGCCATGAGGCAAGATGCCATCCACTCGCACTTCCATTGAGCGAGGGCGAGATTGGCGAAGCGTTTGAGTTGCCAGCACATGTTCGACTTCACTGGTACCGATTCCAAAGGCAAGCGCACCCATGGCTCCATGCGTAGCGGTATGGCTATCACCGCAAACGATTGTCATGCCAGGCTGAGTCAGTCCGAGTTCAGGACCAATGACATGAACAATTCCTTGATCGGCATCACCTAAATCAAAAAGACGAACACCAAATTCCTGACAGTTGTGGCGAAGTGTATCGATTTGCTGCGCAGAAATTGGATCGGCAATCGGTAGCCTGCGATCTGTTGTGGGCACGTTGTGATCAAGAGTTGCAAACGTTGTTTCGGGCCGTCGCACTTTCCGAGAGGCAAGTCGAAGCCCCTCGAAAGCCTGCGGACTGGTGACCTCGTGCACAAGATGCAAATCAACGTAGAGAATCGGTTGTTCGCCTTCAGGAGAGCAGACAAGGTGTTCGTCCCAGATCTTTTCGAGCAGGGTTCGCGGAGTCGTTGTCATGAAGTTTCTATGCTTTCAACTTTTAAGTGAAGATTGAGGTGAGCGATACAGGCGAAAAAAAAGAGAGTTAGTGGTCAAAAAAATCTTTGACAAGCAGATCCATGACGCATACGCACGGAGTTGACTCTCAAATGCTGATGAACAGCCGAACTATAGCTTTGTTGACGAAAGCATTCCACAGGCGCAGGGTTCAGCCCGCTCGCTTCGAAAGCCCGGCCGAGGCTTTTCGTTCAATCTCTGGTCGCGAAAGGATCTTCCACGAGCGAGAACTTCCCCGTGCCTCCTCAACCAAAACGATGCTCGTTGGCAAGGTTATTCGGGGAATAAAGAACCAGGATCGATCCGATGTCTTCTCGATCGCATCGAGCGAGACAAGAACGAAATCAAAGTTTCCAAGATGGTTGCACATTCGAGGAAGCACCGAATCTGGAGTTCCTGGTACGAGTTGCACGTTTGTCGAGAGAGCGCGGAGCGTTTTGTAAGAAAATTTCAAGGACGTGTCGTGACTTGAGTTGGTTTCACGGGCCTCAAAAAGATCAACTCCAACATAACGCAGCGGATGAGATATTCCCCAGGAAAGAGCGAGCTTGATCATCCGGCCAGTTCGGTCGAGCGAGTCAATTCCAAGTTCAAGTATTTGACAGGGCTTGTGAGCGAGGATCGTTCGGTAAAGAAAACGATCCGATGCCGGTTTTCGCAAACGAGTTAGGTACAAACGGTGAAGAAAAGTACCAACACTATTGGTTTTCATCGACGAACTCCTCGAAACACTTTCGAACGAAGTGCCGGTAATACTGCTTTACAAAGCAAAAGAACTCGGAAGAAACAATTCTCAGAGTTCTGGAACACTTCTTTTTCACCAACCAAAGAATCGGTTTTTAGAAAGCCGGTTCTAAAGTGCGCTCGTTGGTGGCCCGTACCGGTTGCCCCACTTCAAGGACACAGAGCACAAAGTGGTTACCATAAATCCTGTCGACGCTGCCTGCGCACCCTAGCGAATCCGTAGAGTATTTCCAAAAAAGCAAACTCTCTGATTGTGCGGATTGCTCATGAGCCGCGAATTTTTGTTAAGGCGTCGGCTGCAGCAGATCTGACGCTCGGTGCGGGATCGTCGTCGGCAATGAGTTCAAGAATGGGAACAGCCTCGCGGGCAGGTTGTCCAACCTCACCCAGCGCTATCGCTGCCTCGAGCCTGATCATTTCCATCGGGCTGCGAAGTGCGGTGCGAAGTTTCGGAATGGCAGATTGAATAAAATCCTTATTTGAAGGATCTATTTTCAAGAGTGCCCAGGAGGCCACTGGCGCTCCCATTTTTTCTTCCGAAGACGCCAGCAGAAGGAGCTTTGGAATGGCAGCTCGTGCACCGACTCCAATTCGTCCCAGTGCATAGGAAGCGGAAACTCGAGCCCCAGTATCGTCGTCATCGAGAAGCTTGATCAGGTTCGGCACAGACTTCAAAGAACCAGAACCGATTCCCGCAAGCCCCATGGCACAGTCTCCGCGAAACTGAGGATCTTTGTCAGAAAGTCCCTTGATAAAAATATCCATTGCAGGCAATGCCTCTTTGCCCAAAGAGGAAAGAATATCAATCGCGATAAGGCGTCGTTCCGGGTCACCCAGCGACTTGGAAAGTACTCCAACGGAAGCTGAACCCATTCGAAAAAGGCTCTCGGCAGCAGCCGATTGAACCGCCACATCCTTATCGGTAAGAGCTGCTACAAAATCAGGAGCAATAGATTCTTTCGCAATACCATCAAGATTTGCCAGTCCTTCGATTGCAGCTCGTCTGAAGTTGGGGTTTTCATTGCTGAGTGCAGCATGAAGTGCTCGAACGGCCTGCTGAGCAATTTGTTTATCGGTTGGATTGACTCGAGCGAGGGCCCACCAGGAAATTTCTGAAAGAAATGGATCAGTCGAAACAGTGAGCTTTTTGAGTGCATTAGTCGCTCCAGCAACTCGAATAACACCAATGGCGTACGCTGAGGCATATTGGATCGAAGGTTCTTTTGAGGCGAGCGATTCTAAAAGCACTTTCGATGCCGTCTTCGCTGGTTCACCGATGGAAGCCAGTGCGAGTATTGCCTGCATTCGTTCTTCCGTCTCACCTTTGGCTGCAAGGATGGTGAGTTGCGGAACGGCGGGAGCCGCGACGGCATTCATTCCCATCAGTGCAACGGTAGCCCAGTAGGCCGACTTTGGATTTTCAAGGCTTTTAACCAAAATAGGAATCGCGTCCACTCCAATATCGGCCATGGTTTGAAGTGCTGGAACAATGACCGAAGGATCGGCATTTTCCAGCTGAGCGCTGATGGCTGGAATGAGTTTTTCAGGATCTATTTTGAACCAACGAAGCGAACGCATCGCAGCCCGTCGAACTCGTGGATCTTTATCAAGCATTACCTTGAGGATTGATTCGGCAGCATCCCGATAAACGAGAGCATTTTCTTCCGAGACATTTTCGTCATCCTCTCGTATGTTTCCAAGGGCTGCTGCTGCCTGAGTCTTTGTGAGGGCATCGGAATCGTCAAGAAGTTTGATGAGGTCTGGAATTTTTGTAATCGCATCCACGCCGATCATCCCGAGTGCTCGGGCTGCGTGCCATCGAACGCGAGGCAGTGGGTCTTTCATAAGTTCTGAAAGTGGATCAATTGCTCCTTTTGCTTGCGAGTGCAAGGAAGCAAGATCATCGATTGCTTTGACTTTAGAAGTTTCATCCTTTGCATTGAGGAGCGATTCGATCAAAGCTTTCGGGTCGATAGCTTCGACAACGTCTTCATCGGCTCCAAGACTGGGGCCGCTCAACAAAAGAACGCTCGCGGTCACAAATGCAAAGCCAAAAAAAACGGTTCTTTTTTCAGATGTCAAAAACTGCATCATGATTCTCTTTCCAATGTCGTATCTCGTGAGCATCCGTTACCTCGTGTACACCAGGAAATCTTCTTACAATCGCTCTTTGAATCAGCCAAGCAAAAAGGATAGACCAAGCCAGAAATAAAGAGTAAAAAATAGTCGCCATCGCCGTGGTGAATCCTATTCTTTTCTACGACGATTGAACAACAGAGGGCTTGTATTGTAAATGTTTCAGGACGACTCGATCAGTTCAAAGTGAGAAACCTGCAATGAGAAATCGAGAAAAATCTGCTGCGCGAATCTGCAAGGTGTTAAAAAATACCTGAAGTGAATGGCTTTCTGCGGTATTACGGGGCAGTTTGAGAAAGGCTCAGCCCTGTTTTGTGACAGCATTGTAGAGAAGTGACGCCAAAGGCTATTTTGGGCAAAGCCCATGGAAGTGAAAATGGTGATTTCCGACAGAGGCAGAGACCATTTTTTTACAGCGAGAATGCTTCTTGGAAATGAATTCAACGATCGATCGACAGATGTCATAAAGACACCCAAAAGAGAAAAGTATGAAAAGTATCAAAAATAGTGTGGACATGAGAATTGTCGCAGTGGTCTGTACGGGGTTTATCGTGTCGATTGCTGAGCCCCTCTCTGTTTTTGCTCAAGGTGGAGGCTATGGCGGTGGTTATCGCCGCGGGGGCTACGCATCGACAGCAGGACAAGCAGCAGCGTATGGAATGTCAGAAGTCATTCGAGCCCAGGGATACGCCAACATGCAAAATTCAGCAGCTGCCAAGAACTGGGAGCAGGCCAAGACCATGGAAATTCAGAACCGTGAACTGTGGACCAATACCTATTTCAAAATGCGGGAAGAAAACTCGAATGCCCGAAGGAAAGAACAATCTCGAAACGTATTGACCGACGCAGAAAAGGAAGCCAACCACGATCGCATGATTCGTGTGGCGAAAATGTCATCGACTCCTCGGTTGCGATCAACTCAGCTCGACCCGGTTACCGGACATATTGAGTACCCTCTCATACTTACTGACGATCGTTACGCATCGTACCGGGAAAAACTTGATGCGCTCTTTTCTGAGCGGGCAACATCAGGAGGCAGCTTGCAGTATTCGCAGTACCTAGCGATTCAGAATGCCGTGCAACAGTTCATCGACGCGCTCAAGTCGCAAGTTGGAAAAGTTCCAGCTGGTGATTACGGGAGTGCCAGAACATTTCTGAACAGCCTTGCTCGTGAGACAAAGTATTCCTCCGGCTGATGGCCCTCGCATAGTTTCGTCGAAATACCACGGATTCATTTTCAGAACGGTAGCGTGGTCTGCGAATGCTCAATCTCTGATTTGTTTTCGAGAATGTTCGTAGGAAATCAATCGGTAGAGAAGCGGCACCGTTACAAGTCGGAGCACTGCAGACACGCCAAAAAGTGCAAAGTATGCAGAACGATCTTCGCCTAACCAGCGAAGGAGCATGCCGCCTGTAGTCGCACCGGCGACCGTCGCGATCGCAAGCCCCAGATTGTAAGAGGTCACCGTTGCAGTTCTTTCTTTGTGAGTCACAGCATCGAAGAAAAGAAGACACACTGCCAACTCATAGGCTGCCCAACAAGCTCCCGCAATCGTTTGAACGATGAGCAAGTAGCTGATATTGCTTGAGAGAATCCAGAACGCCGACAGTGGCACGATGGAAAGTCCTCCGATCCGGAGAAGCTGCATTGAACCAACCCGCGATGCAAATCGACCGAGCGTGGGAATCGCAAACATTTTTGCCGCAAAGCTCGTCGAGACGATAAGCATGAACGTACCGTACGAGAAATCGAGTTCTTTGAGCATAAAGGGAGTGAAATAAGGACCGGAAAATTGCGCTGCGGCCGTCACGCCCCAAAGATAGGTAACGAGCATTCCAGGCCCGGACCGAACAAGCCACGCAAGTGACCACGAGCCACTCGTGCGGGGTTCTGTGACGAGAGGAGTCGGCCGATGTTCGACCGGTTCACTGCAGCTGGCAAGAAGCACTGCGGAAGCAAGACGGAAGCAAGCCGCGACAACAAATACGATTGCAAAAGCGGGAAGAATTGCGTTGTATCGCTGACCGATCTGGAGGAGAACACCACCGAAGACAAAACCTGCGAGAACACCTGCCTGCGACAATCGATTGCGTCTGGCGAAATAGTGAACGCGAATTCGATCCGGAACCATCTCGCCAATCCATGCATTCCATGCAGGCGCTGTTGCCATGCCCGCTCCCCAATAGAGACTCGCAGCCACAAGAAGACCAAACATGGTCGACTCACCACGAATGGCCCAGTAGACAAACGGAACAAAGCTCAAGGCTTGAAGCGAGGCGCACGCCACCACCCAGCCCCGATTCGTTCCGAGTCGAACGACGGCAAGAGGCGTGATGAGTTGTGCAATAGCACCCGCGAGCAGTGGAATCGTGGCAACCAGACCTGCAGCAACAGGACCAAATCCAAGCGCGAGGGCAAATGCCGGAAGATAAGTCTCTCCACACCCCACCATCACGCTAAATGCCAACGCATCGAGCGCCGATGCCCGAAGATCCCGCCGAATGCCCGGTTCTGGAATCAACACATGGATCGCTGTGGCGATGAAGGAGAAGGTTTGCCTGTCGTGGAGATCACGTTGGCGGGAAGGATCGCTCGTCATGAATGATTGTAGTGGAAAAGTACGGCCGATTGGCTTGAGAAGTGGAAAAGAAAAGTGAACGGTGAGTCGACTGTTTCGAGAACCTGCTTATACTCTGCCGATGATTTTTACATCCAAAAACTTTTTCTTTGGATGTAAATAAGGCTGCGAAGTGACAGAGTCAGTCCCAGAATTGGCAGTGCGACAGTTGTACACACAAAAAAGATGAGAACGATTTACGAAGGAATATATTCATGAAGAGTCTCGTGACGGGGGCAACTGGTTTTATTGGTCCAAGATTACTGCGTCTCTTGCGAGACCCGATCATTTTGTCACGGAATCCCGAGCGGGCAAAAAAAAAGCTGGGACACTTGGCCGGACGGGTGATTCGATGGGATTCCATGGAAGGTCCTCCGCCTGCGGAAGCCTTTGAAGGCGTGGAAGCGGTCTTTCATCTGGCTGGTGAATCGGTTGCAGAAGGACGCTGGACGGCTCGCCAGAAAGAAAAAATTCGGGGCAGCCGAGTATTTGGAACCCGAAATCTAGTGCGTGGAATCTCTCAGGCCTCAACCCAGCCGAAAGTTTTCGTGTGCGCGTCAGCCGTCGGTTTTTATGGGAATCGCAAGGAAGAAGAACTTACGGAATCGAGCCTTCCAGGGAACGACTTTCTCGCCGAGGTTTGTGGCGAGTGGGAAGCAGAAGCCTTGGCCGCGACGCGAAGTGGTGTTCGCGTCGTAACGGCTCGAACTGGAATTGTTCTTGGTACCAATGGAGGCGCCTTGGGAAAAATGCTTCTTCCCTTCAATCTCGGCTGTGGCGGGCCACTTGGAAACGGCAAGCAGTGGATGCCATGGATCCATGTTGCTGATCTTACAAGACTCTATCTGTACGCTGCGCAGACGGACTCAATTCATGGCCCCATGAATGCAACTGCAAGAGAGCCTGTGCGAAACAGCGAGTTCACAAAAGCCCTTGCAAAACAGTTGCACAGACCGGCGTTCATGCCCGCCCCCTACTTTGGCCTGCGCATCCTCTTTGGAGAATTTGCACAGGTGCTTTTTGCGTCCCAGAAAGTCATTCCCAAAGTGGCAGTCGAGTCAGGATTCGTGTTTCAGTTTCCGGACATCGCTTCGGCACTGCACGATATTCTCTCGAAGACATCATCCAAAAACTAACGCGAAAAGATGCTGAAACAAAAAAACAGCAGAACGTTGGAAGGCTCTGTCTTCAATTTTAAGAGAGCCGAACATGTTCTACTTCGTGCTCAATCAGCCAATGCATAAACCGTTCTTGATCCTCGGTGAGTTCCACTTCAGTGGCGTGCGTTGCATCGAGAGGCGACACAAGCGTGAGCACTCCTGAGTCCATCCATTGCATGGCGTCAGAAAGACGAATGCGATACTCCCCTGCTGGAAGACGTTGCTCATCAGTGTCGGGAGGAGTCATGAAGTAGGCGATATCCGTGGCAAAACGTGCCGGCATTGGGCAGGGAGAAACGTGCTGTTTGCCGACGGCATAAACGATCATCACAATCACCTGTGCGAAGTCCTAGAACTGTTTTCAAAACCCTTTGTTTGATCTGAAAATGATGCTCGTGCAAGACGATCGTGAATCGCAATCCATTCGATGAATTCCGGAGGCCGATCAACAAGCAGAACATCAACCCCGCATTCATCGGCCTGATGCATGCGATCGTATAGAACCTTCGCGAATTCTACTGGATCATCCGGCATGCGAAGCACTGTGATGGTACCAAGTTGTTCGTGAGAAGGCTCCGACAAAGTCAGCCATCCTACGCGAAAGCCCATTGCGAGAAGTTCCGCGAGCCGACTCGACGGATTGACCGTCAGTTCAACCCTTGCACGCGGGGCATAGTGGCGCAGACCTGTTCCAGGCGACCGCTGAATCATCGGTTGCATGACGTCAGTAATCAATCGAATGTCGACCATCACACCAAGAGCCTGTGAAAGTTCGCTTTGTCCAATTGGTCCGGGCCTTAAGATGAAGGGCGGATCAGAGGTGGTGTCGATGACCGTTGATTCGATTCCCCTCTGGCATGGACCGGCATCGAGAATCAAATCAACCAGTCCACCAAGACCTTCAACAACATGCTTCGCGCAAGTTGGTGACAGTTCGGTCGACCGATTTGCGCTCGGTGCGGCGAGTGGTTGGCCGACCATCTCTATGAGGAGTCGCGTAAGTGATTGATCTGGGCAGCGTATCGCAACGGTAGATCCTCCCGCGGTCACATTGAGAGGCAATGTCTCGTTGCGATCCACGACCAGCGTCAGTGGTCCAGGCCAGAAATGGGTTGCCAGAATTTCAGCCCGATCGGACCACCTGCGTGAGAGAACTCGTGCCCCTTCGATGTCTGCCACATGCACGATCAGCGGATTATGCGCCGGACGTCCCTTGGCTACAAAGATTCGCTCAACGGCGTCGAAATCATTTGCAACAGCGGCAAGTCCGTAGACAGTTTCTGTTGGAATCGCAACAAGCCGGCCGCAGCGTAGAAGATCGGCTGCTTTTTCGAGTGCAGCCATGGTCGACGGTGGAGGCATCAACGTACCGTGCGCCCACTCGATTTCAAGAACTTCAGGCATGCGAAGTGGAGAACTCTGTGAGGTGTCTTGTCGCAGGCTCATGGTTCGATTTGCAGTCAGAGAATCATTCAGTAAAGTTCCGAACTGGATTTTACGACAGGTTGTCATGCCGGTAGAGCATCTGGCCGCGCTACCGTCATAATCATTCGAGAACAGAGGCTTCGGGGATAGTCCTTCAGGCAAATGGAGCGAAATGCGTTGAACTTTGATTGCCAGACGCCCATGATAAAGGCAGAGTATTCATCGGATGAATGATTCACAAAAATGCTTTGGAGTCGATGCGTGAGCGAATCGAGTGCAGGAAGTTCTCCGTTTTTCGAAGTAGTCGGTGCGGTTGTCGGTATTGTCATGGGCAGCCGTTCC
>Ga0209086_10002622_pt1 | contig 13959 bp, 6 predicted proteins | sample M_130207_XF_Meta_FD_187312 | JGI IMG/M metagenome (GOLD analysis project Ga0209086, IMG submission 187312) | Freshwater microbial communities from Lake Montjoie, Canada to study carbon cycling - M_130207_XF_MetaG (SPAdes) (version 2) | ecosystem: Environmental > Aquatic > Freshwater > Lake...
CATCGTCTTGGTCGGGATGTCGTTGGTGCGAGGCTCTAGTGGTTGGGAGCAGAGTTCATTGGGGGGTGAGATCGGGTTCATTGAGGACTTTGCTTTGTCGTCCGACCGGGCGGCGTCGTTGAAGCAGTTGGTTCCCGGCACCGAAGACTATTACTACCTCCATTGCCTCCACTTTCTGAACACGGAGCAGTTCGAGAAGGCACGCGAGTTGACCGGGCCGTGGCATCAGCGGCATGGGCAGACGGCGCGGCTCACCGAGATTCAGACTCGTCATGCGTTGCTCACGTATGACAAGAACCCGCAGGCGACGCTCGAATACCTGCGGAACAAGCTTGGTCTGCACTTCGGTCATCAGAAGGAGCAGCTTGGTGTCGAACCGAATCTGCCGACGACACTCGATCAGAAAATGATCTCGCTCGAAGAGTTCATCAACCGCGCGAACGCCGTCACGCAGGACAACACCGACGGGTTCGAGGACACGGCGCTCGATTGGCTGGTTGGATATGAACTCAATCCGAATCACCGGCGGCATCTGTTGTCTCGGCTTCAGCGTCCTGACTATGAGAAGCTGGTGCGGCACATTCTCAATGACCTCGAACACCCGAATTCGGGCGGCTTCGGGTCGATGCCGATTCATCACCAGTTGCTCCTCACGCAGTTGGACGACGTGCTGAAGCTGAAGCCCGATCTGCTGAACCAGCAGCATTTCGTCAACGCCTACCTGCGACGACTGCAACCGGGCACGGACGACGACTGGCGCAACGACCGCACAATCCTTCTGGCGTATCTCGACCGTTTGCAGGCATTCGCCGCGAAGCTGCAACCAGTTCACAACTCGCTCAAGGCGCACGTCCTCTATCAGCGGCTGCTGCTCGATCATGCGATGGGCAAGCCGGACAAGGACCGTTTCCTCGCGTACCTCAAGCTGCCGCGACACGTCAGCTATCTGTCGAAGCAGATGGCCGAGTCTGACAATCTCAAACGCTTCCCCTGCGATTTGAACTCGAACTACGGCGGGGCGACGCTCCTCAATCCCATCGGTAACGATGAGACGATCGTGCGTGCGCACCTGTCTCACTTCCTGCTCGACGCTGCCAACACGAAGGAGTTCGAGCCGTACATCAACGACGTTTACCTGAAGTATCTGTTCGCCGAGACCAAGATCGTCAACGGGCTCGGTGAGCCGGAGCAATGGGCGGCGCTGTTGCCTCCCGAGTTGTTCCAGCAGTTGAAGGAGCGGATCGACATCGACTTCGCCCCGACGAACAAAACACAGTTCGCCGCCGAAGAGCCGGTCAAGTTGAGCTTGAACGTCAAAAACGTCGGGACGCTCATCGTAAAAGTCTTCGAGATCAACACGAAGAACCACTATCGCGACGCGCTGCGTGAGGTCGATACCGACATCAACCTCGACGGACTGGTGGCGAATGTCGAACAGACGCACTCGTACAACGACGCCCCTCTGCGTCGCATGCCTCGCACGTTTGAGTTCCCTCAACTGAGCAAGCCGGGCGTCTACATCGTCGATTTCATCGGCAACGGCCGCAGCTCGCGGGCACTGATTCGCAAGGGACGGCTGCGTCATTTGGTGCGGACCTCGACGTTCGGCCAAATCTTCACGGTGCTGGATGACAACGGGAAGCCGGTCAAAGACGCGAGCGTCTGGCTGGCGGGGCACGAGTACACGCCGAACATTCCCGTTCTGAAGAAGGACGGCGACGAAAAGCCGTCCACCGAGAAGACCGGTGACATCCTCGTCCCGTTCAGCACGAATCCCGGTCGCCAGCCGATCGTGATCTCGCGCGGTCAACTTTCATCGCTCGACTACTTCAACCACGAGTCCGAGAACTTTTCGTTGGCCGCCGGAATCTATGTTGATCGCGAATCGCTGCTCAAACGGAAAACGGCGACCGTCGTGATTCGTCCCGGCTTGTCGCTGAATGGCACTCCCGTGTCACTCGGCCTGCTCGACGAAGTGAAGCTCACGATCAACACGATCGACTTGGATGGCACCGCGACCAACCAAGAAGTTCCGAACTTCAAGCTCTTCGAGGACCGCGAGTCCACGCACGAGTTCCAGGTTCCGCAGCGACTCGCTTCGATCTCGTTCCAGCTCACGGCGCAGGTCAAGAAGCTGAGTGCCGGTGGACAGAAGTTGACGCTCGCCGCTGGCGAGTCGTTCTCGCTCAACGGCATCGACAAGTCTGAGAAGGTCGAAGACCTTCACTTGATGCGCACGGCTGCGGGTTACGTGCTGGAAGTCCGAGGAAAAACAGGCGAGACCAAGCCGTCTCGGCCCGTCGTTGTGGCACTCAAACACCGCGACTTCCGCCAGACCGTCACCGTCGCCTTGAAATCCGACGCGGCCGGGCGAGCGAGCCTCGGCGCACTGAAGGACATCGCGCACCTCACCGTCTCGGGACCCGAAGGGACTTCGCACACGTGGGTGTTGCGCGGCGATGAGCACACCTATTCGCAGTCGCTGCATGGTCGAGCGGGCGAGCCGATCACGTTGCCCTTCCTCCGTAGGGTAAGCGTCTCGCTTGCCCGGCCGAACGAAAAACCTGCCAATGAGATAGACAAAGTGGCAGCAGGCGAGCCGTCCGCTGCTACGGTGACGCGAAGCGACATCTCGCTCCTCGAACTGCGTGGCGACATCTTCGTCGCGGATCGTTTCGAACACCTCAGCGTCAAGAACGGAATGCTCGTCATCGACAAGCTCCCTGCGGGCGACTTCGACCTGCTGCTCAAGACAACCGGCAATCGCATCCGGCTGCGCGTCACAGCGGGAGACAAACTCGGTCGCTTCGTCTCCGGGAAGCAGCGACAGTTGGAGACGCCCGCGCTCGCTCCGTTGCAAATCGCGGACATCAGCGTCGGCGATGACAAAGTGATGATCAAGTTGACCAACTCGACGAAGTACGCCCGTGTCCATCTCTTCGGCACACGCTACGTCCCCGAGTACGCGGCTTATGCGCACCTGAGCCGAGTCCGCACCGCCGAGCCGTACGTCTTCCAACAGACAGCAGCCGGATCGGTCTATCTGACGGGACGCAACATCGGCGACGAGTACCGGTACATCATTGACCGCAAGTACGCGACCAAGTTCCCCGGCAACATGCTTGAACGGCCATCGCTCTTGCTCAACCCGTGGGCTGTCCGCTCGACCGAGACTGGTGAGCAGGTCGCTGCTGGTGGAGACGCGTTCCGGGGCGGTGCCCCCGCGCCCGCCAGTGCCGCAAAGCGTGGTGAGGCTGGTGGCGGAGGCATGATGGGCGGAGCCGATCATTTCGCCAACCTCGACTTTCTCGCTCATGCCAGCGCCGTGTTGGTGAACCTCGCGCCGGACAAGGATGGCCTAGTGACGTTCGATCGGAAGGCGCTCGGCGACCATCAGCAGTTGCACGTCGTGGCCGTTGATCCGCTGAACACGACCTATCGCAGTGTCGCCTTGCCGGAGCAGAAGACCGAGTTCCTCGACCTCCGCCTGTTGGAGGGCCTCGATCCGAAAGGGCACTTCACACAGCAGAAGCAAATCACGATCGCCCCTGTCGGGCAGGGCTTTGTTCTGAACGACATCACCACGTCGAAGTTTGAAGCCTACGATCAACTCGCCCGCGTCTACGGCCTCTTCCTGACGCTCAACAACGACCCGAAGTTGGTCGAGTTCGCGTTCCTGCTCAACTGGCCTAAGCTCAAGCCGGAAGAGAAGCGAACGCTCTACTCGAAGCACGCCAGCCACGAACTGAGCTTCTTTCTGTTCAAGAAAGACCCCGAGTTCTTCGCGGCCGTCATCAAGCCATACCTCGTGAATAAGAAGGACCAGACGTTCCTCGATCACTGGCTGCTGCAAGTCGATCTCACGGAATACGCCCTGCCGTGGAAGCACGCGCAGCTCAACATCGTCGAGAGAATCCTGCTGTCTCAACGGTTGAAAGACGAACGCCCGCTCACGTCGCGCCATGTGAGCGACCTCTACACGTTGTTGCCTCCGAACATCGACGACTTCATCCACCGGTTCGACACGGCGGTGAAGCGAGGATCGCTCGATACGGGAGATGCGTTCGGATTCAAACTGCAACTCGGCAAAGAACTGCAACTTCAAGATCGAATGCTGGTCACGGAACGATTGAGCGAACAGGCGGGCAACATGCCTGCCGACAGTGCCGCTGCCGCTTCCAGTGGCGTCGCTGCCGCGAAGCCGGAGATGGCCGGTCGCGCGATGAATCGTCAGGCCGACAGAAAAGCGGGAGCGAAGTTCGTCGAGGAAGAACAGCTCTCTCGCAAGAAGGCGGATGCCTCCGAAAAGGCCAAGCTGAGCGCCGAGGCCAAGGATGGGAAAACGAACCTGCGACGGTCGCTCTCGACGCGAGACGAATCACGCGAACTGGCCGAATTCGACAAGTCCGGGCCAAATCGCGCTGAGGTCTTCTTCGACGACAACGCCGAAGGTTCGGGACTCGGCATTCGCCAGCTCTACCGCAAACTCGATAAAACGATGGAGTGGGCCGAGAACAACTATCACCACATCACCATCGACCAGCAGCACGCCGGTCTTGTCACGGTCAACGCATTCTGGAAGGACTACGCCAACCATGACGCGGCGACACCGTTCCTTTCTCGACATCTGGCCGAAGCGACCGACAACTTCTCCGAAATGATGTTCGCGCTCGCGATCCTCGACCTGCCGTTTGAAGCGGGCCAGCACGAGACGAAGTTCGATGCCGTGAAGATGACGCTCTCACCCGCCACGCCCGTCGTGATCTTCCACGAAGAGATCAAGGCCGCTCCCGCAGCCGATGGTGCGACGAAGGTTCTTGTCAGCCAGAACTTCTTCCGTCACGGCGACCGGACGCGACAGGAGAATGGCGAACAGATCGACAAGTACGTCAATGACGAGTTCCTCATTCACACCGTTTACGGTTGTCAGGTCGTCATCACGAATCCGACCTCGGCCCGCCAGAAGCTGAACGTCCTGTTGCAGATTCCGCAGGGAGCCATCCCGGTTCTGAACAGCCAAGCGACGAAGACCGTCCACGTTTCGCTTGAGCCGTACCACACCCAGACGGTCGAATACCACTTCTATTTCCCGACAGCGGGGCAGTTCGATCACTTTCCGGTCCACGTTGCGAAGAACGAAACGCTGATCGCTTCGGCAGCGGCGGTCGCTCTGAACGTGGTCGACAAGCCGACGAAGATCGACACCGAATCGTGGGACTATGTTTCTCAACAAGGCTCGAACAACGATGTCCTCGCGTTCCTCGACAAGCACAACGTCAGCGGCCTGAACCTCGACCGCATCGCGTGGAGAATGCGTGACGCCAAGATGTTTGATGCCGTCCTGAAGCGGCTCACCGCGCGACACGTCTACCAACACACGCTCTGGTCGTATGGCGTGCTGCACAACGTGGCGGCGGCCTCGCGCGAGTTCCTGCTCCACACCGACGCCATCGTCAACGAATGCGGTGGCCGACTGAACAGCCCGCTGCTTAAGGTCGATCTGGTCGAGCGACGGCAGGTCGAGCATCTCGAATACAAACCGCTGGTCAATGCCCGAGCGCACTCGCTCGGCAAGCGACGCCAGATCGTCAATGACCGCTTCCACGAGCAGTACCATCGCACGCTGAAGCAGCTCGGCTATTCGAGACAACTCAGCGGCGAAGACCTGCTCACCGTCACCTATTACCTGCTGCTGCAAGATCGGATCGAAGAGGCCCTCGCCACCTTCGCCCGAGTCAACGTCGAGCAGTTGGCGACGAAGATGCAGTACGACTACTGCGCCGCCTACCTCGACTTCTTCACCGACGCACACGCCAAGGCCCGAGCCATCGCCGCCAAGTACGCCGAACATCCGGTCGATCGTTGGCGGAACACGTTCGCCTCCATCACGGCCCAGCTCGACGAAGCCGAAGGGAAGGACGCCAAGGCCGTCGATGGCGAAGACCGTAACCAGCAGCAGGCACAACTCGCCGCCACCGAGCCCAACTTCGACTTCAAGGTCGAAGCCAAGCAGATCAATCTCAACTATCAGAACCTGTCCTCGGTCACGGTGAACTTCTACGAGATGGATGTCGAACTGCTGTTCAGCCGGAATCCGTTCGTGCAGCAGTTCAAGGGCCAGTTCAGCTCGATCAAGCCGAACCAGTCGGTGAGCGTTGCGCTTGCCCCGGCGTCAGCACCCGGAGCGGGGGACGTAAGTCCCCTGGTTCTGCCGAGTGGCACCAAGACCATTCCATTACCCGAAGCACTACGAAACAAGAACGTCCTCGTCGAAATCGTCGCCGCCGGGCAGACCAAGACGCAGGCGTACTACTCGCACTCGCTGGCCGTACAGGTCATCGAGAACTACGGCCAGATTAAGGTCACTCATCAAACGACCACCAAGCCGGTCGCCAAAGCCTACGTGAAGGTCTACGCCCAGATGAACGATGGCCAGGTGAAGTTCTATAAAGACGGCTACACCGACCTGCGAGGCCGCTTCGACTACGCCTCGCTCAACACCAACGACCTTGATGTCGCGACCAAGTTCTCGGTCCTGGTCATGTCCGAAGAACACGGAGCCTTGGTCCGCGAAGCTGCTCCGCCGAAGAGATGAGTTGGCAAAATGATGTGAAACAAAATGATGAAGACCTGGCCGTGATCATCCTCGTTTCCAAGCTCCACCTTGGGAACGAGGGGCGAAGGAAAGTCACTCACCCGGCCTCAAGCATGGCTTGGCCCTGGCTTTCATCATTCTGTGACACATCATTTTTTTCCGACCGGCCTTCGGGTTGTGTCGAGCCGGTCCCGCCCGTTGAGGTGAGTCGATGAGGCTGGTCGGACGATGTTCAGGGCCATCGCCTTGTTGGAGTGAGGCCAGTTGTAGGGTGTCGTCGAGTCTTCGAGACGCACCTTTCTCGCTTTGTTTTGGTGCGTCTCGAAGACTCGACGGCACCCTACGTTGAAAAAGGCGATGGCCCTGGACGAGGTTCATTCGCCAGTGACGCGTCCCCAGTTTCGCGTTAGATTCCTCTCATATTGGTCCATCCTGTTGGGACGAGAGGGGCGGCATGACGAACGTGAATTCTGGCGATCATGTTGAGAGCGGCTTGGGCCGACGTGGCTTCTTGCAGTCGAGCCTCTTCTGCGGCGCGGTCGCGTCACTCGCGGGATTGTTGCGGGCGGAGAGTGCAGCGGGACGAACGGCTTCCCGCAAGCGAGTGATCTTCGTGCATCTCGATGGCGGGCCGCCGCAGCTCGACACGATCGACCTCAAGCCCGACGCACCGATTGAGATTCGCGGTGAGTTCTCGCCGATCGAGACTTCCGTGCCGGGCATCTTCGTTTGCGAACACTTGCCCAAGCTGGCGAGCCTCGCGCATCGAGTCGCCTTCGTCCGGTCGCTGGTCGGTTCGGCGGGGGCTCACGATGCATTTCAATGTCAGTCGGGGTTCGAGGCCAAGAACCTGCAATCGCTCGGTGGGCGACCGGCGTTGGGTTCGGTGGTCGCGAAGCTGCAAGGCTCGACCGGTGACGCGGCCCCCGCATTCGTGGACCTGATGCAGGGGCGAGCGTTGGTCCGCAACAGTGCCCGGGCCGGGTTTCTCGGCCCGGCGTATCAGGCGTTTCGTCCCGACATCTCGCACCTGTTTGCGAGAGAACTCGAACCGGGAATGAAGAACGAGCTGGCGCGGCTCGGCGCGAATCATTCGGTCAGCCTGAAGCTCGACGGAACGATCAGTCTCGACCGGCTGACCGACCGGACGCGACTCCTCGCCCAGTTCGACATGTTTCGCCGCGAGGTCGATTCGGCGGGGATGATGGGAGCGATGGACCGGTTCACTCAGCAGGCGGTCGGTATCCTCACGTCGGGCGAATTGTCCGACGCGCTGGACTTCACGAAGGAAGACCCACGCACGTTGGACCGCTACACGTTGCGATCAACGAGTGGCCAACCGAACGCGACCTCCGAAGATTCCGGCGCGACGAAGAAGTTTTTGCTCGCGAGGCGGCTGCTCGACGCGGGTGTGCGCTGCGTCAGTCTATCGATCAGCGACTTCGACACGCACAGCGACAACTTTCCTCGGATGCGTCACGTCCTGCCAATCGTCGATCACGGGCTGACGTCGCTCATCGCGGACCTCGAAGAACGTGGCCAGCTCGACGACACGCTGATCGTCGCGTGGGGCGAGTTCGGTCGCACGCCGCGCATCAATCCCAAGAACGGCGGTCGCGATCACTGGCCTCAAGTTGGCCCTGCCCTTCTCGCGGGAGGCGGCCTGCGCGGAGGCCAAGTCATCGGCGCGACCGATCACACCGCCAGTGTCGTTGTTTCGCGACCGGTCTCCTACAAAGACCTCTTCGCCACGATCTATCACCACCTCGGCATCGATCCTCACCGCACCGCCCTTGTCGATCCCCAAGGTCGCCCGCAACACCTCCTCGACGAAGGGGCCGTCATTCGCGAGTTGGTGTGAAAGAAATGAGGTTGCCTCGAAGGTTGTGTAACGCTTGCTAGAAAGGTCCAAAGTGGAAGTGACTCGCAGGGACTTGTTCTTCGGAGCATTGCGGCAAGGGGGCGAAGTGTCGGCGATCCTGTTGATCGCCGTAGGACTGCAAGCGGTGATCGGGCAGCGGTGGCTTGGCCCGCATTCGGCGTGCTGGTTGGTGGCGGCGGTGGCCGCGGCGAAGACCAGCTTCTTTTTCATCGAGAACCTGCAACAGATTTTGCAGGCGACCGCGAAGGACATCCCGTATCACAAGTTCATGGCGTTGATGCTCGTGAACATGGGGCAGATCATTCTGTCGTTCGGTCTCGATTACTGGTGTCTGATGACGGCGAATCCCGAAAGCGTCAGCACGTTCAATCCCGCATTCACGCAACCCGAGTTGATGTTTGAATGCCTCTACTTCAGCTTTCTGAACTTTTCGTTCTTCGGCTATGGAGACTCGACGCCGCAAACGATCCCCGCCAAGTTGGTCACGATGATGGAACTGTTGCTGGCGTTCTTCACGGTGATCTTCCTGCTGTCGGACTTCATCAGTTTGAAAGATTCGCTCCGGCCACCACGAAAGCCAAACTCGCCTTGAGGTGACTGCGACAGAACGCTCCGATATTCAAAATTGGCAGGGAGCGCGGTGACGCAATTGGAGGTGACATGACCGGCCAACTTTGACATTCGAACACCCAACCCTCTCTTCATCAGAAGGTTGAGTTTTCGATCCTCCGGCCCTGCCTCGTCCAATTGAATTGCGGCCTCCATGCGTAGCTCGTCGTCCGATTCAGCGGCCAGTGTACGGTAAAACGCTTGCGAACCGTCGCCGCCAATTTTCTCGACCGCTTCGAGAACGTGACGTGTTTCAAAGAGTTCCTCTTGGTGACGCGGATCGACGAGCGGCGCGAAGGCCGACGATTCGAGGTCTTTTCAGCACCCAGACGATTGACGCACGCGGCAAGCCGCTCTCCAGATCGAGAGCCATGATGAGCGGCTCGATGGACGACGGATCGCCGATCGCGCAACAGCCGCGCGTGGCGTCGGACCGGATCACGCGGCCTTCGCATAAAAAATCTCAACTTGGTCGCTTGCAATTCTGTTTGTGTTGTCGGTAGCGTCTCGCCCGCTTTGCTGTTCTGGTGAAGCTTGAGGCTGTGTGAATCTGGAACGGCTTCTGATTCTTCTTGTTGATCGATGTTCGTTTCTGTTGCTCACTCGATTTGGCGGCACCCACTCTCGGTGTGTTGCCGTGCATCAGTCTGCTGCTTCCCTCGCCCCCTTCTGAGGAATCTCGATCATGCTCTTGTCCAATTGGCTTGGTCAGTTGTCGTCTGGGTTGCGGAAGCTGGGAAACCGGGGGGGGGGAGGCTGAGTGCCGACACGCGGCCGCGCCGGCGCCGCGACACCCTCGGCTCGACAGTGCCCGCCGTGATCGAAGTCCTCGAACCGCGCCGCGTGATGAGTGCGGTGTCAGCGGTAGACGACTCGTTCGTCGTGCAGCCCACAGAAACACCAAGCCCCGTCGTGTTGGACGTGCTATCCAACGACCTGAGCGCGATGGGGAATCTGAGCTTCTCCGCAGTCGGTTCTGTAATGCATGGCTCGGTGGCGATCCAACCCGCTGATCCCTCTGGCTATGGTGGATCAAGTACCCCAACACTCATTTATACGCCAGAAGCAAACTACGAAGGGACCGAGCTTTTCACATACATCGTGCATGATGCTGATGGTGATTCGTCGATGGCGACCGTCACACTCACATTTCCCAGCACGGCTCCGTCACTCACCGGAAATGGATCGAGCAACAGCAGCGGAACAACCACCTCAACCAGCGGTGGTATGAATGTTGGTGGTTCCAGTTCCGGTAGCTCATCAAATTCCAATGCTGGTAGCACCCAATCGCCATTAACTCCTGCTGAGGCGAGCTATCTACAGACAATCACGGACCTTCGGAACCAGGTTGATACAGCGCGAGCTTTCGGACAGAGTTCGATTGATTCAGCCTCCACTGCGTATACGAATTCGATGGTCACGGTCGATGCCGCATTTCAAGCGGCCGTCGATGCGGCAGGCGCTGGTTACGGTTCGAACGTGGATTCTGCTAACGGAGCCTACGACCAAACGGTCGCGCCAGCAGTTGCCAACTACTCGAACACAGTTGATGTTGCGACCGACGCCTACAATTCGACTGTCGATGCCTCTCAAGCGGCGTACGACAGTACGGTTGCCGCAGCAGACAGCGTTTACGAAGGCGTAGTTGATGCCGCACAAGCTGCATACGACTCGACAATGGATGCGGCCACAGCAGCTTACAATGCCGTGATGGGACCGGCGGGTGACGCCTATACAGCAGCAGTGAATGCTGCGACAGATGCCTACAACTCTGCGATGGATGCGGCCGAGTCTCTCTATGACTCGGTAATGGACCCTGCTAATGCCGCCTACGACGCAGCGATGGATGCTGCGAATTCAGCTTACGATGCGGCAGTGGATTCGGCGGACAGCGCATACGACGCAACGATGGCTCCGGTGAATGCAGCCTATCAAGCGGCAATGACTGCCGCGAATGACGCCTACGAGAGCGCTATCGCCGCTGCTCAGGACGCTTACGATTCAACAATGGCTCCTGCCAATGCTGCTTACGATAGTGCATTGTCTGTCGCAAAAGATGCTTACAACTCAGCGCTCGACGCGGCAGACGCCGCCTACGATACCGCGATGGATGCTGCGGATGCGGCATACGACAGTGCGATGGATGCCGCTGACGATGCCTATGACACGGCAATGGACGCCGCCAGTGATGCGTATGCGAGCGCCATGGACGCCACAAACGCAACTTACGACTCTGCTATGGACACGGCCGAGGACGCGTATGACGGTGCCGTTGATGCTGCTATCTCCGCTTACAACGCAGTCATCGACCCTGCGTATAACTCCTATATCGACAGCGTTGATACCGCTACAGACACTTACTACAGCGACGTGAATGCCGCTTGGGCAGCTTACTCCTCGGCATCAGCGGGCGCGATGGATGCGGCTGCGATGATGGCGCTCATGGCCGCTCTCGATGCAGCCGAAGCAGCGTGGCACGTCGCCGAGGACGCAGCATGGGCCACCTTTGAAGGTGTCGAATTGCCTGCTCATGCGGTATTCGTCACAGCAGAAGCGTCGGCTTGGTCAGATTATGAAGCCGACGCTGATGCTGCCGCAGCCGCTTGGTGGGCTGACGAGAACGTCGCGTCTGCTGCCTTCCAAACATCTGCAGATGCGGCAGCGGCTGATTGGACGAGTGCTGAAGCAGTTGCTTCGGCAGCATACACGCCTTCCGCTTCTGCGGCATCGGCGGCTTGGAAGTCAGCAGAGGCAATCGCATGGACGGCATACACGACCGCAACAAATGCTGCTTCAGCAGTGTGGAATACAGCGGATGCAGCAGCTTCAGCCGTCTATGACTCGGCAGCCGCTGTTGCTGTTGCCGACTGGAACTCCGCTGAGGCAGCGGCTTCAGCAACATACGACACCGCAGAAAACGCGGCACACGCGACGTGGACTGCATCTGAAGCGACCGCTTCCACGGCTTACGATACTGCCGCTTCCGCAGCACTGACTGCATGGGAGAGTGTCGCGACTCCCGCGAGGGCGGCCTACGAGTTGGCCGCGTCCGCAGCCGAAGCGGCTTGGACTTCAGCGGAGGCGGCAGCCAGAGCAACTTACACCGCTACGCGAAACGCCGCCGTTTCCGCTTGGGAGGCAACCGAAGCTGCTGCTCAACTGACTTTTGAGGCTTCCGTTGGACCAGCTTTCGTTGCGTGGCAAGCCGCTGAAGCGGCGGCTTGGTCTGCCTTAGAATCGGACGCTGCGGCAGCAGCAGCAACACTGGCTGCGATCAAATCATCCGCCCAATCGGCACTCAATGCGGTTGTCGATTCCGCACAGGCGGTCTGGGCGAGCGCGATCGCAGCAGCGAAAACGAGCTTCGATTCCACTATTGCAGCAGCAAAAACGGCGTGGATCGTTGATGAAGCCGCGGCGTGGACAACTTACGAGGCGGCTATCGCAACAGCGGAACAAGGGTTTGAAAATACGCTCTCCGAACTAAACGTTCTGGCAGAACAAGCGTTGGAGATCTATCAAGCAGCAACAGGGGCATCGACAGCTCCCGTAAACGGGACGACTGCGAATGGAAGTCCCGCGCCAGGAAGTTCCGGTGGTTCCGCAGCATCAAATCCGTCTGCTCCGACTGAATGGTACAATGACAGCGGCTGGGACAGGCTAAACCCGTGGTCATTACCATTTTTTCGAAGGCTTCCTAATGCGCTGGGTGGATATGTGCCTTACACCCCCGATGTCCCAATTCGCCCGGATGTCGATGCGCATGGCATCCCAAATGGTCCGTTGCGATCTGGAAGTCTTGGCACCCATTCCGGGGCATCATTCGCCGAAGCAGGCCGTGGGGCCGCATCCCTGACCAATGAACTTGGAAACCAAGTCGCCGGCGGTATCATAAGCGCAAAACTGTCGGACGCACTTACTCGCGGATTTCAGCGAAAAGCGCGTGCAATCTGGAAAGCTAGAACTGGTGCCAAAGCAAGTGCAAGCCTCCTGGACGTGCATCATAGAATTCCGCTCGAATGGGCTCATTTATTTCCGAAAGCTGATCCCAACAGGGCAGCAAATCTCATTGGAATGAAGAAGGCGGCACATACAGCCATAGGGAATGCGTGGGCAGCATGGAAGCGAGCGTTAGGCCGAGCCCCTACTGCCGCTGAAGTTATGGCAAAAGCAATTGAATTAGATAAACAATTCGGCAGAGACTTTAATTTTCTACCATAAACAGCTCCGTAAATAACATAGGGACATTACATGCCATCTGATTACGAGATTGTTTCCGAACTGTTGCATCGCATAGAGCGACCAGATGGGTACGAAATTCCTTGCGGCGCAACAACAGAGGTGATTCTAGATTTCGAGAATCGTACTAGCATACGATTGCCGGACGATTTCAAGTTATGGCTCAGTCTAACCAACGGCGCGCGCGTTGGCCCCGGAGCGTTCGCCGGAATCAAGCCGCACGACCACGAATTAGACATCGAGTACGACTATGAACTACATCCGGAGTGGAGAACTCTGCGATGGGTTCCAGTATCAAGTGACGGGTGTGGAAACTATTATGTGATCGTAACTGGACAAGAGTATGGAAAAGGGTTTCCTATCGTGTTTGTGGACAGTATTCAAGGCGGCGACAAGCCTGCCTATATTGTTGCGTCCACATTCATGAGATTTGCGAGATTCGCACTTGAGGAAGAAATTGAGAACGACAAAGACAACTTCGATTTTCCTTGGCCGTTTGACGAGGCGTACATGAGGTTGCATGACCCAGAAATCGTCAACTTCAAGGGAATCGACTTGCCTTGGCAAACTTAGATGCGAGGTGGCCTTGCTTGAAGATGTAACTTAGAGTGCGGAGGGCTGAGTGGCGGGGTGG